>JRHI01000012.1_pt1 | contig 160104 bp, 163 predicted proteins | sample 215371 | NCBI WGS metagenome assembly JRHI01 (sample SAMN02929681, study PRJNA255918) | sediment metagenome | biome: cave system; feature: Ice Cave; material: Sediment; isolation source: sediment from deep within a dark volcanic ice cave with no known source of... ...
GCGACGCCGTCGGGTCGCGGCTATTGGTTGGTGGCTTCGGATGGGGGGATCTTCGCGTTTGGTGACGCCGGGTTCTTTGGATCGACGGGGGCGATGACGCTCAACCGGCCGATCGTGGGGATGAAGGCTTCGCCGTCGGGTCATGGCTATTGGGAGCTGGCCTCGGATGGCGGCATCTTCAATTGGGGCGACGCCGCGTTCCACGGGTCAACGGGAGCACGGCTCAACCGCCCGATTGTCGGCATGGCCTGATTCACCGCGGGCCCTCGCGCTCCCACGGGTACGCTCGGCCCATGGAGTTTGATCTGCCCGCAGACGAAGATCCGCGCCGCAGCGCGGTTCGGGCTTGGCTCAAGACGCATCCATCGCCGAGTGGGCGAGTGATGGCCGAGGCCGGCTACGTCGCCCCGCACTGGCCGCCGCCCTGGGGCCTCGACGCCGATCCGATCACGCAGCTCGTCATCGACGAGGAACTGCGGAGGGCCGGCGTGGCCCGGCCCGTCAACCCCATCGGCATCGGCTGGGCCGGACCGACCATCCTGCATGCCGGAACACAGGCCCAGAAGGATCGCTATCTGATGCCCTTGCTCGCCGGCGAGGAGTTCTGGTGCCAGCTGTTCAGCGAACCTGGCGCCGGCTCCGACCTGGCCAACTTGTCCACGCGGGCCGTGCGCGACGGCGACGTCTATATCGTCAACGGCCAAAAGATCTGGACCTCCTTCGGACACATGGCCAAGTTCGGCATCTTGATCGCCCGCACTGATCCGGACGCACCCAAGCACGCGGGCATCTCGTACTTCATCTGCCCGATGGATCTGCCCGGCATCGACATCAGACCGATCACGGATATGACGGGAGTCCAGATGTTCAACGAAGTGTTCTTCGATGAAGTCAGGCTGGCGGCGGACAACCTGGTCGGCGAGGAGTACAAGGGATGGGCCCTGGCCAAGGTGACTCTCGCCAACGAGCGCGTCTCGCTCTCGGGTGGAGGCGCGCTGTGGGGCAACGGCCCGACGGCCACCGATCTGCTGGCCCTGGTCAAACGCCGGGGTGGGATCAACGACCCGCAGCTGCGCCAACGAGCGGCGCAGGTGTACATCGATGACGAGATCCTTCGCCTCATTCGTCTCCGCACGGTGACCGCGGCCATCCAGGGCCGCCCGCCGGGTCCGGAGGCGTCGGTGCGCAAAGCGCTCGCCGACCAGCACGGCCAGCACATCATGGGGCTGGCCAAGGACCTCGCGGGGACCGCCGGACTACTGGCCGGAGCAGGGCCCCTCGGGGAGTCCGATCCCACCTGGAACAGCGGCTACCTGTTCTCCCGGGTCCTCACCGTCGGAGGAGGAACGAGCGAAGTGCAGCGCAACATCATCGCCGAACGGGTGCTCGGGCTTCCCCACGACCTCGACGTTGAAGCGGGCCTGTCGTGGACCGAGGCCAAGGTGGAGGCCCGATGACCGTCCCCGCATTCCTCCATCCCTTCGCCCGGCCGGCGGCCGACCAGTCCCAATTCATCCGCATCGTGAGGGGAGAAGGGGCCCTCGTGTGGGACGACGCGGGGCGGGAATACATCGATGCGCTAGCCAGCCTCTGGTACTGCACGATCGGACACGGCCGGCACGAGGTCATCGACGCCGTCACCGCGCAGATGGGGCAGCTGGAGGCCTTTCACACCTTCGACCGGTTCACCAACGCACCGGCCGACGCGCTCTGTGAGGAGCTGGTCGGCCTGGCCCCGATGCCGGACGCCAGAGTCTTCCTCACCAGCGGGGGCTCCGAGTCGGTGGACACCGCCATCAAGCTGGCCCGGCGGGCTCATGCGCTGGCCGGCGCGCCGGAGCGCACGGTGGTCATCAGCCGGACGCCGTCGTACCACGGCGTCACGTTTGGGGCGACAACCGCCACCGGACTTCCGCTCAACCGGGAGGGATGGGGGCCGCTGGTTCCCGACATCCTCCAGGTCGCCCACGATTCGCTCCCCGCCATGGAGGCGATCTTCGCCGCGCATCCCAACGGGGTCGCCGCCGTCTTGGCCGAGCCGGTCATCGGGGCCGGCGGCATCATCCCCCCGGCCGACGGCTACCTTGCCGGCCTGCGGGAGCTCTGCGACCGGTATGGCGCCTATCTGATCCTGGACGAGGTGATCTGTGCCTTCGGCCGGTTGGGGACATGGTGGGGCGCACAGCGCTTCGGTGTTCAGCCGGACCTGGTCACCTTCGCCAAGGCCATCACGTCCGGCTACTTGCCCCTCGGCGGCGTGCTGGTCGGCCCGCGGGTGCGGCAGGCATTGGAGGCCGATGAGGCGTTCATCCTGCGCCACGGCTACACCTACAGCGGCCACCCCACCGCGTGCGCGGCGGCTCTGGCCGTGCTCGATGTGGTGCGCAAGGAAGGCCTCCTCGAGCGGGCGGCGATGATCGAAGCACGGCTATCGACGGGCTTGGCCGGCCTGGCCGCGGCCGGGCTGCTGGCGGGTGAACGGGGCGCCGGCGCCATGCGGGCGGCGATGTTGCCGCCCGGCCGCGACGCAGTGGCGGTGCGCGACGACATGCTCACCGAGGGCGTGATCGCCCGACCTATCGGTCCTGACGTCATCGCCTTCTGCCCGCCGCTGGTGATCGACGAGGCCGGCGTCGATCGGTGCGTGGAGGCACTCGCGAACGCGCTGAAGCGCTGATGCCCGAGTACGTAGCGCCCCTGCCGGACATCCGCTTCGTGCTGGAGCACGTCGTTTCTACGCCGAGCAACTCCTGCCCCAAGCGTCCGGTCTCCTCCCGGCGGTCACGGCCGGGTCAGCCCCGCTTTTCGCTGTCGACTTTGGCTAGCCAACTGCCTTCGCCGTGCAGCATTCCCCGCCGCCAACGGTGCGGAGTCACCAGGATGGCGCGGGGGTAGTCCTCGAACATCCAACGGGCGAAGTTCTGCCTCGTCCAGTTGCTGGCGGCGGCGATGCGGACAGCGGCCCGCGCGCCTCGCCCGCTACGCAGGACACGGGACAGGTCGCGGGCCAGGCGATCGTCGACGGCCAGCGTGCGACCGACGGTCATGGTGTAAAGGCGTTCTGCGTGTTCCGGCCGGTCGGGGCCGGCGGAGAGGACGGCTCGGGCGGCTACTTCGCCCGTTTCCAGGGCCTGGCCGATGCCTTCACCGGTCATCGAGTCGGCCGCTCTGGCCGCATCACCGACGAACAGCGCCCGCCCCGCCCCTGCGGTCAGGCGGGTGCGGCCGATCCGCGCCGGAATCGGCCACGCCTTGTGCGGTGCCTCCGCGGTGGCATGCGCGCCCAGGAAGCCCTGGATGTGCGGTCGGTTGAGCAGTTCGATCCACAGCTGCTTGAGGGTGTGGCTGGGCTGGCCGTCCTCCCGTAACACGCCGAAGCCGACGTTGGCCCGGCCGCCACCGAGCGGGAACGACCACGCATACCCGGGCAGGAGGTCGGGCTCGAACCACACCCACAGCTGGCTTTCCGCCTGCGGTGACACCGCCGTGAAGTACTGCCGGAAGGCGTGCCACTCACCGAGGTAGGCGACGTCGACCGAGGCGCCGAGTGCCTTGCGCAGCGGCGACCACATGCCGTCGGCGCCGATGACGTAGTGGGCCCGCACCGGCCCGAGACCGTCAACGTCGAGGGTGATGGCGTCCTGGTCGCATCGGACGCCGAGCAGGCCGTGCCCATCATGAACCTTGGCGCCGGCCGCTCGGGCCACGTCCAACAGAGCAGCGTCGAGATCGCGCCTCCGGGCGACCGCGGCAAAGGTCCCGCCCGTGCGGGGCAAGCGAAACTGCACCGTTCTGCCCGACGGAGAGCGGATCCAGACATCGCCGACCGTTGTCCACGACGCCACCGAGTCGGGGAGGAGCCCGAGAGCCTCGAGTCGGCGCAGCGCGCCGGTTGTCAGGCCGTCGCCGCAGCACTTGTCGCGCGGGAAACGGGCTTTGTCGACGAGGACCACATCCCGGCCGGCCCGGGCCAGGACAATGGCTGCCGCCGCGCCGGCCGGACCGCCGCCGACCACGGCGACGTCGGCGGTGATCTCGCCCTTGGTCAGTTCGGCCACCCGTTCAGCTCAGCATGCGGGCGAGGGCGGCGGCGAGATCCGTATCCCGGAACCGGTAACCGGTGGCCTCCAGCTTGGCGGGCAGCACCCGCTGACTACCGAGCAGCTCGCCCGCCAATTCCTTGCCGAGGGCAACAGTGAGGGCGAAGGCGGGGACCGTCGCTAATGACGGGCGATGCAGGGTCGCGGCGAGGGTGTTGGTGTAGTCAGCGTTGGTCACTGGTTGCGGAGCGGTGAGATTGAGAGGCCCGCGCAGGTCGTCCGTGGCCAGTGCGTGAAGAATGCCGCCGACCTCATCGTCGATACTGACCCAGCTCAGCCACTGGCGACCGCCACCGAGTTTGCCGCCCACGCCGAAGCGGAACAATGGCAACTGCTTGGCGAGCGCGCCGCCCTTCGGAGACTGCACGATGCCGGATCTCAAATGGATGACGCGGATACCTACCGCCTCGGCCTCCGCCGTGGCGTTCTCCCATTGCCGCACCAAATCCGCGAGGAAGCCATCGCCGGGCGGGCTGTCCTCGGTGAGCTCCTCATCTCCCCGATCGCCGTAGAAGCCGATGGCTGATCCCGAGAGGAAGGCCGCGGGGGCGGGGCTGAGCTTGGCGGCTGTCTCGGCCAACAACCGGGTGGCCTGCAGTCGGCTGGCCACCAGTCGTTCCTTTTGCGCCGGCGACCAACGGTGGGCGGCGATGCTCTCGCCAGAGAGGTTGATGATGGCTTCGGTGCCGGCGAGGGCCGTCGCATCCAGGAGGCCGGCCGCCGGATCCCAGCCCAGGTCTCCCTGGTTGGTGGGGTCGGATCGGACCAGGCGGACGACGTCGTGGCCGGCTCCGGCTAGGGCGGGGACCAGCGCGGACCCGATGAGCCCAGATGCCCCGCTGACCACGACCCTCATGAGGACAGTTCAGCACGGAAAGTCGGATAACCCGCGCTCAACTTGGCGCGGAGCGACCCTTTCCCCTCATGGATGCCGCCCGCCGGCCCGGTTTGTCCCGGCCCGTGGATCAGCAGGGAATCCCCTCACCCGGGTAATAGAAGGCGGTGAAATAGTCCACCGTCGTGTGCCCGTCCTGGACGTACCGGCGGGTGCGCTGCGTGCGCACCTGAGTGCAGGCCCCTTGTGGCGTCTTGGTCTGGTCGGTCTGAGCGCCCGCCGCCCACGGCGTGCTGTAAAGCGTCACGGTGATGGCGCTGCCGGTGTAGGTCGGCCAGATGAGAACGCCATACGGCGTGGTGTTCTTGATGATCAGATCCGGGTGGGGGTAGGACAGCGTCGCCTCCCGGCCATACGGATAGCGGGAGATGTACAAGCCGTGGGCCTGATACTCACCGAGATCGAGTCCGCCGAAGAAGGCGGCGTTGAACAAGGTGGTGGAGAACTGCGAGACGCCGCCACCGATGTCGTGGGCGAAGCTGTGGTTGTCCCCGATCACCGGGGCGTCAACGAACCCTTTCTCCGCTGTCCGCGGTCCGACGAAGCCATTCACCGAGAAGGACTGACCGGGCAAGATGACCTGGCCGCGGATGAGGTCGGCCATGCGGTGGATGTTGCCGACACGAGGCTGGTTGGGCGGATGCATGGTCGTGAAGTGACCGATGTCGGCCGTGATCCCGAGGGCGGCGACCATGTCGGACGAGATGCGCGGCGGCACGGCGCGCAGGCCGAGCTCCAGGGGAGTGGCCAGTGTCGGTCGCGCCCCACCCCCGAAGAGGGCATGTTGAACAGCAACCGCGGCGGCGTTATCACAACAGCCGGTTCCGGATGTCCCCGGTGTGGTGGTGATGCCGAAAGGCGTGACCGCGAACGTGGTCTCGACCGGCGGGGTGCCTGCGTCGGGGAGGGCCTTGCCCAGATCGGCCAGCACGGTCGGACCATCCACGACCAGCTGGAGGTGATCGCCGGGCCGCGACTGGATCCACGACGTGAGGGTGGCGGTCGGTATCTCGGTCGCGGTCACGCCGGCATGCACGGGCAAGGGGGTGGCCACCGCCCGTTCTGCCGTGGTGCGTAGCTGCTCGATGTCGGCCTGAGAAACCCGGGGGGACAGCGAGTCACGGCCGACGCTCACATCGATCGGCAGCCGGCCACTGGCCGCCGCCTTCACCAGCTCGGTGCCGAGACCGATGGCATCGAGCCCCCGACCGTTGGCCGCAGCGGTGATGACGAACCCCGCCTTTGTCCCGCGCAGCGTTGGTTCTACGGGCGGGACGCGCGCGGGGTCCATCGACGCGACGACATGGTCCAACGTAGCCTGGTCGTACCGCACTCGAAGGGGAACGCGGCGATTGCCTTGGACGCCGGCCAGCCCGCCCAGCCAGGACCGGAATCTCCCCACGAGGGATCCCCGGTGGTCGATGCGCTCGGCATCGGCGATGGTGGCGTTCACATCCAGGGTGGCGCCCAGATCGTGAACCGTAGTGAAGAAGGCCGTGTCGGGGCCATGGACATCGACGTCGGCGGCGCTCAGGCGATCGGCTTCGTGCTGTACCACCACCCGCAGGTGGGAGCCGGATAGGCCGCCGATGTTTTGACCAGCCAGCGTGACGTGTCGGGCGACAGATGTGGCGCGCGAACTGTGGTCGAGGGCGAACGCCACGGGCAGCCCAACCACGAGCGCGACGACGGTGCCGAGGAGGAGGTAGAGCAGGACCGGCAGCCGGCGTCGGGAGCGGCGTCGCAGCTGGTGCGGACGACGAGCCAACGGCATATGCAGCCCAGTCTTGTCCACCGAGGGCGCCGGTCCTGGTCAACTCTGTCGGCTGCCGCCATATCGCGGCCCGGAGGTCGCCTGAGCTGGAGCTCAGCCAGCCGGTGGGGCGAGTTGCTGCATCATCGACATGGCGTCGGCGTAGCGGCGGTGCTCGATGATCAGCCCCGCGCTGTCGACCTGGAGGTACTCGGCGGTGTGGAGAACCAGCTTGTTGCCCGTGGCGGGCAGCGTCCCGCCATCGGGGAGCGGCATGGTGCCGGTGTGGACGCAGGTAATGGTCATCCCGGCCGCGACGCGGTCCTTTTCAGCGACGACCCACTCAATGTCGAGGACAATGTCGCTGAACCCGGAGAACATGCCCTGCTCGAAGGCGCGGATCGAAGCCCGGTCGGTTAGCGGTTCCGTAACGAAGGGCTGGCTGTAAGCCGTCGGCTCGGCGTAGGTCGAGACGAGGGCGTCAAGGTCGGTGGCCTTGAAGGCGGAGACGTAGGTGCGAAAGGTGGATGCGGCGTCTTCGGACATCGTTGGCTCCTTCATGCGGTTCGGGCTACGGAGTGTTGTCAGGTCGCCTTACTTCTATGTATGTCAGGTATCCTGACGAACGTCAAGATGCCAGCCCAATTTCCGTCTCCGAAATTTCCCGATCAGCCGGATTTCATCGGACGGCTGGTGCGCGACGCGTTCACGGTCCTGATGGCCGAGGCCACGGAGCATCTCGTCCACCGCCAGGCCGACATCACGCCGGCCCAGACCCGGGTCATGGCCATGATCGATCCCGAGGGGAGCCGGCCCGCCGAACTGGCCCGCCGCGCGCAGATGACCCGCCAGTCGATGGGCGAGATCCTGGCCACGCTGCGCGACCTCGGCTTCGTCGAGCTCCGCGACGATCCCGATGACGGCCGAGCCAAGATCGTGGTGCTCACCGAGGAGGGCTGGGATGCCATGCGCTCCGGTTTGCAAGCCGTGCTGGAAGTGCACCGCCACTGGGAGCAGATCCTGGGCGTACGCAAGATGGATCAGCTCATGAACCTGCTCCGCCAACTCCTTGACTCCCTCGCCGCGGAGCAGTCAGGTTGAGTCGACAACTCAGCCACCGCGACCGCGCGCCGGACCATGGCCCCGAACTTGTCGGGATGGCTGATGTGGCACCCATGGCCTGACCCCTCGACCTCGACCAGTTCGGACCGCGCGATGAGCACGGGTAGCCGTAACGCGTTCTCGCGGTAGTGCGGCCTCGATTTGGTGCCGACACCGAGCACGACGGGCACGGTGACAAGCGACGGGTCGAGTGGGTCGCCGTCGGCCGGGGCCGGGTGGAGACAGGCCATATCGGCGAGGAGGGCGGGGCCCTCCGCTCGGCGGGCGTTGCGGGTCGTCTGCGGCAGCCGCTCCCACACCTCGTTGCCGACCATTCGTCGCATGAAGGTCTCCGCCGCCAACTCTGGGCCACCCTCGCCGCTGGCCGCGAGCGCGGCTCGGCCGGCGCTGTCGTTCGGCCACCAAGGCAACCAGGGCATCGGCGGCTCGTAGGCAACCACGGCGCATACCTGACCGGGGGCGAGCAGCGACGCGGCTAAGGCGATATCGCCACCGAAGCTGTGCCCGGCCACGACGGCCGGGCGTCCGGCCAGCAGTTGGAGGAGGTCGTCGGCTTGTCCGGCGATCGACCTCGGAGCCGGTCCTGCCATTCGAGACTTCGCGTAGCCGCGGCGGTCGTAGGTCAGGACCCGGAAGTCAGTCAGGCGCTCGACAACCCGACGAAAACTGGTGGCACGATCCATCGATCCGTGCACGAGAGCCACGAGGATCTCGTTGTCGCCGCCGCCTTCGGTTTGCGCCTCGGTCGGCGCATGTTCGGTGAAGGAAAGTCCAGACAGCTGCACGTGACCTGGCTAGCACACCGAGGAGTTACTCCCCGCCGCGTCGTTGAGGGAGATCGATCGTGACCGTCGTTCCTCCCTCGATGCCTTCGCTCAGCACCGCGTCTCCACCGAGCGAGCGGGCCAGTAGACGAACCAAGTAGAGGCTCAGGGCCCGGCTATCGGATACGCCGTCCTCCTCACCGTCCGGATCAAAGGCAGCAAAGGCTCGCTCGGGATCGTCGCCACCTAGCCCGGGTCCACTATCGGAGACGGCTAACCGCACGGCGCCCGGATGCGCCGTCCACGCCCGCAGGTTGACCCCACCCTCCGGTGAGAGGCGGGTGGCCCGATCGAGAAGGTTCACGAGGATTGCCACCAGGCGAGGAGGAGACGTGACGAGGCAGAGCTGCGGCTCGATGGCGGTGTTCACTCTGGTCAGGCGAGCACCCAGACCGGCCAGGTGAAAGGCGCGTTCCACAACACTGGCCATGGTCACCCGGTGGACCCGCGCCCGACCGATGGGGGCCCCTCCCCATCCCTGAGGACCGATGAGATCTGATGCCACATCGCCGAGAAGAGCGGCCTGCACCTTGGCGTCGTCGACCAGCGCCCTGATCCGGCGATGCTCGCTCGACGCGTCGCCGATCGCTTCCAGGATGACATTGAGTTCGGCGACGGGTGCGTCCACCTGACTGGCCACGATGACGTCGAGGTCGGATCGGATGGCCAGGCGGCCGGTGAGATCCATCACCGCGCGGCGGAGGGCGGTCAGCTGTTCTGCCTGACCCTCGATGAGAGCGACCATGGCCCGCAGCTGCCGGTCGGCATCCTCTTCGACGGGCATACCCGTTGAGCATCGGCCTGCTCACCGGCCTCCTTGAGCAGGTTGAGGGGTAGCTGTCATACCGGCCGCGTAGGATGCATCTCGGGTCGCTGGTATCGAGGTTGCCCGCCTCCGTGGCATTGGTTGGCACAGGTGGAGGTGGATGATGAGCGGTTTCGGTGATCAGATCATGGCGTTGGTCGAGCAGGACAGCACCTGGCGTACGGCGGAGGGCGAGGTGGTCGTGGTTGACACCATGACCGCCAGGCATCTCGCGTCGGTATTACGGGTGCTCGTTTCCATCTCGGCCGAGCTGTATGGCGAGTGGGCAGATGCACGTCTTGCCACCGGGATGACCGAGGACGAGCGAGTACTTGCCGGTATCGACGGGCGGGATCCGGAGACCCAGGCGTTCGCGGCCGAAGAGGTCAGCGCCTGGTTCGACCAGTTGCCGTTGGTGTTGCGCTTACGCGCGCTCCTGGCCGACCACAACCGGACGCAGCGGGGCACGCGAGCACCTGCCACGGCCGGGGCTTCCGCCTGACGGGCGGTATCAGGGGGATGGCGGGAGGAGGTCCCCTAGCTCGGCGCGCAAGGAGGCCAGATCCTCTCGAAGCACGCGCACCTCTTCCTCAAGCGTGCTCAGACGATCGCTATCGCGATCGCGCCGCGGCGAGCTCGTTGGCAGGCCGTCGGCCGAGACATCCGACTCCCAGGTGCCGGCCAGCTCGATCTCCGCCGCGTCGGCCAGGAGATGCGTATAGCGGGCTTCCTTCTGTCCCGGCTGGCGGCCGAGCTCGCGTACCAGCGGATCCCGGCGCGGCTTTCCGTCGGGATCGGGATCCGTGCCGGCCAGGGCCTCGAGCACGGCCTCGACCTCGGCGAGGTCAGCGAAGCGGCAGTACCGTTCCGTACGCGTCCGGAGCTCGCCTACGGTTTGTGGGCCGCGCAACAGGAGCACTCCGAGCAGTGCCACCTGAGTCCGCTTGAGGGCGAAATAGTCATCGAGGACGTGGCGGTACTTGACCGCCCGATTGTGCGTGCTGTGCACCACGCGGACGATCCCTCGCTCGCGCAAGACGTGGACGGTCTCGAGCACGGTGTTTTCGTCATAAGCCACGACCGGGGCCCGGTTGGACGTTTGGTTACAGGCATTGAGCAGCGCGTTGACCGTCAGCGGGTAGACGTCGGGCGTTGTGGCCTCCTTCTCGATGAGGCAGCCCAGCACGCGGCGTTCTTCAGGGGAGAGCTCCGGAACCATCGGCGCGGAGCTTAGAAGCAGGCGACCCGGCGGGTGTTCAGCCGGCGGCGGGGCCGTGCGGCTCGCCCGCCTCCGTGTAGCAGTCAGCGTGGTAGTGCTCGACCCTGAGCCACGTGCCATCGGAGTAGACGTTGGCGATGACTTGACGGAGTTGGGCCCGCGCCACGAACTTCACCGGTGCTCCGCAATGGGCGCAAAGGGCGCTGTTGCCCGGCTCGATCGGCCGTACCACAGCCCGGCTCTCCATCGTCGTCTTGATCACACCCCTTCTATCGGCACTGTGGCGGGGCGAATTGAGCGAGCTCGACCGTGAGACTAGTTGAACGGCTGCGACGGTCGGCCCAGGTTGTCCGGTTCCGCTTGGGTCGAGCCCCGGCCGAGGCGGACGCTGTGCCTGACCAGGTCTCGCACCGTCCCTTCCTGGGCGCCCGCGGCCACGAGCTCCTGCACAATCGTTTCAACGGCCATGGCTTCGTCCTCGTCCACCGCGCCGGGTGACAAAAGCCGAGGCCCGGCCGTCGTTCGAGCAGTATCTGCAGCCACGGCGGTAGCGACCATCGAGCACAACACCGCCGTGGCCGTGATTAACCCAAAGGTGATGGCCGTACCGTTGTGGTTGAGGATCGAGCTCACGATCATGCCGGCAATCCCACTCGCGCAGACAAGGACCGCGATCCGCCGGATGGTCTTCGCACTCATCGATCTCGCACCAGCGGCTTGTACTTGATGCGATGCGGTTGATCGGCGTCCGCCCCGAGGCGTTTCCGGCGATCGACTTCGTAGTCGGTGAAGTTCCCCTCGAACCAGCGCACCTCCGAGTTGCCCTCGAAGGCGAGGACGTGGGTGGCGATGCGGTCCAAGAACCAGCGGTCGTGGCTAATGACGACCGCGCATCCGGCGAAGTCGAGCAAGGCTTCTTCCAAGGCGCGGAGCGTGTCGACGTCGAGGTCATTCGTGGGCTCGTCGAGGAGCAGTACGTTGCCGCCGCTCCGGAGAACCTTGGCCAGCTGAAGGCGGTTGCGCTCGCCTCCGGAGAGTTCGCCCACCTTCTTTTGCTGATCCGATCCCTTGAAACCGAAGCCGGACACATAGGCGCGACCGTGGAGCTCGCGGCCACCGACGACCAGGCGCTCCTGGCCATCGGTGATTTCCTCGAACACGGTCCTTGCGCCGTCGAGTGCATCTCTCGACTGGTCCACATAGGCCAGCTGAACGGACGGGCCGACCCGAAGCGAGCCTCGGTCGACAGGTTCGCGGCCAGACGGGCTCCCGTCGGCTGAGCCCATGATCATGCGGAACAGGGTCGTCTTCCCCGCTCCGTTGGGACCGATGACGCCCACGATCCCTCCGGGCGGGAGAGAGAAGCTGATCTCGTCGATGAGCAGGCGATCACCGAAGGCTTTGACCACCCCTTCGGCCTCCACCACGACGTCGCCGAGACGCGGCCCGGGTGGAATGCTGATCTCGAGCTTGTCGGGACGGCGGGCCGAATCGGCGGCCGCCGCTTCGGCGTCGGCGACCAACGATTCGTAGGCGGTGATCCTGGCCTTGCCCTTGGCCTGGCGGGCCCGAGGGGACATACGGATCCAATCCAGCTCCCGCTCCAGCGTGCGCCTTCGGGAGGCATCCGACTTCTCCTCGCCGGCCAGTCGAGCTTGCTTCTGCTCGAGCCAGGATGAGTAGTTGCCCTCCCAGGGGATACCGAAACCGCGGTCAAGCTCGAGAATCCACCTGGCCACGTTGTCGAGGAAGTACCGGTCGTGGGTGATGGCGACCACCGTGCCCGGATACTCCTGGAGGGTCCGTTCCAGCCAGGCGACGGACTCGGCGTCGAGGTGGTTGGTCGGCTCATCGAGCAGCAACAGATCTGGCCTGGACAGCAGGAGTCGGCACAACGCCACCCGCCGGCGTTCGCCGCCCGAAAGCGTGTCGACGGTGGCATCCCCCGGCGGGAGCCGGAGCGCGTCCATGGCAATCTCGAGTTGGCGCTCGATGTCCCACGCGCTGGCGGCATCGATCTTGTCCTGTAGGTCAGCCTGCTCGGCCAGAAGCTTGTCGAAATCGGCGTCCGGCTCGCCCATGGCCTCGCACACCTGGTTGAACCGCTCCAGTAGCCCGAGAACCTCGCCCATGCCCTCGGCCACGTTGCCGGTGACGTCCTTGGTCGGGTCGAGCTGAGGTTCCTGGGGCAGAAACCCGACGGTGAAGCCTGGAGTCAGCCGAGCCTCGCCGGAGAACCCGTCGTCGAGGCCGGCCATGATGCGCAGAAGCGACGACTTGCCGGACCCATTGGCGCCGATGACGCCGATCTTGGCGCCCGGATAGAACGACAGGTTGATGCCTCGCAGCACCTCGCGGTCCGGTGGGTAGAAGCGCCGCAGGTTCCGCATGGTGAAGATGAACTGTGCGGTCATGACGGCGACCGTAGTGCCCCCGGCCCACCTCGCCGAGCGTGGCTCCGCCCGGGCTGGTGCGGACGGCAATACCGCGCCCGACTCGAAGATTGGGAGACGGCCACCGGTAAACTGGACGACGTGCCCGAGCAACCGCAAACCGAGGGAGGATTCGGCCCTAACGCCTGGCTGGTCGACGAGATGTACGAGCAGTACCGGGACGACCCGTCCTCGGTAAGTGCCAGTTGGCGGGAGTTCTTCGCCGACTACAAGCGGCCGGGCACCGCGCGCCCGGAGACGACCAATGGCCAGGCGGCCGCCAAGGGCCAGGCGGCTGCGGCGGCCCCGCCCCGGCCGACCCAGGCGGCCCCAGCCGCGCCCGCCCCGAGCCAGGCGGCCCCAGCCGCGCCCGCCCTGAGCCAGGCGGCCCCAGCCGCGCCCGCCCTGAGCCAGGACGCCGCGGCCGCGCCACCGGCCCCGAGCCAGCTGGCCGCCGCGCCCGCCGCGGCCATCCCCACCACGGCCGCCATGCCCGCCACCGCACCGGAGCCGGTGACACCGCTACGAGGGGCCGCCGCTCGCATCGTGGCCAACATGGAAGCCAGCGTCTCCGTACCGACCGCGACCAGCGTGCGGACCATCCCGGCCCGCCTCCTCGAGGTGAACCGCAAGGTTCTCAACAACTATCTGGCCCGGACCCGGGGGGGAAAGGTCAGCTTCACCCACATCATCGGCTTTGCCGTCGTGCAAGCCATCCGCGAAATGCCCGTGATGAACTCCTCGTTCGTTCGCGGCGAAGCTGGGGCTCCCCCCGGCGTGATCCGTCACGAGCACGTCGGGTTGGGACTCGCCGTCGACCAGGAGAAGTCCGACGGCAGCCACACCCTGCTGGTCCCCTGCATCAAACAAGCCGACACCCTCGACTTCCAAGGTTTCTGGACTGCCTACGAGGATCTCATCCGCAAGGTGCGAACCGGCAAGATTACGGTCGACGACTTCAGCGGGGTCACCGTCAGCCTGACCAACCCCGGCACGATCGGCACCGTCCAGTCCGTGCCGCGGCTGATGCCCGGTCAGGGCGTCATCGTCGGTGTCGGCAGCCTCGACTACCCGGCGGAGTGGCAAGCCGCCGATCCCCACATCCTGGCCGAGATGGGTGTGAGCAAGGTCATTGCCGTGACGTCGACCTACGACCATCGCATCATCCAGGGGGCCGAATCGGGCCTCTTCCTCCAGCGGGTGCACAAGCTGCTTCTCGGAGAAGACGGTTTCTACGACGCCATCTTCCGGTCGATGCATGTGCCGTACGAGCCGGTGCGGTGGAGGCGCGATGTCAACCCGGTAGACCGCGAGCAGGTGCAGCTGGCCAAGCAGGTTCACGTCCAGACCCTCATCAACATGTACCGCGTGCGGGGCCACCTGATTGCGGACCTCGACCCGCTGGCCGCCAAAGAGCCGCACATGCACGCCGAGCTCGATCCGGCGACGTACGGGCTCACCCTCTGGGATCTCGACCGGGAGTTTTATACCGACGGCCTGGCCGGACGCGATGTGCTTCCGCTGGGCGACATCCTCGGCATCCTGCGGGACGCCTACTGCCGCACGGTCGGCGTCGAGTACATGTTCATCCAGGAGCCCGACCAGAAGCACTGGATCCATCAGCACGTCGAGGGCGTCTCCACGCAGCTGTCCAAGGACGAGCAGCGCCACATCCTTGACCGGTTGAACGCGGCCGAGGCGTTCGAGCGGTTCCTCCACACCAAGTATGTGGGCCAGAAGCGGTTCGGTCTCGAGGGGGCCGAGTCCGCCATTCCCATCATCGATACCGTGCTGGACGAGGCGGCGCGGGCCGGACTCCCCGAAGCGGTCCTCGGTATGGCCCATCGCGGCCGGCTCAACGTCCTGATCAATATTGTCGGGAAGTCCTACGGGGAGCTGTTCAGGGAATTCGAGGGAGATATCGACCCGGCGACCACCCAGGGCTCCGGCGACGTCAAGTACCACAAGGGCGCGGCCGGCAAGTATGTCGGTGCGTCCGGCATCGGGATTGCCGTCACCCTAGCGTCCAATCCCTCCCATCTCGAAGCCGTGGACCCGGTCGTGGAGGGAATGGCCAGGGCCAAGCAGGACCTGCTCGCTTCCGCCGGGACCGCCGAGGAGCGCGGCGAGGTTCTGCCGCTGCTCATCCACGGGGACGCCGCCTTCGCCGGCCAGGGCGTGGTGGCCGAGACCCTGAACCTGTCCGCCCTCTCCGGTTACAGCACCGGGGGGACCGTCCATCTGGTCATCGACAATCAGCTGGGATTCACAACGTCTCCTGCTTCGGCCCGCTCGTCGGTCTACGCCACCGACATCTCCAAGATGGTCCAGGCCCCGGTGTTTCACGTGAACGGCGACGACCCGGAAGCGTGCGTCCGGGTGGCTCGCCTCGCCTTCGCCTTCCGCCAGGCGTTCCACAAGGACGTCGTCATCCATCAGGTCTGCTATCGGCGCTTCGGCCACAACGAGGGAGACGACCCTTCCTACACCCAGCCGGTGATGTACGAGCGGATCCAGAATCGCCGGAGCGTTCGCAAGCTGTACACGGAAGCGTTGGTGAACAGAGGCGACATCTCCCTCGAGGAGGCGGAGAAGGCCCTCGACGACTTCTCGGCCCGGCTTCAGGCCGCCCTCGACGAGACCCGCTCGTCGGCCCCGCCCAAACCGACGTCATTGCCGGTGCCCCTCGTGCCGTCGGTGCTGCCCCGCGTCGACACCGCCGTGCCGCGTCAGGTGCTCGACCAGGTGGCCGCCGCTCTCCACAACACGCCGCCCGGTTTCACCATGCACCCCAAACTGGCCAGGCAATTCGACCAGCGGGCGCAGCTGTGGGCATCCGGCCAAGCCGACTGGGCTCTGGGAGAGGCGTTGGCCATCGGGTCCCTGCTGCTGGAAGGGGCGGACGTGCGGCTCACCGGCCAGGACAGCCGGCGGGGCACGTTCAGCCAGCGTCACGCCGTAATCGTCGACAACCACAACGAGACGGAATACGTGCCCCTGGCCTCGCTGGCGTCGGCGGCTGAGGGCGGGCGCTTCATGATCTACGACTCGCTCCTGTCCGAGTACGCGGCCCTCGGCTTTGAGTACGGCTATTCGGTGGTTCAGAAGGAGGCCCTGGTCGCGTGGGAAGCCCAGTTCGGCGACTTCATCAACGGCGCGCAGATCATCGTCGACCAGTTCCTGGCGGCGGCCGAGGACAAGTGGGGGCAAACGTCGCCGCTGGTGCTCCTGCTTCCGCACGGCTACGAAGGCCAGGGTCCTGAGCACAGTTCCGCGCGCATCGAACGCTTCCTGCAAAACTGCGCCGAGGACAACATCCAGGTCGTCAACTGCACGACGGCGGCGCAGTACTTCCACGTGTTGCGGCGTCAGGTCCGTCGCACGGCCAAGAAGCCGCTCATCGTGTTCACCCCCAAGTGGCTGTTGCGAAGGCCGGAATCACGGTCACCGGTCGCGGACTTTACGGACGGCACCTTCCGCGAAGTCATCGACGACGCCACCATCACCGACAGGAATGCGGTGCGCAGCATCGTCCTGGCATCCGGCAAGATCTCGGTGCAGGCCGTCGACGCCCGGCCCAAGACCGACCCGCCGGGAGCGGCGATCGTCCGAGTCGAGCAGCTCAACCCGTGGCCGGAACAGCAGCTGACCGACGCTCTCGCCTCGTACCCCTCGGCGGAGGAAGTCGTCTGGCTGCAGGAAGAACCGGAGAACATGGGCGCATGGACGTTCGTGGCGCCCCGGCTGGCCCGCCTGGTGGGCGACGATTTCCGGCTCCGGTATGTGGCCAGGTCCGAGTCGGCTTCGCCGGCGATAGGCAGCGTGGCCCTCCATCAGTTGGAACACGACGACCTCATGACTCGGACGTTCGGCACCGCCAGCTCGTAGGGAGGACGGCAATCGGCCGCTGCAGGCCGCTGCAGGCCGCCGGAGGCAAGGCCCGCGGGAGGCAAGGCCCGCCGGAGGCAAGGCCCGCCGGAGGCAAGGCCCGCCAGATCCACACGACTAACGCGTCATGCGGAAACGAGGGTGCGATCCGGTCGGGGTGCCTTCGGCCAGGTCGGCCAGGAGCCGTCCGATGAGCGGCGTGAACTTGAACCCGTGACCGGAGAATCCGGCGGCGACGACCAGCGGACCCGACCGGTCGATCACGAAGTCTTGGGTGGGAGTCAACGTGTAGAGACACGTGCTGGCCGACACCGGCGTCGGGTCGAGCCCGGGCATGCACCGTTCCACGTATTCGCGGATTCGGTCCCGGCCCTCGGCGTCGATCTCGAAGTTGCGGCGGTCGGCGTCGGTCACCGAGCCAGTGAGGTGCTCGGCCACCTTCACGCCCTCTCCCGGGGTGCATAGGCCGTAACGGGGTGGCTTTCCGTGGGCGTAGAAGCTCGGCCACGGCAAAGCCGGGTCGACCGGGCGGAAGTGGAAGATCTGCTCCCTGGTGACGGTCAGAGGGGGGAGCGGTACGGGGACAACGTCGGCCGCCCACGGGCCCGCCGCGAGCACCGCCACCGGCGCCCGGTACTCGTAGTCGCCAGAGCGCACCACGACGCCGTCCACTTCAGGCCGGCAGGTTGCCGGTGACTCGAACCGCACGATGGCTCCATGAACGGCCGCCCGGTCCTGCAACGCGCGGACCGTCGCGTCGGCCAGGCATCGTCCCCCGTCTGGTTGGTACAACACACTGTGCTCAAACCGCATGCCGGGCCAGCGTTCTTCGGCCTCTTTTGGCGACAGCCAGATGGCGGTAGCGCCACAGGCCATGAGGGCGTCTGCGACTGGTTGCACCGAGGCACGCGGCCCGTGGTCAAGCCCGCCGGTGGTGTCGAGCAGCGATCGACCGGCGTCCGCCTCGAGCTCCCGCCACAGCGGCAACGCCGCCTGGGCCAGCCGGACGTAGTCGGGGTCGGGATAGGCGAAGCGGAAGATCCGCGAGCCGCCGTGTGAGCTGCCCCGGACATGGCCCTGCTCGAAGCGCTCGAGCAGCACCACGTGACGGCCCCGCCGGGCCAGCCACCAGGCCGCCGAGGAGCCCATGGCCCCGCCGCCGACCACGACCACGTCGCAGTTCTGTCGAGTCACGCCGGGACGCTCACATGCGGTCGAGCAGCTGCGCCTTCTTCGCGTCGAACTCGGCCTGGGAGATGACGCCGCGCTGGCGGAGCTCGTCGAGCTTCTCGATCTGCTCCGGAACGGAGAGTTCCCGGCGTCCGGCCATGCGGTCCGCATCGCGGGTCTTCATCAACTCGATCTGACGGTAGATCTCGTTCTGCACGAGCCCGGGCTTGGGCAGGTCGGGGAACACCTCCTGGCCACTCTTGCCCGCCGACTCGATCATGAGGTCGCCCGTGCCGATGATGCGCTCGAAAGCCGTCTGGTGGTAGGCGATGTCGTTCAGCCGCTCGAGTGGGATCTCCTTGCCGTTCTTGGCCAGGATGCCGTCCCGGCGAATGAGGCGGTCACTGGTGACGATGAATTCCGTCGTCGTCCACCGCCAGTACCGGCCCGCGAACCACAGCAAGGCCAGGACGGCCAGACCGGTCGTGACCCACAGTCCGTAGTCGTGCAGGACGCCGTGGACGCTAAGGAGCAGTATCGAGGCCACGACCGTGACCAGGAGGGCCGCCGCCGGCCCGACCAGGAACCACCAGTGCGGCCGCAGGTCGAGGACGATCTCCTCGCCCTCGTTGAGCAGCTTCTTCGGAAAGGGCATCGGCGCGAGCGTAAACCTTGTGCCGGGGCCCGGCGCGGCGTCTATCCGAGCTTGCTGGCGATATCCGCCGCCGACCGCAGGGCCAGGCCGTCCGCGCCCGTGGAGTCATAGTGAAACGCGGGGACGGCGGTGGCCTCGGCGAGCATGTCGGCCAGCAGCGTGGCGAACGGCATGTCCCAGAGATACTTGGCCAGAGAGCCCGGGATGGTGTTGATCTCGTTGACGTACAGGTCGTCGCCGTCAACGAGGAAGTCGAGCCGGGCCACGCCTCGCAACCCAGCCAGCGCGGCCACGACCCGCGAAGCTTCGAACACGGCTTTCTCCATCGCCGGCGAGATCTGGGCCGGAAGCTGGCGCGGGGCGGAGACCATGCCGTCGCCGCCCAGGTACTTGTCGCGGTAGCCGAGGATCTCGGCCGATCCGGATGACCGCAGCGGCCTGGCGATGGCGGACGTCTGGAGGGACGGATAGGTGCGGAGCCCGACCTCGAGGTCGAACGACGACGGACGGTACGGCTCGACCACCACTCCTCCGCTCCGGTAGTGGACGGAGGTGCGGAGCAGGGCCTGGGCGGTGCTCCAGTCGCCGGCCACTTCAATCCCGATAGACGAACCGCCGAAGCGAGGCTTGACGATGTACGGGCCGTCGAACAGGGGAGGGCCGCCTTCGGCACTCAGCAGGGCGCGCGGCAAGGAGGGAAGTCCGGCCGCCACCACCGCTGCGCCGAAAGCCAGCTTGTCCATTCCCAGGGCGGCGCCGGCCACGGTCGGGCCGGTATACGCGACCGCCGCCAGATCGAGGCTGCCCTGAAGGGTTCCGTCTTCGCCCGGTCCGCCGTGGCAGCAGTTGACGAAGGCGTCGACGCTCAGGGGCTTGTCCTTGCCGAGCACGCCAGCCTTGGCGGTAACAAACCCGCCGCCGGCCCCGCCCGCAACGAGGCGAAGCGGCCTCGACCCCTTCGGTGCGCCGTCCAGGAAGTCGGCAGCCTCCGACGCCGTGTCGACCTCCCAAAACGACCCGAGCTTGTCCCAGTACACCGCCGTCGCGTCGCCGCTCAGTGCCCGCCCCGCCTGCAGTCCGGTGAGAATGCTGACGTCGTGTTCGGGCGAAGGCCCACCGAAGATCACACCGGCGCTCATAAGCTGATCCTACGGGTAGTGGTCGGGCAGGTCGTTCTCGTAGAGCACCACGTCGCCCGTCCCGAGCTGGTCCCGCACCCAGCTCACCGCCTCGTCTCGCGTCTCAACCGTGACCAATGCGGCCGGTCCGCCGGCCGCGCCCTCAAACAGGGCAGCGCGGTTCGTGTTGCCGACGATCACCAGATCGGTGGCCGCGAGGGCGGCTGCGGCTGCGAATTCGCGGTTCAACTCCTGTTGCCGCGGCCCGAGTTCGACCATGCCGGGTGTCACCACCACTCGCCGGCCGCCGTCTTGGGCATGCGCCCGAAGTGCGGACAACGCGGCGGTGCCGCCGGCCGGGTTGGCGTTGTAGGTGTCGTCGATGATGGTGACGCCGGTCGAGCCGGTGCCGACACTCAACCGGTGCCGAGGGACGGAGAGGGTCGGCAGCCGGGCCGCGATCGCCTCAGCGGGCACGCCGACCTCGAGGGCCACCGCCACCGCGCAGGCCAGATTGGTGGGAGCGACCGATTCGGAGTCGGCCAGGAGGCCCAGCCGTTCGCTGCCGGACCAGACGACTCCGTCCTGCACGCAAACATCGGCGCCACCGACGCGACCCGAACAGCGCACCACCCTTTTCCCCGATTTGTCGGCGAGTGCAGCCAGATGAGGGTCATCGACGTTGAGCACGGCCACTTCGACCCCTTCGAGGATCTCGGCTTTGGCGGCGGTGATCCGTTCCTCTGTCCGCATGCGTTCGAGGTGGACGGGGCCGATGGCGGTGATCACTCCGATGCGGGGCCGAATCCACGCGCACAGGTCGGCGATCTCGCCCGGCCCGTACGTGCCCATCTCGGCCACGAACACCTCCGTCCCCGGAACCAGATGTTCATTCACGGCCCTGGCCAACCCGGCGCGGTTGTTGAAGCTGGCCGGCGAGGGCACCACCGTCTTCGTGCCGCCGACCAGGTGGGCGATGTAGCCCTTCGTCGTGGTCTTGCCGTACGAGCCGGTCACGGCCACTACGTCGGGGTGCACGGCTCGCAGCCGGGCATCGGCGGCAACGACAAAAGGCTGGCCCAGCCGGCGCTCGACGGGAGTGGTGAGGGCCAGCGAGGCGTCAACGACCAGAGGGGAAAGGAGTGCGGCCGCCACCATCAGCGTGGCTCCCCACCCGAGGCCGCCGACGGCCCAGGCGACGGCGGTGGGAATGAGGGAGACGGCGCCAGCCGTGATCGCCAGCCGCCGGAGGCGTTTGGTCCAGTCGAGCTTGGACGTCCGGCCCCGCAGGCCGAGGCCGAACGGACCGACGGCGAGCGCGGCGGCCGCCACCACCCCCGCCTCGGGCAACCCCACCACGGACAGCAAGAAGCCGAGGGCGGCGGCCAGCCACATGAGGCGGTTCGGCCCGGTCCCGAGCCACCAGCGTCGGGCGAAACGCGTCGCGCTGCCGGCCAGGTAGTGCTCCCGCTGCGCAACGCGCAGCCAACGCAGCCCGCACAGGGCGGCCGCCCCGGTGGCGGCGGCAAGGAGTACCGCGTAGGCAACCGTCACGTGGGCTGGAGATGTCGATCGATGACGCCGCGGACGCAAGCCGGCGCACCCGTCAGGGTGAGGTGGCCGGTGGCCGGGCACGTCGTGATGGTGGCGTCCTGGCAATACTCGACGGCCGCCTGGGCCGTCGCGTACGGAGCCACATCGTCCTGCTCTCCCCAGACCAGCTCGATCGGAGCGCGGATGGCCTGGAGTTGTTCCGAGTAGCTTTCGTTGACGATCCGAACGAGCACCTGACGCATGATGCCGGTGGCGGCCGCATAGTCGGTTGAACCGAAGCGCCGGCGCAGGCGCTCGAGGCGTTCCTCGCTAACGAGGCCCCGCTTGCGAGCCGCTTTGGCCAACCGGAAGCGAAGGGCCGGCGRCCGTTTCGCCGCACCCGTGGGCCGGAGCAGGGGCACTCCGGTGAGGATCAAGGTATCCACCAGTTCCGGGTGGGATGCGGCCAAATGCACAGCCACGCGGCCGCCGAAGGAATGGCCAACCACCACCAGCGGGGCCGCCTCCGGGCCGCCCAGCTCCCGCACGATTGGCGCCACGGCGGCGGCGTAGTCGGCCGATCCCCACGCCTCGGGTGGTGGGGGGCTGGAGCCAAATCCGGGGAGATCGAGCGCGACCGCGTCGAGGCCGTTGAGCACGGCCGAAAAGTCCTGCGACGTTCGGCCCCAACCGTGCAGGCCGAGGACGCGCGTCGCCCCGTCACCATAGGTAGAGCCGAAAATCCGACCGTCGGCGTAGACCTGCAACACGGCCGTCACGCTAGTGGCGTGACCCGTGGGCGGGCGTGTCTCTACGGCCCCTTGACGGTTGGCCGGCACTGATACACACTGCGGGAACAGCCCGGAACGAAGAGCGAGGCGAGGCGGGACACGGGGCGGCCCCAAGCCACCCGGTCCTGGCGCCGTCCCACTCGGAGCAACGGGTCGAGGCAAGCGCAGTGTCCGCCGGACGACCGCGAGGCATCTGGCGAACAACCAGCGAGCGGCCCCGAGCGACGGCCCCGAGGAGAACGGAGGGGGAAACCCCGAAGGCTACTTGGGGCCGTGGCGCGCCGGGGGGTCCGCGTTCTTGTCACACCCCGTCGGTACCGTCGTCGCCGTGGAGCTCCTCGACGGCCTGACCCCTGCGCAGCTCCAGGCGGTGGTCTCACCGAGCGCCCCCCTGTGCATCCTGGCCGGCGCCGGCGCCGGCAAGACCCGGGTCTTGACCAGGCGGATCGCCTATCGGGTCGCCACTGGCTCCGCCGACGCCGGTCACGTGCTGGCTCTCACGTTCACCCGCCGGGCGGCGGGGGAGCTGGCCACTCGGCTCCGTCGGCTCGGCGTGCGCGATCGGGTCACGGCCGGCACGTTTCACGCCGTGGCCTACGCCGAGTTGCGCCGGCGGTGGGCTGACCGCCACGAGGCCGCCCCGGCCCTCCTTGACCGCAAGGGCCGGCTGCTCGGCTCCCTGCTGGCCGGACGCGCCGTCGGTCACGCCGACGTCCAGGTGGGCGAGCTGGCCGCCGAGATCGAGTGGGCCCAAGCCCGCCTGGTCGCGCCGGGCGACTATGCCCGGTTGGCTCAGGCCGCCGGGCGGCGGCCGCCCCTACCGGCGGAGGCCATGGGCGCGCTCTACGCCCGCTATGAATCCGAGAAGCGACGGCGCGGGCTGGTCGACTTCGACGACCTGCTCCTCCGCCTGGTGGCGGCGATGGAAAGCGACGCCAGCTTCGCGGCCGCCCAGCGGTGGCGGTGGCGTCACATCTTCGTCGACGAGTTCCAGGACGTGAACCCGCTGCAGCACCGGCTCCTTCTGACCTGGCTCGGGGATCGCACCGACCTGTGCGTGGTCGGCGATCCCAACCAGGCTATCTACGCATGGAACGGCGCCGACCCCCGCCTTCTCGCCGGCTTCCGGGCCGCCCATCCCACCGCCGAGGTGGTGCGCCTGGACGACAATCACCGATCGTCCCCACAGGTCGTGGCGGCCGCCACCGCGGCGCTGGGCGGTTCCACCGGGCCCGCCGGCCTGGCCCGGTCAACCCGCCCGGACGGTCCGGCGCCCACCGTGCGGTCATATCCGTCCGAGATGGATGAGGCTCGGGGCGTGGCCTCGTCGCTGCGGAAGCGGCACGGGCCGGGCGTGGCCTGGTCTCAGCTGGCAGTGCTGGCGCGCACCAACGCCCAGTTGGTCATCGTCGACCGCGCCCTGCGGGCCGCTGGCATCCCGTCACGGGTAGCCGGCCGGAGTCTCCTCGAGCGACCCGAGGTGGCGGCCGCCCTGGCCGACTTGACCGGCCGGGGTGACGGACCCCTTGCGCGGTGTCTGCCGGATCTCGTGGGCTTGGCCGCCGCCGAGGTGGATGACGAGCGGCGGGTCTCCATCGAACTGCTCGGCGGCCTCGGACGTGAGCACCTGCAGCTCGACGCGGGGGCGACGGTGACCGGCTTCGTGGCGTGGCTGGACGCGTCCCTCCGGGGTGACCGAGGCGGCGACACGAGCGCGTCGGCCGATGCGGTGACCCTCAGCACGTTCCATCGGGCCAAGGGCCTGGAGTGGCCGGTGGTGTTCTTGGTGGGCCTGGAGGACGGCCTGGTTCCGATCGGGCGAGACGTCGACGAGGAGCGGCGCCTGCTCTATGTGGCTCTTACGCGCGCCCAACAGGAAGTGCATTGCTCGTGGGCGGCCCGCCGGTCGTTTGGGGATCGGGCCGTAACGAGACGGCCTTCGCCGTGGCTGGCCGCCATCGAGACGTCGGCCCACCCGGAACAGGTCACCGAGGCGATGCCGGACGACCTGCGCCGGACGAGAGAGCGTCTGCGCCGGCCAGCCCGAGATGGCGTCGATCCGACGGTGCTAGCCGCCCTCACGGAATGGCGCCGGCGAGCGGCCCGGGCCGCGCAGGTGCCCACCCACGTGGTCTTCCACGACGCCACCCTCGCGGCCCTGGCTGTCGCCCTCCCCACCACCGCCACGGAGCTCCTCGCCGTTCCCGGTCTTGGCCCGGTGAAAGCGGCCCGCTATGGCGAAACCCTGCTGGCCCTCGTCGCCAAGCGGGACCGCACCGCCTGAGTCAGTACCATCCCGACCGTGCGGTTCCGGATCGAACAGCAGGTGGCCGCCCCTCTCTCCGTCGTGGAGGAGGCGTTTGTCGACCCGGACTTACTGAAGCGGCTAGCCGACCTGCCCAAGCTGGGCGGGGCCGAGCTCTTGAGCCGGGACGACGACGGCACGTCGGTCCATCTGCGCATCCACTACCGATTCACCGGGGAACTCAACGCCGCGGTCAGGGCGGTTATCGATCCCTCTCGTCTGACCTGGGTGGAGGATTCGATCCATGACCGCCGCACCCACCGCGGCACCTTTCAGGTCCTGCCCGACCACTACGCCGACCGCCTGACCTGCAGCGGCACCGTTCGCTTGGAAGCGGAAGGAAGCCGGGCGACCCGGCGATGGGCGGAGGGGGAGTTGGCCGTGCGCAAGGTGTTCCTGGTGGGCCGGGCCGTGGAGACGGCCATCATCGCCGGCATGGCCGAGCACGCCCGCCTCCAGGCCGAGCTGGTCCAGGGGTGGATAACTGAACGTTCCGGTTGACGGCGCGGGTACGGGGCGCGACAACAGATCTATGAGCTCCTACTGGCCGACCGAAGACGGGTGGCCATACTCCGATACCGGCGTCGAGCCCGTCGACGTCGACTACGACATCGACGAGGACCAGTTAAGCGTGCGGGCGCGATCGACCCACTTGCTCGACGACCTGGAGCCCTTGGAACGGGCGGTGATCAGCGCCCGGTTCGGCCTCTCGGGCCATCCGGTGCGCTCTATGAAGCAGCTCCATGGCGATCTCAACCTGCCCCGCGCCGACATCGGCCAGGCGCTGGGTACGGGCCTGGCCAAGCTGCGCCGCCAGTTCGGGGCCTAGTGGGGTCCATCCCCTGGCGGCCGCGCCGGGCCCGCTGGCTCCGCCGGCTGCGGAACATGCCGCGCAAGGTGACGCCTTTATTGCCAATCTCCCGTGTTCCTCGTACCCTCTCACCCGCCATGTGGTTCTCGATCGAGGTTCTCGACGGAGCTTTTTCGGCGTCCCTCTGGTCTGAAGCCCACGGTGACGCCCTGGTGGAGGCTGGCTTCCTTTCGAGCGCCACCGACTGGAGCTGGCACCGCCACACCTGGGGTGTGGTGCTCGAGCTCGAGGTTCCCGATGAGGCGGCCTGGGAGGCGTTCCGGGCCCTACCGGCGGTGGCCGCCGCCCTCGACGCCGTGCCCGACCCGGTCTCCGGGTTGATCGTGTACCGGGGGAGAGGGGGCAGCTCGTCGCGACCCGAGCCGCGCAAGCCCCGGCCCTTGGCCGGATCGGGAGCAGCCGCCCTGCCGCTTCCGTGGGAGCTTTTCCACGACGAGGACAGCTTCCGGCCGCTCCTACCTATCGAGCGGCGGCAGCTGACTCTGCTTCGCGCCGGCTAACCCCTAAGCCAGGTCGACCAGCACCGGCGCGTGGTCGGAGGGAAGCTTGCCCTTGCGGGCGTTGCGGTCGATCAGGGCGTAGGTCACCCGTTCGGCCAGTGGCTTGCTGAGCAGCACCAGGTCGATCCGCATGCCGCGACCCTCGTGAAAATCTCCGGCGCGGTAGTCCCACCACGAGAACAGGCGCTCGTTCTGGTAGACGAGGCGGAAGGCGTCGATGAGACCCCAGTCCTCGAGCCGCCTAAGGCCATCGCGTTCGGGCTGGCTCACATGGGTCGCCCCGACGAACTTGGCCGGATCGTAGAGATCACGATTCGCCGGCGCGATGTTGAAATCCCCGCAGACCGCAATCGGCGTGTCGGGATCGCAGCTAGCCGCCAGGTGGTCTCGTAGTTGAGCCAACCACCGCAGCTTGAACTGGTAGTGCTCGCTGTCGACACTGCGACCGTTGGGCACGTACACGCTCGAGACCTGTATGCCTCCGCATGTGGCCGAGATCAGCCGGCTCTCCAGTGGGTCGATGGAGTCGACGGGCTCGTCCGCGTCCATCGGTTGGCAGAAGCCGGTGGTCACCTGCTCGATGCCGACCCGGCTGAGGATGGCGACCCCATTCCAGCGTCCGTCGCCGTGCGAGGCCGACTCGTAGCCCAAGGTTTGGAAGGCGAGAGCGGGGAAGGCGGCGTCGGCCAGCTTGGTCTCCTGCAGGCACAGGATGTCCGGCTGGGCGTAGGCGAGCCACTCTTCTACGCGGGTCAAGCGGGCCTTCAGGGAGTTCACGTTCCAGGTAGCGATGCGCATCGGACCTATCCTGCCAGCGCCTGGGGTCAGCTGCGGGCGGCGGCGGACTTCTTGACGCCGCGGCTGGCGCCCTTTGGCTTGGCCGAGGTCTTCTTGGCCGCCGCCGCTGGAGCTTTGGCGGGGCCGGCCACCTTCTTGACGGCGGCCTTCTTGGAGGCGCGCCCCGCCTTCTTGGTCGCCTCGGCCGGTTTTGTCGGGGCCGCGGCCGCGGCGGCCGCCTTCTTCTTGGCCGGCTTGGCGGGCGCTTCGGAAGCGGTCCGGCCGGCTTTCTTCTTCGCCGGCTTGGCCACGGCCTCGGCCTTCTTCGCCGCCACCGCCTTCTTGGCCGGCGCCGCCTGTTTCTTGGTGGGCCGGGCACGCGTCGGGGGGGCCGGGCGCTCGCGCCGCTCGGCGGCCGGAGGCAGCGTTGTCCGGGTGTTCCGGCGGAATCCTGCGGCCGTGGCCAGCAACGGCTCGGGCTCAACCTTGACCGCCGCCTCTTCCGCCGCGGCCCCCATGCTAGCCCGCGGGCGGCCGCGTCGCGACGCCGGCTTGCTCACCGGCTCGGCCTCGACCGCCTCCGCGGTCGCGGCACCGATCTCTGCCTCGACCGTCTCCTCCGTGGGCGCGCCGGCCACATGGGCGAACGCCGGCAGAGCCAGCTCGACCCCGCGGCGCGGCGGGTCGAACGCCTGGACGACGAAGTTGACCCGCTCGTTGCGAGCCATCACCTCTCGGGCACTGCGCGGCGGCGGGTCGCCCATCGCCTGTAGGGGCACGTAGCACAGAGTCAGCCCCACGGTCACGAACGCGCCGTGCGACGAGAAACTGTCCACCTCCCCAACCACGGTGTCACCCAGTTTGTGGTCGGCCACGAACTGGAGAAACACCATCGGCTCGTTCACTGGCTCGGCCGGAGGTGTGCCGCCCTTGCGTCGCCGTCTCCGCTTGGACTTGTCCTCCGGGTCCACCGCCTCCTCGGTGGCCGTGGCGATGGCTCGCTCCACCGACTTCCGTCCCCGCCCCTTGTTTTTCGCCGGCAGAATCGGCGCTTCTTCGGTTGTGGCCGAGTCGTCGCCGTCGGCCGAGCCGGCTGGCTTCTTGCGCTTGGCCTCCTTGACCGCCTCACGACTCTTCGGTCCTCTTACCGGGCTGCGGGGAGTGAAGATCCAGCCGACGGCCGGGACCGGCTTGCCACCGATCAGGCGGCCCTTCTCGAACAGCCAGTCGTACTCGCCGTGGAACTCCTGGAAGGAGTCGTTCGACAGCACAGTCGCGCCGGTCTTGTCGGCGATGCGCAGCAGAAAGGCGTCACCCCGGCCGATCGCCCCCGCCGGTGGCGACACGATTTCTCCCGCGCTTTCGGCCTCGTCGAACGCCCGCTGTTCGGAGGAATCAATCCGGTGTCCGAAGGAGGCGTCGACCACCACCGTCACGACATCATCGGGATTCTCGGCGAGGAACTCGCGGACGGCGTCGTCCAGCTGCTGGAGGCTCGGCAGTGACCGTCCCTCAGTGGCGATGTTGGAGCCGTCTACGACGACGTGGCGGGGCGACATGTCGAGAGGKAGTCAACCATCTCCCTACGATGAGGACGTGAACGGTCTGCGTGACGATCCAACCGACGAGGTCACCGACCTCCTCCAGCACCTGATCCGCAACGCCTGCGTCAACGACGGGACGGCGGAATCTGGCCACGAGGGCCGCAGCGTCGACGTGCTGGCCAGCTACCTGGAAGACGCCGCCGGCGGCCTCGATCTGGAAACCTTCGAGCCCCTCCCGGGCCGGTCGTCACTGGTGGCCAGGATCGAAGGTCGGGACCCTGACGCGCCGTCTCTCCTGCTCATGGGCCACACCGATGTCGTGCCCGCCAACGCCGACGGCTGGCAACGGGACCCGTTTGGCGGCGAGCTGATCGATGGCGAGGTGTGGGGCCGCGGCGCGGTCGACATGCTCAATCTCACCGCGTCGATGGCCGTGGCCACTCGACGGCTGGCGGCCACCGGTTGGCGGCCTGAGGGCAACCTGGTCTATCTGGCCGTCGCCGACGAGGAGGCGCTCGGCCAGCACGGGGCCGGTTGGCTGGTCGATCACGAGCGCGATGCGGTGGCCGCCGACTATGTGATCACCGAATCGGGGGGCATTCCCATGCCCACCGAGACCGGAGTCCGCCTGCCGGTCATCGTGGGTGAGAAAGGCAGTTACTGGGTCCGGCTCACCGTCAAGGGCACGCCCGGCCACGCCTCGCAGCCGTTCCGGACCGACAACGCGCTGGTGAAGGCCGCCGCGGTGGTCGGGCGGCTGGCCGAGTACCGCCCTCGGGCGGTCATACACGAGACATGGAGACGCTTCGTCGAAGGAATGGGGTTTCCGGCGGAGATGACCGGTCAGCTCCTCGACGCCGATCAGCTCTACGAGTTGTGCCAGGCCCTGCCCCTCGGCCTCGCCCGTCAGGCGCATGCCTGCACGCACACCACCTTTGCTCCGACTGTGGTGCACGGGGGTACCAAGACCAACGTCATTCCCGATCGGGTCGAATTGGAAGTCGACATCCGAACGCTGCCCGCCCAGTCCAGCCAAGAGGTCCGCGACCTGCTGCTCGATGCCATCGGGGTGGATCTCGCCCCGTCGGTGGAGATCACCGAATTCTCGAACGACCCGTCGAGCTCGTCGCCCATCGACACCCCACTGTGGGACGCCATCTCGCGGGTCACCGCGGGCATGGTCCCCGGATCGAGCACCATCCCGTTCCTGACTGTCGGCGCCACCGATGCGAGGTTCTTCCGCCGTCTCGGTGTGCCGGCATATGGATTCGGCCTGTTCAGTGGGCGCATTGACTTCGAGCGCTTCGGCTCCATGTTCCACGGCGATGACGAACGAGTGGATCAGGGGTCGCTCCGGCTCAGCACCGAGATGTGGGACGCGCTGGCCCGTGACTTCCTGGGATAGCGAGGGCGCGGTGATCACGGCCACCCTGTGGGACTTCGGCGGCGTCATCCTCTCGAGCCCGTTTGCTGCCTTCGCCCGCTACGAGAGCCAGCACGGGTTGGTCGACGGCTTCATCCGCACCTTGAACGCCACCAACCCGGACTCCAACGCCTGGGCTGCCCTCGAACGAGGCGCGGTGAGCTTCGATGAGTTCTGTGCCCTCTTCGAAGCCGAGGCCAGCGCGGCGGGCGGGGACCTGGTGGCGGCGGAGGTGATGTCACTCCTGGCGGGCGAGATCCGACCACAGATGGTGGAGGCCCTACGCCGGTGCCGGGAGGCCGGCCTGCGCACGGCCATGCTCACGAACAACTTCGCAGGTCCCGAGGAGACGGCTTCGGTCCTCTCGCCAAACGCCGATCGGATGGGCGAAGTGCTCGAGCTGTTCGACGTCGTCGTCGAGTCCAGCCGGGTGGGGGTGCGCAAGCCCGACCCGCGCTTCTACCAAATGGCCTGTGATCTGCTCGGCATCGCGCCGCAGGAAGCGGTCTTCCTGGACGACCTCGGCATCAACTTGAAGCCGGCCCGGGACATGGGGATGACGACCATCAAGGTCGGTGACCCCGACGCGGCTCTGCTCGAACTGGAGGCAGTGCTGGGTGTTGCGCTGCGTTCGGCCTCGAGCCAGCCCGGATAGGGTCCGGCCCGATGGACGCTCGAACCTTTCTCGGCCTGGAGGCCACCGAGGACCCGCTCCGGTTCCAGATGGAGGTCACGCGTGGCGTGTCGACCCCTGGCCTCTTCCTGTTCGGAGGGTGCGGACTGGCGGCCGGGATCGTCGCCATCGAGGCCGTTACCGGCCGGCCCACCGTCTGGGCAACGGCGCAATACCTTTCGTACGCCCCGACCGGCAGCGTCGTCGATGTCGAGGTGGTGGTTCCCGTCAGCGGGCGCAGCACCAGCCAGACGCGAGCGGTCGCCCGCCTTGACGGCGAGGAGATCCTGACCGTCAACGCCGCGGTCGGCAGTCGCCATTTTGACCGGGCCGGGACATGGGCCGAGCGACCATCGGTCCCGCCGCCCGAAGAGTGCCCGCCCCGGCCGGTGCCGGAGATGTTCGCCGGCACGATCATGGGCCGGGTGGAGGTGCGCATCGCCTCCGGGCCATCGATGACCCAGTTCGATGGCACGCCGGGGACGGGTCGCACCGCGCTGTGGGCCCGGGTTCCGGGGCACCTCGAACCGTCGGCCGGGACGCTGGCCATCCTGGGCGACTACGTCCCCGGTGGCATCGGCGAGGCGCTGGGCATCCAAGCCAGTGGGAGCAGCCTGGACAACACCTTGCGGGTGGCCCGCCTGGTGCCGGCCGAGTGGGTGCTGTGCGACATCCGCGTCCACGCCATCGAACATGGCTTCGGACACGGCCTGGCCCACCTGTGGGCAGAGGACGGCACGTTGCTGGCCACCGCCAGTCAATCGGTGATCGTGCGGGCCTGGTCGGACGCCCGGCGTCGTGCCGCAGAGGCCGCCGGGGAAAACCAGGCCGATCAGGCCGATCAGGCGAGCGTCCCGCCGTCCTCCTCATAGAGGGCCTCGCCTCGGCGCAGACGCTGCGCGATGCGCACCACTTGGGGGAGCTCGCGCCGGGTCGGGGTGTGGGCGGCGAGAAATCGGGCTGCTCCCGCCAGCAGAAGAGCTGCCTCCTCGGAGCCGGCCGGCCACGCCGCCGCTTGGCGCATGGCCGCCTCGACCGTCTGGAACCAGTGGAACTCGGCGTCCTCCGCTAGCAGGGCATGACCCAACGCCGCCTCGGCGGCGCCGGTGTCCCCGCCGGCCCGGACCCACTGGTAGACGAGGCGGCCCGCCCGGTCGATCTGGCCCTGGTTGTCCCAGCATTGATCGAGTTCGCCCAGATCGCCGGGCCCGGCCTCGGCGTTGACTTGCGGGAGGCGGGCGGCAGGAACGTTCAAGAAGCGGTCCAGGTACACCTTCATGGCGCCGTGGTACACGCCTCGCAGCGCTTCGGCTGAGCCCGACCGGGTCAGACTCTGCTGTAGGGCGTTGGCATAGGTGAATCCGTGGTGGACGATGTCCCAATCACCGTGGTCGTTCTGGACGTGGAACCGGGTGATGCGCAAGCCGGCCGCGTACGCAAGGGCCCGCCCGAGCTGTTCTGGAGTGGCGCCGTCGGCGATGGCGGTGCTGATCGCCGCGAGGATCGGCTCGGGTTCCTCGCCGAGCAACGTCCACGCCAGTTCGGCCACCCCAGCCTCGGCAAGGTGGCGGCCCGCCCCCGTTGCCAGGAGATCAGGGAGTCGGGCCGTCGCCGTCTCGATGAGGACGGGCAGGTCGTGGGGATGGCGCCACGCGCCCTCCTCTTCGTGCCGTCTGGCCGACGCCGTCTGGGCGACGAGGGTCGGGAGAACCTCAAGGGCCGAGCCCCAGCCCAGGTGAGCCAGCGCCTCGAATGCCTTATTCGTGAAGTCCAGCGTGTGGCCCTCGTCGATAAAGACGTGATCGGTAACGGCCGAGAGCATGAGCCGTTCGACGTCGGCCGGAGGGAGCTCGGCCGCCACGGCGGTGGCGAGGGTGCGCTCGGCGGCGTCCGGTGAGCGGGTCTCCACAAACCGCCGATACCACCGGGCCAGCCGAACCGGGTCGACGTCGGCTGTTCCCAGCGGGTCGAGGGGGAACCGGGGGGGCCGGCCGCGGGTGTCGCGCGACACGAAGGCCAGGCCGTGAACCAGCGCCAGCGCCCGATCATCGGGGCTCAGGTGCGGCAGGAGGTTGGCCATCGCCACCAGAACGGTTAAGCCGGCCCCCCAACCGTGATTCCGGTAGGTGGTTCCGAATCGGATGCCGTTGCGAACGATTTCGGCGGGGCACTCGCCGCCGGCCAGCAACCCGAGGACGGCCTTGGCTGTCACCAGGGTCAGACCCTGTTCGAGGCCCTCGGAGAGGCGGTGCTGCAAGTGCGCCGCCTGGCCGGTGTCGGGCTCGGCCACGACGATCACGCGTCCGCCCTCTATGGAGACGGGATACGCCCTGACGTCATCGGCGAAGGGATCGAGGGTGCTCCCCGATGCCAGATCGAAGCGGGCATGGTGCCAGTGACAGGTCAGAAGGCCCTCGTGGACGCTGCCCCGATGGAGGGGAAAGCCCAGATGGGGGCAGCGATCGTCGACGGCGTAGGCGCGGCCGTCGTGCCAGACCACGCAGACCGGCTGGCTGCCAACCTTGCCCACCAGGCAACCGGCCTTCGTGAGCTCACCGAGGTCTCCCATATCGACACGCATCAGGACCTCCGAGATCGCCGTCGCCGCCTCGATCGGAGCCTACGCTCGAGAAGAAACTTTGACAAGAAGTTTCTGTTTAAACTTGGTGTTCCGGTAAGCTAGGGCTCATGCCGGAGGCGACCACGCGCAAGATCATCCTCCAGGCGCTGAAGAAGCGGGGCGAGGCGCGCGTCGAGGATCTGGCCAAGCTCCTGGAGGTGACTCAGAGCGCGGTCCGCCAGCAGCTGAACGGGCTCATGGCCGACGGACTCGTCTCATTCCGGGAGCAGAAGGGTGGACCGGGCCGGCCGCGCCACCTGTACCGGCTCACCGAGGCGGCCGAGTCCCTCTTCCCCAAGATGTACAGCGAGCTGACCAACGAGTTGCTCGACTACATCGGCGACAGCGACCCTCAGCTGGTCGACGTGTTGTTCGAGCGGCGTCGCCAGCGCCGGGTGGAGGCGGCCAGGTCCCGGCTGGCCGGCCGGCCTTTTGCCGAGCGGGTGGGAATCCTGGCGTCCATCCTGGACGAGGATGGTTACTTGGCCGACTTCGAACGCCAGGACGACGGCAGCTGGCGGATCGTCGAACACAACTGCGCCATCCTCGGGGTGGCCACCCGCTTCGGGCAGGCGTGCTCCAGCGAGATCGGTTTCCTACGAGAAGCCATGCCTGACGCCGTCATCGAGCGGGTGTCGCACATGATCGCCGGCGCCCACATGTGCGCCTACGAGGTACGGCTGAGGGCGGAAGGCGTTAGTAGATCCCGGGAATCAGGTGGGCCACGCCTGCGAAGCGTTCCTGATAGTCCGGAAACACGGTCGTAAGCAGGATCTCCTCGTAGCGGATGCGCACGAGCTGCGCGCCGAGCACCACCGAGGTGGCCACCAGCGCGGTCAAGCTGCCCGTGGCCAGCAGTCCGCCTACCATGGCCAGTCCCTCAAAGAGGTACAGAGGATGGCGCACCATCCGGTAGGGGCCTCGGACGACCAGGTGGCGGGCCTGGGGGGTCAGGCTGAAGGCCGTCCCAAGCAGCGAGAGAGAAACGAGCGACCCGACGATCGACACCAGGGCCAGGCCCGCCTGGAGCCCGCTTCCGAGCTCTCCGAGGGAGAACACCCGAGGACCTGCGGCGAACAGGATTGGCGAGACGACCAGCCCGAAGGCACCGACACAGCTGGCTACCCATGGCAGCAGGCGGCGGTCCATGGCCCGCGCCGGAGGCCGGACGACGGTGAGCACGATGAACATGGCGATGAACACCAGATACAGGACCTGTCCGACCAGGTCGATGATGGCGGCGTGGTTCCGCACGTGCGACGCGAACCGTACGACCTCGATATAGAGCAGCAGGGCGAACACGGTGCCGGGCACGGCGCGCCCCAAGACGCGTTCCCCCGCGCCCGCCCGTAGGGGAGTGGCGCCCGTCGTAGCGGTCACACCAGACAGTATCGGCGCTTCGACGCCACAGGTGAAGGGATCGGTACGATCACCCCCATGTCCGGACCCCTCAGCGGCTTCAAGATCATCGAGTTCACGGGCATCGGCCCCGGGCCCTACTGCGCCATGATGCTGGCCGACATGGGCGCCGAGGTCCTGCGCATCGACCGCGCCCAGGCGGTCCGGGAGGGAGATCCGGCCCGCCAGTCCCTGGACCTGCTGGCCCGAGGCCGTCGTTCCGTGGGCGTCGACCTGAAGCACCCTGATGGGGTGCAAGCCGTGCTTCGGCTCGTCGAACAGGCGGACGGCCTGGTGGAGGGCTTCCGGCCCGGGGTGACCGAGCGGCTCGGCATCGGTCCGGATGAGTGCCTGGCCCGAAATCCGCGCCTCGTTTACGGCCGGATGACCGGCTGGGGCCAGGAAGGGCCGTACGCCCACGCGGCTGGGCACGACATCAACTACATCGCCCTGGCCGGCGCCCTGCACTCCATCGGACGCCGCGGCGAAGCGCCCGTGCCTCCGTTGAACCTGGTCGGTGACTTCGGAGGGGGCGGCATGCTGCTGGCCTTTGGCATGGTCTGCGGGCTGCTCGAGGCGTCCCGTTCAGGACAGGGCCAGGTCATCGACGCGGCCATGGTCGACGGGACGGCTTCGCTGATGACGTTCTTCCACCAGCTGAAGGCCCTCGGTGTGTACAACGGCGTCAGAGGGACCAACCTCCTCGACACGGGCGCCCACTTCTATGACGTGTACGAGACCGCCGACGCGGAGTTCATCTCCTTGGGCTCGATCGAGCCCCAGTTTTACGCCGAGTTGCTTCGCCTGTCCGGGCTGGCCGACGACGGCCAGGGTCCCTTACCCCACCAGTTGGATCAGAGCCAGTGGCCGGCTCTGAAGGATCGGGTGGCGGCGCTCTTCCGCACCAAAACGAGGGACGAGTGGTGCTCGATCATGGAGGCGACCGATGTCTGCTTCGCCCCGGTGTTGAGCATGGATGAGGCACCGCGTCACCCCCACAATGTGCACCGGGGCACATTCACCGAAGTGGCCGGCATCGTCCAGCCGGCACCGGCACCGCGTTTCAGCCGTACGCCGGGCGCCATCGAGCGTCCGCCCTGCTGGGCCGGCCAACACACCGATGGCGCCCTCTCCGACTGGGGATTCGGCGCCGAGGAGATCACCAAGCTCCGGGAGACCGGCGCCGTCGCGTGACCGGCTATCAGACATGAGCCTCATTCTGGTCCGCCACGGACGAGCGGCGGCCGGATGGGGCGAGGACATCGATCCCGGTTTGGACGCGGTGGGCAGGGACCAGGCCGCGCTGGCCGCCCGCGCCCTGGCCCCGCTTGGGCCTTGTCCCCTCTACACAAGTCCGTTGCGTCGCACCCGCGAGACCGCGGCGCCGCTCGAAACGGTCTGGGCCACCCGCGCCGTCGTCGAACCGGCGGTGGGCGAAATCGTGTCGCCGACCAGTGACCTGGCCGCCCGGGCGGCGTGGTTGGGCGAGGTCATGGGCTCGCGATGGGACGAACTCGGGCCCGACTTGCTCGGCTGGCGAGACGGGGTCATCGGTGCCTTGCTGGCCATCGCCCCGACGGCGGCCGTTTCGGTGATCGTCACCCATTTCATCGCCATCAACGTGGCCGTCGGTGAAGCGACCGGCGACCGGCGCGTGATGTGCTTCGCTCCCGACAACTGCTCGAGGACCGTTCTCGACGTGCGCAACGAAAAGCTCGTGGTAGTCGAGCGAGGCGGCGAGGCGGTGACAAAGGTCCTTTGACGACGCCCCTTTCCCCCCTTGATTTCCTCGAACGGGCCAGGCGCCTGTACGGCCCGCTTGAAGCGGTCGTCGACGGACCGCGCCGCATCACCTACACCGAACTGGCCTCGCGCAGCCACCGGCTGGCCCACGCCCTCCGCCGCGACCTGGGATGCCGCCTCGGCGACCGTGTCTCCTATCTGTGCGGCAACACCCTCGAACTGCTCGAGGCCTACTACGGCGTGGTGCTGGCCGGATGCATCCTCACCCCCCTCAACATCCGCTTGTCGCCCGCCGAACTCCAAGTTTGCCTCGACGACTGTGGTGCTTCCCTCCTCGTCGTGCATCCGCGTTTGGACGCAACGGCCGCGAAGCTGCAGCCGGCCGCCCGGCTCGACATCGGCGAGCCCTACGAGACCCTGCTGGCCGCGCAACCAGAGGACCTCTGGGACCCGGGGGTGATCGATGAGAACGCGGTCTGCGAGATCTTCTACACGAGTGGCTCAACCGGCCACCCGCGGGGAGCGATGCTCAGCCATCGGGCGTTGGCGACCCACGCGGTAGACAGCGCGCTCACCCTCGGGCTCAGCCATCGGGACACGATCCTGCACACCATCGCCCTCTTCCACGTCAACGGCTGGGGCACCCCGCATTACGTGACCGCCCTCGGCGCCCGTCACGTAATGCCGGAGCGCTTCGAAGCCGGCGAGGTCCTGCGCCTGGTGGAAGCGGAGCACGTCACCCGGCTTTCCCTCGTGCCGACGATGGTTGCCTCGCTGCTGATCCACCCCGAACTCGTCACCCGCGATCTGTCCTCGCTCGTCCAAGTGACCGTCGGCGGGGCCGCCTGCCCGCCTTCACTCCTGGCCGAGCTGGAAGCTGCGCTTGGCGAGCGGTGCGAGGTGATCTGCGGTTACGGCCTCACGGAGGCGGCACCGCAGCTGACCAAGGCGGTGACGCTGCGGTCTCACGACGATCTGCCCGTAGCCGAGCAGCGCCGGCGGCGGGCCACGACCGGCCTGCCCAACGTCGGAGTCGATCTGAGGGTCCTTGATGACGCCGGCGTAGAGGTGGCCTGGGACGGGGTCACGCCGGGCGAGATCTGTGTCCGCTCCGCCCATGTGATGAATGGGTACTGGGGCCAGCCGGAAGAGACGGCCGCGGTGTTCCGCGACGGCTGGTTGCTCACCGGCGACTTGGCCATCATCGACGGCGAGGGCTACGTGACCATCGTGGACCGTAAGAAGGACCTCATCATTTCCGGCGGCGAGAACATCTCGACCGTCCAGATCGAGCAGACGTTGTGCGCCCACCCGGCCGTGCTCGAGGCGGCCGTCGTCGGTATGCCCGATGAGCGCTGGGGGGAGGTGCCGCGTGCCTTCGTCGTGCTTCGTCCGGGAACCCCATCGGTCGATGACGTCGAGTTGCTCGAGTTCGTGCGTGGCAGGCTGGCGCACTTCAAGGCGCCGCGACGGATCGACATCATCGCCGAACTGCCCAAGGGAGGAACCGGGAAAGTGCAGAAAGTCGTGCTTCGGAACCAGCCGCTGTGAGCACCCGCTCGTTGAGTTGGACTCATACCGGCTACGCCCAGCGGATCCATTTCGGCATCGACGCGCTCGATCGCCTGGCCGATGTGGTGAAAGAGGTGAATGGCCGCCGGGCACTGCTTGTCACGACCCCCGGCCGGTTGGAGTCGGAGGCGGGGGAGCGGGTGGTCGCTCGGCTCGGGCGGGTGCTGGTATCAGTGTTCGACGGCGTGCGCTCGCACGTGCCGACCTCGGCTGTGCAAGCGGCCGTTGTTCAGGCCCAAGCGGACGGCATTGACTGCGTGGTGTCGTTTGGCGGGGGGTCGTGCGCGGACCTGGGCAAGGCCGTGTGTTTCTTCACTGAGCAGCACGCCGGCATGCCGGGCACCTCGTACATGGACCGGCCCAGCCTGCCTCACGTGAGCGTTCCGACCACGTACTCCGGGGCGGAACTGACGCCGTACTTTGGGATGACCGATGAGGCCACCCGTCGCAAGCAGGGTGCCGGGGGTCCGACCATCGCGCCGGTGGCCGCCGTCTACGACCCCGTACTGACCCTCGATACGCCTGCGCGGGTCTCCGCAGAGACCGGGATGAACGCGCTCGCTCACGGCATCGAGAGCGCCTACTCACCCGTCCGCACCCCGGAGTCAGAAGCGGTGGCGCTGGCGTGCGTGGCCCGCGTGGCGGCGTCGTTGCCGGCTGTGGTGGACGAGCCTGGCGACCTCCTGGCCAGGGTCGCCATGTTGGAAGGGGCGATGCTCGGCGGACGCTGCCTTCAGAACGCGTCGATGGGGGTGCATCACGGCCTGGCGCAGCTCGTCGGCGGACGCACCGGGCTGCCGCATGGCCTGGCCAACGCCATCATCTTGAGCCATGCGTTGCGGTTCAACGCCGAAGTCGTACCCGATGCGGTGGCGCGGATCGGCGCCGCCCTGGGCGACCCCGACGATGCCCCCGGCGCGGTCGATCGGTTGCGTGAACGCATCGGCCTTCCTGGTCACCTGTCGGAGTGCGGCGTCACCGAGGCCGACCTCGAGACCATCGCCCGGATGGCACCGTCGAGCCCGAACGTGGCCGCCAATCCGCGGCCCGTATCCGAGGCCGACGCCGGCGCCATCCTGGCCGCCGCGTGGTAAAGATCGGGGGGCGCCGCGGGACGCCAATGCAGCAATTCGAATCGGCGGGGGTAGCGTGGATACATGACCGATCTCGGTGAATCTCCACGCTGGCGAGGCATCAACCATCTCGCCTTGGTGACCCCCGACATGGACGCCACCGTGCGCTTTTACCACGGGGTGCTCGGCATGCGCCTGGTGGCCACCTTGAAGGCCGGGCCGATGCGCCACTACTTTTTCGAGATGGGCCCGCAGAACACCGTCGCGTTCTTCGAGTGGCTCGGCGCGGAGACCTTCGCCAAGCCGGCGGGTATGCCCGGGTCGATCCCGATGCAGTTCGACCACCTTTCGTTCAATCTGCCGGACGAGGAAGCCCTGCTGGCGTTGCGCCGGCGGCTGGAAGCGGCCGGCAGCGAGGTCACGCCCGTCGTGGAGCACGGCATCATGCGGTCCATCTACTTCCACGACCCGAACGGGATCGCCCTGGAGGCCTCCTGGTGGGCGCTCGACGTTACCGGCCGACCGGCCGACTACGGCGATCGTCGGGCCTTCGCTGACCCCGACCCGGTGGCGGCGGTGCGCGAACTGGCCGACAGCGGCGAGCTGGGCTGGCTCCCGGAGACGCATCTGGCTCAGTCGCAGGTGCTTGATCCGGCGTGAGCCGGGTACGATGACACAACCGTCAGTTTCCCTCTGGGAGGACTCAGCAGATGAAGAAGATGCTGTCCGTCGACGATTTGGCTCGGGATAATCGCTTCGAGCGCATTCGGATCGAGGACGTCATCTTCGATCCTCGCCAGATCACTGACACACAACGCAACGGCTTCAAGCCCGCCGACCCCGACTCCCCGGACAACGCCCGGGCCATGATGCACGCCATCTTCGTCGGGGAGATTCAAGCTCTCGAAGGCGCGGGTCGGACCTGCTTCGACTTCGAGACAGGCGACGGCCGGGAGGAAGTGCCGTTCCCGATGAAGCTCGACATGGCCAGGCAGTGCTGGGACGAAGCCCGCCATGTGGAGATCTCCGTAAAGCTCACGGCCCATATGGGCACGGAGATCGGCGAGTTCTCCGAACAGACCCTTCTCTTCGAGGCGGCTTGCAACGCTGACCCCGTGCTGCGCCTCACCGGCGTCAATCGGGCGCTCGAGGGCCTGGCCATCGATGTGTTCAACACGATGCGCGACTTCGGTGACGCGACCAGCGATCCCGTGCTCTATTTCTGCGAGGACTGGATGCTGGCCGACGAGGTGACCCACGTGAAGATGGGGTCGGACTGGCTCCGGCGGCTCACGGTCAACGACAAGGAGCGCCAGACGAACGCGCTGGACTTTCAGCGGACGGTGGACAAGCTGTTCAGCTTCGGTGGTCTCCGAGGCGAGTCCGATGACAGCCCTGTGCATCTGGCCCGCAAGTTCCGTGACATGGCCGGCTTCACGCCCGAAGAGATCACCGACCTGGTGGAAGTGTCCGAGCAGGCCCGCCTGGAGGCGCAGGCCATGTCGGCCGCCGCGGCGACGCAGGCGGGCGCCTGAACCACACGTTTCCTCTGCTCGCCAGCCTCCTCGCCGTTCATCGCGGCTGGGCATGGGTGGTCATCATCGGCAACGGCCTGGCGGGGGTGTGGGCCCTTGCCGCCCACCGATGGCCGGGTCTTCGGACCCGGGCGCTGTGGTGGTTCACCGTGTTCGTCGAGGTGGCCGTCTTCGTTCAGGTGGCGCTCGGCGTCGGTCTGGTCGCGGGCCAGAAAATCAAGGCCCCCAAGTTCCACCTGTTCTACGGGTTCGTCGCCATCATCAGCGTCGGCCTCATCTACTCGTACCGGCAGTCGCCTTCCATGCGCCAGCGGCTCTACCTGCTCTACGGCGGCGGTGGCCTGTTCATCATGGGTCTCGGCATCCGCGCCATGCTGGTGGCCGGCCGCTAGCGCCGGGCCCGGCGGCCGCCGGCTCGCGCCTCGGCCGGCGCGGCGTGTCGCGGCTGGGCGCGGCTGGCCGCGAGCTGCGGCTAGCGGCAGGCGACGGCGCCGGCCACGAGCCCGGCGCGCCGGGCCCATCGTGCTCGTCTACAGGTGGACGACCGGGCAGGTCAGTGTCCGGGTGATGCCGTCGATCAACTGCACCTTGCTCACGACCATCTTGCCCAGGTCATCGACGGACGAGGCCTCGGCTCGCACGATGACGTCGTACGGCCCGGTGACGTCCTCGGCGGACACCACGCCGTCGATCTTGGACACCTCGTCGGCCACCTGAGCCGCCTTGCCGACTTCGGTCTGGATGAGCACGTACGCGCTGACGGCCAATGCTGCCTCCTCGATCGGTCCGACCACCAGACGAGCCGGTTTGCGGCATCGTAGTCAGGCCCCGCCTGCGGCGGAGGGCGGCGGCGGAAGGCGGCGGCGGAAGCAGGGCCGGAGGTGGCCGGACGTCGCCGGTCGTCGAGTGGTGACCGGCAGGAATCTTCTCGGTGTGAAAGCCTTTTGCCCGGTACTCACGTATCCCAGAGCACACGGACCGTCATTCGGCCGGAAATCCGAAGGAGCATTCCGCCCATGTTCTCCCGAACCTCCCGGCTTCTGCTGCTTGGCGCCGTTCCGGCGCTGCTGGCCGTCGCTTGTGGTTCTTCCAAGCCCACGGCCGTTGGTACCCAGCCGGCGCAAACGACCGCCACGACGGCCGCCACCCCCACGACCGGCGCGGCCGCCGCCGGCGGTGTGACCGTGTCCACCAAGAGCACAGCCATCGGCACGGTGCTCGTCGACGCTACCGGCAAGACCCTTTACCACTTCGACAAAGACCTCAACGGCAAGACCGCGTGCACCGGCGGCTGCACGTCGACGTGGCCGCCCGTGATCGTCCCGGCCGGCACGGCGCCCACGGCCGGGTCGGGACTGACCGGCACGCTCGGCCAGTCGGCCAGGCCCGACGGTTCGCAACAGCTCACGTGGAACGGCATGCCGCTGTACCACTTCGCGCAGGACATGGCCCCCGGCGATACCCACGGCGATGGGATCGGCGGGGTCTGGCACGCTGCCCTGCTTTCGGCCGGCGGCGCGGCGACCACCACGACGGCGGCCGGCTACCACTACTAAGAGGCGAGGTTAAAGCCGAGCGTCAGTCCAGCCGCTGGCGCAGGGCGTCAAGTTCCTCCACCAGCGGCTGTGGCAGCCGGTCACCGAACCTGGCGTAGTGCTCCTCGATGGAGGCCAGCTCGGTGCGCCACTCGCGCGGGTCGACCCGTAGCAGCTCGGCCATATCCTCGTCCGAGACGTCAAGGTCGTCGGTGGGGACGGCTCCGGCGTCCGGGAGATAGCCGATGGAGGTCTCGACGGCCTCGCCGCGGCCGGCGCAGCGCTCGAACACCCACTCCAACACCCGGCTGTTCTCGCCGTAGCCGGGCCACAGCCAGCGACCATCGGCGTCTTTCCTGAACCAGTTCACGTAGAAGATCCGCGGCAGCTTGTCTGGAGTGGTGGCCTTGCCGATCTCCAGCCAGTGGGCGAAGTAGTCGGCCATGTTGTAGCCACAGAACGGAAGCATGGCGAAGGGATCACGGCGCAGCTTGCCCACCGCGCCGGCCGCGGCGGCGGTGGTCTCTGATGCCATGATCGAGCCCAGGAAGACGCCATGCTGCCAGTTGAACGCCTCGGTGATGAGGGGGACCACCGTGGAGCGGCGCCCGCCGAACAGAATCGCGTCGATCGGCACGCCCGCCGGGTCTTCCCATTCGGGGGCGATGGCCGGATCCTGGGAGGCCGGCGCCGTGAAACGGGCGTTGGGATGGGCGGCCGGCGTCCCCTTGGCCGGCGTCCAATCCTCACCCTTCCAATCGGTCAGGTGGGCGGGCGCCGCATCGGTCATCCCCTCCCACCACACGTCGCCGTCCTCGGTCAGGGCGGTGTTGGTGAAGATGCAGTTCCCGTCGAGGGTGAGGATGGCATTGGGGTTGGTGCGCATACTGGTGCCGGGGGCCACGCCGAAGAAGCCGGCTTCGGGGTTGATGGCATACAGCCTCCCGTCCTCGCCGAACTTCATCCAGCAGATGTCGTCGCCGATTGTCTCCACCTTCCATCCGGGCAAGGTCGGCACGAGCATGGCCAGGTTGGTCTTGCCGCACGCAGACGGGAAGGCGCCGGTGACGTAGCGCGTCTCTCCGTCCGGCGACGTCAACTTGAGGATGAGCATGTGCTCGGCCAGCCAGCCGTCGTCGCGGGCCATGACCGAGGCGATCCGTAGCGCGAAGCATTTCTTGCCCAAGAGCGCGTTGCCGCCGTATCCGGAGCCGAAGGACCAGATCTCTCGGGTATCGGGGAAGTGCACGATGTACTTGTTTTCGGCGTTGCACGGCCAGGGCACGTCCGCTTTTCCGGATTCCAGCGGGGCGCCGACTGAATGCAGGCAGGGCACGAAATCGCCATCGGCACCGAGCACATCAAGTGCGCCCTTGCCCATGCGCGTCATGATGCGCATGTTCACGACCACGTAGGGCGAATCGGTCAGTTGCACACCGATGTGGGCAATCGGCGACCCCAGCGGCCCCATCGAGAAGGGCACCACGTACATGGTCCGACCCTTCATGCAGCCGGCGAAGAGCCCGCTAAGGGTGGCCCGCATCTCCTCGGGGTTCCGCCAGTTGTTCGTTGGACCGGCTTCGATTTCGGTGGCGCTGCAGATGAACGTCCGATCCTCGACCCGGGCCACGTCCGCCGGATCCGAGTGGGCCCAGTAGCTGTTGGGGCGCTTCGCCTCCGACAAGGAGGTGAACGTGCCTGCGGCGACCATCGCCCGGCACAGCCGGTCGCACTCTTCAGCCGATCCGTCGCACCACTCGACCCGGTCGGCCGTCGTAAGGCTGGCGAACCGCTCGACCCACGCGAGGAGCTTCTGATTGTTGGTGGGGGCGGCAGCGGTCACGGGCTGCTCCTGTCGTCACGCGATCCTGGGAGGTGGTGGGATGGTACGCGAGGTGCCCTGTCAAGGCCTATTCGAAACGCGCTTCACTAGCGCACCGGAGGCGGGTCGGGCGGCGTCCCCATGTCGATCTCCGAGCCGAGCCGGAGGCGGATGGCACAGCCCGATTCATCGAGATCGAACACGACCCGCTGGCCCTGTCTGAGCATGCGAAAGATGGACCCGACCAACGCGTTGGGGGCCAGTTCGATGTCGGCGTGGTCTGTGTCACGAACGATGACGCCCAGGCCGTTGCCGGGGTCGTACGACTTCACCACACCTTGCATGTTCGGCCGGGTCTCCTCATCGCGCGCCTACGCTCGGGCGGTGGACAGCATTGGACAGTAGCGGAGGGCTCTTCTGAGCGGCGAGTTCGCGGCTATCGAGCGCATCCGCCGGCTGCTGACCTCGGAGATGACCGCACCGGCCGGCGAAGTCTGGATTGGTGACGACGCCGCCGTCGTGGCCGGACCGGCGTGTCTGCTGCTGGCCGCTGACGCGGTCGTGGCGGGCGTCCATGCCGACTTGACGCTGACCGGTCTCGACGATCTGGGCTGGAAAGCGGTGGCGGTGAATGTGAGCGATATCGCGGCGATGGGCGGCCGCCCACTCCACGCCCTGGTGACGGTCGTCGGACCGGCAGGTACCGACCTCGATCTCCTCTATCGGGGAATCGCAGAGGCCGCGGCGGCCTACGACTGCCCGGTGGTCGGCGGCGACCTGAGCAATGGCGGTGTGCTGGCCGTCACCGTGGCCGTCACCGGCACGGTCGAGGGTGGTCAACCCGTGTTGCGCCGCGGCGCGAACGCCGCTGACCTCATGTTCGTGACCGGACCCCTGGGCGCCTCCGCCGCGGGCTTACGTGAGTTGCGCGCCGGCGGCGCCGGCGGGGAGGCGTTCGCCGCCAACGCTCGAGCGAACGCGCGGGCCCACGCCCGGCCGCAGGCGCGGGTGGCGGAGGGCACGGCCGCCCGCCTGGCCGGGGCGACGGCGATGATCGATATTTCTGATGGCCTGGCCGCCGACCTCGACCACCTCGCGGCCGCATCCGGCGTGGGCCTGGCCCTGTACGCAGCTCGCATCCCGGTGGCCGAGGGCGCCACGTTCGAGGAAGCGCTCGGCGGGGGAGAAGATCAGCATCTGGCCTTCACGGCCCGCGATGCGGACCGGGTAGCCGAACAGTTCCGCGGCGCCGGGCTGGCCCGGCCCGTTCAGGTTGGCCGGTGCACGGCGGATCCGGCCGAGCGCAGCCTCGATGGCCGGCCGATGCCGGCCACGGGCGGCTGGGAGCACTCCTGGTGAGGTGGGTGCTGAAACCGATCGGTTGAAGGTGCGACAATCGGTGGAGTGACGACAGCGGGGCGGCTATCGACGCGGTGGAGCGGCGCGCCGKGGGCGATGGGCCGGATGGCTGTTSGKSGGGGGGGGGGCATCACGCGGCCGAACGCCGTTATCCGTGGCGGCACCCATGTCAACCACGCAGTACTGGCGGTAATGGGCGCGTAGGCGGTGGCCGTCGGCGTGGTGGCGCTGCGTCTGCCCTGGGACACTTGGTCGGCGAGTGCCTCGCTGGTCCTTGCCGTGCTCGCCCTGGGGCTTGTGGCCATCGCCAACAGCTTCGATGACGGTTCGCAGTACAGCTACTCCGTGTATTACATCCTCGTGTTCGCCTGGATCGGCCTTCTCCATCCCCGGTGGACATCGTGCGCCTGGCACCGGTCGCCGGCGTCGCGTATGTCCTGCCCCTCTTGTTCGCTCCCGGGCATGACTCGGCCGCGGTCGTGACCGTGGCCGAGGTCATCGCCCGCCGCCTGGGCGCGCCGTCAGCTGACGACCTTGGTGACCTTCCCGGCGCGGATGCACGAGGTGCACACATGGATACGGCGTGGCGCCCCGTTGACCAAAGCCCGGACGCGCTGGATGTTGGGATCCCACCGCCGCTTCGTCCGCCGGTGTGAATGGCTGACGCTCATGCCCCACGAAGGGTGCTTGCCGCACACTTCACAAACCGCTGCCATGACGCGCACCTCTTCCGGAGAGACTGACTGGGATCGGTCGGAGATTAGCATCGTTCGGAATGGAGACGCTCGAGCGCCTGGGTGCTAGTCACCTCTGTTCCGTCGTGAACAGCTACCGGGACGTGTTGCGGGCGCACCAGGACGCCATTAACCGTCTCAACGTGTACCCCGTCCCCGACGGCGACACGGGTACCAACATGGCCCTCACCATGGAGGCGGTCGTCGCCGAGCTGGCCGCCATTGACGGCGGGGAGCGGCCCGAGATGTCGGCGACCTGCCATGCCATCAGCCATGGATCCCTGATGGGGGCCCGGGGCAACTCCGGCGTGATTCTCTCTCAGGTGCTCCGCGGCGTCGCCGAGGCCTTCCGGGAGGCCGAATCGATTGGACCCGAGGCGATGACTCGGGCCCTTCGACTGGCCAGCGACGGCGCCTACGCGGCGGTGATGCGGCCGGTCGAGGGCACCATCCTCACGGTCGTGCGCGCTTCCGCCGAGGCGGCGGAGGCGCGGGGAGCGTCGTGGTCTCTGGTCGACGTGCTCGACGCCGCCCGAGCGGCCGCCGCCAGAGCCCTCGAGCAGACGCCCGAGCTGCTGCCCGTGCTCAAGGAGGCGGGCGTGGTTGACGCCGGCGGAGCCGGCTACGTGCTGTTCCTCGACTCGTTTCTGTATGCCGCGGCCGGGCGGCCGTTGCCGGAGGCTCCGAAGGCCCAGGGGACCAGCGGGATGGCTGTCGATCTCGGGCCGTCGGCTCCGGCTCACGATCCGGTCGGTGACCTCCGCTACGAGGTCATGTACCTCCTCGAGGCTCCCGACGGCACCATCCCCGCGTTTCGCGACGTGTGGGCCGGTATCGGCGACTCCATCGTGGTGGTCGGCGGGGATGGGCTGTGGAACTGCCACATCCACACCGACGACATTGGCTCGGCGGTGGAGGCGGCTCTCGACTGCGGGCGGCCGCGCCAGATCCGCGTGACCGACCTCTTCGACCAGGTCGAAGAGGAGCGCTGGGTGCGTGACGCCGCCGCCGCCCCACCAGGCCAGCAGGACGCGCTCGATCAACCGGCCACCACGGCGGTCGTGGCGGTGGCCACCGGCGAGGGCATCCGGCGCATCTTCCACTCCCTGGGCGTGCAGCGCATCGTGGCCGGCGGACAATCCATGAACCCATCCACGGCGCTGCTGCTCGAGGCGGTGGAGTCGGCACCGGCCGACGAGGTCGTTCTCCTCCCCAACAACGGCAACATCATCCCCGTCGCCGAGCAGGTCGACGGTCTCACCGCCAAGACGGTGCGGATCGTGAGGACGCGAGGGATTGCTGAGGGCTTTGCCGCCCTCATGGAATACGACCCCGAAGCGGGGGCGGACGACAACGTCGAGCGCATGACCGAAGCCGCCTCGCGGGTCACGGCCGGTGAGATCACCCGGGCGGTACGGGCATCGACGTGCCCGGCCGGTCCCATTGCGGAAGGTGATTTCCTCGGCCTCACCCGGGCCGGCATCGACGTGGTGGCGCCCACACTGGCCGAGGCGGCCACCGCCCTGCTGGCCAAGCTGCTCACCGATGACCACGAGATCGTCACCCTCATCGAGGGCGACGGTTCGACCCCCGCCGACACCCGCCGCATCACCGAATGGCTTGACGAACACCATCCCGGTGTATCCGCCGAGGTCCACCACGGCGGCCAGCCGCTCTACCCGTATCTGCTCAGCATCGAATGATCACGTGGCGCGCCAGCTGATCAGCTTGGCCACCCGACCGGTCGACGTCCTGAAGGGCGTCGGACCCAAGAAGGTCGAGGCGCTGGCCGAGCTCGACATCACCAACGTCCTCGATCTCGTCACCCACTACCCCCGTCGCTACCTGGATCGCACCAACCAGGTCGACATCTCGGATCTGGTCGTGGGCGAGGAGGCCATGGTCCTGGCCGTGGTCAAGCGGGTTGCCACCCGCCGGACCCGGACGGGCAAGACGATGGTCGAGGTCGATGTGTTCGACGGTTCGAGCTACCTCAAGTGCACGTTCTTCAACCAGGGCTGGCGGGCCAAGCAGCTGAGTGTGGGGACCGAGGCCGTTTACTTCGGCAAGGTCGACTGGTTCCGCGGCCGCCGGCAGATGACCAATCCCGTCGTCGACCTGGTCGGCGACCGGACCGGCCGGATCGTGCCCGTATACCCGCAATCGGACAAGGCCGGCCTTACCACGTGGGAGCTCGGCGGCTGGATCGAGGAGGCCCTCGAGCGGGCTGGTCCTCTGGTCGACCCGCTGCCCGAACGCTGGCGGGACGAGCTCGACCTGGTCGACCGGACCTGGGCCCTGCACCAGATCCACGCCCCCGAATCCATGGCCGCCTCCCAGGCGGCCAGGAAACGGCTGGCGTTCGACGAGCTGTTCCGTCTCCAACTGGTGCTGGTCATGCGCAAAAGGGCGCTCGAGCGGGCGGCTCAGGGTCTGCGTCACCAGGTCGAAGGCGAACTGGTCGAGCGGTTCCGGAGTGGGCTCGGGTTCGACCTGACGGCGGCCCAGGTCAAGGCCATCGCGGAGATCAGCTCCGACCTGGCCGGACCGCACCCGATGCATCGCCTCCTGCAGGGCGACGTCGGCGCCGGCAAAACGGTCGTGGCCGTGCATGCCTTGCTGGCTGCCGTCCAGAGCCGTCATCAGGGCGCCTTCATGGCACCCACCGAGGTTCTGGCCGAACAGCATTTCGTCACCGTGCGCCTGCTGCTGGAAGGCCTGGCCGTCCCCGATCCGGGCACGCTCATGGGCGACCGGCCCCTCCGGGTCGAGCTCCTGACCAACCGGACGACCGCCGCCGAGCGCACCAAACTCCTGAGTGCCCTGGCAGAAGGCCGTGTCGACCTGCTCATCGGCACCCACGCCCTCCTCACCGAAACGGTGCAGTTCCATTCCCTAGGCGTGATCGTCATCGACGAGCAGCACCGGTTCGGCGTCGAACAGCGGGCCGCGCTGCGGGCCAAGGGCGGCGCCGACGGTGAGGCCGTCCCTGACGTCCTAGTGATGACCGCCACCCCGATACCGCGGACGGCGGCCATGACCGTCTACGGCGACCTCGATTCGACCATCCTCAACGAGCTGCCGCCCGGACGGACACCGGTGACCACCCAATGGGCGAGGGGACCCCTTGAGGAATCGGAGGCGTGGGACAGGGTCCGCATCGAGGTCGAGGCCGGCCGCCAGGCCTACGTCGTCTGCCCGCTGATCGAGGACTCGGAGAAGATCCAGGCCGTCTCCGCGACGAAGGAGTTCGACCGGCTCCGCACCGAGGTCTTTCCGACCCTCAGGCTGGCGCTCCTGCACGGGCAGATGGCGGCCCGCGACAAAGAGTCGGCGATGGCGGCTTTCCGCCGCGCCGAAATCGACGTCCTGGTCTCGACGACGGTGATCGAAGTGGGCGTCGACGTCGCCAATGCCACGGTGATGGTGATCGAGAGCGCCGACCGGTTCGGGATCGCCCAGCTCCACCAGCTGCGAGGCCGAGTCGGCCGAGGGGCGGACAAGTCCTGGTGCTACCTGCTGGGCGAAGGGGGAACCCCCGAGAGCGAGACTCGGCTTCATGCCCTGGAGGAGAGCAACGACGGCTTCGAACTGGCCGAGGTCGATCTCGAGCTTCGAGGCGAAGGCACCATCCTCGGGACGCGGCAGAAAGGTCGGACGGACCTCAAGTTGGCCTCGCTGCGGCGGGACAAGGACCTGGTGGGCCGGGCCCGCGACGTCGCCTTCGCTATCGTCGACGCCGACCCGGCCCTGGAAGGACACCCGGAGTTAGCCGATGAGCTCGGCTACTTGGTCGAGGAGGGCGAGCGGGAGTTTCTGTTCAAGAGCTAGCCCGGTTGGTTGAGCTCGACCAGATTGCCGCCCGGGTCCTTCACGAAGGATTGCCGGCCGGCTCCGACGGGAACCGGATCGCTGACCCTGAGCCCCGCCGCCCGTAGTTCGGTCACCACCGCGTCGAGATCCTCCACCGCCAAGGCGAAGTGGCCGCCACCCGGCGTGGGTTCGGACCCCTCGACCAGATGGACCTGCTGTTCGCCGACCTGGAGCCACGCCCCGTCGAAGCCGAAGTCCGGTCGGTCGGTGCGCTCCTCGAGGCCCAGCCGGTCGACATAGAACTGTCGAGCCGCGGCGACGTCAGCGACGATCAGACCGACGTGATGGATGCCGGCCGCCTTCATGCCAGTGCCTCCCGCAGGGCCTCCGAGGCGACTCCAACTCCCTCCAGGGCGGCCGGGAACACCGCCGCAAAGCCGAAGAACCCGTGGATCTGGCCGTCGAAGCGGCGCACCGTCGTCGGCACCCCGGCCATCTCCAGGAGCTTCCCGTACGCCTCCCCCTCGTCGCGAAGCGGGTCGAACTCGGCCGTCAGGACGAGCGCCGGCGGCAGGCCGGACAGGTCGTGAGCGTAGAGGGGACTGGCCAGCGGATCCTTGGGATCGGACTCGCCCAGGTAATGGCCGATGAACCACCGCATCGTGTCTGCGGTCAGCAGATAGCCCTCGCCGTTGTCGGTATAGGAGGGGTAGGTGCAGAGGGCGTCGGTCACCGGGTACACGAGCAGCTGGAACCGCAGCGGCGGCCCACCACGATCCCGGGCCATCAGGGCGATCGCGGCGGCCAGGTTCCCTCCGGCACTGTCGCCGCCGACGGCCACCCGGGCTGGATCGGCGCCAAGTTCCTGGGCATGCGCAACCGCCCACACCGTGGCCGAGTAGCAGTCCTCAGGAGCGGCGGGGAAAGGGTCTTCCGGGGCCAGTCGGTACTCGACGCTGACCACCAGCGCGCCGGCGCCGGCGGCCAACCGCCGGCAGGTGGCATCGGCGCCATTCATGCTGCCGATGACCCAGCCGCCTCCGTGGAACCAGACGAGCAACGGAAACGGACCGGTGCCCTCCGGCCGGTAGACCCGGACGGGTATCTCGCCGGCGGTGCGGTCCTCGACCGCCGGCAGTGCGGGGACCTCGCCGTCCATCACTCCAGCGAACTGCTCGAAAAACACGCGGGCGGCCGGCGGTTCCATCTCGGTCATGAGCGGCCCGCCGGCCTCGGCCAGTTGATCCAGCAGTGTCTTGACGATCGGGTCAACGGGCATGCGCGAACCTATCCTTCGGAGCGATGCCCCGCACCGACGACTCCGCCGCCTACGCGGTGAACTGGCGCCAGGTGCTCGCGGCCGACGGGCTCATGGGCGTGGCCGCAGTCGTGGCCGGCATCGTGCTCCTCGCCGTCAGTACGGTGGTGATCGGCGCCGGGCTGGTTGCACTCGGTCTGCTGTATCTGGCCGCCGTCGGCCGCCGCTGGCGGCGCTGGCAGCGCCTTCGTTCTGACGCCGGATTATGACGGCCGCGGCGCCCGGAAAAAATCTCCCACTTCTTCTTCTTTCACCCGCGGCGGAGTCTCCCACCGGTGGCGGACCATAAATGGTCCGCGGTGGGGGCCAGACTCCGCTACAGGCGCCAGAAGACGTTTGTCTCCGTGCAGATCGGACGAATCGGAGCGCCAGGCCGGTCAAACGACATCGTCACCCTCTTCATCATCGGGGAGGACAAGATCCCAGCGATCCCGGCAATCCTCACAGCGGTAGCTCATGATGTCGCCGGCCTTCGGCGGGTCGTCGGCCGGCCAGGTGGTCAGCAGATGGGCGCGGCCGCCGCAGTCGATGCAGGTGATGATCTCCTCGGGCTCGTGGGTCACGGAGCCCGCACCTGGACAAAGATGCCGGTCGCCTCGACGGCCACCTGCCCGCCGGCGAGCAGCATCCGGCCGAACACCCGATGGCGACGCCTGGCCTCCGCTACGGGTCGCCACGCCTCAACGGTCACGGTCCGGCCGTCGATGGGCACCGGCCGGCGGTACTTCAGATCGAGCGTCGCGGTCATGGTGTGGGCGCCGTCGAGAGCCCAGCCGAGCCCGCCCATGGCTTCGTCGAGAGCCGTCGCGGCGAGCCCGCCGTGCAGCAATCCCGGCGCGCCCCGGTGGATCAATTGGGGCACGAACCGGGCCACCAGCCCCGGCGGCTCCACCGAGAAAGTGAGGCCGAGGTTGGCCGGGTTGTCCTCGTGCATACGACGGTGACCCTAGGCTCCGAGGGTGCGGGTCGTCGGAGGGGAGGCCAAGGGCCGGCGGCTAAAGGCGCCACCGGGACGCGGGACGCGACCCACGCGCGACCGAGTCCGCGAATCCATGTTCGACATGCTGGGCAGTCTGGACGCGGTGGAGGACGCCGACGTGGCCGACCTGTTCGCCGGTTCCGGCGCGCTTGGTATCGAGGCCCTCTCCCGGGGGGCCCGCTCGGCCACGTTTGTTGAGCAGGACCGCGAGGCGGCCGGCTTCATCCGGGCCAATCTGACCGCCACTGGGCTGGCCGGCACCCACGCCAAGGTGGTCACGGCCGATGTTTTGCGCTGGCTGGACACCGCCACCCCTTTCTCCCTCGTGCTGGCTGACCCGCCCTTCGCGTTCGACCAATGGCCGCGCATCTTGGCCAAACTCGCGCCCTTGGCCGGCCTGGTCGTGTTCGAGACCAGTGTCGATGTCGCCCCCGGCCCGGCCTGGGATGTTCTCCGGATGAAGCACTACGGCAGTAGCGTGGTGATCGTGGCTCGTCCTTCGTGAAAGGTGGCAAGTGAGGACCGCCCTTTTCCCCGGGTCCTTCGACCCGTTCCATAACGGGCACCTGGAGATCGCGGAGACAGCCGCTCGCCTCTTCGACCACGTCGTTGTGGCCACCGTCCGCAACCCCCAGAAAGGGGAGGCCCTATTCACGCTGGACGAGCGCGAGGCCATGATCGCCGAGTCCGTCGCCCACCTGCCCAACGTGACCATCGCCTCCTTTGCCAGCCTGGTGGTTGATCTGGCCCGCCAAGTCGGCGCCGACGTCATCATCAAGGGCCTTCGGGCCGCCTCTGACTTCGAGGCCGAGTTACAGCAGGCGCAGATGAACAAGGCCGTCTCCGGCATGGAAACCCTCTTCATCCCCTGCGCCTCGGCGCACTCCTTTGTCGCCTCCAAGTTCGTGCGTGACTTCGCCCGCTTCGGCGGCGCCAGCCGCATCGCCTCCTTCGTTCCCGAACCCGTAGCTAACCGCCTGAAGGACAAGTTCGCCTCGTGAGCCTTTTCGAACCCGGCTCGGATGCGCCCGACTCTGAGGCGTTGCTCCGAAGGATCATCGAGATCATCAGCAACGCCAAGTCGATGCCTCTCTCGACCACGGTGCGCATCGAACGTGACGAGGTCCTGGAGTTGCTCGAGGACGCCTCCAGCCGCCTGCCCGAGGAACTCCGCCAGGCCCGCTGGATGCTGAAAGAGCGCACCGAGTACCTCGAGAAGGTCAAGCGGGAGGGCGAGGAGATCCTGGACGCGGCTCGAGTCAGGGCCGAGCGCATGGTGCAGCGGACCGAGATCGTCCGAGAGGCTCAGAGCACCGCCAAGCACACCGTGGAGACCGCCCGGGAGAACTCTCGCCGCCTCCGCCACGAGGCCGAGGACTACTGCGATCAGAAGCTGGCGTCTTTTGAGATCATCTTGGAGAAGACCCTGAAGACCGTGCAGGCCGGGCGGGAGAAGCTCCGAGTGGTTCCCCTCGCGCCCGCGGACGGACCGGAGGGGTTGGGCGCCGGGGGCGAGGATGAGGAAGACGCCTTCTTCGACCAGGACAGGTTCTAGACGGGGCGAGATGCGTGAGTAAGCAACCGTTTCTCCTTAATGTCAATGCTCTGCGGCGGGCGCCGGATGCGCGCCGGCGGGAGATGCGTCGCGGGCGGATACCGGGCTTGGTGGTGACCAGCGGGGCGGTGCCGGCCGATGCCGAGGTTGCGGTCGACGTGGTTCTCGAACTGGTGGACGGCGGCATCGTGGCCACCGGCAGCGTCGTCGCTCCGTATGTCGGGGAGTGCCGGCGTTGCCTTGGACCGGTGCACGGCACCATCGAGGCCGAGGTTCGCGAGGTCTATCAGCACAACGTGACCCCCGAGGAGGCCGAGGAGATCTATCCTCTCCTCGGCGACCAGCTCGACCTCGAACCGTTGGCGCGCGACGCTGTCCTTCTCGAGTTGCCCTTGGCCCCCCTCTGCCGCGAGGGTTGCCTGGGACTGTGCCCCACCTGCGGGGCCAATCTCAACGAGGCCAGCTGTGCATGCCCCGGTTTCGCCCCAGACCCTCGGTGGGAGGGCCTGGACGCCCTCCGCACCGACACCTAAGCGCCGACCCTGACCGAAAGAACACGACGATGGCCGTCCCCAAGAAGAAGACCTCAAAGGCGAAGAGCCGCAGCCGGCGAGCCAGCAACTGGAAGTTGTTCGCGCCGGCGCGCAGCGTCTGTCCTCAGTGCCGCCACACCAAGCTGCCCCATGTGGTGTGCCCGAACTGCGGATGGTACGGCGGCCGCCAGGCCATCGATGTCGGCTAAAAGGGCGCGCCGGCGGCGCATCTCGTGCTGCCCGTAGCCGTCGATGCGATGGGCGGCGACAACGCTCCGGGCGAAATCGTGGCCGGGGCCATCGCCGCGGCGACCACCCTGGGACTCGATGTGATTCTGGTGGGCGACCCCGACGCCATGGGCGACACGGGCGGGCTTGAGATCATCGTCGCCCGCGAGGTCATCGCCATGGACGAGGACGCCGCGACCGGCGTGCGCCGGAAGAAGGACTCGTCGCTGGTCCGCGCCGCCGAGGCCGTGCGCGACGGCAGAGCGTCGGCCATGGTCAGCGCCGGCAACACCGGGGCGACGATGGCCAGTGCCCTGTTCCGCATGGGCCGGCTGCCCGGCGTGGCCCGCCCCGCCATCGCCACGCCGATCCCGGTGCCCGGCACGACGCCGACGGTGCTCCTCGACGCCGGGGCCAACGCCGAGTGCAGTGCCGGCTGGCTCGTCCAATTCGCCCAAATGGGGGCGGCGTTGGCCACCCAGCGGTACAAGCTCGATCTCCCGCGCGTCGGCCTGCTCTCCATCGGCGAGGAGGACACGAAAGGGACCCCCCTGGTCAAAGACACCCACGCCCTCCTGGCGGGCGGGGCGGGCGGGGCCGGCCTGCGGTTCATCGGCAACGTCGAGGGCCGCGACATCATGACCGACCAGGTCGATGTCGTGGTCACCGACGGCTTCACCGGCAATGTCACCCTCAAGACCCTCGAAGGCGGCCTGAAATTCCTCGTCGGCGCCTTGTTGGGGGCCATGACGGCGACCGAGGAGGGGCGAGAGGCGGCCAAGGTGCTCCTGCCCGCGCTGGCCCCCTTGGCCGAGGAACTCGACCCCGAGTCCACTGGTGGGGCCATCCTGCTCGGCGTGGACGGTGTCTGCATCATCAGCCACGGTTCATCGTCCTCCCGGGCCATCGTGAATGCGGTCCGGATCGCGGCCGACTCCGTGGCTTTTGACCTGGTCGGGAAGCTGCGAGCGGCGGTGCGCCCGGCAAATGGGTCCACTTCGGTCCCCTGATTCCCCCGTAAATACGTATACTTGCTGGCCAGACCGCCGCTGCCAGGAGCGCCCCGTTGCCTGCTGAAACCCATGTCAACCGTGGTCCCATGGACCGCCAGGCCGTTTTCGAGCTAATTCGGGACCGACTGGCGGACATTCTCGAAATCGACCCCAGCGGGATATCGGAAGGGTCGTCCTTTGGCGACGACCTGGGTGCCGACTCCCTCGCCCTTATCGAACTGGTCGAGGCCCTCGAGGAGGAACTCGGCGAGCGAAGCGTCGGGTTCCGCATCGATGACGAGGACCTCGAGGACCTGAAGACGGTGCGCGACGCCGTCGACTATGTCCACGCCAAACTCGAGGCGGGCGGTTGATCTGACACTGGCCGGGCCCGACCACAGCACGGAGCTGGCCGCACTCGCCGACCGCGTGGGGTGGCGCTTCTCCGACGGCGGTTCTCTGGCCCGGGCCATGGCGCACCGCTCGTGGTGCGCCGAGACGGTAGGCACCTCGTCGAATGAGCGACTCGAGTTCCTCGGTGACGCCGTCCTCGGGCTGATTGTCACCGATCACCTGTATCGCACCTATCCGGACATGCCCGAGGGCGAGCTGGCCAAGGTACGAGCCTCGGTGGTCAACTCGGCCGCCCTCGCCGAGGTGGCCGCGTTCATCAATCTCGGCCCGGCCCTGCTGCTTGGCAAAGGGGAGGCGGCCTCCGGCGGCCGGGAAAAACCCTCGATCCTCGCCGACGCAATGGAGGCGGTCATCGCCGTCGTGTATCTCGATGGCGGCTGGGCGGCCGCTCACCAGCTGATCATGCGCCTCCTCGGGGAACGGATCGAGGAGGCGGCCGCTGGGCCCGGCGGTCAGGACTACAAGACCCGGCTCCAGGAGCTGGCCGCCCGGGCCTTCGATCAGCTGCCCCGCTACTCGGTCGATGACGAAGGGCCGGATCACGCCAAGCATTTCTTTGCCCGGGTCAGCTTGGGTGGCGCGTTGCAGGGCACGGGCGAGGGCCGTTCCAAAAAGCAGGCCGAGCAGGCCGCCGCCAAGATGGCATGGGAGACGCTGGCCGGTTTGGCGGAGGCCCGCGCCGGGAGCACGGCCGATGCCTGAGCTGCCCGAAGTCGAGACCATCAAACGGGATCTGGAGAAGGAGATCCTCGGCAAGCGCATCAAGCTGGTCGAGGTCAGCGGGTTGCGCTCCATCCGCCGCCACAAGACCAAGAAAGACTTCATCGGCCGCCTCGAGGGCCACAAGGTCGATGGGGTAACGAGGAAGGGCAAGTATCTGCTCGTCCGTCTCGACGGGGCCGAGTTCCTCGTCGTCCATCTCGGCATGAGCGGCCAACTGCTGCGAGCCAGGTCCGTCAAGGAACCGTTGGAGAAGCACACGCACGTGGTGATCACGTTCACCCAGGGCGGCCAGTTGCGCTTCGTCGACCCGCGGACGTTCGGCGAACTGTTCGTGACCACCGCGGAGCAGCTCGAGGAAGAGCTGCCCGAGCTGGCCCACCTCGGCTTCGATCCGCTCGACAACGTGATGAGCTGGACGGCTTTCGGAGAACGCCTGTACTCCCGCAAGACCAAGCTGAAGCCGCTCCTCATGGACCAGCGGTTCCTGGCCGGGATCGGCAACATCTACTCCGACGAGATCCTTTTCGCCGCTGGTCTCCGCCACGACCGCAGTTCGGAGACCTTGACCTCCCAGGAGGTGCGCCGCCTTTACCGGGCGATGGTTGAGACGCTCCAAGACGCCATCAAGCACCGGGGCTCGTCACTGGGCGACGAGCAGTACCGGGACCTCTTTGGGGAGATCGGCGATTACCAGAGCCAGCATCAGGTGTACGACCGCGAGGGACAGGCTTGCCGCCGCTGCCGGAGCGTCATCGTGAGGGAGAAGGTGGGCGGTCGGTCGACCTTTTTCTGCCGTCAATGTCAGGTCTAGCGGGGTGACCAGCGGGTTCGCGGGGTCCACGGCGAGGCCGGAACACACCGCTAGCCTGACCGTGCTGTGTTCCTGAAGACCCTGACCCTTCGAGGGTTCAAGTCCTTCGCCGACACGACCACCCTCGAGTTTGAGCCTGGGGTTACGGTCGTCGTCGGGCCCAACGGCTCCGGCAAGTCCAACGTCGTCGACGCGGTGGCCTGGGTGCTCGGTGCCCAGGGGCCGCGCACGGTCCGCTCCTCGAAGATGGAGGACGTCATCTTCGCCGGATCGGCCAAGCGGCCGGCGCTCGGCCGGGCGGAGGTTTCCCTGACCATCGACAACTCGGCCGGGGTGCTGCCCATCGAGTTCTCCGAGGTCACGATCACGCGCACGCTTTTCCGGGACGGGGACAGCGAATACGCCATCAACGGCGTCCCTTGCCGTCTGCTCGACGTGCAAGAGCTCCTCTCCGATACCGGTGTCGGCCGCCAACAGCACGTGATCGTCTCCCAGGGCCAGCTCGACGGCGTCCTCAACGCCCGCTCCGAGGATCGCCGGCTGGTGATCGAAGAGGCGGCCGGCGTGCTGAAGTTCCGCCGGCGCAAGGAGAAGGCGGAGCGCCGCCTCGAAGCGACCGAGGGCAACCTGCTGCGTTTGCAGGACCTGACGCGCGAGGTCCGGCGGCAGCTGCGGCCCCTCGAGCGCCAGGCCGACGCGGCCCGGCGTCACGGCGCGCTGGTCGAGGAGCTGACCCAGCTGCGGATGCACCTGGCCGGCCGCGAGCTGCTCGCCCTCAAGGGCCGGTTGGCGACGGCGGCCCGGACCCGCGCCGAGCTGGAGGGCGCCGAGCGCACCACCCGGGCCGCGCTGGCCCGCCTTGACGCCGACGTCCAAGCCGCCGAGGCGGCACTGGCGGCCCGAACCCAGGGTGAGGATGAGGATGTCGCCGACGCCCTGGCCCGGGCCGAGAGCCTGCGAGAGCGAGCTAAGGGCCTGGGTGCTCTGTTGGCCGAGCGCCGGCGCTCCGTCGACCGCGACCGTCAAGCGTCCGTTGACCAGGACGTGGTGGCCAATCTCGAAGCCGACGCGGAGCGCACCCGGGCCGAACTGGGGGAGGTCGACGCCGAGGCCGCCGGCCTCGTTCCTCGCGCCGACGAGGTACGGGACGCGGAAGCGGCGCTGGCCGCCGAGGTCGCCGAGTTCACCGCCCAGGAGGCTCTCGCCGAAGGCCAGGCCGAGGATCCCGCCGGTGCCGAGCATCCGGGCGGTCCAGGCGCGGCCGAGGCGAGGGGCGAGTTGGGAGCGCTGCGCACCGGTGTGGAGCGGGGCCGGGCCGAGGTGGCCCGGCTGGAGAGCCGGTTGGCGGCGTTGACGGGCAGAGCGGCTCGCCTGACGAGCGAGACAGACCTCCTCCGGGTCCGCATGGCCGAGGCGGACGCCGCCGAACCTCCCCTCCTCGAAACGGCCGAGCTGGCCCGCACTCGGCATCGCGAGGCCGAGGAGGCCCGGGTTGAGGCGCAGGACGAATACCAACGGGCGGCCGCCGACCACCAGGCCTGGACAGCCCGCGTCGACGCCCTTGCCCTGGCGTTGGACGACGCCCGCGCCCGCGCCGGCGCCCAGCGTCTGGCCGAGGTAGAGGGCGTGGTCGGGACGCTGCTTGAGCTGGTCGAGATCGACGACGGTTGGGAGGCGGCGTTCGAGGCGGCCGCCGGCGAAGCCATAGCCGCTGTGGTCGTCGACGGCTCGCCGGCCGCCCGCCGAGCGTTGGCCCACCTGCGGGACACCGCCGCGGCGGGGGCGGTCGTCGCCGTCCCCGAGCCGCTGGCCACGTCGGCGGGGCCTCTGCTCCCCGCCGAGCCGGTGCGCCGTCATGTGCGGGCCGCGTTGCCCGGGGTGGAGCGCCTCCTTGATCGTCTCCTCGCCAGTGCCGTGGCGGTGGTGGACAGCGACTGGACAGCCGCCCTCGATCTGGCCCTGGCCTGGCCCGATCTGACCGTCGTGACCCTCGATGGCGACCGGTTCGCGCCGACCGGGTGGCGGACAGGAACCGGTCCAGCCGGTGTCACCGGCGCCGCTCTCGAAGAGGCCCGGCGCCGAGCCGGCACCGCTGCGTCCCGCTTGGCGGCGGCGGAGGAGGCCGCCGATCAGCAGCGGGCGGTGGTCGACTCCCGAGCCGAGGAGGAGGCCGAGGCCATCCGGCAGCTCGACGCCAACGATGGACGGCTCAGCGCGGCCGGCGACGCCCTGCTGCGGCTCGAAGCGGAACGGCGCGATGCCCTCACGGAGCACGACGCCCTCAACACCCACTTGGCCGAGCTGGCCGGACGGCTGGCCCGCGAGGAGGCCAGAGTCGAGGAGCTTCTGGCCCTGCTCCCCGCGTTGGAGGCTGAAGAGAGCCAGGGCGCAGCTCGGCATGTCGCGCTGCGCGCCGCTCGCAGCCGGCTCGACGAACGGCGGGGTGCGGTGGCGGCGCTCCGGACGGAGCTGGAGGTGCGGGTTTCTGGTCTTGACCAGCGGCGGGTCTACCTGACACAGCGACTGGCCGAGCTGGAGGCACGCTTGCGGCATCACGACCAGCGGCGCGCCGACGCCGAGTCGCGGCGCCATCATCTCGATGCGGCCGCTATCGCTACCGACCGGCTGGCGCGGACCGTCGGCGAGCAATCCACGTCGCTTGACGACGTGCTCGCCCGGCTTCGGGCGGCCCGCCGGGCCCAGGTGGAGCTGGTTCGTTCTCTTTCCGAGACCCTCGACCGGCTGCGCAAGGAACGCGCCGCCGCCGAGCGACAGCTGACGGAATGCCGCGAGAGGATCCAGCGGGTGGAGCTCGACGACGCCGAAGCGCGGGTCCGGCTCGAGGCGACCGTCGAGACGGTTCGCCGGGAACTGGAGTGCGAGCCTGACACCGCCAGCGGCGTCCTCTGCCCCGAGCTACCTCCCGGCACCACCGCCCCGCACCGCGTACGTGAGCTCGAGCGCGAGCTGCGCCTGATGGGAGCGATCAATCCGCTGGCGTTGGAGGAGTTTCAGGCGCTCCAGGAGCGGGCGTCGTTCCTGGAGGGTCAGCTGGAGGATGTGAAGGGCAGCCGCCGGGAGCTGGCCAAGGTCATCCGCGCCATCGACGCCGAGATCGTCGAGGTCTTCCGGGCCGCCTACGCGGATGTGGCGGACAACTTCACCCGGCTGTTCGCCACGCTGTTCCCGGGCGGGACGGGACGGCTACGCCTGACCGACCCCGACAATCTCCTGGAGACGGGCATCGAGGTCGAGGCCCGGCCGTCGGGAAAGAACGTCCGCAAGTTGTCGCTGCTGTCAGGCGGTGAGCGGTCGCTGACGGCGCTGGCTTTCCTCTTCGCCGTCTTCCGCAGCCGGCCATCGCCGTTCTACCTGATGGACGAGGTGGAGGCCGCTCTCGACGACGTGAACCTGCACCGCTTCCTCGAGTTGATCCACGAGTTCCGCGAGGAGGCCCAGCTGGTGATCGTCAGTCACCAAAAGCGCACAATGGAGGCAGCCGACTGCCTGTACGGGGTCACCATGCCACCGGGGGGATCCTCGTGCGTCGTCAGCGAGAAGGTGGGGGACCGGGCCACCGAGGTCGACGTCAGAGTCTGATTCCCGGCCCGGTAATCGAGCCTTGGAACCGCCAGGACGGGTGGTGGACGCTCGGCACGCTGGGGTGCATGACGATGACGACGACCCATGTGATCGAGCCCATCGCGCCCGACGTCGGGGCCGAGCTTGTTGTGTCGGACGACCTCGGGCGCCCGCCGGTCGTGGTCTCGCACGGCGGCGGCAGTCCCCTCCGTTGCTGCCTGCGCCGGACTCGACCCGGCGAACAGGTGGCGCTCGTCTCCTACCCCCTATCCGTCGGTGGGCGATCGAGCGCGGCGTCGACCCGGGGCCCTACGACGAGGTGGGCCCCGGGTTCGTTCACCTGACCCCTTGCGAAGGGTTCCTGAGGACCGGTGGCCGTCGGAGCTACGGGATGGACCCCGGGTATTGCGGTGCTACGGCGCCGACGGCTGCATCCTCGATGGCCGGCTGGTCGAGCAAGGCGGACCGTTTGAGGAGGTCGTCGAAAACCTCTTGGCAGACCCGGCGGTCGCCGTGATCCACGCCCGGGCACGGGATTTCGGTTGCTTCACCTTTGCGATCCGGCGGATGTAGCGCACCGCCGTCTGCCTTACAGGGCGCGCGCTATGGCGGTAACAGCAGCGGCAAGTACGACGACCGCCAAGGGCGGTAGGCGCCTCCAGACCCCGACCGCCGCCGCGCCCAATCCGAGGGCGCGCTCGTCGAGCACGAGGCGATGCTTCGCGCCGAATACCGAGGTGGCCACCAGGGCGGCGAGTAGGGCCGGACCGAGCAGGCCAACCACCCGCAGCACGGCGGGGGGTAGGCCCCGCCCTCCGAGCAGGACCGGACCGGCCCCTTTGATCACGATGGTGGCCAGGCCGCAGGCACCGACGACGATCCACACGTTTGGATTCACCGGCGCAGCCCGATGAGGCACGCCGCGGAGGCGGCGATGATCGGCACGCCGGCCGGAGCCAGTGGCACCAGGACCACGGCGATGGCGGCACCGGAGAGGGCGGCGCTGGCCGCCCGCCGGGATCGCAGCTGCGGGGCAAGCAGGGCGAGGAACATGGCCGGGAAGGCGGCGTCGAGGCCCCATCGGCTGGGGTTGCCGACCAGGTCGCCGGCCGCCACCCCGACGGCCGTCCCCACCACCCAGGCGACATAACACGTGAGGCCCGCGCCGATGATCCGCCCCAGGTCGTACCTCCCGTCTCCCTGGTGGCCGAGGGCCCAGGATTCGTCGACGATCAACTGCGCGTGCAATAGCCGGCGCCAGCGGCTGCCTTCGAACTCGGGGGCTACTGAGACACCGATGGGCCCGTAGCGAGCGTTGAGGAGCACCGCCGCCACCACCGCGGTGACGGCACCACCTCCGCTGGCCAGGACGGACGCGGCTGCGAACTGCGCCGATCCGGCGAAGGTGATGGCCGACATGACGATCGGCGCCAGCCAGCCGAAGTGGGCGCTGCGGGCCAGAACGCCGAAAGACACGCCGAATCCGGCGATGGCGACGGCGAGAGGGACGGCCGCTCTCGCCCCCGACCGGATCGAGCTCACCGGCCCATCTTGGCCGGGCCAGCCGCTTATCGGGGCGCCGGTAGGCTGCCCGCGCTATGCAGATCGTCCTCATCGTCCTGCTCGTCGTGGTCGTGGTCGCGGCGCTGACCTCCGTCGTCGTGATCCGGGGCCGCGGCCGACGGCCGGAGCTCGAGCCCCCGCCGAGGCCGGCTCCGCCGGTCGAAACGGCGGTCTCCGCCCCGGCGGCCCCGCCTCTGGTGGAACCGGTCGAGGTCAAGCCTCGCTTCCGGGACCGACTCGGGCAGGCTCGGTCCCTCGTCTCCGGCTACGTCGGCTCGGTCCTTTCCAAGAGCGGTATCGACGCCGCCACGTGGGACGATCTCGAAGAGGCTCTGATCCGCGCCGACGTGGGGGTGGCGACCACTACGGCCGTGCTCGACGATCTTCGGGCCAAGGTCAAGGCGGAAGACATTCGGACGCCGGAGGCCCTCGTCGACGCGCTCAAGGAAGATCTGAAGAAGAGCATGGCCAGCGACGACCGAGATCTGCGCTTCGAGCCCGGCGGCCCGAACGTGTGGCTGTTCGTCGGTGTGAACGGCGTCGGCAAGACCACGACCATCGGCAAGCTCGGGTTGCGGGAGGCGAAAGCCGGACGCAAGGTGACGATGGCCGCAGGTGACACCTTCCGGGCCGCCGCCGCCGAACAACTGAAGCTCTGGGCCGACCGCGTCGGCGCCGACGTGGTGCACGGCGCGGAGGGAAGCGACCCCGGAGCGGTGGTCTATGACGCCGTGCAGCGGGCGGCCGCACGCGGCGGCGACCTCGTGCTGGCCGATACGGCGGGACGTCTGCACACCAAGGTCAACCTGATGGAAGAGCTCAAGAAGGTCCACCGGGTGGCGTCCCGACCACCGGGCCGGCTCACCGAGGTGCTCCTCGTCATGGACGCCACCACCGGCCAGAACGGTCTGGTGCAGGCGAAGCTCTTCGCCGAGGCGGTCGATGTCACCGGCGTCGTCCTCACCAAGCTGGACGGGACTGCCAAGGGGGGGATCGCCGTCGCCATCTCCGCCGAACTGGGCATCCCGATCAAGCTGGTGGGACTGGGCGAGACCGCCGAGGACCTGATCGAGTTCGACCCGGATGAGTTCGTCGAGGCCATCTTCGCGGAGTAGGGGTGAAATGGGAACTTCCCGCCGCGGTACGGTCGTCCTAGTGGCATGGAAGCAGCTGTGGACGACCTAGCGACAATCGAGCTTGAGTCCGAGGGCCCGCCCCGACACCGGCAGCGGGCGGTGGCACTGGCCGTGGCAGCACTCTTCGTGGCGGCCGTGGTCGGTGTGGCCCTCGTGGCTGGCGGTGGTGGTGGCAAGTCGACGAGTGCCCTGCCCAAGCTCCCGGCGACGGCCAGCCAACCTCAGGCGGCGGCGACCTCCGACGCCGCCTCCAACGGAGCCTCCGGCGGCCAGTCGGCCATGTACCCCTACCGCGCCGTGCAGTACAAGGTCGCCGGCACGCTGCCCGAGCTGGGTGGCAAAGCCGCTGCCTACCAGCTGGGAACCACCGTCGACCCGGCCGCCGCCCAGCGCCTGATCGCCGCCTTCGGAATGCACGGCACGTTGGCCGCCGCCGGAGGCGCAGTGCAGCTCACGGACGGCGCCAAGACCCTCAGCATCAGCACGACCCCCGGGTTGCCGTGGTTCATCGGCTCGGCCATGTCCGGCGGGGGATGCACGTCGAGCTTGGACGGCACAACCGTGTGCTCTGGCGTGGCCCAGTCCGGGCCGGCCAGCGTCGGCGGGTCGGCCGGCTCGACCGGGTCGGCGACCGCGAGCGCGGGCGCTTCCGCCCCGGCCAGCTCGAGCGCCTCCGCGCCGGCCACGACGATTTCCCCAGGCTGCCGGCCCCCCACCTGCCCGCCCGGTTCGCTGTGCCCGCAGTACTGCGTCAAGACGGCGCCGCCGCTGCCGCCGCAGCGTCCCGCCGACCTCCCCAGCCAGGCAGACGCCGAGAAGCAGGCACGCGCCGTGTTGAGCCAGGCCGGCGTGAACCTGGATGGAGCGGTGGTGAACGTACAGGACGCGTTCATGACGTGGTCGGTTGAGATCGCTCCGCGCGTCGGCTCGCTGCCCACCCAAGGCTGGTCGTGGGGGATCAACATCGGTCCCCGCGGCAGCATCGAGAGCGCCCATGGCTTCCTCGACCAACCGCGGTTGCTTGGCGACTACCCGCTCGCCGGGACGACCGCCGGCCTGGTCCGGCTGCAACAAAGCCCGGTTATCGGCCCCGGTCCGATGCTGGGTCAGGGAGCCCCGAACTGTCCCGCCGGCGCTATGTGCGCCACCGGAGCGCCGGCGCCGAAGGGGACCATCAACCAGGTGCCGCAGCTGACGGTGACCATCACCGGCGTGCATCTGGCCCTGGCGTGGGAGGGGCAGTACCTGGCCCCAATCTACGTGTTCGAGGCCCAGAACGGCCAGGTTGCTGGCATAGCCCCGGCCGTCGCCGATGGCTACCTCCAGCCACCCAACACTCCGTCACCCAAGACGCCGGACAACCCCGTGCCGGTTCCGCAAACGGTCCCGGCCGCGACTCCGGTGCCCGGGTCGGCGCCGGCGGTGTCCGCTCCGTGCGGTCCGCAGGTGCCACCGGGCATGAAAGCGCCCGATCACTGCATGGGCTGAACCGGACCAACCCTTTCTCCTGCAGTCCCAGGCAGCCAGTACCCTGACGGACCGCATGTTCCAATCGCTGTCGGACCGGTTCGACACCATCTTCACCCGGCTGCGGGGTCGCGGCCATCTGTCTGACGCGGACATCGAGGAGGTCCTCCGGGAGATCCGGGTGGCGCTCCTGGAGGCCGACGTCAACTTCGTCGTCGTCCGCGGCTTTGTCGATCGGATCAGGGAAGCCTGCGTCGGAGCCGGGCTCTCCAAGTCGCTGTCGCCGGCCCAACAGGTCATCAAGATCGTGCACGAGGAGCTCATCGGCGTCCTCGGCGGTGAGCCCCTCAAGATCACCTACGCCTCCCGGCCGCCGACGGTTGTCCTGCTGGCCGGCCTTCAGGGCTCCGGCAAGACGACGGCCGCCGCCAAGCTGGCCCGCTGGTTCCGCCAGCAAGGACGTAATCCTCTCCTCGTCGGGGCTGACCTCCAACGCCCAGCCGCCGTCGAGCAGTTGCGGGTGCTCGGTGGCCAGGCCGGCGTTCCCGTCTTCAGCGAACCGACGGACCCCGTGGCCGTAGCCCGGCACGGCCTCGACGAGGCTGGCCGGCTCGGGCGCGATGTCCTCATCGTCGACACCGCCGGTCGCTTGGCCATCGACGAGGCGCTCATGGACGAGGTCAAGCGCATCTCGGAGGCGACCTCGCCCCACTACACCTTCCTGGTGGTGGACGCCATGACCGGCCAGGACGCGGTCAACACGGCCGAGGCGTTCCACCGCACCCTGGCGCTCGACGGTGTCATCCTCACCAAGCTCGACGGAGACGCCCGCGGCGGCGCCGCCCTCTCGGTGAAAGAGGTCATCGGCCGGCCCATCGTGTTCGCCTCGGTCGGCGAGAAGTTGGCCGACTTCGAACCCTTCTACCCGGATCGGATGGCCGGGCGGATCCTGGGCATGGGCGATGTGCTCACCCTCATCGAGAAGGCCGAGCAGAGCTACGACGTCGACGTGGCCGCCAAAGCGGCGGCCCGGCTCCAGGAGGGCGCCTTCACGCTCGAGGACTTCCTCGAGCAGATGCAGCAGGTGAAGAAGATGGGGCCTCTCTCCGGGATCGTCGGTATGCTTCCTGGGATCCCGAAAGAGCTCAAGAACGCCAGTATCGGCGACAAAGAGATCGGTCGGGTGGAGGCAATCATCCGTTCCATGACAGTCGAGGAGCGGAGGGACCCCTCGATCATCAATGGGTCGAGGCGGCTCCGGATCGCCACCGGCAGCGGGTCATCGACCTCAGAAGTCAACCTGCTGCTCAAACAGTTCAAGGACATGCAGCGCATGATGAAGCAGTTCGGCGTGATGGGCAGAGGCCCGGGCCGCAAGGCCAAGAAGCGCCGCTAGAGTCCTCAGTCAGGAGAACAACACCGTGGCCGTCAAACTCCGCCTCATGCGGATGGGCAAGAAGAAGCAGCCGACCTACCGGCTCGTCGCCGCCGACGGCCGGTCGCCGCGCGACGGCAGGTTCATCGAGATCCTCGGGACCTACGAGCCGCGAGCCGAGCCGTCGGTGCTCAAGATCGACAACGACAAGGCGGTCAAGTGGCTGGCGGACGGCGCTCAGCCCACCGAGCGGGTCGCCAAGCTGCTCAAGATCTCCGGTGCGCTGGAGCAGTACGAGGCATCCCGCCCGGCCAAGGTCGCGAAGGTCGCGAAGGCAGCCAAGTGAGCGAAATCGACGAGTACAACCGAGTCGTCGGCGCCATTCCCCGGGCCGTCCTCGACTATGTGGCCAAGGAGCTGGTGGATGACCCCGAGTCGGTCGTCGTGGAGATGGAGGAGGGCCGCCGCCCCGGGTCGGTCAGCCTGACCCTGCACGTCGCCCAGGACGACATGGGCAAAGTCATCGGGCGCCGGGGACGGGTCGCCCAGGCCATCCGTACCGTCGTCCGTGCCGCCGGGGCCCGCGAGGGCGTCGACGTCGCCGTCGATATCGCCGACTAGTCGAGCGCCCCGTTTGACGCTGCTGGAGGTCGGCCGGGTCGCAAAACCCCACGGCCTGCGGGGCGAGGTCATCGTGCAACTGGTAACTAACCGGCCCGAGCGGGTGGCGGTGGGCGCTGTGCTGCTCTCTGACGCGGGACCACTCGAGGTCTTGACCTCGACCCCTCACCAGGGACGCTGGATCGTGGCCTTCGCCGGGGTCGAGAGTCGCGAGGCGGCGGAAGCGATACGGGGGGCGGTGCTGCGAGCCGAGCCCGTCGATGACCCGGATGCCCTCTGGGTCCATGAGCTCATCGGATCGTCGGTCGTTCTGGCCTCCGGCGATTCAGTCGGCACGGTCGAGGCGGTGCAGGCCAATCCGGCCAGCGACCTGCTCGTGCTGGACGGCGGCCAGTTGGTGCCCCTTCGGTTCGTGGTCTCTCGTGCGCCGGGGCGGGTCGTCATCGATCCCCCCGAAGGCCTGCTGGAGCTCTGAGCCCGTGCGCATCGAGGTGTTCACCATCTTCCCCGACCTGGTGGAGGGGTGGCTGGGGGCGAGCTTGATCGGCAAGGCGCGACTGGCCGGCGTCCTCGACCTGCGGGTCCACGACCTGCGCTCGGCCGCCACCGATCCGCACCGCTCCGTGGATGACGCCCCGTTCGGCGGCGGGGCCGGCATGGTGCTCGCCCCCGAGCCCGTCTTCGGGGCGGTCGAAGCCGTCGCGCCAGTGCGGCCGCTGTACCTCCTCGGCCCGGGCGGGCGCCCCTTCACCCAATCGGTCGCCCAGTCCCTGGCCGCGGGAGGCGGATTCTCCCTTCTCTGCGGCCGCTACGAGGGGGTCGACGAGCGGGTGGCCGCCCACCTCGTCGACGGCGAACTCTCCCTCGGGGACTTCGTGCTGGCCGGGGGAGAGGTGGCGGCGGTGGCCATTGTGGAGGCGGTCGCCCGATTGGTACCCGGCGTGGTTGGAAACGAGGCCTCCGTTTCGGAGGAGAGCTTCTCTAGCGGGATGTTGGAGTACCCGCAGTACACGCGACCGGCGGTGTTCCGGGAATGGGAGGTTCCCGAGGTCCTTCGTTCGGGCGACCACGGCCGGGTCGAGCGCTGGCGGCGGGCCCAGGCCGTGGCCCGCACCCTGGCCCGCCGGCCCGACTTGATCGCGGCCCAAGGCGGCCTTTCCGACGACGACCGGCGCCTCCTCGCCGAGTTCGGTCTTTCCTCGGTGGCTGGGGCGGAGCCGCGGGAGTCGGAGTCGGGGCCGCCGGACGAGCCGTGACGACGGCCGGTGGACGGTGAGGCGGGCCGATCCACTATCCTGAGATTTCCCCGGCGTCGCCTCGAGGAGTCTCGCGTCATGAATCCCACCGATCTCGTCGATCGCGCCAGTCTGCGCGACGACCATCCCGCCTTCGGACCAGGCGACAACCTCAAGGTCCATGTGCGGGTCGTTGAGGGCACCCGCGAGCGCATCCAGATCTTCCAGGGCAACGTGATTCGCCGGCAGGGCTCCGGTGTGCGCGAGACGTTCACCGTGCGCAAGATGAGCTTTGGGGTCGGCGTCGAGCGAACCTTCCCCGTGCACTCGCCGGTCATCGCCAAGATCGACCTGGTCACCCAGGGCGACGTACGCCGGGCCAAGCTCTACTACCTGCGCGAGCGCACCGGAAAGGCCGCCAAGATCAAGGAGAAGCGGGCCGCCCGCTGACGCTCCCGGTGGTACGGAGATACGCCCCACCGCGCCCTGTTGCACCACCCCCGGTCGTCCGCTCCCGGGCGGTCCCGGTGGGCCGAAGGGCCGCCACGGCCCGAGGTCTGGCCGAGCTCCCCATCCTGGTCATCATCGCCGGTGTGGCCGCATTCTTGGTCAAGACCTTCGTCGCCCAGGCCTTCTACATCCCGTCGGCGTCCATGGTCCCCCAGCTGCAGGTAAACGACCGAGTGGTCGTGTCCAAGCTGTCCTACCGATGGCACGCACCCCGCCGTGGCGACATCGTGGTGTTCCAGGCGCCGCCCTCAGAGCAGGCTCCCGCCAAACCGGACAGCCGCAACCCGGTGATACGCGCCGTCACCAGCGTGGGCCGTGCCGTCGGGGTCATCCCGCCGTCGACGGAGGACTTCATCAAGCGGGTCATCGGGCTGCCCGGTGACACCGTCGAGGGCCACGACGGCCACGTGTTCGTCAACGGGAAGTTCCTTTACGAGCCGTACCTGCCCCCAGGGACCTTCACCAGCACGTTCGCGCCCATCAAGATCCCACCAAACCACATCTGGGTGATGGGCGATAATCGCACCGACTCCCGGGACAGCCGCTTTTTCGGGTCGATTCCACGGCCAACCATCATCGGTCGCACCGTCTTCCGGGTGTGGCCGGCGGGGCATACCGCCTTCCTTTAGGACGGTTTCTGGAGCGTCAGACTCTTCGGTCCCGGGCGTCGTAGCATGGTGTCCATGAGCACGCTGGAGGCGCTCCGATGAGCGCAGAGGATCTCGAGCGCTACGAAACCGAGATCGAGCTGCAGTTGTACCAGGAGTACAAAGCCGTTCTCCCGATGTTCCGCTATGTCGTCGAGACCGAGCGGCGTTTCTACCTCGCCAATGACGTGAAAATGGAGCCCAAGGGCGAGGCCGGCCACACCTGGCTGGAGATCCAGCTGGGCGATGCCTGGGTCTGGGATATGTACCGTCCGGCGCGGTTCGTATCGTCGGTTCGGGTGGTCACCTTCAAGGACGTCAACGTGGAGGAGCTCCCCGAAAAGGAGATCTAGCCCTGGCCGACGGCCGGAGGGTGCTGGGCGCGGCCGGAGAAGAGGCCGTGGCGGCGTGGTACGCCGGGCACGGCTACGTCGTGCTGGCCCGCAACTGGCGATGCGCCGAGGGCGAGCTCGATGTAATCGCCAGAAACGGAGCCGTCCTTGTGGTGTGCGAGGTGAAGACGCGTCGCGGCGACCGCTTCGGAGCGCCGTTCGAGGCGGTCACCAGGAAGAAACAGCTGCGGATCCGGCGCCTGACGGCCCGTTGGCTGACCGTGAGCCAACCGCGGGTCCGGCCCCGCGACATCCGCTTCGACGTGGCCTCCGTGCGCGACGGGGTGGTCGAGGTGCTCGAGGGTGCCTTCTGAGGGTAGGAGGGTGGCGCGTCGGGCGGGCTGCGGCGGGTCAGCCCCGGCCCGGACGCCGGCGCTGGCGCTGGGTCCAGCACGGGTGGTGCCAGTGGCGGCGAAGATCGACGGCGTCGAGCGGAATGACCACCAGATGACCCGTGCCCGGCGCGATCTCCTGCTGGCAACCAGGGCACACGTAAGCCTTCGTTGCCTCATACGGTTGGACGCGGCGAACCTCGGTCCCTTCGCTCAGCGGGGGATCAGCGCCCACAGGAGGAGGAGGGCAACGACTACGAACGCCGCCGCCACCAGCACGTAGTCCGACTGACGCCGCCGTTGCTGCCGGAAAGGGTTGAAGCCCACACCTGGCAGCGTACTGGCGGCATTCGAGACTCCACGTCGTATCGTGCACACATGGAAACAATCCTCGTCGACCGGTCCGACGGCGTCGTCACCCTCACCCTCAACCGGCCGGCCAAGAAGAACGCCATCAACGGTCGCATGTGGGACGAGTTGCTTGAGACCTTGCTGGCGGTGGCCGACAACGTCGACGATCGGGTTCTGGTGATCACGGGCGCCGGCGGCGCGTTCTGCTCGGGCGCAGACCTCACCGACCTGAACACCGACGATGTCGCCACGCTGCTCAAGATGCGGCGCATTTCCAATTGCGCGCTCGCCCTTCACCGCCTCTCCAAACCCACCATCGCCAAAGTCGATGGGGTGGCAGCCGGGGCCGGTTGCAACCTGGCGCTGGGCTGCGACCTGATCGTGGCGTCTGACGCTGCTCGATTCTCGGAGATCTTTGCTCGACGTGGCCTCACCATCGATTTCGGCGGGTCCTTCCTTCTACCCCGTCTTATCGGTTTGCACAAGGCCAAGGAGCTGGCCCTGCTCGCCGACATCATCTCCGCCAAGGAAGCCAGCGATCTGGGCCTGGTCAACCGGGTGGTTCCTGCTGCCGATCTCGATCATTTCGTCGACGACTGGGCTCGACGTCTGGCGGCCGGGCCCCCGCTGGCGCTGTCCATGACCAAGGCACTGCTGAACAATTCCTTCTCCGTCTCGATGGACGAAGCCCTCGAGAACGAGGCCCACACCCAGACCGTCAACTTCGCGACCGCCGATGCCGCCGAAGCCATGTCGGCCTTCGTCGACAAGCGTGAACCGAAGTTCCAAGGCCGGTAGCTGTCTCACCCGTCGCGTAACCTGTTACCTGATCCCCTCGTGCGGCCGGGTCCGGCCTCGCCTTCCAGCCCGCATTGGTCGTTTGGGAGGGTCCGTGATCGCCTCGGTCGCGTCGTCAACGCTGTTCGGTGTCGAAGGCCGGCCGGTATCTATCGAGGTTCACGTGTCGAGCGGCCTGCCCGCCTTCACCGTGGTGGGGCTGCCCGACGCCGCCTGCCGCGAGTCGCGGGATCGGGTTTGCGCTGCCCTGCTCTCGAGCGGGCTGCCTTGGCCCATGCGGCGGGTCACGGTGAATCTGGCGCCGTCGGGGGTGAGGAAAGGGGGTGTCGGTCTCGACCTTCCCATTGCCATCGCCCTGCTCGTTGCCACCGAGCACGTGCCCGCAGCGGCGGTGGACGGTTGCGCCTTCCTCGGCGAACTCGGCCTCGATGGGTCCGTTCGCAGAATCGCCGGCGTGCTTCCTTTGGTGGATGCCCTGCACGCAAGGGCGGTGGTTGTTTCGCGCGACTGTGCGCCGGAAGCGAGCCTGGTCGCCCGGGTGCCGGTGCGCGGCGTCTCGACGCTCACCGAGGTGGTCGATGCCCTTCGCGGTCGGGCGACATGGCCGGACCCGGCCGCGCCTGCCCCTGCGGAAGCCGGTGAGTCCATCCCCGACCTGGCCGATGTCCGGGGCCAAGTACTGGGCCGATGGGCGGTCGAGGTGGCCGCGGCGGGAGGCCATCACCTGCTCCTGAGCGGTCCACCGGGATCGGGCAAGACGATGCTGGCTCGTCGGTTGCCGGGCTTGCTGCCTCGTCTCGATATTGACCGGGCACTGGCCGTCACCCGGATTCACTCGGCCGCGGGAATCCCGCTGCCACCGGGCGGATTAGTGGACAGAGCGCCGTTCCGGGCGCCGCATCACAGTTCGTCGAGCGTGTCGCTGATCGGCGGAGGCACAGCATCGATGCGGCCCGGCGAGGTGTCGTGCGCTCACCACGGAGTGCTTTTCCTGGACGAGATGGGGGAGTTTCCGGCATCGGTTCTCGACTGTCTGCGACAGCCGCTGGAAGAGGGTGTCGTGTGGGTGTCTCGCGCGAAGGCGAGCGTCGTCTTTCCGGCCCAGTTCCTTCTGGTCGGGGCCACCAATCCGTGTCCGTGCGGCGAAGGTACGGCGCCGGGCGCGTGCCGGTGCACCGACGCGGCCCGGTCGCGCTACGCGCGCCGCCTCTCCGGACCGCTGCTCGACCGTTTCGACTTGCGGGTCGGGGTCGATCGACCGGCGGTGGAGGAACTCCTGGCCGCCACCCCGGCCGAGCCGACGGCGGCGGTCGCCGCCCGAGTTGCCGCCGCCCGCGGTGCGGCGAAGGGGCGAGGGTTCGGCTGCAATGCCGAGCTGCCCGCCGATCGTCTCGACCAATTGGCCCCGCTGACCGCGCCGGCCGCGAGGGTGCTCGAGCGCGAGTTGCGCGGCGGCCGGATCAGCGCAAGGGGACTGCACCGGATACGTCGTGTGGCCCGCACGCTGGCGGACCTCGGCGGAGGACCGGACCTGGTGGACGATGATCACGTTTGCGGTGCACTTGAGCTGCGCAGCCTGAACGTCCTTCCCCCCGCCGTGTCCTCCTGATGAGCCAACGTCTTGACGATCCGCGTTCCCTGCCGGCGGAGGCGTATGGCGCCGCGCTGGCTGCCCTCCCGGGTGTGGGACCGGGCCGGCTCGCCGCGCTTCTGCGCAATCGCACCGCCCCGGAAGCCTGGGACACGCTGGTGACCGGCGACGTGCTGGCCGACCCCGCCGTTGTGGAGGCGTGCGGCGCCAAGGCCGAGCGTCTGGCCGAACTCTGGCTCGAGGCCGTCCTGCGGACCAGCGTGAATGCAGCCTGGGACGCCATCCAGTCGGCCGGTATTTCCGTGGCGTTGCACGGCACCGACCGCTATCCATCCGCGCTCGCCGCCGACGAGGGGGCGCCCGCCGTTGTTTTCTGGGTTGGCGATACGAGCGCCCTCGACCACCGGAGAGTCACCGTCGTCGGCACCCGCGCCTGTACGCCGGCCGGTGCGGAGATAGCCCGGGAGTTGGGCCGGGACTTGGCCGATGCGGGCGTCGCGGTTGTGAGCGGCCTGGCGCTCGGAATCGATGGTGCGGCCCACCGGGGTGCTGTCGATGCGGCCAGGTCTGGCGGGACGGGACCGGTCGGCGTCGTGGCTCGCGGTGTCGACGTGCCCTATCCGCGCCGCCACGCCGGCCTGTGGCGCGATGTCGCGGAGACGGGCCTGTTGCTCTCCGAGACCCCGCCCGGTCTGCCTCCCGACACCTGGCGCTTCCCGGCGCGGAACCGGATCCTCGCCGCGTTGGCCGAAGTGGTGGTCGTGGTGGAATCCCATGCGGGAGGAGGATCCATGCTCACCGTGGATGAGGCGCTGGCCCGCGGGGTGGAGGTGATGGCCGTGCCCGGCTCGGTGCGAAATCCGGCTGCGACGGGGTCGAACAACTTGCTGGCGGATGGGTCGGCGCCGGTGCGAAGTGCGGCGGACGTGTTGGACTGGCTCGGCCTCCAGCACCAGGTGGCGTTGCCGGCCGCCGTGGTCCGGCGTGGCCTGGCCTCCAGCGAGCGTCAAGTGCTCGACGCGGTCGAGTGGAGCCCAACCACGACGGCCAGGATCATCGCCGCCACCTCAATTGGCCCGGTGGAGGTGGCGAGGTGCTTGCACCGGCTGGAGGAGGCCGACCTGGTCCGCAGGGGTCCGGGATGGTGGGAGCGCAGGTCCCCGCCCCGAATGCGCTGAGTCGCCTACGCCATTCCTCGCTGCTGTTCAGCGCTCGTGTCGCGGTCCGCTCCGTTCAGCGGAGGAGGCTCGAACAATTCCTGATCGAAGAGTTTGACGTCGAGATCGGCGCCAATGACCGTCTCAAGACCGACATGGTCCGCTCCGTTTGCCGGAGCTGGCTCGAACAACTCCTGATCGAAGACTTCGACGTCGGGGTGGGTACCTGCCGCGACAGAAGCGAGGCCGACAGCAGCTGGCTCGGCCACAGGCACGGTGAGCTGACGGCGCGGCTTCGGCCCGGACGGAGCAACCGACACCACCTGACCGGGTGTTTGCAGTGAGAGGGAGTACAGGCGAACGTACAGAGCAGTGACCGCGAGAACGAACAGGACGAGCAGCACCGTCGGCGAGGCCATCGGGGGCTCCCACTGCGGTTTGGCAAAAAACCACCAGTTCCTCTGCGCGCCAGCAGTGAATCGCCGGAGGGTCTGGGCCAGCGAGAACACCTGGGCCAACCACAACAGCGGAAACAGGATGAGCAGGAAACGCTGCCGCCAGAACCTTGGCTCGAGGACCTCAGTGATGCCGATCGCCGCGACGACAGGGAAGCCGACCGTGAGCGGGAGCATGTAGCGACCTTGGAAGTACGGATACCTGAAGGAGCCCACGACCAACGGCGCGGCGATCGCCATAGCGGTCATCGCGCCGAGGGTAAGCGCCACCTGCTTCAACGCGAATCCCAGCGCCCAGACAACGAGGAATCCGGTGCTTACGACGAAGATGTAGAGGACAGGAAACGGGAGATCGACGTCAAGCCAACCCAGTGTCCCGCCCATGATGGCGCGCGCGATGTTCTCGGCGCTGCCCACGGCCCCCCAGAAGTTTCCACCGTGTGACTGACCGTTGGACGACACGAATTCGTAGCCGTATTGACCGCCCCACAACAACAGTTGCAGAGCGATGCAGATGACGGCCGCCGTCGCCCATGCCCACGCCGCACGACACCGGATCAACCCTCGCCACCTCTCCCGCGGGGTGAGCAGGACGAGGCTCAAGATGATCATGGCCGCCCAATACACCGAGTCACGCCGAACGAGCAGGAGGAGACACAGGGGGGCGCCGACACGGGACACAGCCAGGGTCATGTGGTGGACGTGTTCTCCGCGGACCAGCACCAAACCACCGAGCCACACGGCCAGACCGGCGGCCGTGATGATGCCGCTCGGATTGACGGTGCCGCCGAAGAAAAACACCGCCGGCGTTATCGCCGCGGTCATACCGAGGACGAGTGGCCCGGGCAGCCTGACCCGGCGAACGTTCTGCACAGCCAGGGCGACGAGTACGGCGACGACGAGAGCTCCGGCCACCCGCATCAGGTAGAGGGACAGAAGCCCGGAGCTGAACAAGGTCGGCCACCCAACGAGCAGATAGAACAGGGGCGGATAGGCCTCGGCCGTAGTGGGCAGGTTTTGGAACGGCGGTGGGCCGTGGCCCGGCTTGTCGCAACTAGCGGGCTTGTTCGGGTCGAAGGCGTAACACGGAGCGCCAGTTGTATAGATGGCCGGGATGCGAAACACGTTGGCCTTGGTTGTAGGTGAATACCGACCCTTCACTAAGTGAACCTCGGCGTAGGCCTTGATCATGTGATCTGCCTCGTCCGGTGAGCCGTTGATCGGCATGGCCAGGGCCCAGATCATCAGTCCGGCGAACGCCACGGCGGTCGAAAGAGCGAAACTGCGAACCCACCGCCGGCTCGGCTTGCTGACCTGAAACACTGGCTGGACCCTATCCGACCACCGTCGGAGGGGAGGGGACAGTCTTCGGGTTCGGGCGACGATCCGCGACGGCTCGGGAGGTGGCCGACCTCGGTAGCGAGGGCAGGAGCCCGCCTGGGTGGCGCTCCGAGCCCGTGTTGCGACTTCGGAGCGTGCTCGACGGTCTACACTCAGCGACTCAGGGGCCCGGTTCCGACCCGCATGAGGCTGAGTGGAAGACGACGAAGAGCGCACGGCCATCCAACAGCTTTGGTCGAGATACAAGTTCACGGGCTCGCAGGACGCGCGCGACCGTCTGATCGTCCACTATTCGCCGCTGGTCAAGTACGTGGCGGGACGGGTGTCCGTCGGGTTGCCCCAGCACATCGAGCAGTCTGACCTGGTCAGTTACGGAATTTTCGGGCTCATCGACGCCATCGACAAGTTCGATACGGACCGCAATATCAAGTTCGAGACCTACGCCATAGCCCGAATCAAGGGGGCGATCATCGACGAGCTCCGGTCGATCGACTGGGTGCCCCGCTCCGTTCGGGCCAAGGCCCGTTCGGTGGAGAAGGCGTACGCCAAGCTGGAGGCCCAGCTCCTCCGGACACCATCGGACGAGGAGGTGGCCCAGGAGCTCGGGATCACCGAGGCCGACCTCCACAACATCTTCAATCAGATCTCCTTCGTCGGCCTCGTCGCCCTCGACGAGGTCCTCTCCGGGTCCGGAGACCGGGGGGAGTCGACCACCCTGGGTGACACTATTCCCGACAAGGGCGAGGGACCGGTGGCGGCCTTCGAGGTCGAGGAGATGAAGCAGATCCTGGCCGGCGCCATCAATCGGCTGGGCGACCGGGAGAAGATCGTCCTGACCCTCTACTACTACGAGGGCCTGACGCTGGCCGACATCGGCGACGTCCTCGGGGTCACGGAGAGCCGGGTCTGTCAGATCCACACCAAGGCCGTTCTGCAGCTGCGGGCCCGCATGTTAGAGCCGGAGCGCGAGACTGCCTAGGAGCGCCGTAAGGTCCCAGGCCGCGGTAGGCTTTCCCACCCCAGCGACATCCGCCGGGGTATGACTCTGCCCGTGCACTCCCACGGTCGTCCGCAAGGGCGCGGTGTGCGGGTCTGACCAACCGATGGGAAGGGAGACCACCGTGGCTGTCGTCACGATGAAGCAGCTGCTCGAGGCGGGCGTGCACTTCGGGCACCAGACCCGCCGCTGGAATCCGAAGATGAAGCGGTTCATCTTCGGCGAGCGCAATGGCATTTACATCATCGATCTCAACCAGACGCTCGAGCGCATCGACGTCTCGTACTCGTTCGTCCGGGACCTGGTGGCGGACGGCGGAAGCATCCTGTTCGTCGGGACCAAGAAGCAAACCCAGGATCCCGTCGCCCGCTACGCCGCGCAGTGCGGCATGCCCTACGTCAACGAGCGTTGGCTGGGCGGGATGCTGACCAACTACACGACCATCGCTGCCCGGGTGAAGAAGATGCAGGAGTACGAGCGCATGCGGGCCGCGGGCGACTTCGAGGCCATGCCCAAAAAGGAGGCCCTGATCCTGGGTCGGGAGCTCGAGAAGCTCCAGCGCAACCTGGGTGGGATCCGGTCCATGAACAGGATGCCGGATGCGGTGTTCGTCATCGACACCAAGAAGGAGCACATCGCGGTCACCGAGGCCAACAAGCTCGGGCTGCCGATCGTCGCGGTTGTGGACACCAACTGCGATCCGGATGTGATCCAGTACGTGATCCCCGGCAACGACGACGCCATCCGGGCCGGAACCCTCATGTGCCGGATCATCGCCGACGCCGTAGAAGAAGGTCGTTTCATCGCCTCCCGCCGGGCAGCTCGCTCGGGCGCGCGCCCCGAAGCGGTCGGCGGCCCGCCCGTCATCGATCCGGCGGAAGAGTCTCGTCGCGCTGAACAGCAGCGGGAGGCCCGTCGCCAGGCGGCGCTGCAGGCCCAGGAACGGGAGGCCCGGCTGGCCAGCGGTCGCGGCGTGGAGCCGGATGAACAGCCGCSSMSCGAGGTGCCTGCCCCGCCGGCTGCCCCCGAGGTGCCTGCCCCGCCGAAACCGGCCGTCGCGCCGACCGCCGCAACCGAGGCACCTGCCGGTGCCACCGTACCCCCCGAGACCACCGAGGAGTGAGCCTCCGATGGCCAACATCGACGATATCAAGAGGCTGCGGGCCGCCACCGGGGCGGGCATCAGCGATTGCAAAAAGGCTCTCGAAGCCACCAAGGACGACTTCGACGCGGCCGTGAAATGGCTGCGGGAAAAGGGCCTGGCCGGCGCCCAGAACCGCAGCGGTCGGGAGAACACCCAGGGCGCGGTAGCGGTGGCTGTCAACGGCAATGCCGCCGCCGTCGTGGAGCTGAAGTGCGAAACGGACTTCGTGGCGAAATCCCCCGATTTCGTCAAGCTGGTGTCCGAGCTGGCGGACATCGTGGCGGCCAAGAACACCGAGGCGGTGGCCGAACGCGCTGAAGAGATCGCCGCCCTCAACCTGAGCCTGAAGGAGAACATCGCCCTCGGCCGGGTCGTGCGCTTCGAGACCGATAGCCCCGACGCCGTCATCGACACCTACCTGCACGGGCAGAACGGACGCGGCGTCAACGCCGTCATGGTCGAGTTGGTGGGCGGGACCCGGGAGTTGGCCCACGACGTGGCTGTCCACATCGCGTTCGCTCGACCCGAGTACCTTCGCCGGGAGGACGTGCCGACCGAACGGGTGGCCGAGGAGCGGACCACCCTCGAGGCGCAGACCCGCAACGAGGGCAAGCCGGAGGCCGCCATCCCCAAGATCGTGGAAGGCAAGCTCAACGGCTTCTTCAAAGCCGTACCCGGCGGCGTCCTACTCGAGCAGCCATTCACCAAGGATGACAAGCAAACCGTCGCGAACGCCCTGGGTGAGGCCAAGGTCACCCGCTTCGCGCAGGTCGTCGTCGGTGGCTGAGTCACGCCCCGCCCGGATCAGGCGCCGAGCCAGGTCGCGCTGACTTGGCCGGCGGTCCTCCCTGGAAGCGGGTCGTCCTCAAGCTGTCCGGAGAGGCGTTCGCCAGCGACTCATCGGTGGACGCCATCGACGGCGAGGTCGTCCGGCGCATTGCCCAGGAGATCGCCGAGGTCCGCAGGGAACTCGGCACCGAGGTGGCCGTGGTGGTCGGCGGAGGCAACATTTGGCGGGGGGCAGTCGGCGCCGGTGCCGGGATGGACCGGACCACGGCCGACTACATGGGCATGCTGGCCACCGTCATCAACGCATTGGCCCTGCAGGACGCCCTCGAGCGCCAGGGCCAACCCACCCGCACCCAGACCGCCATCCAGATGGCCCAGATTGCCGAGCCGTACATCCGCCGGCGGGCCATGCGCCACCTTGAAAAGGGACGAGTAGTTGTTTTTGCCGCGGGCATGGGCAATCCGTTCTTTACGACCGACACGCCGGCGGCGCTGCGGGCGGTCGAGATCGAGGCCGACGTGCTGCTGAAAGGCACGCACGGCGACGTCGACGGCGTCTACACGGCCGACCCGCGCACCGATCCTGCTGCCGTGAAACTCGACCACGTCACCTTCGCCGAGGTCCTGGCCCGGGAGCTCCGGGTGATGGATTTGACCGCCATCACCCTCTGCAAGGAGAACGATCTCCCTATCGTCGTGTTCAACATCATGGAGCCCGGGAACCTGCGTCGCGTCCTCGCGGGCGAGCCCATCGGTACGATTGTGCGCTAATGGGCAGCCAAGCCGACCAAGACGACTTCATCGAGGCGGTCATCTCCGACTCGCGCGAGAAGATGACCAAGGCGGTCAGTCATACCCAGGCCGACTTTTCCACCATTCGTACGGGTCGGGCCGCGCCCGCCCTGGTCGAGAAACTGAAGGTCGACTACTACGGCTCCGAGGTTCCGCTTCAGCAGCTGGCCGGAATCAATGTCCCCGAGGCACGACTGATGGTCATCACGCCCTATGACAAGGGAGCGCTGAAAGCCATCGAGAAGGCCATCCAGCATTCCGATCTTGGGATCAACCCCGGCAACGATGGCACCCTGATCCGCCTGGTCTTTCCTCAGCTCACCGAAGAGCGCCGCAAGGAGATGGTCAAGGTGGTGCACCACAAAGCGGAGGAGGGCCGGGTGGCGGTGCGAAACCTCCGTCGGGCGGCGCGAAAGGACCTTGAAGCGTTGGAGAAGGACGGCGATATCTCCTCCGACGATCTCGAACGGGCCGAGAAGGACCTCGAGCGCATCACCCACGAGTACATCGCCGAGATCGACAAGATGCTCCAGCACAAGGAGACCGAGCTGCTGGTCGTGTAACAGCGACAGCGAGGAGTCGACGTGGACGAGCGAGACGAGCCGAACGAGCGGGATGCCCCAACCGAGCGACCTCCTGCCGAAGGGGTGCGCATCATCGGCGCGGACGAGGCCCAGGCCGCGCTCGATCGCGGCCAGGCGGCCGGGCGGCGGGCGGAGGACGAACTGCGCTACGGCGACGTTCCGCCGGCACCCACCGGGCCCCGCCCGCCCCACCGCTTCCCGCTACCGGCCAGCGCCGATCCGGCCACGGCCGTGCCCCGCCCGCCCGTGATCCCGCCCGAGCCCCCGACGCGCGCCGCCGCGCCCCCCCGCAACGAACCGGCGAGCGAGGGATTCAGCGTGACCACCGGGCCTTCGCCCGAGCTGCCGCATTGGACGGAGCCGGCGACCGGCGAAGTGCCCCGCATCCTGGCGGGCAGTGGGGCCGACGACGACGATCTGGCGGTGTGGTCAGGTGTGACGCCCCGCACGCCGCGCTGGCGCGACCAGCAGTCGGACTGGGCCGAGGGCGACTTCGACGACGTCTCCGACCTCGCCGACGCGGAGCGGGTCGGCGTGCTCGACCCGACCCGGAGCGAACACTCCGACCTGTACACCTTCGACGACCCGGAGCCGACCGACCGCCGGGGCGACGGCGGAAAGCAACCGCCCACCCCGATCTCGTCGTCGCCGAGGGGCTCACGCCAGGACGCGTCCGGCCCGATGAACGGTGGTCCACGCGACGTCGGTACGGCCATCGCCGTCGGTGCGGGCATCCTCGTGCTTGCCCTGTTGATGTTCTCGTTGGGGCCGGTGTGGGCGCTGGTCTTCTCCACTGCGGTCGTGCTGTTCTGCGCGTTGGAGCTGTACAACGTGTTCCAGCGGGCCGGGTACCGCCCGGCCACGCTTCTCGGCGCGACGGCGACGGTATCGCTGATGTTCGGCGCGTACTGGAAGCAAGAGATCGCCCTTCCGCTGGTGCTGGTGATGTCGGTGATCGTCTCGATGCTCTGGTACATGATCGGCGTGGTCAGAGCCAGGCCAACCGTGAACGTGGCGATGACCATGCTCGGGGTGGCGTGGGTGGGGACGTTCGGGTCCTACGCCGCGCTCTTGCTGAAGGATCACGGTCACCATCCGAACAACGGCGTGGGTCTGCTCTGGGGCGCAGTACTCACGACCGTCGCCTACGACGTGGTCGGATTCGGGGTGGGAAGCCGTATTGGCCGCACGCCTCTGGCTCCCGAGATCAGTCCCAACAAAACGTGGGAAGGCTTCATCTCCGGCGCGATCGCCGCCGCCATCGTCGGCGGAGTCCTGGTCGGCCACATCCACCCGTGGCATGCGGGGAGCGGACTCAAGCTGGGCTTGCTGGTCGGTTTCTTCGTGGCCCCGCTCGGCGATCTGTGTGAGTCGATGATCAAACGCGACATCGGCGTCAAGGACATGGGCTCGATGTTGCCCGGGCACGGAGGCATGCTCGACCGCTTCGACGCACTGCTGTTCGTGCTGCCCGCGACCTTTTACCTCGCGCAGTACCTCAGACTGGGCTAAGTGCGAACTATCAGCCTGGCCGGTTCCACCGGCTCGATCGGGCGCCAAGCCATCGACGTAGTCCGAGCCGAGCCCGACCGCTACCGCGTCGTGGCCATCGGTGCGGCGCGGTCGGTCGACCTGCTCGTGGCTCAGGCCAACGAGTTGCGGCCGGAGGTGGTGGCCATCGCCGATTCGGGTCGGGCGGGCGAGTTGCAAGCCAGGCTGCCGAAGGGCACCAAGGTGCTGGCCGGACCCGAAGCACTGGCCGGGATCGCCGCTCTTGCCGACGTGGTGGTCAACGGAGTGGTCGGCTTCGCGGGCCTGCCCGTCACGTTGGCGGCCCTCGCGGGCGGCCGCCGGCTGGCCCTCGCCAACAAAGAATCCCTCATCGCTGCCGGCCCGGTAGTACAGCGGGTGCGGGCGACCGTGGGCGCCGAGATCATCCCTGTGGACTCAGAGCACTGCGCGGTGCATCAATGCCTTCGTGCCGTAGATGAGGGGAAAGGGCGCGACGGGGTCACGTCGGCCCAACCCTTTCCCCATCCTTCGGTCCGTCGCATCGTGCTGACCGCGAGCGGCGGCCCATTTCGTGGCCGTGCCGCTGCCGACCTTGAGTCGGTCACGATCGAGGACGCGCTGGCGCATCCCACGTGGCGGATGGGCCCGAAGATCACCGTCGATTCCTCGACCTTGATGAACAAGGGGCTCGAGGTGATCGAGGCGCACGAGCTTTTCGGCATCGACTACGACCGGATCGAAGTGATCGTCCATCCGCAGTCCGTCGTGCACTCCATGGTCGAGACGACCGATGGCGCGACGATGGCGCAGCTGTCCCTTCCCGACATGCGCCTGCCGATCGGCTACGCCCTCGCCTATCCGGACCGCATGACCACCGCGTACGGGGCCATCGACTGGACCCGGCTGGCCCGGTTGGAATTCGAGGCGCCGGACCGGGGTGCCTTCCCTTGTCTTGAGCTCGCGTACCAAGCCGGTCGCGCCGGCGGGACCGCGTCCGCCTGTCTCAACGCGGCCAACGAGGTAGCCGTGGCGGCCTTCCTCGAGGGCGTCATCCCATGGCGGTCGATCGCGGCGGTAGTCTCCGAGACGCTCGACGGTCACGATGTGATCCAGCCAGACTCGGTCGAGGCCGTGTTGGAGGTCGACCGGGCGTCGCGAGTGCAGGCGAACAAGGCGGTCCAGCGCAGAATGGTGCCCGCATGAGCCTGTCCGACGAACACCAGGAGCCGCTTCGTCCTGCGCCTCTCGGCGGTATGACCGAGCAGGAACAGAGGTCGGCCCTGGTCCGGCTCCTCTTCATCGTGGCCGCGGGCGTGATCGCCGCTGAGGCGACGGGAGTGAGCAAGACGGTCGCCGTGGTTCTGGCCATCTTCGTGATGATCATGCTTCACGAGTTCGGTCACTTCATCACCGCCAAGTGGGCCGGCATGAAGGTCACCGAATTCTTCGTCGGCTTTGGCCCTCGGCTGTGGTCGGTGCGCAAGGGTGAGACCGAGTACGGCGTCAAGGCCATCCCTCTCGGCGGCTACTGCAAGATCATCGGGATGACCAATCTGGAGCAGGTCGATCCGGCCGACGAGCCCCGGGCCTACCGCAATAAGCCGTACTGGCGTCGGCTGTCTGTCGCCGTGGCCGGCTCGACAATGCATTTCATCATCGCGTTCGTGTTGTTGGTGGGCCTCAACTCGGCGATCGGCGTGGAAGGCACACCGACACTGCAGATCGCCAAGATCAGTCGCCTGTCGACCGGCCAGAGCCCGGCCCAGCAGGCCGGCTTTCGTCCGGGCGACCGGGTGATCTCCGTCGACGGCCAGCCGTTCAAGACGTGGGACGACCTGCGGACCTACATCGTTGGCCGGCCGGGACAGACGCTGCACTTTGTCGTCCAGCGGGGCAACCAGCAGGTCGTCCTCGACCCGACCACAGTCGACCTGAACAAGGTCCACCTCGCCAACAGCCCGACCGTGCCAGCGACCGATAAGCCGTACGGGTTCATCGGCCTCGAGGCCAAGGTGGCGACTATTCACTACGGCGTTGTTTCTTCCGTGCGCCGTTCGGTCACCGGAGTGGGGCGGGGGATCATCAGCTCGGTGAAAGGCCTGGCCGGCCTGTTCACCCCGAACGGCATCACTACCTACTCGCATGAGCTGTCCGGACAGGGGACGGCCACACCGCAGGCCAACCAGCCTCGCTTTCTTTCGCCGGTCGGGTTCGTGCAGGTAGCCGGCCAGGCGGCCAATTCTGGGCTGAGGCCGGTCATCGTGCTGCTCATCCTCATCAACCTGTTCGTGGGCGTGTTCAACCTGGTGCCCTTGCTGCCCTTCGACGGCGGTTACGTCGCCATCGCCACCTATGAGCGCCTGCGGTCACGTCGGGGCCGGCGCTATCACGCCGACGTGGCCAAGATGATGCCGGCGACCTATCTCGTGCTGATGGTTTTGGCCTTCATCTTCTTGTCGTCGCTCTACCTGGACGTGTCGCACCCCGTTCATCTGTTCCAGTAGCACCCCAGTACGCTGGAGCCGTGATCGTTCGCAGGAAGACCCGTCAGATCCACGTCGGAAGTGTCGCCGTCGGCGGCGACGCCCCCGTCACGGTGCAGTCGATGACGATCACCAAGACCGCCGACGTCGAGGGGACCCTTCAGCAGATCTACGCGCTGGCCGGGGCGGGGGCGGACATTGTGCGCTGCACGTGCAACGAGCCGGAGGCGGCGGAGGGCCTGGCCCAGATTGTTCCCCGTTCGCCCGTACCGATCGTCGCCGACGTTCACTTCCATTACGAGATGGCACTGGCCGCCCTGGATGCGGGCGTCCAGTGCTTGCGTTTGAACCCCGGCAATCTGCGCAAACCGCAGGAGATTAAGCTTGTCGCTCAGGAATGCAAAGACCGGGGCGTGCCCATCCGCATCGGCGTGAACGCCGGTTCGCTCCACCCCGACCTGTACAAGAAGTACGGCCGAGCGACCCCCGAAGCCATGGTCGAGTCGGCCCGCATGGAGCTGGCCTACTTCGAAGAGGTCGGCTTCGAAGACGTGAAGATCTCCGTCAAGGCGTCCAACGTGCCGCTCATGATCGAGAGCTATCGGGCGCTGTCGGAGATCACCAACCACCCGTTGCATTTGGGCGTGACCGAGGCCGGACCGCCACCGGCCGGCCTGGTCAAAGCGACGGCCGGCATCGCCACCCTCCTGGCCGAGGGGATCGGCGACACCATCCGCTACTCGCTCACCGCCGACCCGGTCGAGGAGGCGCGCGCCGGCCGCCAGTTGCTTGAGGCCATGGGCCTGCGTGAGCGCAAGAGCGTCGACCTGATCGCCTGTCCCAGCTGCGGTCGGGCCGAGATCGACGTGATTGCCGTGGCCAAGGAGGCGCAGATCGCCCTCGAGGCGCTGAAGCTGCCGATCCAGGTCGCCATCATGGGATGCGTCGTCAATGGACCGGGCGAGGCACGCGAGGCTGATCTGGGAATCGCCGCCGGCCGGCACCGCGGCCACCTCTTCATCAAGGGCAAGATCGTGCGGGTCGTCCCGGAGGACGAGATGGTGTCCGCGGTGGTAGCCGAAGCGGAGAAGCTGGTGGCCGAGGGCGTGGACGCCCGGCTGGCCGCCGCCGATGCCTCGGCGGAAGCGGAAGCCGAGGCGGATCGTCGTGCCCTTCTCGACCAAAAGGGTGCTGATGTCAACCAGAGCGGCAGCAAGATCGATCTGATCCGCAAGCGCCTGACGTAAATCACAGGCGGCCCGGGCCGCCACTGGTCAGACTCGCGTCCATGGATTTCGAGATACGCCCCGCCACGGCCGAGGAGCGAGTGTCGTTCGTTCGCGCCGTCGAGGCGGCCTTCGGCCATCAGCCGACCCCGGAGGATCTCGAGGACGTTGGCTGGGAGTTCGAACCGGAGCGAAGCCTCATGGTTTTCGACGCGGGCCGGATCGTTGCCACCACGGGGGCCATCTCGCTCGAGCTGACGCTGCCCGCCGCGCCCGGGCAGACCTGCCCGGTCGTACCCGCCGCCGGGGTCACGGCGGTCGGCGTCCACCCCACCCATCGCCGGCGGGGCATCCTGCGCGAGCTCATGGCCCGACAACTAGACGACGTGGCGGCTCGCGGGGAGGCGGTGGCGATTCTCACTGCGTCCGAGGGCGGGATCTACGGGCGCTTCGGCTACGGCCGGGCCACCCTGTTCAACTCGATCGAGGTGGACAAGGCGCGGTCGGCGTTCGCCGTCACCCTCGACGACAAAGGCGGGCGGGTGCGGCTGGTCGATACTGACGAGGCGGGCAAGGTTCTGCCTCCGCTGTTCGATGCCGCGCGCCAGAGCTGGCCTGGCCAGGTGGCGCGGACGCCCGGTTTCTGGAAGTGGATCTTCCGCGACATCGAGGCCGACCGCGACGGGGCCAGCGCCCGTTGGTACGTCGTTCACGAGACAGACGGCCGCCTCGACGGCTATGCCATGTACCGCATCAAACACTCGTCGGATTCCGGCAACCATGTGATCCTGCGAGAGGTGCAGGCCATCGCGCCGAAGGTCCGACTGGCCCTGTGGCGCTACTTGCTCGACGTCGATCTGGTCACCACCTTGAAGGCCGAATTCGTTTGCGTCGACGAACCGTTGCCCTGGGCACTGGCCGATCCGCGCCGGGCCAAGGTGACGGTCGGCCAACATGACTGGCTGTGGGCTCGGATCCTCGACGTTCCCGCCGCCCTTTCGGCGCGCGGGTATTCGGCCGATGGCCGGCTGGTGTTCGATGTCTCCGACGCATTCCGTCCCGCGACGGCCGGGCGGTTCGTACTCGTCGTCCGCGACGGAACCGCATCGTGCCAGCGGGCGGAGGGAGCGGAGGGACCGGAGCCCGACCTGGGCCTCGACATCTCCTCTCTCTCGGCGGCGTACCTCGGGGGCGTGCGGCTGTCGACGCTGGCCGCCGCCGGTCGGGTCCACCACGCCACGCCGGCCGTTCTGGCGCAGGCCGACGCCATGTTCGCCAGCACGCCGTTCCCCTGGTGTGCCAGCGGCTTCTAGCATTCGGGACCACATGGCCAAGCCCAGTCCCCTGACCTCACGCGCCGCCGACTTCCCCCGCTGGTACCAGGATGTGATCGCCTTGGCCGAGCTGGCCGAGAACGGGCCCGTCCGGGGCACGATGGTCATACGCCCCTATGGCTATGCCATCTGGGAGCGCATGCAGTCCGACGTCGATCAGCGCATCAAGGCCACCGGCGTGGCCAACGCCTACTTTCCCCTCTTCATCCCCGAGTCCTACCTGTCCAAGGAGGCCGAGCACGTCGAGGGCTTCAGCCCCGAGCTCGCGGTCGTGACCCATGCGGGCGGAAAGGAGCTGGAGGAGCCGGTCGTGGTCCGGCCCACCAGCGAGACGATCATCAACTCCTACTTCGCCAAGTGGGTACAGAGCTACCGGGATCTCCCGCTCTTGCTGAACCAGTGGGCCAATGTCGTCCGGTGGGAGCTGCGCCCCCGTCTGTTTCTGCGCACTACCGAGTTCCTCTGGCAGGAGGGCCACACCTGCCACGCCACCCAGACCGAGGCCCAGGCCTTCGCCCTGCGCATCCTGGATGAGGTGTACCGGGGCTTCATGGAGGAGGTCCTGGCCATCCCCGTGCTGTCCGGGCGCAAGACCGAGCGGGAGAAGTTCGCCGGCGCGGACGCCAGCTATACCTGCGAGGCGATGATGGGTGACGGCAAGGCCCTCCAGATGGGCACCAGTCATGACCTGGGTCAGAATTTCTCCAAGGCGTTCGGCACCATGTACGCCACGGCCGAGGAGGGCCGCCAGGAGTATGTGTGGCAGACCTCGTGGGGTGTCTCGGCCCGCATGGTGGGCGGGCTGATCATGGCCCACGGCGACGATGCCGGCCTGCGGCTGCCGCCGGCCATCGCGCCGGTACAGGTCGCGGTGGTGCTGGTCCGGGACGAGGCCGGCGCCGGCGACACCGCCGCCGCCCTCGCCGCCGAGCTGCGCCAGGCCGGACTCCGGGTGGAACTCGACGCCCGGACAGACGTCTCCTTCGGACGCCGGGCGGTGCAGTGGGAGATCCGCGGCGCGCCGTGTCGCGTCGAGGTGGGCCCCCGTGAGCTCGCCGACGGCCATGTGGTCCTCGTCCGGCGGGACACCGCTTCCAAGTCGACGGTCGCACTGTCGGGTGTGGTCCACGAGGTGGCCGAGGTCCTGCGGGCCGTGCAGGCGGACCTGTATGCGGAGGCAGAGGCGTTCCGGCGGGCCCGGACCACCGAGGTGAGCACGTTGGATGATGCGATCGACGCCGCCCAGGCCGGATTCGCCCAGCTGCCCTGGGCCGCCGTTGGCTTAGACGGTGAGGCCCAACTGAATGCCAGCGGCATCACGGTGCGGTGTCTGCAGCGCCCCGACGGCGGCGTGCCGACCTCGCTGGAGGAGCCTGGTTTGGTGGCCTCCGTAGCCCGCGCGTACTGAGCATCTCGCTCCGGCCACGGGCCGGTCCATTGCTATACTTTCCCCGACGTTCCGTTCGGTTCGCCCGGGCGGACGCAGGGTTGTTTGGGCGTGGGCTGTTGCCCACGCTTTTGTTTGGTGGTCCTGGTGACAATTGGTTCTTGACGAGAGGAGGTGGGATGGACCCGGCTGACGTAGTGCGTGACCTGGTGCTCCCGCTCCTCGAGGGCACCGACCTTGACCTGTATGACGTGGAGATCGTTCCCGGCATGGTGCGCATCCTGCTGGACCGCCCCGATGGGGTAGACCTCGAGGCCATCAGCCGGGCGACGAAGGCGATTTCGGACGCCATTGACGTCGCCGACCCGCTGCCCGGCGGCCACTACACCCTCGAAGTTTCCAGCCCCGGATTGGAGCGCCCGCTCCGGAGCCGCGAGCACTTTCAGCGTTCGCGGGGCAGCATCGTGGCCGTGAAGACCCGACCGGGCGTCGAAGGCGACCGACGCATCCAAGGCGTGCTGGTGGCCGCCGACGATGACGAGATTGCTCTCGAGACTTCGGACGGCGCCATCCGGCGCCTCCGGTATCAAGACGTGGACCGGGCCCGGTCGGTGTTCGAGTGGGGCCCGTCCCCCAAACCGACCGCCGCCGCTCCCCGCACCAAGAAGCCAGCCAAAGCCCAACGCCGGGCCACGGCATCGTGAAGGACGCCCCTCTGTGACCGACAAGATCGACTTTCTCGAAGCCCTCCAACAAATCGCCCGCGACAAGGGCATTGCCGTTGACACGCTGCTCGACGCCCTGGCCAACGCCCTGGTGGCGGCGTACAAGCGCATGCCGAGCGCGGCCGAAGAAGCCGTCGTCACCGTCGACCCCGACACGGGGGAGATCCGCGTCTACGGCCAGGAACTCGACGCCGACGGCAACGTGGTGCGCGAGTGGGACGACACGCCGAAGGACTTCGGCCGCATCGCCGCCCAGACGGCCAAGCAGGTCATCCTGCAGCGCATCCGGGAGGCCGAGCGGGACCTCAAGTACGAGGAGTACGCGGGCCGGGAAGGCGACATCGTCACCGGAATCATCCAGCAGAGCGACAACCGCTACACGCTGCTCGATCTGGGCAAGGTGGAGGCACTGCTCCCGCAGGCGGAGCAGGTCCCGTACGAGCGCTACGACCATGGGGCCAGGCTCAAGGCCTACATCGTCGAGGTGCGCAAGACATCCAAGGGTCCTCAGATCGTGGTCAGCCGCACCCATCCTGGCCTCATCAAGCGTCTGTTTGAGCTCGAAGTCCCGGAGATCAGCAGCGGTGTGGTCGAGCTCAAAGCGGCGGCGCGCGAGCCCGGTCACCGCACCAAGATCGCGGTCTGGTCCAACGACCCCAACGTGGACCCCGTCGGGGCGTGCGTCGGCGCCCGGGGCGCCCGCGTCCGCATGGTGACCAACGAGCTGCGGGGCGAGAAGGTGGACATCGTCCCTTACTCGGAGGATCCCGCGGAGTTCGTCATGCGCGCCCTTCAGCCGGCGAAGGTGAAAGAGGTCCGCCTCGACGACGAGACGGGCACGGCCACCGTGGTCGTGCACGACTACCAGCTGTCCCTCGCCATCGGCAAAGAGGGGCAGAACGCCCGGCTGGCCGCCCGCCTCACCGGCTGGCGCATCGACATCAAGAGCGAGACGCAGCTGGCCGAGGAAGAGGCCTACGCCAACCAGGACTGGGCCGAGGGCGAATGGGTGGAGGACGAGTCGGGCGAGATGGTGTGGCGCCCGGCCGAAGGGGGCGAGTCGGTATCGGCCGAGGAGTGGTCGCGGGGCGAAGGGGGTCCCGACGACGAGGCCCCCGCTGCGGCGGACGCGGCTCCGGCGGCTCCGGCGGCTCCGGCGGCCGAGCCCGCCACCGTGCCGGCCTCGGCGGAGCCGGTCCCGTCCGAGACGCCGAAGGCGGACGCATAGCCAAAGGCCACGATCCGCAGCGCACCTGTGTCGGCTGCCGGCGAGTCGCACCACCCTCGGAGTTGATCCGGGTGGTGAGCGGCCCGGACGGACAGCTGCTGATCGGTCGCCATCACCCGGGGCGAGGGGCCTGGCTCTGTGCCCACTCGCCGCTCTGCGTGGTCGAAGCCATCCGCCGGAACGGCCTGGATCGGGCCCTCCGAGGGCCAGTCACGGCTGAGGCGGCCGCCATGCTTCGTATCCAGGTAACAGAACGTGCGAGGATATAGGCAACGTATGGCCCTTCGGGTCGTCGGTAGAGAGGACTGAAGCAGCACTTGGCAAAGAAGATCCGGGTCTACGAGCTGGCACGCGAGCTCGGGCTCACCAACAAAGAAGCCCTTGATCTCGCTCTCGAAATGGGGATCGGCGTCAAGAGTCACTCCTCCAGCATCGAGGATGCGCAAGCCGACCGCGTCCGTCGGCGGGCCGATCGCGACGGCCTGCGCCGTGCCGTCCAGCCCGAAGAGCATGCCGCCGCCGCGCCCGAGAAAACCGCGCCGGCTCCGAGTCCGGCCGCGGCGCGACCCCGCCTCGAAGAGACCCCCGAGCTCCCCGTTACCGTGCCCGCCCCTCCCGCCGCCCCCCCGGAGCGAAGGCTYGTGACCAGCCGCCCGGCCAGCGAGCAGCCGCTGCCCCCGCCGCCGCGGCCCGCGCCCCGTCCAGCGCCGAGCCCTGCGGTCGCCGCCCGCCCGCCCGCTCCGCCCGCCCCTCCATCACGGCCGGCACCGCCGGCCCCAGTGGCCGCCAGCATTGACAGGGCGCCTTCGGCGCCGCCCACCGCGCCGGTCGCACCCAGTGCGCCGCCGAGCGAGACTCCCGCCGCCGCCGCCGCCGCCGTCACGGGCGCAGCGACCGCCGCCGCGCCGGTCGAGGGGGCTCGACGCCCGCCGACCAGCAACCGACCTGCCCCTCCCCCTCCCGGCGGACCGCCGCGCTCCATGTCGGGCAAGCCCATCCCGCCCCCGCCCGGACCTCGCTCGTCAACGGGTCGTCCTATCCCGCCGCCTCCGGGTCGCGGGCCCAGCTCCAGTGGACCCAGGCCGGCCGGCATGGGTCGTCCGACGGGCGGTCCTAGCGGTCCCGGTGGCCCCGGTGCGGGCCGTCCCTCGGGACCCGGTGGACCTGGCGCCGGCCGCCCGGCCATGGGCGGGCGGCCGTCCGGGCCCGGTGGGGGTTTCGGGCGCCCGGCCGGCGCCGGCGGTGCTCCCGGTGGCGGGTTCGGACGCCCGGGTGGCGGTCCAGGCGGCCCGGGTGGAGGACCAGGCGGTCGACCCGGAGGACCGGGCGGCGGCTTCGGTGGCCGAGGCCGGCCGCCGCAACGGCGGGCCAGACGGAGACGGCGGAACTTCGAGGAGCTCGAAGCACAGGAGCTGACCCGCTATACGCCTTCCAATGCCCCTGTACCCGAGGACGAGGTCATCATCGAGCGCGGCTCCACCGCCCAAGAGGTCGGGCCCAAGCTCAACCGTTCGGCGGCGGACGTGGTCCGCTTCCTCCTCCAGCAGGGCGAGATGGTCACGGCCACCATGTCTCTGGCCGACGACAGCATCGAGTTGTTCGCGGCCGAGATCGGCGCCACCGTTCGCCTCGTCGATGCGGGCGAGGAGAAGGAAGCCGAGCTGCAGGCCAAATACTTTGACGACATCGAAGACGAGGACGAGGGCAGCCTCCGCCCCCGGCCCCCGGTGATCACCGTCATGGGCCATGTCGACCACGGCAAGACCTTGTTGCTCGATCGCATCCGATCCACGAACGTCGTGGCCGGCGAAGCCGGTGGCATCACGCAGCACATTGGCGCCTATCAAGTCGAGCACGACGGCCGCCTGATCACCTTCATCGACACTCCGGGCCACGAGGCATTCACCGCCATGCGAGCGCGGGGGGCGGAGGTTACCGACATCGTCGTGCTGGTCGTCGCCGCCGACGACGGCGTGATGCCGCAGACGATTGAGGCCTTGAACCACGCCAAGGCCGCCGAGGTACCCATCGTGGTCACAATCAACAAGGTCGATCGCGAGAACGCCGACCCCAACCGGGTCAAGCAGCAGCTGTCCGATCAGGGTCTGGTACCTGAGGAGTGGGGCGGCGACACGATCATGGTGGAGGTGTCCGCCCTCCAGAACCTCGGTGTCGACGACCTCCTGGAGCAGTTGCTGGTGGTCACCGAGGTCGAGGAGCTGACTGCCAACCCGGAAGGCCGGGCCCGGGGAGTCGTGCTGGAGGCCAACCTGGACACGGGTCGCGGCCCAGTGGCCACCGTCATCGTCGAAGCCGGAACGCTCCGGGTCGGGGATCCGATCGTGGCCGGTGCTGCCTGGGGTCGCGTGCGAGCGCTGATCGACGACCACGGGGACAACATCAAAGAAGCCCCACCGTCCACACCCGTGCAGGTGCTCGGCTTCAACGAGGTGCCCGCGGCGGGCGACGAGTTCCGGGTCACCGTGAACGACCGCACCGCTCGCGACATTGCTGAGCTTCGCGAACAGCGCTACCGGTCGGCTGATCAGCGCAAGACATCGTCGGCGACCGGCTCGGGAGCGAAGCTCGAGGACATCTTCGAGCAGATCCAGCGGGGCGAGACAGCGACGCTAAACCTGGTCCTGAAAGCGGACGTCCAAGGTTCACTCGAAGCCGTGACCGAGAGCCTGCGCAAGCTCGAGCGCGACGAAGTGAAGTTGGCATTCGTCCACCGCGCCGTGGGCGGCATCACCGAGAACGACGTTCAGCTGGCCGCCGCGTCCAACGCCACCATCCTTGGCTTCAATGTTCGGCCCGACCGCAAGGCGAGGGATCTGGCCGAGGCCCACGACGTCGAGGTCCGCACGTACGAGATCATCTACAAGCTGATCGAAGACATAGAAGCCGCCATGGTCGGCATGCTCACCCCCGAAGTCGAAGAGGTGATCACCGGCGAAGCCGAGGTCAGGGAAGTCTTCCGGGTACCCCGGGTCGGCGCCGTGGCCGGTTGTTACGTGCTCTCCGGCGTCATCACCCGGGGTTCGAAGGTTCGCTTCCTCCGCGATGGCGTCATCATCTGGAAGGGGGCCATCACGTCGCTGCGCCGGTTCAAGGACGATGTTCGCGAAGTGGCCGCCGGCTTCGAGTGCGGTATTGGACTGTCCAACAACCAGGACCTGCGCTCCGGAGACCTCATCGAGACGTACGAGGAGCGGGAAATCCCACGGACGTAGTGGCCCTTGAGGTAGAGCTCCACTTGCCGAACTGCCATTCGCTCAAGGAGAAGCGGGCCGTGATCCGCCCGATTCTCGAAGGGGCCCGCCGCCGCTACCAGGTCGCGGCCGCCGAGGTGGGCTATCAGGAGAAGTGGCAGCGAGCCCTGCTGGGTATGGCCTGCGTGTCAGGTCAGGCGGGTCACGCCCACGAGGTCTTGGACAACGTAGAGCGGTTCGTGTGGTCCTTCACCGAGATCGAGGTGCTGAATGCCGAGCAAACGACGTTCATTTGCCGCGACTGAGCGCCGGTACCCGCGCACGGCGCGGCTCAATGAGCTGCTGCGCGAGGTCCTCGCCGAAGAACTCGAGCGGCTGGCCGATCACGACGAGCGCCTGACGCTCATCACCGTCACCGGCGTCGAGATCGAGGCCGACCTGCGCCGAGCCAAGGTCCTCTTCAGCTCGCTGGCGGGGGAGGCGAACGAGGCGCTCGAAGAAGGACGGGTTCGCCTGCAGGCCGCGGTCGGCCGCCAGATTCGGATGAAGCGCACGCCCCAGCTAGCCTTCGCCGAGGACCCGGCAGTGGCGGCGGGCCGCAGGGTAGAGGACATCCTGCGGGAGATCAGGGGAAACGAGCCAKGYRMTGTTGACCGAGAAGGAACTGACCGAAGCGGCTGACGCCGTCGCCGGCGCCTCCGAGGTGGCGCTGGCCTGCCACGTTCCTCCCGACGGCGATGCGCTCGGGTCGATGTTGGCCTTTCACCATCTGTGCCTCGACAACGGCCAGAAGTCGATCGCCTCCTGGTCGGATCCCTTCGAGGTGGCTCCCCACTACCGCTTCCTGCCCGGGCTCGACGGCCTGACCAAACCCGGGGACTTTCCGAGTTATCCCGAGGTGATGGTGACCTTCGACTGCGGTTCGATTGAGCGGCTCGGCGGGCTGGCGGGGCCGGCCCGGCGGGCGAGCCAGCTCATCGTGATCGATCACCACCTCACCAACGCGAGATATGGATCGATCAACCTCATCGACCCTGCGGCGGCCGCCTCGGCGGTCGTCGTGCGCCGGCTAGTCGAGCGCCTGGGTTGGCACCTGACTCCCGACGCGGCCCTGTGTCTCTACACCGGGCTGGTCACCGACACGGGCCGTTTCCAGTATGCGAACACGACGCCGGAGGTCTTCGCCCTCGCCGCCGAACTGGTGAGCTTCGACCTGCCCATCGCCGCCATGACCCGCCAGCTGTTCGAGGAGCACAGCTTCTCCTATCTCCAGTTGGTCGGTGACTGCCTGACGCGGGCGGAGCTGGACCGAGAGCGCGGATTCGTCGCGACCTGGATCACCGAGCAAGACCTGGACCGCCACGGAGTGGACCTCGACGAGACGGAGGGACTGATCGATCTGGTCCGGCGCGTCTCCGAGGCGGACGTGTCCTGCGTCATCAAGGAGGTGCGCGACGGTGTGCGGGTGTCGCTGCGGGGGGTGTCCGGCGTGGACGTGAGCGAGGTGGCGACCCGATTCGGCGGCGGCGGCCACCGCTTCGCGGCGGGGTTCACCTGTTCCGGCACGGTTCCGGAGGTGCTGGCCGCGATCAAGGCGGCGCTGCCGGCACCTTGATCTCCGGCCTGGCTGTCGTCGACAAACCGGCCGGATGGACGAGCCACGACGTGGTGGCCCGATGCCGGCGGGKGTTCGGCCAGAAGCAGGTGGGCCACTCCGGAACCCTCGATCCCGACGCCACGGGGGTGCTGCTGGTCGGACTTGGACGGGTGACCCGGCTGTTGCGGTATCTGACCGAGTTGCCAAAGGTCTACGTCGGTGAGGTGGTGCTCGGCGTCGAAACCTCGACCCTCGACGCGGCGGGGGAGGTGACCGCTACCTTCGATATGGCGGTGAGCGACACCGATGTCCAGCAGGTGCTGCCCCGCTTCATCGGCTCCATCCTCCAGATTCCGCCGATGGTCTCGGCCGTGAAGATCGGTGGCCGCCGTCTGCATGAGCTGGCCCGAGCGGGCATCGAGGTGGACCGACCGGCTCGACCCGTCACCGTTTACCGACTGGAGGTGGGTCCGATCGGAGAGGGGATCCTGCCTATCGAGGTGGCGTGTTCGTCTGGCACGTACATCCGCACGTTGGCCGCGGATCTCGGCCATGCCCTCGGCGGCGGGGCTCATCTTCGCAACCTGCGCCGCATCGCAATTGGCTCCTTCGGCGTCGCCGAGGCGATCGCCCTCGACAAGCTGGGACCCAACGACGCCCTGTCTCCATCGGCCGCGCTGCGGGACTATCCGTCGTTCACCGTTGATGACGACGCGGCCGCCGCCGTTGCTCATGGCCGGGTCCTTCCGGCCGGCCTCGGGTCACCGACCGGTCCCGTAGCCGTGCTTGACCGGATCGGACAGCTCCTCGCCGTCTACGAACCGGGCGACGCTGGGTGCCTCAAGGCCGCCGTCGTACTCACTGGGTAGCCTCGACCACGATGGAGATTCTCACCGGCCTCGGGGCGTGCCCACATCCATCGATCGGCTGTGCCCTCACCATTGGCGCCTACGACGGCGTGCACATCGGCCACCGAGCCCTCATCGGCCGTGTCCGCAATCTGGCCGCGGAGATCGGCTGCGCATCGGCAGTGGTCACCTTCGACCGCCACCCAGCCAACGTCGTGCGGCCGGATTCGGCGCCGTTACTGCTCACTGATCTTCCCCAAAAGCTTGAACTGTTGGCCACCACGGGAGTCGACTACACGCTGGTCGTTCCCTTCGATGAGGAACGAGCCAACGAGTCCGCCGAGGACTTCGTGTCGGAGGTACTCGTCGGATGCCTCGGGGTGCGGGCCGTGGTCGTCGGGCATGATTTCCACTTCGGCCATGGCCGGCGGGGCAATGTGGCTCTGCTCCAGGAGATGGGTGCGCGCCACGGGTTCGAGGTGCACGGGATCACGCTCATCTCCGACGGCTCGGCGCCCGTGTCGTCGACGCGGATCCGGGATCTGCTGGCCGCCGGCAAGGTAGAAGAGGCGGCGCTGCTCCTCGATCGCAACCACGAAGTTCGGGGCGTCGTCGTCCGCGGTGATGGGAGGGGGGCGGCCACACTCGGCTATCCGACCGCCAACCTCGACGTTCCATCCGACGTCCTCCTGCCCGGTGACGGCATCTACGCCGGCTGGTACGTCCGGCCCGACCATTCCCGGTGGGCCGCCGCCATCTCGCTCGGACGCCGGCCGACGTTCTACGAACGGGCGGACACGTCGCTCCTCGAGCCCCACCTGCTCGACTTCGAGGGTGACCTCTACGGGGAGCCGGCGCGGGTCCAGTTCGTGGCCCGTCTGCGCGACGAGGTGCGCTTCGATTCAGTGGACGACCTCAAGGCCCAGATGGCACGCGACGTCGCCGACACCCGACGAGTGCTGGATTCCTTTGGCCCGGCGGCCTGATCCGGTCGCAGCCATAGAACGGCTGGTCTACGCCTACGCCGACCTCCTTGACGGCGGCGACCTCGACGGGCTGGCCGGGTTGTTCGAGCGAGCGACCTGGCGATCGGGATCGCGGGTGTTGACCGGCACCGAACAGGTGAGGACCGCGTACGAACCAGTGCAGATCTTCGCCAACGGCAAGCCAGGGACGCAGCACGTGATCACCAACCTCGTGACTGCCATCGACGCGGGCGGTATCTCAGCGTCCTCGCGCTGCTACTTCAGCGTGCTTCAGGCCGCGACCGTCATCCTGGCCGGCCGCTATCACGACAGATTCGCGTCGGACGCGGGCGGCTGGTATTTCACCGACCGGCTCATCCTTCCCGACGTGCGGGGCGATGTGTCGGGGCACTACCGCTGATGCGCTTCAGCGTGGCCGTTCCCGCCTACGGCGGGTTGATCGAACCCGAGGGCGTGCTCGAGGTGTTGCGCGCCGAGCAGTTCGGGCTGAGGCCGGCTTCCTCACAGGATGCACACCTGGCCCGGTGGCGCCACTCGGCGGCTGGCCACTCGGGGGACAAATCACCGTCCTCCGCCACAGGGACCAGAAGACGAAGTGGGCGAATCGCAGCGGCGAGCGAGCGGCGAGCGGCCGGTGAGCAGGCGCCATGCAGCGAGCGGAGCGTTCAATCGTCGGCGGAGGGTGGGCTGGAGCGCTGCCGCTTGGTCTCCGACCGGTGGCGCTTGTCGGTGAGCCGGCGCTGCTTGGATCCGGCCGTGGGTCTGGTCGGGTGGCGCGGGCGGGGAATCCGCAGGGCCTCGGCTAGGCGGGCTGCGAGCCGGTCGAGAGCTAGCTGGCGATTGCGGGCCTGGGATCGCTCGTCGGAGGCCACCACCCGCACGTACGGGCCGAGTTTCTCCAGCAGGCGGGCCCGCTGCCGCGGTCCGAGACTGGGTGACTTCTCGATGTCAAAACGCACCTCAACTCGGGTGTTGGCGGTGTTGGCGTGCTGGCCGCCGGGACCGCCGCTGCCCGTAAAGCGCCAGGTCAGCTCCTCGAGCGGGATGGCGCAGCCGCGGCTGACCCGGAGCACGTCCACCCACTCACGCTACTGCTAGGATACGAAGGCGCCCCGGCGTCCGCCGGCGCGCGTCCTTGTCCAACCGAGGTAGGACGCAGTATGCCTGACAAAGCCGCCACGATTGTTGCCTATCGGCAACATGACACCGACACCGGGTCCCCCGAGGTACAGATCGCCATCCTTTCGGAGCGCATCTCGCACCTCACCGAGCACCTCCGCGTGCACAAAGGGGATCATCACACCCGGCGTGGGCTCATGAAACTGATCGGTCGCCGTCGCCGGCTCCTCGATTACGTCAGGGACAATGATGTTGAGCGTTACCGAGAGCTGATTGCGAGGCTCGGTCTGCGCCGGTAGTACCCCGAGAGAGCGGCCCGGTGGCCGCTCTCCGCATGTTCGTAGCAGTTTTGGAGGAACCCGCGGCGCCACGAGTCAGCTGCCAGTCGAGAGGGTCCCGGGCAGTCGTCCGAGAGCTTCCCAACTGGGAACTGGCCCCGCCGCCGCCCAACAGCCGCCATGCCGGCGGCAGAAGGAGTGTGTCCCATGGCGGACGCCATCTCCGTATCAGCGCCCATTTCCGGTACTGATCGCACCCTGTCGTTTGAGACGGGTCGATTGGCTCCGCAATCCCAAGGGGCGGTAGTCGGCCGCATCGGCAACACCATGATCCTGGTCACGGCCAACGCCGCTGACGACGTCAGAGAAGGCATCGACTTCTTCCCGCTCACCGTCGACATCGAAGAGCGGATGTACGCGGCCGGGAAGATCCCCGGATCGTTCTTCCGGCGGGAGGGCCGACCGACCGACCAGGCCATCCTGACCTGCCGCCTCATCGACCGTCCTCTGCGGCCGTCGTTCCCGAGCGGCTATCGCAACGAGACCCAGGTGGTCGGCACCATCATGGGAGCCGACCTCGAGAATCCCCATGACGTGCTCGCCATCAACGCGGCGTCAGCGGCCCTCATGTTGTCCGGCATCCCCTTCGACGGCCCCATCGGCGCGGTGCGGGTGGCCTATTCGGCTGAGGGCGAGTGGCTGCCGCATGTGACCTACCAGGAGGGCGACGCCTCGACCTTCGAACTGGTTGTGGCCGGCCGGCAGCTTCCGGACGGCGACATCGCCATCATGATGGTGGAAGCCGGTGGGACCGAGAAGGCCTGGAGCTACTACCAGGCCGGGGCGCCCAAGGTGACCGAGGAAGTCATCGCGGAGGGACTCGAAGCGTCTAAGCAGTGGATCCGCGAATCGATCGAGCTTCAGCGCCAGCTGGTGGCGAAGGCCGGCACCCGCCCGCCGCTGCACTACACCCCCCAGGTCGATTACGAGGACGATGTCTGGGAGCGCGTCGTTGAGCTGGCCACCCCGGCGCTCAGCGTGGCTACGACCATCGTCGCCAAGGCAGAGCGCAACGCCGCCCTCGACGAGGCCAAGGAAAGCGCGCTGGCCGAAATGGCCGCCGACTTCGCCGGGCGAGAGAAGGAGATCAAGGCCGCGGTCCGCTCACTCACGAAGAAGCTCGTTCGCAAGCGCATCGTCGAAGAGGGTCTCCGCATCGATGGTCGCGGGCCGACCGACATCCGGTCGCTGTCCTCCGAGGTCGGGGTCATACCGACGGCCCACGGCTCCGGTCTGTTCGAGCGGGGCGAGACCCAGGTGCTCAATGTCGCCACTCTCGGCATGCCGCGCATGAATCAGCTCCTCGACACGATCGGTATCGATGACACCAAGCGGTACATGCATCACTACAACATGCCGCCCTACTCCAACGGCGAGACGGGCCGGGTGGGCAGCCCCAAGCGCCGGGAGATCGGCCACGGCCTACTTGCCGAGCGCGCCCTTCTCCCCGTGGTTCCTTCGCAGGAGGAGTTTCCCTACACCCTGAGGCTCGTCTCTGAGGTGCTCAGCTCCAACGGCTCGACGTCCATGGGCTCGGTCTGCGCCTCCACGCTTTCCCTGATGGACGCGGGGGTGCCGATCAAGGCGCCGGTAGGTGGCATCGCCATGGGCCTGGTGTTTGCCGAGGGCAAGTACACGACCCTGACCGACATTCTCGGAGCCGAGGACGCCTTTGGCGACATGGACTTCAAAGTCGCCGGCACGGCTGAATTCGTCACCGCCCTACAGCTCGACACCAAGATCGACGGGCTTCCGGCCGACGTGCTCAGCCAGGCGCTTCGCCAGGCCCGCGAGGCGCGGCTCATCATCCTCGAGGTCATGCGCAAGGCCATCGACAACCCGAGATCGTCGGTCAACACCAACGCGCCCAAGATCGTGAGCTTCGAGATCCCGATGGACAAGATCGGCGAGGTCATCGGTCCGAAGGGCAAGGTCATCAACACCCTGCAGCAGGAGACCGGTGCGGACATCAACGTTGATGATGATGGCGTAGTCGGCACGGTGACCATTGGCGCCAAGGATGGCGGCGCGGTCGAAGAGGCCCGCCGCCGCATCGAGCTGATCCTCGATCCGCCCAAAGCCGAGGTGGGCGCCATCTATCACGGCAAGGTGGTCAACGTCACCAAGTTCGGTGCGTTCGTGAACATCCTCCCCGGCCGCGATGGCCTGATCCACATCTCCAAGCTTGGCCGAGGCAAGCGGGTCGAACGCGTCGAGGACGTGGTCGATCTTGGCGACGAGCTCGAGGTGCGGGTGGACGACATCGACCCCCAAGGCAAGGTGTCGCTAAGCCTGGTCGGGGACGACACGGGCACTCCGGGCGGGGCCGACGAAGGCGGCGCATCCGCCGAGCGGGGCAACGGTGGCCGGAGTTCCGGCGACCGAGGAGACCGCGGCTCCGATCGAGGTGACCGGGGTGCAGGCGATCGCGGCTCGGCGCCCCGCGCCAGCGGCGAAGGCACGGACGAGAGTGCCGTCTCCTTCGAGGAGTTCTTCGAGGAGGAGGCTCGCACCACGTTTGGCGACCTTGGCCCGGCAGAAGCCGCGGCGCGGCACGGCGCCGACGACCGTGGAGGGGACCGGGGTCCGAGACGCAATCCGCGGCGCGGCGGCCGCCGGTAACTCCGGCCGCGGCGTGACGATCCGTACCTCGCACCTGGACTGCGGTATCACCGTGGTCACCGAGGAGATGCCCGACGTTCGTTCGATGACCGCCGGATTCTGGGTGGGCACCGGCGCGCGCGACGAGGATGGCCCCATGTCCGGGGCTTCGCACTTCCTCGAGCATCTGCTCTTCAAGGGCACGCCCGGCCGCGGTGCCCAGGAGATCGCCGAAGCCGTTGACGCGGTGGGCGGTGATATGAACGCCTTTACCACCAAGGAGTACACGGCGTTCTACATCCGTCTCCTCGCTGACCATGCCGACATGGGCTTCGACATCCTCTGCGACATCATGTGGGATCCGGCGTTTCGGCCGGCCGAGCTCGAGTCGGAGCGTCATGTCATCCTCGAAGAGATCCTGATGCATGCGGACGAGCCCGCCGATCTAGTGCACGAGGTGTTCGCCGAGGCCATGTTCCCCGGGCATCCGCTCGGCCGCGAGGTGCTGGGCGAAGAGAAGACCATCAAGGCAATGGTGAGGGAGGCCATCGCCGCCTTCCACGCCCACCACTACCGCCCCGGCAACATGGTGATGGCCGCGGCCGGTCACCTCGACCACGACGCGGTGGCGGCCGGGATCGAGCGTCGGTTCAACGGCCAGTCGGGCGGAGAGCCACCGGCCCGCATCGCCCCTTCGGCCCCGCCCCGCCGTCTCAGCGTGTCCCACCGGCCGACCGAGCAGGCCCACGTCGTCGTGGGTGTGCCGAGCCTCGATCGGAACCATCCCGACCGATACGCCCTCGCTGTCCTCAACCACGTGCTGGGGGGAGGCATGTCGAGCCGGCTGTTTCAGGAGATCCGCGAGAAGCGGGGGCTCGCCTACTCGGTGTACTCCTACCGGGAGGCCTATCAGGATTCCGGCGCCCTGGCCGTCTATGCCGGCACTGCACCCGCTCGCGTTCACGACGTGCTCGGTCTGATTCATGCCGAGCTGGATCGGGTCTTGGCCGACGGGGTCACCCAGCGCGAGGTGGACGTGGCCAAAGGCCATCTGGCCGGCACCCTCGCCATCGGTCTGGAGGACTCGGCGGCCCGCATGAGCCGCATCGGTCGCGCCCAGTTGGTCCACGGCGAGGTGCTCACCATCGACGAGGTGAATGCCCGTGTGAACGCGGTGGGGCTGGACGACGTGGCCCGAGTGGCGGCCAGCGGGCTCAGCGGTGAGCGGGTACTGGCCGTCGTCGGACCGTTCGACGACAGCGCCTTCTAGCCGGCTCCAACGCGCCTACGCTCCCGGCCATGCGAGTCGGCGTGTTCGGTGCGGGCGGCAGAATGGGTTCGACCGTGTGCCGAGCGGTCGCCGCCGACCCCGAACTGGAATTGGTCGCTGCCGTCGATCCCCACCACGACGGGATCGATCTTCGTCAGGTGACCGGCGTCGAGCACCCGATCCAGGTGGGCGGCGATGCCGGCGCGTTCGTCGACGCGGAAGTCGAAGTCGCCGTGGACTTCACCCAGCTCGACGCCGCCCGCCAGAACCTATCCTGGTGTGCCGAATACGGCGTGCACGCCGTGGTCGGGACGACCGGATTCGGCCAAGATGACTACCGGCGGCTGGAGGCGGAGTTTGGGAAAGGGCGGGCGAACTGTGTGATCGCGCCGAATTTTGCGATTGGCGCCGTCCTGATGATCCGCTTCGCCGAACTGGCCGCGCCGTACTTCGAGACCGCCGAGATCATCGAGCTTCACCACGATGCCAAGACCGATGCCCCATCCGGGACAGCGGTCCTCACCGCCGAACGCATGGCCGCCGCGTCGGCCAGCTGGGGCGATGATCCGACCGTGGCCGTGCTCTTCCCCGGCGTACGCGGGGGGCGGGGCGCAGGAGGCATCCCGATCCATTCCGTTCGGATGCGCGGCCTGGTCGCGCACCAAGAGGTGCTGCTCGGCACGGCCGGGCAGACCTTGACGCTGCGGCACGACTCCTATGACCGCAGCTCGTTCATGCCGGGCGTGCTGCTGGCGATCAAGACGGTCGCCGATCGGCCCGGTCTGACCGTCGGCCTCGACCGACTCCTCGTTCTCTAGTTACCGCGCCGGCGGGCTGCTCGTGAGTGCGGATCCATCCCGCCTCACCCAGATTCTTGTCAATCTCCTCAGCAACGCGCGACGGCACGGAGCGCCGCCGATCTCGGTGCAGGTGGCCGTCCGGGGTGAGGCGGTTGATTTCTGCGTCGCGGACCAAGGCCCGGGGGTCTCGCCCGAGTCGCCGGGCACCTCTTCGAGCGGTTCAGCCGGGCTACCGACGCGGCCAGGCGCGATCCGCGAGGGACCGGCCTCGGGCTGGCCATCGTGCATGAGCTGACCGAAGCCCACGGTGCAGGTCTGGTAAGAGCCGAAGCGCCCGAAGGTCTCAAGGTTCTGCGTACGGCTGCGGGGGCGGCCGAATCGGCCCTGATCAGCGGCTCGACGCGAGCGACGGATCGGACTCGCCACGGTATCGTGCGGTCTATGCAAGGGCTGATGCAGGATTACCCGCTCACCATCCCGATGATCTTCCGGCGAGCCGAGCAGGTGTTTCCGGACAAAACGGTGCTCAGCGTCGACGCCAAGGGCGGCCGGGACCGCATCCCCTATGGCACCTGGGCGGAGCGCACCCGCCGGCTCGGAGGCGTGCTCGACGGGCTCGCGATCTCGCCCGATGGGCGGGTAGGCACGTTCGCATGGAACACCTCTCGCCATCTCGAGCTGTACTTCGCCGCCCCGTGTACCGGCCGGGTGCTTCACACCTTGAACATCCGGCTCTTCCCTGACCAGTTGACCTACATCGTGAACCACGCCGAAGACGAGGTCATCTTCGTCGACCGTTCGCTGCTGCCATTGCTCTGGCCGCTTGTCTCCACCTTCGAGACCGTCCGGCATTTCGTCGTGATGGACGACGGTAAGGATGTGGAGGTCCCCGACGACCCCCGGATCCAGGACTATGAAGCCCTACTGGCTAACGCCACTCCAGTCGACTTCCATGTCGAGGACGAGTGGCGAGCCGCCTCGATGTGCTACACGAGCGGCACCACCGGCAGCCCCAAAGGGGTCGTCTACTCGCACCGCTCCACCGTGCTCCACACGATGGGCTCGATGATGGTCGACAGCCTCGGCACATCCGAGTCCGATGTCATCCTGCCGGTCGTCCCCATGTTTCACGCCAACGCCTGGGGTCTGGCCCACAGCGCGGTGATGTCCGGCGCCAGCCTGGTGATGCCTGGCTCCGACCTCTCTCCACCCGCGTTGGTCGACCTCATCGAGAGCGAACAGGTCACGATCGCGGCGGGCGTACCCACCATCTGGATGGGCGTCCTGCCGCTGCTCGAGGGTCGCGATGTCTCCAGCTTGCGGCGCATTCCCTGCGGCGGATCGGCCGTGCCCAAGGCGCTTTCGGAAGGCTTTAGGGCCGCCACCGGGCTGCCCATTCTCCAGGCGTGGGGTATGACCGAGACGAGCCCCATCGCCTCGGTGTGCCGGATACGAAGCGCTCTGACCGGCAAGTCCGACAGCGACCTGGCCGACGTGCGCACCGCCCAGGGCATCGCCGTGCCGGGCGTGGAGATCCGCATCGTCGAACCAGGTACGACCAACGAGCTGCCGTGGGACGGCGTCGCCAGCGGCGAGTTGCAGGCCAGGGGACCGTGGATCGCAGCGGAGTACTACAACGACCCACGTGGTGCCGAGTCGTTCACCAAGGACGGCTGGCTGCGCACGGGAGACGTGGCCACGGTGACCGCCGACGCGTACATCCGGCTCGTGGACCGAACCAAAGATCTCATCAAGTCCGGCGGGGAATGGATCAGCTCCGTCGAGCTGGAGAATGAGATCATGTCCCACCCGAAGGTGGCGGAAGCGGCGGTAGTGGGCGTGCCGTCCGAGAAGTGGTCCGAGCGTCCCCTGGCCTGCGTGGTGGTGAAGCCGGGGCAGTCGGTGAGCCGGGAGGAGATCCTGGAGTACCTGGCCCCACGCGTCGCCAAGTGGTGGCTTCCTGACGACGTCGTCTTTATCGACGAAGTGCCCAAGACGTCGGTCGGCAAGTTCTCCAAGAAGGATCTGCGGGAGCGCTTCGCCGGTCACCAGCTGCCCTAGTACTCCCAACCGTGCACCACGACGGAGGGTGGCGCCGCTACCCTCGGACCGATGACCAAGCAGCAGCGGCGTGTGCTGATCGCGGTCGGCGCGGCGACGCTCCTCTTGGCTCTCGTCGTCGGGGTGGTCAGCCGCAGCGGAAGTCATCGAAAGGTGGCGGTCAAGCCGGTCAGTCGCTCCACGACGACGGCGGCGCCGGTCACCACGGCCGATCCACGGGTGCCTACGACGGTCGACCTGCTACCCGTCCCCAACTCTCCGGTGACGACCGCAGCCGCCCCTCACGCCGTGGTCCCAACGACCACGCCCCCGCCGACCACGACCACTGCCGCCCCGCCGGTGACGTTGAGCGGGCAGGGCGCCGTCATGACGCCGCCGGCCACGTCGGATCATCGAACCGGGACTCCCGACGATTGCTCCACCTTGGTGGACTCGGGCTGGGACGCAAACTGCGGCCTGGTGCACGTCACCGGCGGCGACCTTCTCTGGATGGTGGAGCACCAGGCGGTAGGGGCATCCGTGGCGTGGCGGGCATACATCCTTCGTCAAGTGGGGACCGGGCGTTGGGATGTCACCCTGGTCGCCAAAGACGACCGCGGTCTGGCATTCACGTCCGTACAGGTGGGGGTGGCGGATGTCGTTGGCGACGGCGGGCAGGAGGCCATCTTCGGATTCCACTACCAGTACCCGGCTAACGCCCTCGTCATTGACGTGGTTCAGCCTCCCGGCCGGGTGGGTCTTCACCGTTTGTACCTGAACGGATCGGTTGTCCCGGTGACCAGCGAACTGACCGGCTGGTGGCAGGCCCCCGGCGAGACCACGTATGGACACGAGGTGCTCCGCTACCTGAGTGGCGCGTGGCGGATCATCTCTTCCATCCGGACGACGCCGAGCGCTGTACCGGCGAGTGCAGTGTGAGCGCGCGCCTGCCGGCGCACGTTCGGGAACGGATCTTGGAGGCGACCTTTGTCTGTGTCGCCCGATACGGGCTGGCCAAGACGACGGTCGAGGACGCGGCGCGCCAGGCCCGGCTGTCGCGGGCCACGGTCTACCGGCACTTTCCCGGGGGGAGGGAACAGCTGGTGGCGGAGGTGGTGGCGTGGGAGGCAGGACGTTTCTTCGCCCGCCTGGCGTCGGCCGTCGAGGGCGCGGCCAGCTTTCCGGAACTCGTGGAGGATGCTCTCGTCTTCGCCCACCAGGCGGTGGAGGAGCATGAAGTGCTGCAGAAGATCCTCCAGACCGAGCCCGAGCGGCTGACCACCCAGCTCACCATCGAGAGCGGGCGCCTGCTGGCGTTGGTACGCGGCTTTCTCTTTCCCTACTTGGCGGGCGAGCGGCTGCGACCGGGCGTGGAGCCATCAGATGCGGCCGACTACGTCGCTCGCATGCTGCTCTCCTGTATCAGCTCGGGGGGCGGATGGGATCTGACCGACCGAGAGCAGGTCCGCCGCCTGGTCCGGACCGAGCTCTTGGCCGGCGTCGTCGCCGAGATGTGACTCCTGACACAATGAGACACCATTGATGATGAGACAAATCTCGTAGTATTGTCTCAAGTAATGTTGGTGGAGAGCTATCCCATCTCGGGTCAGGCCGTTTCCGATCAGGTCGTCTCGGGTGGGGCCGCCATCCGACCGGAAGCCGGTTCGCCGGAGCTCCGCCTCGTCGATGCCACCCTGCGCTGCATCTCCCGCTGGGGGGTGGCCAAGACGACCCTTGACGACGTGGCCCGCGAGGCCGGATGCAGCCGGGCGACCGTCTACCGGGTCGTGCCCGGCGGCAAGGAAGGCCTGATGGAGCTCGTCGCCCGGGTGGAGGTGGGCCGGTTCTTCGCCGGTATCGCCAGCCGCCTGGAGCGGGCCGAGGATCTCGAATCGCTGGTCGTGTTCGGCATGGCCGAGGCGGGCCGGCGGATCCGCACCCATGCCGCCCTGCGCTATCTGCTCGCTCACGAGCCGGAGCAGATCGTGCCCAGACTGGCGTTCAGCCACCTCGACGACGTTCTGGCGGCGGCATCGGAGTTCGCCGAGCCATGGCTGGTCCGGTGGCTCTCGGAACCAGGTGAGGCGGCCCACGCTGCCGAATGGATCACCCGCCTGGTTCTCTCCTATTCGATCTGTCCTGCCGATGGAATGGATATCGGCGATGAGCAGTCTGTCCTGGGACTGGTCAGGACCTACGTCCTGCCTGGTCTGACCGCATCTCTCCAGCCATAAGCCGACACCAGAGGGGAAAGCCCATGTCCACGAACCAGCAGATCATCGGCCGGGAGGAGATCGACGACCTCGAGGCCATTCTGGCGGTGACCAACACCGACGTGAATGAGGCCATACACACGGTTGAGTCAAACTACGACACGGTCTTCACCTGGAACTACGACAAGGGCAGCCGGCCGAAGCTGAACCGTCTGTACGAGAAGGCCAAGACGTCGATGTGGAACGGCGAGACCGATCTCCCGTGGGACACCGAAGTCGACCAGGAGCAACTGGTCGTGGCCAACGCCATGCAGAACGGCGGTTTCGATTCTGGGATGGATCTCTCCGGGACGCCGTTCGCGACATGGACCGAGAAGGAGTGGATCCAGTTCGGCATCGAGAGCCAGAACTGGACGCTGTCACAGTTCATGCACGGCGAGCAGGGCGCCCTGGTATGCACGGCCAAGATCGTCGAGTCCGTGCCGTGGATCGATGCCAAGTACTACGCCTCCACCCAGGTCATGGACGAAGCTCGCCATGTCGAGGTCTTCGCCAAGTACCTCGACACGAAGCTCTCGGGCCACTATCCGATCAACGCCCACCTGCGCATGCTGCTCGACGACATCATCACCGACAGCCGCTGGGACATGACCTACCTGGGTATGCAGATCATGGTCGAGGGATTGGCGCTGGCCGCCTTCGGCTTCATGCACGCCATGACGACCGAGCCGCTCCTCAAGCAGCTCCTCCGCTACGTCATGAGTGACGAGGCCCGTCACGTGGCGTTCGGTGTGCTGTCACTGCAGGACTACTACACCGAGCTCTCCGCCGCCGAGCTGCGGGAGCGCCAGGAGTTCGCCTTCGAGGCAGCCGTTCGGATGCGCGACCGATTCCTCCAGCAGGAGGTCTGGGACCGCATGGGCGTCCCGGTCAAGGAGGCGGTGGCGTTCGTGATGCAGGCCCCCGACCGGGCTCAGTTCCAGTCGATGCTGTTCGCCAAGATTGTGCCCAACTGCAAGAAGCTTGGACTTCTCGATGCCGCCGACGGATGGCTGCGCAAGAAGTTCACTGAGCTCGGTGTGATCGCCTTCGAAGACTGGGCGGACACGGGCGAGGAGTATGAGATGTTCGCCCTGGCCAACGGCACCGGCAATGGCAGTCAGGCCGCAGCGGTTGCCTGACCCCCTTTCGGCCTGAGCACGGATCCCGCGACCGCTTCGTCGCGCCGGCGAGGCGTGGCATTGCGGCTCGGCCGTGAGCGGTCGCGGTAGGGTTCGGCCATGGTCCACGTGTCTGATCCGCACTTCCTGGTCCTGCACGGCCTCAAGCTACGGGGCTTCGCCGAGGCGCCCGCGCTGGTCGAATTGCTGGGTCTGGACATCGCGGAAGTGGGGCGGCAACTCGACGCGGCGGCCACCGAGGAGCTTGTCTTGCGTCGAGATGGCCGGATCTCGGGCTGGTCGCTCACTGCCGCTGGCCGGGCTCGCCATGCGCAACTGCTGGCCGAGGATCGAGAAGCGGCCGGCTGCTGGGCGGCGCTGGCAGCCGCCTATCCGCGCTTCTGCGAACTCAACCTCGAATTCAAAGCGCTATGCACGGACTGGCAGGTGCGCGATGGCGTGATCAACGACCATTCCGACGCCGCCTACGACGCTTCCATTGTTCGCCGCCTGCGCACCCTGGACGACGCCGTTCAGCCGTTGTGCGATCAGGCGACGGCGGCGCTCAACCGGCTCTCCCCGTATGGGTCCCGGCTCGCCGCTGCTCTGGCTCGGCTCGAGGCGGGCGCGACCGATCAGTTCACCAAGCCGTTGGCCAACAGCTATCACGACATCTGGATGGAGCTCCACGAGGACCTGATCTCCACCATGGCCCTGACGCGCACGGCGGCTGACGCGTGAGGTGCCCGGCCCGATGAGCGGGACCGGTCGTTTCGGCAGCGTGGTCACGGCGATGGCCACTCCATTCGCGGACGACGGCGAGCTCGATGTCGACGGCGCGGTCACTCTGGCCCGCTGGCTTACCGACCACGGCACCGACGGCCTGGTCCTTGCCGGCACGACCGGCGAGAGTCCGGTGCTTACGGACGAGGAGAAAATCAGCCTGTGGCGGGCGGTGAGCGAGGCGGTCACCGTGCCGGTGATCGCCGGTGCGGGCAGCAACGACACCGCTCACTCGGTGGCGATGACCCGCGCCGCCGCGGAAGCGGGCGTCGAGGGGGTTCTGGCTGTAACGCCGTATTACAGCCGTCCCTCACAAGCCGGAATCGAGGCCCACTTCCGGGCGATTGCCGCGGCAACGAAGCTCCCGGTGATGATCTACGACATCCCCATTCGCACCGGGAGGAAAGTGGCGGGCGAGATGCTCGTCCGCCTGGCTCGCGACGTGGTGAACATCGTGGCCGTGAAGGACGCGGCCGGGGACCCGGCCGGATCGGCCTGGGTGATCGCGGAAGCGCCATCGGGATTCGAGCTCTACAGCGGAGATAGCAGCCTGACCCTGCCTCTCCTCGCCGTGGGCGCCGTCGGCCTGGTCGGCGTAGCCAGCCACTGGACCGGCGAAGAGCATGCCCAGATGCTGGCCGCATTCGAGAAGGGCGATGTCACCGAGGCGCGGACGGTGAACGCCCGCCTGCTGGAATCGTTCGCGTTCGAGACGGGAGACCTGGCCCCCAACCCCATTCCTCTGAAGGCCATGCTTCGGGTCATGGGGTTGCCGGCGGGCCAGTGCCGGCTGCCTCTCGGACCGGCGCCCGAGGGCCTTGAGGACCGGGCCCGCGAGGTACTCCGAAGGCTCGGACACTCCGTTGTCTGAACCAGTACGCGTCGTCTTCCTCGGCGGGCTGGGCGAGATCGGGCGCAACTGCGCCTGCATCGAGGTCGAGGGGCGCATCATGCTCCTCGACTGCGGCCTCATGTTCCCCGATCTGGACATGCCCGGGATCGACCTGGTCCTACCCGACTTCACCTACATCCTGGAGAACGCCGATCGGTTGGAGGGCTGCATCCTCACCCACGGCCATGAGGATCATTGCGGAGGACTGTCGTTCCTGCTGCGACAGCTTTCCTTCCCCGTGTTCGGATCGGCATTGACCCTCGGCATGGCTCGCAACCGCGTCGAGGAAGCCGGCCTGCTGGATCGCGTCGATTTCACACCCGTCCGCGACGGCGAGCGGCGCCAGATCGGACCCTTCGACGTCGAGTTCATCCCGGTGACCCATTCGGTACCCCACGGGTTCGCCACCGCCTTCCACACGCCGCAGGGCGTCATCCTGCACACCGGTGACTTCAAGCTCGATCTCACACCGGTAGACGGCCGGACCACGGACCTGGCGCGCATCGGGGCCATCGCCTCGGGGTCCGGAATCCGTCTGCTGTTGTCTGACTCGACCAACGCCGAGGAGCCCGGCCACACCGCCAGCGAACGCTCGGTGGGCCGAGTCCTCGAGCGGCTCTTCGCCGCCAACCCGTCGAAGCGCATCATCGTCACCTGCTTCGCCAGCCATTTGCATCGCATCCAGCAGATCGCCGACGCCGCCATCGCGCAGGGCCGCACGGTGGCTACCCTCGGCCGGTCGATGGCCAAGAACGTGCAGCTGGCCCGCCAGATGGGGTTGATCTCCATTCCTGATCACGCCCTGGTCGACATCGAGAAGGTGGCGGCGCTCGACCCCAACCGGGTCTGCATCATCTCCACTGGCTCGCAGGGGGAGCCGCTCTCGGCGTTGGCCTTGATGGCTGCCGGCGAAAACAAATGGCTCAAGGTCACCGAAAACGACGTGGTGATTCTGAGTTCCCATGCCATCCCGGGCAACGAAACCAGCGTGGGCAAGGTCATCGACGGGCTGTGCCGGTTGGGGGCCGACGTCATTCACAGCGGGCTGGCCGATGTCCATGTCAGCGGTCACGCCATGCAAGGCGAATTGAAGACGGTGCTTTCGATCTGCCAACCGGACTTCTTTATTCCTGTTCACGGTGAGTTCCGGCACCTCACCCACCACGCCCGCCTGGCCGCCGAGATGGGGGTGGCGGGGGCCAACATCATGCTCGCCGAGGACGGCGACGTGGTCTCGCTATCCGAGAGCGGCTGTGAGTTCAGCGGCGAGGTCCCGGCCGGATACCTCTACGTCGACGGTATCGTCGGCGACGTCGGTCGAGGGGTACTTCGCGATCGGCGGGTGCTGGCCGAGGAAGGCTTTGTCATCGTCGTGGTGACGGTGGACGCCAAGACCGGCGAGGTGTTGACCGGCCCCGAGATCATCACGCGCGGTTGGGTGCACGCCCCCGAGGCGGAGGCGCTCCTTGACGAAGCCCGCCAGGCGGTGCGCGCCGGCCTGTCGGAGGCCACCGTCGAGGGCGCCACCGACTATGAGACGCTGCGCCGCCACGCCCGATCGGCACTCGGCCGCTTCGTCAACGAGCGCACCAAACGGCGACCGATGATCGTTCCCGTGGTCATCGAGGTCTGACGGCCAGCGAGACCTCAGGCGATGACGAAAAGCAGGTTGGCCTGGCAGGCGAGCTGTTCACCCACGCGGGCGGAGCCAGACCCTTTCCCCGCCCGTGCACCTAGCTGCGTCATGGTCACTTCCAGATCCAGGGTGTCACCGGGAAGGACCTGGCGGCGGAAGCGGGCCTGGTCGATCCCGCCGAACAGGGGCAGCTTGCCGGCGTAGCGGCTGTCGGCCAAGACGGCAATGCCACCGAGCTGGGCGATGGCCTCGACCATCAACACGCCGGGCAGGGTGGGGCGGCCGGGGAAATGCCCGGCGAAGAACGCTTCGTCGCCAGTCAGGTGCCATGTTCCCTTGGCCGACACCCCGGGGACCACCTCGGTCACCTCATCGACGAAGAGGAACGGCGGGCGGTGGGGCAGGATCTCGTCCGGTCGCATGCTCACAGCCCCATCCCGAGTCCGCCATCGACTGCGATCACGGCGCCGGTGATGTAGGCGGCCGCGGGCGAAGCGAGGAAGGTCACCACCCCGGCCACCTCCTCGGGCGTAGCGAAGCGACCGAGCGGGATCTGCTCCTGCAATGATGCTTTGCGGTCCTCGCCCAGACCGGCGGTCATATCCGTCTCGATGAACCCGGGGGCGACCACGTTGACGGTGATCGACCGGCTGCCCAACTCACGAGCCAGGCTGCGGCCGAAGCCGATGAGGCCGGCCTTAGCCGCCGCGTAGTTGGCCTGCCCTGCGGAGCCGAGCATCGCCACCACCGACGAGATCAGGATGATCCGGCCCCGCCGGGCGCGCAGCATCGGGCCGGCGGCCCGCTTCACCACCCGGTAGACGCCGGTCAGGTTGGTGTCGATGACGGAGCCAAAGGCCTCCTCGCTCATCCGCAGGAGCAGGCCGTCCCTCGTCGTGCCGGCGTTGGCCACCAGCACCTCCACCGGTCCCAGCTGGTCTTCCACCGCGCCGAACGCCGAGTCCACCTGGGCCGGTTCGGTCACGTCGCAGGGCACGGAACAGAACCCGGCCACCGGTTGGCTGCGGTGGGTCACGGCCACGCGGTCGCCCTGGGCCGCGAACCCCTGGGCGCACGCCAAACCGATGCCTCTCGTACCGCCGGTCACCAGGACCACCCGACCTTCATCGCTCATGGCCGGGCAGCGTAGGCTGGCCGTCGTGCAAGCGTTGTTGTTCCCGGGCCAGGGAGCCCAGCGCCCGGGCATGGGCCGAGCATGGCAGGACACGCCCTCCTGGCGGGTGGTGGAGCGGCTCTCGGCCATCGTCGACCGCGACGTGGCCGCCCTCCTCCTCGACGCCGACAGCGAGACGCTGCAAGCCACCCGCAATGCGCAGCTGGCGACGTTCTCGCTGTCCCTCGTCGTCCTCGACGCGATCAGGTCGTCGGATCGAGCCGGCGATGTGCTCGCCGTGGCCGGCCACAGCCTGGGCGAGTACACCGCCCTGGTGGCGGCGGGGGCGCTGACGGAGAAGGTGGCCGCCCGGCTCGTCGTCGAACGGGGGGAGGCGATGCAGGCGGCCGCCGAGGCGGCGCCCGGCACCATGGCGGCCGTGCTGGCCCTGTCTTCGGAGCAGGTCCACGCGGTGGTTTCCTCGGTGTCCGGAGCATGGGTGGCCAACGACAACGCCCCCGGTCAGGTCGTGATCTCGGGCACGGTTGAAGGGGTGGCCGGCGCGGGCGACGCGGCGATAGCGGCCGGAGGAAAGGTGATGGCCCTCCCGGTGGGGGGCGCATTCCACAGTCCGCTGATGGCCAGCGCCCAAGCGGCTCTGACGATGGCGCTGGCGGCGTGCTCGTTCGCGGACACGGCCGTTCCGATCGTGGCCAACGTCGACGCCAGTCCCCATCGCGATGGCGCCGGGTGGCCTGGCCGGCTGGTCGCCCAGCTGTGTAGCCCGGTGCGCTGGCGGGCGTCGTTGATGGCCCTGGCCGGCCTTGGCGTGGACACGTTCATCGAGGTCGGTCCGGGCGCGGCGCTCACCGGCATGGTCAAGCGGGGTCTGCCAAACGCCGGCCGGCAGTCGGTGAGCGAACCGGCCGACGTCGAGAAGCTCACCGAGCCGCAGACCTAGGGGCGCCAGCTGGGTTAGCTGCGGCTCGGGGCTTGCACCTGGATGTGCGGCGGCGCTGCGGGCCGGGCCGCGATGATCGTGGGGCTGGTGGGGCCAGTGTTAGCGTTGTTGGCATTGTGACTTCTTTGACCAAACGGCGCCGTCCGGCCAAGCGACGGCCGGCCGCTCGGCGCGCACCGGCCCGCCGCCGCCCCTCTCGCCCGGCGAGGGTTGCCCACGCCGGGCCCCCGCTGGCCGCCCGGATGCGGACCGGTCTGGCTGAGATCCTGGGCCGTCAGTCCGATGATGTGTGGGGGATCGGCTTCCTGCTGCTCGGGGGCCTGGCCGCGTTAGGGGTCTGGTTCGACCTGACCGGTCCGGTCGGACGGGCCGTCGCCAAATTGACCGGAGACGGGTTCGGCCTCGGCCGCATGCTCTTCCCCCTGACGCTGGCGGGGGTTGGAGTGTCGCTGGTCCGCGGTCGCAGCGAGCGCCCGTCCGAGGCCGGGCGGCGCGATCCGGCACGCGTGGCGGTCGGGTTCGCCTTCATGACCGTCGCCGCCTGCGGTTTGCTCCACCTGCTGAGAGGTCCCGGTGGTTCAACCGGACCGCTGTCCCAACTGCGCGACGGTGGCGGGCTGCTCGGCGGCGTCATCGCCGGACCGATGCGTACCGCCCTGTCGGTGTGGGGGGCGTCGTTGGTCCTGCTCACGTTGTTCTTTGTCGCCGGGCTGGTGATCACTCGGACCCCGGTGCGATCCGCGGCCGGCATTGTGGTCCGGGCGGGGCGAGCCGAGGTCGATCTGCTGAGGTCGGCGTGGCGGTGGCTCATCTCGTTGGGCGGCCGGGAGGGGCGGGACGCGGCCGCCGATCGGCACCCGACGGCAGTCGCCAGCCCACCTCCGCCGATCTCGGTTTTCAATCAGGACGACTGCGACGGACCGACTGAGCGTCCGGCGACGGTCGTTCGCGCCCCGGCGCGGATGCTGAAGGGCGCCGGCGCGATCCCCACCTCCGACGAGGGCGACGCGCCGGTTCCGGATCCCCAGCAACTCTCCATCGAACTCGGCCCCGCCGCCGCTTCTGGAACCTGGCGCCTCCCGCCGCTGGCCCTGCTGAAACGGACGAAGGCCGCTGAGGTCGACCGCCGCATGGTGGAGGCGGCCGGCCAGACCCTCGAGCACTCACTGGCCGCACATGGCGTCGAGACCCGCCTGGTCGGGATGACGGTCGGTCCCACGGTGACCCGATACGAGCTCGAACTCGGACCGGGCGTCAAGGTGGCCAGGGTGACCAGCCTGAACAAGGACATCGCCTACGCCATGGCCGCCAGCGACGTCCGCATCCTGGCCCCCATCCCGGGCCGGTCGGCCATCGGTGTCGAGGTTCCCAACCGCGAACGGCAACTCGTGGCGCTTGGCGATCTGCTCGGCTCCGAGGACGCCCGGCGGGCCACTCATCCCCTCGAAGTGGCGATCGGGCGGGATATCGCCGGCCGCGCCGTGATGGTCAGCCTGGCCGACATGCCCCACCTGCTCATCGCCGGCTCGACCGGGGCCGGCAAGTCGTCGTGCATCAACTCCATGCTCACCTCGGTGCTGATGCGGTCCACGCCTGAACAAGTGCGGCTGATCCTGGTCGACCCCAAGCGGGTGGAGCTCGGCCACTACAACGGCCTGCCCCATCTGCTCACTCAGGTGGTCGTCAACCCCAAGAAGGCGGCCAACGCGCTGGCGTGGGCCGTGCACGAGATGGAGCGTCGCTACGACCTGCTGGCCGAGGTTGGCTGCCGGGACATCACCGGGTACAACACCGCGTTTGATCGCGGCGATCTGGCGGACGAGGCTGTCACCGGGCCGGGCGAGGAGCCGAAGAACTACGTCCGCCTGCCGTTCATCCTGGTGGTCGTGGACGAGTTGAACGACCTGATGATGGTCGCGGCGCGCGACGTCGAGGAATCGATCTGCCGGATTGCCCAGATGGCGCGAGCGGTCGGGATCCACCTGGTCATCGCTACGCAGCGGCCGTCAGTCGATGTCATCACCGGAGTGATCAAGGCCAACATCCCGTCCCGGCTGGCGTTCGCCGTCTCCTCCCTGGCCGACAGCCGGGTTATCCTCGATCAACCGGGAGCGGAGCGCCTGGTGGGGAAAGGGGACATGCTGCTCCTGACCGCGTCGTCAAACGTGGCCCGGCGGATCCAGGGTCCGTGGGTAGGGGAGGACGAAGTCCGCAAGGCCGTTGCCCACTGGCGACGCCAGGCCGGGCCCGACTACGTGCAAGGGGTGGAGGGGGACGATCACGGTGCCGGTCTGTCGGGGCCGGGGATCGGGTCGAGTGATGATGACGACGACATGCTGGCCGAGGCCATGGATCTCATCGTGCGCTCCCAGTTGGGGTCGACATCCATGTTGCAGCGCAAACTGCGCGTCGGCTTCGCCCGGGCCGGGCGGATCATGGACCTGCTCGAGCAGCGCGGCGTGGTCGGCCCGTCCGAGGGTTCCAAGGCCCGAGTCGTCCTGATGAGCCCGGAGGAACTCGAACAGATGTACGCGTCGCGCTCCGGATCGAGCTAAGAGACGACGGCGAGTGCCTGGGCGGTAGCGCCTCGCCACCGCAGCGTCAGGGCTGACGGGTCTCCGCTGTGCCACGTCGCAATGGTGGCGCCGGCCTGGTTCGTGACGAAGAAGATCCGCTGGCTGTCCGGTGTCCACACCACGTCGGGCTGGACCTGCACGGTGTCGGAGCCGGGAATCAGATCCACGCGATCCGTGGCGAGATCGATCACGGCCACCTGGAAGGCAGCCGTGGCTTGATTCAGCAGGTAGAGGGCAACTCGGCGGCTGTCGGGGGAGATCGCACCGAACCCGGTCGCCTGGTATCCGCTCGGCACCTCGAGCGATTTGTCGGACCCGGGCCTGCCCACGGAGGAGACGTGGACAAAGGCCGGGTGCGCGCTGAGAGTCCACACCACCAGGTCGCCAGACGCGGCCGTGACGGTCGCGCTAGCCACCGAGCTGATATCGCGGACAACGGGATTTGGAGTCGGTCGGGCACCGATTGGAGTCGGTGGGGTGCCGATCACCTCGAGACCGCTGCTGTTGTCTCCTACGACCAGGCCGGCGCCGACGAAGCCGCGGACCATGGCACGGGGCGGGAAGGCTTCCACCAGGATGTCGCCGGCGGTGGTGATCTCCCGGAAGGTGCCGTTGTCATAGATCCATACTGCGTCGGGCGGTCCGCCGGGATAGACCACTGTGCCGGTACCGAGGTCACGTCGCGGCCCCCCCAGATTCAGGGGCAGGCGGTACACCCGACCTCCATCGGCGACGACGACAAAAGAACCGATCGGCAGGACCTGGCTACCGGCCCCCACGGCGGCGCGGGTGTCGGTGCCGCGATCGATGTCGAGGATCCGGACTCCGAAATCGGTGTTGACCAGCAGCTTGACGCCGACCGGAACCGGCACGTAATGGCTGAGTGTCACCAGGGCACCGTCCGCTGAATGGAGTGCGGCGCGGGATACCGGCACGCTGGCCGTGTCCTCGCCAAACCGGCGGCGCTGGGCGCGCAGCAGGCTGTCGACCTGCTGGAACGCGGCGATGGTGCTGGCCGACCCATCGGGGTTCGGGCTGGCGTCGGCGCGGGTGCGCGCGTCGGCGGCCGTCCGTAGATCGGCGATATCGAGGCGGACGGCCAGGGCGATGGCGCGCCGGAGGTTGCTGATCCCGCCGTCAAGCGCGCGGTCGGCCGGGAGCCCTCGGGCCAGCCGTTGTAAGCCCTGCCACTCCTCCAGATCGAGGGCGATCTCGGCCTGGCGGACCGTCGTTGTATCCGCGGCCACGGCCATACCGGCCAGACGATTCACGGCATCCGTGCGGCTGCCGTCCATAGCCAGGACCGAGGCCCAAACACCTTGGATCCGGTCGAGTTCTGTGTGGGCCAGCGCGCTGCGCACGGGGAAGATCAGGGCGCCGAGCCGGACCACGGCGGCTCCGACCGCCCAGAGCCATCTCCGCCGAACCGGCCGGGGAGCTTCAGTCGCCGCGACCCGGACCTCGCCCACGAGCGGCAGGACCTCGAGATCGCCGCTGGCCGCCGGGGTAACCGTCAAGGCAACACCGCCAGCCCGCCGACTCCCGGCGGGCGGTAGCGCAGGTGATTGGCGGCCGGCTCGCCCACCCGCCAAAGATCGACACTGTGCACGGCGGGGTAGGTGAAGAACAGCTCACGGCTGTCGGCCGACCATGCCATCACCCGTCCGAGATTGCCGGGGTCAAAGGCTCCGAAGACGGTGCCGAGTACGGTCATTGGCGTGCCTGAGGCCACATCGACGGCGAGGAGCCGGCTCCCCGGTGTCTGGCGATCGAACCCCGCCACCAGCACGAACGTCCGTCCGTCGGGGGAGAGCGACGCCCCCGCGTCGGGGGGGTAGATGACCTGGATGGCATTGGCGACGAGCCGATCCCGCCCGGTTGAGACCGAGGTGAGGTGGACCTCCTGGGTCTGCTGGCCGGCCCAGGCCACTGTGTCCCCGGCGGCAGCGAGAACAACGCCGGGAGTCGCCGCCACCGCGTGGGCACTCGCCGTCACCGGATCGATGACCCGGATCCCAGTGAGCACCTGCACGACCAGTCCGGCGTCGGTCGCTCCGGAGATGTTGCCCAGGCCCTCCGTCCGGACGGGTCCGGACAGCGTGATGCCGGAGCTGTCCACGTGTCTGACCATGCCTCCGGCGATGACCCACACGGTTCCGTCCCGTCCGGGCAGCACCCGGGTGACCGGGCCGAGCGGCCGCCCTGGCCCGCGGAGGTCAGCCGGAAGGAGAGCCAGTCGGCCTTGCACGACGGCGAACACGTTGCGTCCAGCCACGATCAGCTGCGTATCAGAAGTCAGGCCGGTGGCATCGTCTCGGCCCGCGTCGAGATCGACGACATGCACACCCTCGCTGGTGGTGACCGCCAACCGGACGCCGGTCGGCCGGTCGGCGAGCCGGTTCAGGGCGGTGAGGGCCTGATCGGCCGCGTGCAGGCGCGTTGCGTCCACGTTGACCGGGAGGCCACCGGCGTGGAACCGGCGCCTGGCGGCATCGAGCAGATCCCCTACCGCGAGGAAGGTGGCCAGGGTGGAGCGCGACGGGTCGGTCGGCGTGACCTGCAGGTCGGCGACCTCGAGCCGGATGGCGCTCCGGATTCGGTTTCGCAGCCGGGTCAGTCCTGTGTCGGGGATAAGCCCTGGCAACGACCGGTCCAACCGCTTCAGCCGGCTGATCTCTTCGGCCGCCAACGCCCTCTCTCCGCCCATCACCGCGGACTCATCACCGGGTACGGCGAGGGCTTGAAGCTGTTCGATGAGGGCGGCGCGCCCGTTGTTCATCGCCGACACCTGCGACCACACCCCGTCGATGCGCCCGGTGTCGGAGCGCAGCACGGCGACACGAAGCGGGAACGCGACGAGTCCGGAGACCAGCAAGGCGATCACGACACAAAGGGACCACCGAGGTCGACATCCCACCGTTCGGGGGTCGGCGAGCTCCCGCGCCGACTCGGCGACGTCCATAGGCAGCACCTCGAGGTCGGTGCCCACGGCGGAATGCTACGTCTCCACGCCGGACGCGCCGAGGGCGCCCTCGCCATTGAGGGCGCCCTCAGCACGGGGTTGGGATCGCAGGCCTACGCGGCCAGATGAGGCCGGTCGCGGCGCCGTTGCTCGGGGGCGTCACCCTCGTTCGAGCCAGCCAGGTGGAACAACGCCCGCCATACGCTCGTGGATCCGCCCATCACGATCCCGGTGGCCCACGTCCCCATCCAGTGATACCGGAAGGTGGTGTGGAACCCGCCGAAGACGGAGTCGGCAGCGACAGCGGCGGCGATGCCCAAGATGAGAGCTAGCTCGGTATGCACCCGGGCCAGCTGCGGAAAGAGATCCTCGAGCACGTCCAAGAGTTTGAACAGGCCGAGGCCAAGCAGCGCAATGACTGCCAGCGAATACATCGTTTCCTCCTGACGGAGGGTCGTGGTTCTCCGTCATGTAATTGGACCGCGTTGCCTCCTCAGAAGTAACACTCCGGGACAAATGCGTGCCCGCGCGCCAGCTTCCTCAGCCAATCTGGGTCCAGGCTTCGACGTGCTTGCGCTTGCGCTTGCCACCTACGTCGAAGTATCCGTCGAGCCGGCGGCGCGCCTCCACGTCGAGACGGAGGGAGAGGGCGCCGACCTGCCGATCGATGCCAGCCACCTGGCCGTCCGGGTCGCCACCGATGTGGCCGGGCATGACCGGCTGGCCATTGTCGTGCGTTCCGAGATTCCGGTGGGGCGCGGTTTGGGTTCGTCCGCGGCGGTGGCGGCGGCGGCGGCCGCGGCTGCCGGCGCCAAGGATCCGCTCGGCGTGGCCGCCGCTCTGGATGGGCACCCGGAGAATGCGGCCGCGTCGGTGCTCGGGGGCCTCGTAGCCGCGACGCTCATCGACGGTGCGCCCGTGACCGTCAGGCTGCCGCTCGACGACTCGCTCGTCTTCGTGGTGGTGATCCCCGACCGGTCGCTGCCGACCAAGGAGGCAAGGGCGGCTCTCCCCGCGGTCGTGGCGCACGGAGATGCCGCCTTCAACCTCGGCCGGATGGCGCTCTTGATGGCGGGGCTGGCCGATCACCGCTTCCTTCGTCCCGAAGCGGGCCAAGACCGCCTGCACCAGCCGTACCGGGCCGCCTTGTACCCCGAAGCCGAGCCTCTTCTGCATGGCCTGGTCGCGGCTGGGGCTCTGTGCTCGTGCTGGTCGGGTGCCGGGCCCAGCCTCCTGGGCGTGTGCGAGAGGACGGCTGGCCGCCCGGTGCGTGACCGGGCTGAGGTCCTCCTCGGCGATGTCGGTCTCGCCGGTAGGGCGGTTTTGCTGGAGCATGATCGGCGTGGCCTGGTAATCGAGAGGTAATCTGCACTTGACGTGGCCACTCAACCGACACGGGCGCTCGAAGCGGTGCCGAACCCGCATCCGGAGCGCGCGTATACCGTGCGTTGCCAGACGCCGGAATTCACGTGTCTGTGCCCTCGCACCGGCCAGCCCGATTTTGCCACCGTGACGATTGACTACGTCCCGGGACCGTCGATTGTTGAGCTCAAGTCGCTCAAGCTCTACCTCTGGAGCTACCGCCAGGAGGGCGCGTTCCACGAGGATGTCACCAACCGCATCCTTGATGATCTCGTGGCAACTGTCGAGCCCCGGCAGATGTCCGTGCACACCGATTGGTTGGTCCGGGGTGGTATCACCACCGCGGTCGAAGCGTCCTACCCGTGAGCAGCGCCACCGTCCGGGAGCGGGAACGCCACCGGCACCGGCGGGCGATGGACGGCGAACCCGACCGGGTGAACTCACGATCGCGGCGCTTGCGGCTGATACCGATCGGCGCCGGCCTGGCCGTGGCCATTCTGGTGGCGCTCACCGGAAAGCTCTTCGTCTGGCCGACGCCGACCGGGCTGCCGCCAAGCCGTGTGGACGCCGTTCTGGTCCTCGCGGGCGACAGAGACGATCCGCTGAACCGGGCCATGGCCCTGATGCACAAGGGGATCGCGCCGACGTTGGTCATCTTTGACGGTATGAGGCCGCATTGGGCCGCCGCCAACGCCTTGTGTAACACGACCCGCACTGACTCGACCTTTACCTACCGCGTGACCTGCCCCCACCTGAGCCCGGATACCACCCGGGAAGCGGCGGAGTGGGCTCGGGACAACTACGGCTACAACCACGGGAGCCGTGTGGCGGTGGTGACGCCCCGCCATCATCTGACCCGAGCTCGCCTCGACATGGACCGCTGCCTCGGTTCCGGATTCGTCATGGTCTCGAGTACCCACCACGATGCCCTGCTCACCAAGGCCAACCACGTCCTTCACGAGTGGGCCGGCTGGTTACGCGACGAGACGATCCAACGCTCCTGTTGATTGGCCCGCCTGGGGACCCGGCCCGCGGCCGTGCCTGTTAGAGCGGTAAGGGACGAACGGGTCGCCACCGGTAGAGTACGGCGGTGGCCAGGACGTATTGGATCGAGACTCTGGGGTGTCCCAAGAACCAGGTGGACTCGGACAAGTTGGTCGGAACGCTCGTAGCCGACGGCCTGGTGTCAGCGTCCGGCCCCGATACGGCCGACTTGGTAGTCGTCAATACCTGCGCCTTCATCGAGGCGGCTCGCCAAGAATCCATCGAGACGGTCCTGTCCCTGTCCAGCCGCCGCCGGGACGGAGCCGAGGTGGTCGTCACCGGGTGCATGGCCGAGCGCTATGGCGACGAGTTGGCGGTCGCTCTCCCCGAAGTGACCGTGGCCGGGTTCGGGGTGCCGGTGATGCTGGGCGCCAAACCGGCCGTTCCCGCCTTCGATCTGTTGAACCTGCCCCGACCACGGTCGTCAGCACCCTGGGCCTACGTGAAGATCGCCGAGGGTTGCGACCGCAACTGCGGATTCTGCGCCATCCCCTCGTTCCGCGGCCGGCAGCGGTCGCGCTCGGTGGACTCGATCCTGGCCGAGGTTGACAGCCTCGACGTTCAGGAGGTCGTCCTGGTCGCCCAGGACCTGGCCTCGTACGGTCGTGACGACCACCGGGCGGGGGCCATCGTGTCGCTGGTCAGACAGGTTGCCCGGCGGGTGCCGCGAACTCGTCTCCTCTATCTGTATCCCTCGGAGCTCACCGACGGTCTGATCGATGTGATCGGCGAGACCGGCGTGGCGTATTTCGACCTCTCCCTCCAGCACGTCGCCAAGTCCCACCTGCGGCGCATGCGGCGCTGGGGTGACGGCACGCGTTTCCTGGTTCGGATCGAAGCGATCCGGCGCCGGTTCCCCGAAGCCGCCTTCCGATCGTCGTTCATCGTCGGCTACCCGGGCGAGACGGAGGACGATCACGACCAGCTTCTCGCCTTCCTAGAGAGTGCACAGCTCGACTGGGCCGGCTTCTTCGCCTTCTCGCGCGAGGAAGGGACGTTCGCCGCCGACCTACCGGGCGTCGTACCCTCCGAGTTGGTGGCCGAACGGCTGCGCGAGGTCGGGGAGGCGCAGGACGCCATCACCGCCGCTAGACGAGTCGCGCTCATCGGCCGCGAGATCGACGTGCTGGTCGACGCGCCGGGCGTCGGACGTAGCCATCGGGAGGCACCGGAGATCGATGGGATCGTGGCCGTGCCCGCCGATGTGCCGGTCGGAAGCTTCGCCCGGGTCCGGGTCGCCAGCGCCACCGGCCCCGATCTCGAGGCCGAAGCCGTCGCGGTGGGGGTCTGAAGGCCGTGGCCACCGAAAGCTTCGGGCCGTCGGCGCTGGTCACGCCGGCCAATGCCGTGACCATCATCCGTTTGCTGGTGACGCCGGTGCTGCTGTTCGTCGTCGTTCATGACGGACCCTCGTACGGATCGCTGGCCTTCTGGGTGCTGCTGTCTTGCACCGACGGACTTGACGGCTGGCTGGCCCGCCGGCAGGGAACGACGCGGTCGGGCGCGTTCCTTGACCCCCTGGCCGACAAATGCCTCGTGGTGGGGGCTATGGTCGCGCTGGTCGCCGACCATCAGTTCTGGTGGGTTCCCGTGACCATCATCGCGGCGCGCGAATTCGGGATCAGCCTCTACCGGACGTCCGTTGGCCGCCGGGGCATTTCCGTCCCGGCGCGCCCGCTGGCCAAGGTCAAGACCGTCGTGCAGGACGTGGCTGTCGGCTTCGCCCTCCTCCCTACCGCCGGAACCCGCCATCCCGGCGTGGCCACCGGCTGGCTCTGGGCGGCCGTCGTGTTGACGGTCTGGAGCGCTGGTCAGTACCTGCTCGACGGTCGGAGGGCGGCGGCGTCTCCGAGCGGGGCTCTGGATGCGTTGTGAGGTCGTGGCCATAGGCACCGAGCTTCTGCTCGGCCAAGTAGTCGACACCAATTCCTCCTGGATGGGCGAACGTCTGGCCCTGGCCGGGATCGACTCGCATTTCCAGACCAAGGTTGGAGACAACCCGGCCCGCATCGTGCTCGCCCTCCGGGCGGCGTTAGCGCGCGGCGACGCCGTCATCGCATGTGGGGGACTCGGGCCGACCCAGGACGACATCACCCGGGAGGCCATCGCCACGGTGATGAACGTCCCTCTGCACCGGGATCCGGCCATCCTCGAACGAATCCGGGGCATGTTCGAAGCCCGAGGTCGGGCCATGGCCGACAACAACGCCCGCCAAGCCGACGTACCTGAGGGCGCCACGGTCATCCCCCAGGTGCGAGGAACCGCCCCGGGGCTCATCTGCCCGGTTGGACACAAAGTCATCTATGCCGTACCCGGCGTCCCCCACGAAATGGAGGAGATGGTCACGCGAGCGGTGATCCCCGATCTTCAAGCCAGGGCGGGGACGGTAGCCACCATCCGCAGCCGCACCCTGCGAACGTGGGGGCTGGCCGAATCGAGCCTGGCCGAGCTGCTCGGGCCTCGCCTGGTGGAGTTGGACGGCACCGGGAACCCGACCATCGCGTTCTTGGCCAGCGGGATGGAGGGCATCAAGGTGCGGGTGACCGCCAAGGCGGCCACCGACGAGGAGGCCAGCCGCCTGCTCCTCGACGAGGAGCTGAAGCTGCGCAGCCTGCTGGGCGACGTGGTCTTCGGCGTCGACGACGTCACGATGGAGGCGGCCGTCGCCGGCCTGCTCGAGGCTCAGGGGCTGACCCTCGGCGTGGGCGAGTCGCTCACGGGTGGCATGGTCGGGTCGAGACTGACGGCCGTCGACGGGGCCAGCCGGTGGTTCCGCGGATCGGTTGTTGCGTACGACTCCCGGGTGAAGTTCGACGTGCTAGGCGTGCCCGAAGGCCCAGTGGTTTCCGCCGCCGCTGCTAAGGCCATGGCTCGCGGGGCGGCGCGGGTGCTGGGTGCCGATGTCGGCTTGGGCGTGACCGGGGTGGCCGGACCGACTGAACAGGAGCGGCAGCCGGTCGGCACCGTCTGGTTGGGCATCGCCCTCGGCGGCGCGGAGGACGCCGTCAGCGTCCACCTTCCCGGTGATCGCGAGCGGGTCCGGCAGTTCGCCACCATTTCCCTGCTCGATCTGCTGCGTCGCCGGCTGCTGGCCCGTTCCTCCTGAGCCATGCGGTTGTTCATAGCCGTGTGGCCGTCCCCCTCGGTCCGGTCGGTAGTCGAGGGTTTGGCCCGGCCCGACGCGGCCGGGGTGCGATGGACGACGGCTGACCAGTGGCATGTGACGCTGCGCTTCCTGGGTGAACTGCCGTCGCCGGATCCGGTGCTCGAGGCGCTGGCCGCCGCCGCGCTGCCGTGTGCCACCGCTCGCGTGGCCGGGCCACCGGTGCGGATGGGAAGAGGCGTGCTGTCCCTGCCCGTCTCCGGTCTCGACGCACTGGCTGGCGCCGTCGTGGGAGCCACGGCCGGGATGGGCCGCCCTCCGGAGAACCGACCCTTCCGCGGCCACTTGACGCTCGCCCGCTCGTGGCGGGGGAGCACCGAGGTATGCTCACGGCCGGGCCAGCCGCCCGTCGAGGCGTGGGAGGTGAGATCCGTGGCTATCGTGCGCAGCCATCTCGGCCGGAGTGCCGCCCGGTACGAGACCGCGGCCGCCGTACCCGTGGGGGAGGGGAAAGGGTCCGTCGACCTCACGGGGTGAAAAGTTGGGACCGTTTCTAAGACGAGATCCCTTTCGGCTCCGTAGAGAGCACGGCAGGGTGTCGTCGTTTGTGCGGCGCCGCGTCAATTCGCAGGTTTGTGCCGGCTCTAGGGGAGGATCAAGATGAAGCATCGTCTCGGCAGGTCTTGGGCGCTCGGGCGCCGGACAGCATGGCTCGTGGCCGCGTGCGCAGGCGCCGGCCTCTTGACGGTCGCACAGGCCCCGGTTGCTTCCGCCGCGACCGGGCATGGGCAGCCTCGCCATGTCGCCTCATCCACGGCGTGCAATGTGCCCGGCTCCCAGGGTTACTTCTTCGCCGCTTCCGACGGAGGCGTGTTCACGTTCGGCGGTGCCGACTTCCACGGAGCCCTTCCGCCTCTGGTGTTGAATGCCCCCATCGTGGGTATGGCCTCCACCAACACGGGCGATGGCTACTGGATGGTCGCCTCCGACGGTGGGATCTTCACCTTCGGCGATGCCACCTTCTTCGGCTCGATGGGCGGCCAGCACCTGAACCAGCCCATCGTCGGGATGGCGGCTACCGCCACCAGCCAGGGGTACTACCTGGTGGCCGCCGATGGTGGGATCTTTACCTTCGGTGATGCGAGCTTCTCTGGCTCGATGGGCGGCCAGCACCTGAACAAGCCCATCGTGGGCATGGCGGCCACGAACACGGGCGGCGGGTACTGGATGGTCGCGTCGGACGGCGGCATCTTCAGTTTCGGTGACGCCGTCTTCTACGGCTCCCACGGCGGCTCACCGCTCAACAAGCCGGTGGTGGGGATGGCATCGGACCGAGTCGGCGACGGCTACTGGCTGGTCGCCAGTGACGGCGGGATCTTCACCTACGGCAACGCCGTGTTCTACGGCTCCACCGGCAGCCTGAAGCTGAATCAACCGGTTGTCGGCATGGCCAACACCTTCAGCGGAGACGGGTACACGATGGTGGCCTCCGATGGGGGCATCTTCAACTTCGGAGATTCCGTGTATTGCGGATCCACCGGCAGCATCAAGTTGAACAAGCCGATCGTGGGCATGGACTTGTTCTAAGCGGCCTAATGGGCGGTGGCCGGGTATTGCTCGATGGCCACCGCCCACGAGCCGCCTGTGCTGCGGACCAGGAGGTAGTAGTCGGCGGGTGGCTCGACCAGGGCCATAGTCTCGGTGGCGCACGGGCCCGAACACTCCGCATCGGCGTAACCGGCGGTGGCGTCGAGTCCCTTGGAGGCGTCGACGACATATACGAGGAAACTGGGACTGGAGCTGACCCATCGCAGCTTGGTGTCGGCTGACCCCAGATGAAACACGGCGGACTGGGCCGTCCCGGCACCGCGGATATTGGCCATGCTGACCCAACCGGGCTGGATAGGCGGAAGGGAGACCGGCGGTGCGGTGGTGGTCGTGGTGGTGGGCCTGGTCGTTGTGACGACGATCGTCGGCCGCGTGGTGGTCGTGGCCGGGACAGTCGTCGAGGTCTCCGAAGTCGTCGGCAGGGCCTGCTCGGTGGCGCTCGGTAAGAACGGTGACAGGGGCGCCGCATTGGGCCGGGGGTGATGGTGATGCTGGCTGGTGACGACAACGGCAACGGTGACCCCGAAGGCGAGCGCGGCCGCGCCCACCAGCACCAGCCGGCGCGGTGCGGGCCCGCGCCGTCGTGATGAGCTCGGCTCAGTGGATGCCACGAGCTCCGTCGACAGCGAAGTAGACGCCGAGGAGCAGAATGGCCGCGGCACTACCGATCGGTAGGTAGCGCAGGGTTCGGACCACACCGCGCCGCTCCACGATGCCTCGGCCATAGACAAGGGCCAGGCCTACGCCGGTGAGGGTGGCGGCCAGGCCGATCGAGAAGGCGGCGATCAGGGCGAGGCCGAGCACCACGCGACCGAGGGTGAAGGCGGCGATGAGCACGATCAACGCCGACGGCGAAGGAAAGAGACCGCCGGCGGTGGCCAGGACCACCAGGCCCCGACGGGAGAGGGGAGCCACCCCTTCGGGGAGTTCGTGGGTGTGACCACCAGGTCCATGGTGGTGGTCGTGGGGATGCTCGTGATCATGGTCGTGGTCGTGGGCCTCGTCATGGTGATGAGAATGTTCGACGTCATCATGCGAGGCGTCAGTGACCTGGGCAGCTGCGACGGTAGCCAGCACCGGCACGGCCACGGCGGGGACCGGGGCGGCCCGGGGAGCCTCAAGTGTTCGGGGTCGCAGGGCCCGGCGACGGGAGCGCAGTAGGGCGCCCCCGAATCCGGCGATGGTTAAGCCTGAAACGAATTTCAGCCACGGATAGACCCGGTCGGGTGCCACGTTGCGACTGAGCTGAAACAGGGCCACCCCCAGCACGAGCACGCTGGCGGTATGCATGAACGAGACAACCGCGCCGAGCAGGAGGGCGTCCTTGGGCCGCCCCCGGGTACCGACCAGATAGGCGGCCATCACCGTCTTGCCGTGTCCGGGTGCCAGCGCGTGGAAGGCTCCGAACGCGAAGGCGACGAGCAGCATGCCGGCGAGGACCAACGGATCCAGGTGCTGTCGGGTGATCAGCGACGTGAACTGTCCGCCGTAGCGCGTCACCGCCTTCGCCGCCGTCCCAAACGGGAGGGCGGCGGCCTCCTGGCTCCCGGGCACGAAGCCGAAGGATGCAGACCGAAGGTTGAGCGGCGCCTGCAGGAGGTTGCCCGGATAGTGGCGCAGTTCATCGGACAGATCGTGAGACGGTGCCGACGATCCCGTGACCTGGCCGTCTCCCCGGGAGGTAACGACGATCTCTCGCCAACCGATCCGATCGGGCTCGTTGCTGTCACTGATAACACCGTGATGCTGCGTCCCGGATGACCCTGCGGGAAGGGTGGCCTCGGCCAGGATGGTCAGGCGCAGCGTGGTGAGCCCGCCCTGTCCGGGGGGCTGCGAGAGCTCATCGGACACCACCCGAAGAAGAAGAGCCGTGCCGTCGACGGTCAGATGGACGTTACCGAGGATCTCTCCGGCGCGCTGGGTGGCGAAGCCGACGCGGTCGGCGGCAACGGCATCACGATCTTGAAATGCTGGCAGTTCGGCCTCGTCCAGGACGTAGTACACCCGAACGACGCCTGAGGAGATTTCAACCCTGGCATACCGGTTGACCGTAAAGTTCCCTAGCGGATGCGCGGATGCAGGCGTGGCGGCGGCGATGAGCGCGCCAAAGCCGAGAACGAGTGTCAGGATCAGGCGACGAGCGCCACGGAGGACCTGGGTGCGCACCACGTGATGTTCTTCGGGACCGCCGGTCATCCGGACGGCCGGCAGTACCGTATCGTACGGTGGGAGGCAGGTGAGGGTGAAGCGATCCAAGTCGGCGGCGTGCTTTCTCCTACCGGCGCTGGCGCTGGTCGCTGGAGCGTGCAGCTCGAGCAAGACCCAGGCCCAGGCCAAATCGGTGAGCGCCGTGTCAGCCGGTCCGTTCATCGGGGCCGACGCCCCGACGCCGGCCCCTAAGGGCGGCGTGCGGGAAGCCCTCACCGCCCTCCTCGGTGCCGAGAAAGGCGGCGATCACGCCTCGTCTTTCGTGCTCCTGTCGGACGAGGCCAGGTCGACATACAAGGATATCCACCGGTGGACCAATCGCCGCAACGAGCTGCCGGCGATCACCGGCTTCCGTATCGAGGGCGCCGGCAAGCAGCCGAACTCCATGAGCGTCCTGGTTGAACACACACCCGGCCTTGACCCCTTCCGGGGACTCAGCACGGCCATGGACCATGAGACCTGGGTCGCTCGTAGCGAGCACGGAGGGTGGCTGCTCGACGCCGATCCGGCCACCACGCTTGTGCTCCCGAGCGACACCACCGCAGGCGCCGGCGCGCTGGCGTGGGCCCAAGCCGAGCAGGCCTGTGACGCCAAGACGGCGAAAACCCACCAAGCCATCGATCCCATACTGGGTGTGGCGTCGGCGCCGGGGCAGCTGTGCGGGCACAGCGCCACGTTCTCGGCAGGGGAGGCCCATCGCGTGCCGCAGGGCTCGGAGTCCCAGGATCTCATCGCCCAGTACTCCACGGACTCGTTGGACTGGGCCCGAGCCATCACGGTCACCGGCGCAGATCATCCTTTCGACGTCATCCTGGCGCCGATCGGCAACGTATGGCAAGTAGTAGGGGTTTACATCAACCCGTGATTCAAGACAAGGGAAGGGAAAGCAATTGCCCAAATTAAAGGCACTGGCGGCGCTCGCCACCACTGCGACGCTTGCGACGATCGGGTTGGCCCCGTCCATCGCATCGGCATCGAGCCATCGCGAGGCGCCACTCATCAGCCAAGACCCGTCGGCAGACAACACCGACCTGTACATGTACCGGGATGTGGCCAATCCGGCGATGGTCGACATCGTGGCCAACTTCATCGGGCTCGAGCCACCGGCAGGCGGACCGAACTTCGCCACGTTTGCCGATGATGTCGAGTACCGCATCAACATCAACAACTCGGGCGGCGCCTCCGACAACATCACCTACAAGTTCCGCTTCCGGACCGTCAACAACGAGCCCCTGGCCGGCCAGATCCCGCTGTTCAACGGTGGGCCTCTCTCCGGCAACAATGACAAGGCCCATCAAAGCCGGCTGCAGACCTATTCGGTGGAGCGTGACGATGCGAGCGGAGCCCACAACCTGCTCACCAATGTCCCCGTGCCGCCGCCGAACATCGGCCCCCGTTCGACGCCGAACTACGAAGCCGCCTATACCGCTCCGGCCATCACGGGGCTTCCCGGCGGAGGCAACGTGTTCGCAGGGCCCCGCAAGGACGCCTTTTTCGTCGATCTCGGCTCGATCTTCGACCTGGTTGCTTTGCGGCCGCTGCAGTCCGCCCACGTGATTCCCACCCCGCCCAGCGTCACCACATCGAATGGCGGGACCAACAGCCCCGCCGGCGGTGTTGACGGGGTGGCCGGGAAGAACGTGCACGAGATCGCCCTCCAAGTGCCGATCGCCTCGCTCCTCGCTGCCGGTATGAGCGGCGCCGACGCGGCTCACGGCTCCATCCTGGGCGTCTACGCGTCGGCCGCTCGCCAGCGGGTGCGTGTACTTGACCTCGACGGTGGTGCACCCCGCAACGCCGGCCGGTGGGTACAGGTCAGCCGCCTCGGCTTGCCTTTGGTGAACGAGGTGCTGATCCCGATCGACCAGAAGGACAAGTGGAACGCCACCAATCCCGCTGACGATCTGGCCAAGGGGTTCATCACCGATATCGCCACGCCGATACCGGTGGCCCTGCTCCCGACGCTGTATCCGAGCGTGTTCAACTCCAGCAACACCCCGAAAGGTGGGTTGGCCAACCGGCCTGATCTCGTGGCCCTGGCGACCGGGCAGCTGATCGGTGCCCCAGCATCAGGACCGGGCGCTCAGGCACCCGCCGACCTGCTCCGGCTCAACACGGCCGTGGCCCCCGTCGCTGGAGTTCCCTGTGCCAACACCGGCCCGGGAAGCCGTCTCGGTGCCCTTACCGGTGACACCGGCGGGTTTCCCAACGGCCGGCGGCTCACCGACGACGTCGTCGACATCGAGCTGCAGGTCCTGGCCGGGGCACTCCTCACCGGCTTCGGTGCCGGCAACCCGGCGCATCCGAGCCATGTGTTGACCGACGGTGTCCACTGTTCGGCTGACGCCAACCTGCGCAGCACGTTCCCGTACATGGGTCCGCCCATCTCCGGGTACGCGCAGCCGCTGCCGGGCGCACCGCCCGCGTAGCGTTTGGCCCGTTCCCGCACGGCCCTGGCCGTGCTCGCATTTCTGCTTATCGCTACCGCCCCGGCTTGCCGGGGCGGTAGCGCGAATACCGCGAGCTCCAGCGCGGTTCCTTTCGTACCGGTTGACCCCAACAGCGCGTCGCCGACCGATCGAGCCATCGCCGCCGCCCAGGCCAAGTTGCGCTCGGATCCCACCAACCCGGATGCCCTGTTGAACCTGGCCAGCGCCTACCTGCAGAAGGCCAGGGAAGTGGCCGACCCTTCGCTGTATTCCAAGACCAGAGGCATCATCACGGCCGTCGCCAAACAGCATGCGGGCGATCTCCGCCTCCTGCTCGTCGAGGGGACACTCGATCTGGCCCAACATCGCTTCGCCGATGCGTTGGATGTCGGACACCGCGCCGTGGCGGCGGACCCGAACTCGTCGTCGGCCTACGGCGTCGTGGTGGACGCCAGCAACGAGCTCGGACGGTACGACGACGCCCTCAGCGCCACGCAGAAGATGCTGGATCTGCGTCCCGATCTTCCGTCGCTCTCCCGCGCCTCGTTCGCCAAGGAGCTGCGCGGAGACCTGCCGGGCGCCATCACGTTGATGACGCAGGCGGTGACCGCGGGCGGAACGGCCGGAGGCGAGAACGTGGCCTATGTGCAGGTCCAGTTGGGAACGCTCCTGCTGACGTCGGGGGACCTGGCCGGGGCCGAGTCGCAGTTCGATGCCGCCGACCGGTCGTTCCCCGGCTTCGCGGCGGCCAAGGCGGGGCGGGCAAAGGCCCTCGTCGCCGAGGGCCGGCCGGCCGACGCGGCGCGCTTGCTGGCTCAGGTCATCGACATCCAGCCGCTGGCCGAATACGCCATCGCCGAAGGCGACGACCTGGCCGCGGCGGGGCAGGCGGCGGCGGGCAGCCAGGCCTATCAACTGGTTGGCGCCATCGAGAAGCTGTACAAGGCCAACGGCGTGAACGTAGATCTGGAGTTGGCGTTGTTCGACGCGGATCACACGCCGAGTTCCGCCACTCTCGCTCGGGCCAGAGCCGGCTTCAAGGTCCGCCCGAGCTACCTGGGACACGAGGTGGTGGCGTGGAACCTCTACAAGCTCCGCCGCCTCGACGAAGCGGCGCGGGAGATGGATCTGGCGCTTGCCCTCGGGTCTCATGATCCGCTGCTGCGGTTCCATGCCGCGGCCATCGCCAATGCTCGCAGCGACATTGCCGCGGCAAAACAGGACCTCTCGATCGTGCTCGGCGAGAACCCACGGTTCTCCGCCCTCTACCAGTCTGAGGTGACGAACCTCGCGGCCAAGCTCGGCCTCACCGTTCCCGTTCCGCCCTCGACGACGGTACCCGCCGCACCGGCGTGAGCTGCACTCGCCCTTTCCCCGGCTGACCTAAGGCGCGCTTGTGGTTGTGGTCGGCGCGGTGGCGCCGCTGCCCTGGTCGGCGACAGTGAAGGGCACGGTGGCCGTCACCGGATTGGCGTTGGCGTCCCTGCCCTTCAGCACAAGCGAGTACTTCCCCGCCACGGGATCGCCGATGGTGAAGCGCGCGAACAGTCCTGGCTTGGTGGCCCCGCTGTTGACGATCTCGATGGAGGCGGAATCGGCCGCCGCCGCCGTGCCGTCCGGCAGATTGACGACGAAGATCGAGGGGTCAACGTTGACGCCATTGTTCCCTGACGCATCGGTGGCATCAAAGGTCAAGAGCAGCGCGTTGTGGCCCTTGTCGGCTTCCTGGTGTGTCGCCGGGACATCGGCGCGAATCTCTGCGGTCTTCGGCGTGATCGTGAGCGGCCCGGCCACGAGGGTTCCGGTGATCGGCACCGGCACGGGCCGGTGCGCAACCAGCTGACCGCTCGATCCGATTGGCACCGTCACCTGCTGATGCGCGGAAGTACCTAGCGTCAGGACGGCATCGTTGAACGTGAACGGCCCATCGATGGGGAACACCAGGTTGCCGTCGCTCTTTGACTTGCCCGGCACCTGAGCCAGCTGGGACCCGGACGCGTCCAGGATGTAGTGCTTTCCGCTGGAAGCCAGATCGCCGGCGCCGTTGAAGCTGACGGTGTCGTCGCCCTCGTTCTCCAATGTGGTGGCAATGCTGACCTGGGGAGCACCGCCGGAGGTATTCGGACCGAAGGTGGCCGTACCCAACGTCAACTTGAACCCGGCAAACCACACGGTCTGGTTGATGTCCTTGGCCGTCGTCGGCACCGTCGTGGTCGTGGCGCTGCTTCCCCCGCTGCCGAATCCGTTGTCCGGGATGGTCACACCCGCGGCCGCCCGGCTGATGGCCAGCTCGGCTCGGCGGACGGCTGACCGATCGGTGGTGCGCTGGCTCTGGCTGCTTCCGCATCCGAGAACAGCTAAGGCCAGCACCCCGACAGAAGCGGCGGCGCGGGCGGCGATGCGGGGGGCAGCCATGCCGCCACATTGTGCTGCATCGGCGCGAATGACGACGGAAGACGGTGCTTGATCGAACAGGCGTTCGGAACTACGCTGGCGGAGTTACACCGCTGTAGTTGTCATACCCCCTGCGTAGGGTCAGCACGGTCAGACGGGGTCCTCGAAGAGGTCCTCCAAGTATCGACAAGAAAGGCACCCGGTGGAACGAGACAAGGCACTCGACATGGCCCTCGGTCAGATCGAGAAGCAGTTCGGCAAGGGCTCCATCATGCGGATGGGAGAGAACGCCCACATGGTCATCGAGGCCGTCTCCACTGGCGCCCTTTCCCTTGACCTCGCGCTCGGCATCGGCGGCCTGCCCCGGGGGCGAGTGGTCGAGATCTACGGTCCTGAGTCATCAGGCAAGTCGACCCTGGCCATGCACGTGGTGGCGGAGGCCCAGCGCAACGGCGGGATCTGTGCGTACATCGACGCCGAGCACGCCATGGATCCCGTCTATGCCAAGGCCATCGGCGTCAACATCGACGAACTGCTGATCTCCCAGCCTGACACCGGCGAACAGGGCCTCGAGATTGCCGACATGCTCATCCGTTCGGGTGCGCTGGACGTGGTGGTCATCGACTCCGTCGCCGCGCTCACCCCCCGAGCCGAGATCGAGGGCGAGATGGGAGACACCCACGTTGGGCTGCAGGCCCGCCTCATGTCCCAAGCGCTCCGCAAGCTGACGGGGACGCTTAGCAAATCCAGCACCATCGCCATCTTCATCAATCAGCTCCGGGAGAAAATCGGCGTCATCTACGGGTCACCCGAGACCACCCCGGGCGGTCGGGCGCTGAAGTTCTACGCCTCGGTGCGCCTCGACATCCGCCGGATCGAGTCCATCAAGGACGGGGCCGAAGTGGTGGGCAACCGCACTCGGGTCAAGGTGGCCAAGAACAAGTGCGCCCCGCCGTTCAAGCAGGCCGAGTTCGACATCATGTACGGCCGCGGCATCAGCCGGGAAGGGTCCCTCCTCGACGTCGGTGTCGATCTCGGGATCGTCAAGAAGTCCGGGGCTTGGTACACCTACGAGGGCGAGCAACTCGGCCAAGGTCGGGAGAAAGCCAAGGAGTTCCTGACCGAGAACCTCGAACTCATGATCGACATTTCCGAGCGCATCCGCCAGCAGGTCGGTCTCGGCGACGTCAAGGAGCAGGCCATCGATCCGGCCAGCGACCCGGACGACGCCCCGCTGGTGCTCGAGGACTAGATCTCACGGACAGCTGCCATTTTGGCGGGCTGATCCCCGCTGATATGCCGCAAGCATGGCGAAAAGGCGCCCACCCTGGGACGCATGAGGTAGGAGTGAGCCGGAGTGACGTCGAACTCTGACCCAGAGAACCGACCGACGCACCCGGGCAACTTCGCGGCCGCCGGCGTGGCCAGGCAGCGGGCCGGGACGAATCCCGGCCAAAGCCGCGTTTTGGCCTGACGTCCGCAGTCGGAAATTCCCGCGTGGGAAGGCGGTGACTTTCGGCCAGCCGGCCCTGGCGGTTGCCGCTGCATAGTGGGGTGGCCGCCAGCGGCGTTGGCGTATCCTCGACCGATGGCGCAGAAGTATCTCCTCCGCACCTTCGGGTGCCAGATGAACGAGCATGATTCCGAGCGCATCGCCGGACTGCTCGAAGCCGACGGGCTGGAGGCTACCGACCGGCTGGATGAAGCCGACGTCGTAATCCTGAACACGTGTTGCATCCGCGAAAACGCCGACAACAAGCTCTACGGGCATCTGGGCCACCTGAAGGCGGAGAAGGACCGGCGACCGGGTCTGCAGATCGCCGTGGCCGGCTGCCTGGCGCAGAAGGACCGGGACCTGGTCCGTAAGCGGGCCCCGCAGGTCGACGTGGTCTTCGGCACACACAACGTCGCCTCGGCGGCCACCCTGCTGCGCCGGGCCCGCGAAGAAGGCCCGTTGGTCGAGATACTCGAGGAGGCCGTAGCCAGCGACGTGAGCGCGTTCCCGTCGGCCCTCCCGACCCGGCGTGATGTGCCCTACGCGGCGTGGGTGACCATCCAGATCGGCTGCGACAACGCCTGCGCCTTCTGCATCGTCCCGGCCGTCCGGGGTCGCGAGATCAGCCGGCCTTTCGGTGAACTGGTGGAGGAGGTGGAGTCACTCGCCGCCGCCGGCACGGTCGAGGTCACCCTGCTCGGCCAGAACGTCAACTCCTACGGTCGTGACCTGACCACCGGGCTGCGTCGCGATGCCCACTGGCGGGATGCGGCCGCATCGGTCGGTGCAGGCTGGGCGAACGCCGACCGGCCCCGGGCTCGGCCTCTCTTCGCCGATCTGCTAAGGGCCGTGGGCTCGGTGGACGGGATTCGTCGAGTGCGGTTCACCAGCCCGCATCCGAAGGATCTCCGCCCCGAGACCATCGAGGCCATGGCCACGACGCCGGCCGTCTGTGAGCACCTGCACCTTCCGCTCCAGTCCGGGAGCGATCGGACCCTCGCGGCCATGCACCGCGGGTACACCGCGACCCGCTACCTCGAGCGGCTGGCCGCGGCCCGGGCCGCAATCCCCGATCTAGCGGTGACCACCGACATCATCGTCGGCTTCCCGGGCGAGACGGAAGACGATTTCGAGCGGACGCTCGAGGTCGTCGCCGAGGCGCAATACGACAGCGCCTACACCTTCTTGTTCTCCCCCAGGCCGGGCACGGAGGCGGCGGCTCGCCCGGACGAGTTCGTCCCTGACGAGGTGGCGGCCGAGCGTTTCGCCCGCCTGACGATCGTCATCGAACGCTCGGCGCTGGGCAGGCATCAGGCCAGGGTGGGCCGAGTGGAGGAGGTGTTGGTGGAGGGACCGAGCAAGAAGGACGCGTCGGTCCTCTCCGGCCGGACTGGCCAGAACAAACTCGTGCACTTCCGCAGCCCCGACGGGTTGCCCCCCGGATCCTTCGCCACCGTGCGGGTCACCCGGGCCGCCCCGCATCATCTGACCGGCGAGCTGGTCGAGGTCACTGCCCGGCCTCGACACAAGACCCGCATTCCTCTGGCGGTGGTCTGACGAGCGCGGCGCGAGAGAGGCGTCACCTGGCCCTGGTGGGCGTCACCGCTTCGGGCAAGTCGGCGGTCGCGTTGGAGGTAGCCAGGCACTTGCCAGAACTCGAGCTCGTGTCGGTCGACTCGATGCAGGTGTATCGCGGCATGGACATCGGCACGGCCAAACCGACCACGGCCCACCGCGCCGAGGTGCCCCATCATCTGATCGACCTGGCCGACCCATCCGAGGATTTCACCGTCACCCGCTTCCAGGGCGCCGCCCGGACGGCGCTGGCCGATATCGAAGCGAGGGGGAAACGAGCCTTGCTGGTCGGCGGTACGGGGCTGTACCTGCGGTCGGTGGTCGACGAGCTGACCGTCCCCGGCGAGTATCCGGTGGCGCGCCAGGAGCTGCAGGCGGAACCGGACACCCGTCGGCTCCACCAGCAGCTGACCGGTGTCGACCCGGTGGCGGCGGCCCGCATGGAGCCGACCAATCGGCGCCGGATCATCCGGGCGTTGGAGGTGTGCATCGGCAGCGGCCGGCCGTTCTCCTCGTTCGGTCCTGGCCTGGCCGTCTATACCCCGAGCCGGTTCGACCTGGTCGGGATCTCGTTGCCGGCGACGGTGGTCGCTGAGCGGATCGCCCTCCGGTACCGGGCCCAGATGGAAGCCGGGTTCCTCGACGAGGTTCGTACCCTCGCCGGCCGGGCCGGCCGCATCGGGCTGTCCCGCACCGCCCGGCAGGCGCTCGGATACCGCCAGTTGCTAGCTCACGTGGAGGGTGGTGTCCCGCTCGACCTGGCCCTGGACGAAGCCGTCCGCAAGACCCGGGCCTTCGCCCGGCGGCAGCGGGCCTGGTTCCAGCGGGATCCCCGCATCCGCTGGCTGGCGCCGGCCGGCGACAATCCGGTCGCCGTTGTACCCAAGCTGCTGGGAGACTGGAAGGGATGCCGCGTCTGACCCTCACCAAGCACCACGGCCTGGGCAACGACTTTCTGGTACTGCTCGACCTCGAACAGTGCAGCCCGCTGGATGAGGCACTGGCGCGGGCACTCTGCGACCGCCACCGGGGCATCGGGGCCGACGGGGTGATCCGGGTGACACCCGGTCCACGCGACTGCACCGCGCCGCTCACCTTCGAGCTGCGCAACGCGGACGGAAGTGCGGCGGAGATGAGTGGCAACGGCATGCGTTGCCTGGCCCAGGCGGCCCTCTCGGCCGGGCTGGTCTCCGGTCCCTCTTTCGCCGTTTCCACGCCAGCCGGAGTCAAGCAAGTGACGGTCCGGCCGACCGAGGCCCCCGGGGTGATCTGGGCCAGCGTCAACATGGGCCCGGTCTTGCGAGAGGGCGACCTGGTCGATGTGGGCAACCCGCATCGGGTCACTGTCGTGAACGAGCTTGCCGATCTCGCCGCCGTGACCAGCGACGACGCTTTCCTCAACGTGGAGTTCGTGTGCGCCGGCCCTGAGCCCGACGCCGTCACCATGCGCGTCTTCGAGCGCGGCGTAGGGGAGACGCAGGCGTGCGGCACTGGCGCATGCGCGGCCGCTTTCGTTGCGTTCGATCGGGGCCTGGTCGGGGGGCGGCGGGTCACCGTCCATCAGCCGGGAGGAGACGCCGAGGTGATCCTGCACGACGATGGCACCGCCACCCTGGCCGGGCCGGCGGAGTTCGTGTGCCGGGTGGAATGGGACCGTCCATGAGTCTGATCGATCGTTCATTCCGAGAAAAGCTGGTCCTCGTCGGCATGGTCCTGGGCTCGTCCCCGATGGCCGAAGCCGAGGCTCACCTTGACGAACTGGCTCTGCTGGTCGACACCGCCGGGGCCGACCCCCTGGCCCGCGTTATCCAGCGCCGGCAGACCCCCGATCCGGCCACCTTCGTCGGTAAAGGGAAAGCCGAGGAATTGCGCGAGCTGTCGCTCGAGGTCGACGCCGACACCGTCGTGTTCGACGACGAACTGTCGCCCGCCCAGAGCCGCAATCTGGAGAAGATTCTTGGCCGTACCGCCATCGACCGCACCGCGGTCATACTCGACATCTTTGCTCAGAACGCCCACACCCAGGAGGGCCGGGCCCAGGTCGAGCTGGCCATGCTGCAGTACCGGCTTCCACGGCTGCGCGGCAAAGGCAAGGCGCTCAGTCAGCAGGAGGGACGCATCGGCACCCGCGGTCCCGGCGAGACGCAGTTGGAAGTGGACCGTCGGCGCCTGGTTCGGCGCATGACCAAGCTCGAATCCGAACTCAAAGAGCTCACCAAGCATCGGCGCAACCAGCGCAAAGCCCGGGGTCGCAGCCGCCTCCACTCCGTGTCGCTCGTTGGATACACCAACGCCGGGAAGTCGACGTTGCTCAACCGGCTCACCGACGCCGGCGTGCTGGTTGAGGATCGCCTGTTCGCCACCCTCGACCCCAGGACCAGGCGGCTCGACCTTCCCGGCGGCGAGTCAGTGCTGCTGTCGGACACCGTGGGCTTCGTCCGCAAGCTGCCCCACCAGCTGGTCGAAGCGTTCAAGTCGACGCTGGAGGTGGTCAAGGAATCCGATCTGTTGGTCCACGTGGTGGACTCCGCCGCCCCCGACCCGCACGGGCAGATCGAGGCCGTTCGCACCGTGTTGGCGGACATCGGCGCCGGCGGTGTCCCCGAGCTTCTGGCCTTCAACAAGGCCGACGTGGCCGCGGCCGAAGCGGCCCGCATGGCCGAGCGCCACCCCGGGTCCGTGGTCCTGTCCGCGCTCGACGGAGAGGGGCTCGGCGGCCTGCTCCAGGCCATGGGCGACCGCCTGCGCGCGCTGACGTCGGTGGTCGAGCTGCTCGTTCCCTATCCGCGAGGTGACGTGGTCGCCGCCGTGCACCGCGAGGGTGAGGTCATCCTCGAGGCCCACGAGGACGAGGGGACCAGGCTGCGGGCCCGCTTCGACGAGGCGGGACGGGCCCGGTTCCGTGAGTTCGTGGTGACCCCCGCCTTCGGCCAATCTTGAGCCGGGCGTAGCCTGAGGCGCCATGCCCGAGCCGTTCGTCCCGCCGATCTATCCGTACGAGCGCCTGGGCGCGGCTGAGGCCAAGGCCCAAGCTCACGACGGCGGGATCGTCGATCTCTCCATCGGCACGCCGTGCGACCCTCCGCCCCCAATCGTGATCGAAGCGCTGGCCGCCGCCGACCAAGCCGGCCCGGGACGGCCCCGCGGGGTGATCCGCGGCTACCCGCCGTCGGTCGGCTCCCCCCGGTTCAAGGAGGCGGCCGCCGGTTGGCTCGGGCGCCGGCTCGCAGTGGACGTTCCGGTGGCGGCCCTGGCCGGCTGCGTGGGCACCAAGGAGTTCGTGGGCACGTTGCCGCAGTGGCTGAAATTGAGGCGGCCGGATCGAGACACGGTGCTGTACCCCGAGATCGCGTACCCGACCTACGAGATGGGGGCCATCCTGGCGGGCTGCCGAGCCGTGCCCGTGCCCGTCGACACCAACTGGCGGCTGGATCTGGGCGCCATCGACGAGGCGGACGCCAGCCGGGCTCTCGTCCTTTGGGTCAACACGCCAGGGAACCCGGCTGGCCAACTCGACGACCTGGGCGCGGCGGCGGCTTGGGGCCGGCAACGGGATGTTCCGGTGTTCAGCGACGAGTGCTATGTCGAGTTCACCTGGGCCGGCCCGGCCCGAACCATCCTCCAGTACGGGCTGGATGGGGTGGTGGCCCTGCACTCCCTGTCGAAGCGGTCGAATCTGGCCGGTCTGCGGGCCGGGTTCTACGCCGGCGATGCCGATCTGGTCAGCTACCTTTCCGAGGTCCGCAAGCATGTCGGCCTGATGATGCCGGGCCCGGTGCAGGCCGCCGCGGCCGCCGCTTATGACGACGACGACCATGTCGAGGTCCAGCGCCAGCGCTACCGCGAGCGCCTCGACCTGGCCCAGCCCATCCTGGAGAGCCTGGGTTGTCACGTTGTGCAGCCGGAGGGCGGGTTCTATCTGTGGGCGGAGACGCCCGATGGAGATGCGTGGGGTTTCACCGAGCGGCTGGCGGCCGACGCGGGCGCGTTGGTGGCCCCCGGTGACATCTTCGGGCCGGCGGGCGCGGGTCGAGTCCGGCTCGCCGTCGTCCAGCCGACCGATCGGCTGCAACTGGTCGCCAGCCGGCTCGGCCTTTGAGCCGCGGGTCCACAGGTCTGACCCGCCGTCGGCTTGAGCGCCGCCCGGTTCTGTGCGCCCGGGCGGCTGGGCCCTGTGATTCGGCTCCGGATCGGCGATTTCCCTTGAGCGCGCCCAGCCATACCGGCGCAGCAAACTCGAGGGCCTGCTCGTACCCAACGTCGTCGAGTGACGCGTCCAGGTCGACAAGCGTCAGCTGTCGCGACCTGTTGCGCCGTCGGCTTGGCCCAGATTCGGCAAGGTAGGGTCCGCAGCCATGGCTGACCTCAACCTCAAGGCGACCATCGAGGATCTCTGGGCGCGCCAGGCATCGCTGCGTCCGGCCGCCGATGAACCTGAGGCGGTGGCGGCCGTGCACAACGCCATCGACCTCCTCGATCGCGGTGACGCCCGAGTGGCCGAGTGGGATGGCGGAGACGGACCGGTCGTGGTCCACGAGTGGCTGAAGAAGGCCATCCTGTTGCTCTTCCGGCTGTCAGATATCCAAACCGTCGAGCACGGTCCTTTCGAGTACGCCGACAAGCTGCCGCTGAAACGGAACTTCGCGGCGTCTGGCGTTCGGGTCGTTCCTGGGGCCTCGGCCCGGTGGGGCTGCTACCTGGAGCCTGGCGTCATTCTCATGCCCAGCTACGTGAACATCGGCGCCCGCGTGGGGGCCGGAAGCATGGTCGACACATGGGCCACCGTCGGCTCCTGCGCCCAGATCGGAGCCCGGGTACACCTGTCGGGAGGCGTCGGCATCGGGGGCGTGCTCGAACCTCCTCAAGCGGCACCGGTAATGGTGGGCGACGACGCCTTCATCGGCAGCCGCTCCATGATCGTCGGCGGCGCCCGGGTCGGCGCCGGGGCGGTGCTGGGAGCGGGCACCATCCTGTCGGACACGATCCCCGTCATCGATGCCGAATCTGGCGCCGAGCTGAGCCGCGGCGCCGTTCCGTCCTGGTGCGTGGCGGTGACCGCCACCCGAGCCCGCACGTTCGCGGGCGGCGAGTTCGGCATGCCGTGCGTGCTGGTCATCAAGCGGCTCACGGAGGGCGACCGGCACAACAAGGCCCAGCTCAACGACATCCTGCGGGACCACGGGCTGACGACATGACCGCGCGAAGCGACCTGCTGGCCGCAACGGCCAGCCTGATTGGGATCGCCTCGGTCAGCCATCACGAAACGGGTTTGGCCGACCACGTCGAGGCGCGATTGCGGGAGACGGCGCCCCACCTCGAGGTGACCCGGATCGGCGACAATGTGGTGGCCCGCACCGTGGCGGCGGCCGCTGGGCCCCCTCGTCAGCGGCTGCTGCTGGCTGGCCACCTCGACACGGTGCCGGCCAACGGCAACGACGTCCCCCGCCTCGAGGGAGACACCCTGTGGGGATTGGGGTCGGCGGACATGAAGGGTGGCCTGGCGGTCATGCTCGACCTCGCCGCCTCGCCGGAGCTGGCCCGCGCCGCGGCGATGGATCTGACCTGGGTCTTCTATGTGTGTGAAGAGGTGGCCCGGGCGCACAATGGCCTGCTCCAGATCACCGGCGCCCGCCCCGACCTGATGGCGGCCGATGCGGCCATCCTGGGCGAGCCCACCGGCGCGGTGGTCGAGGCCGGTTGCCAAGGAGCGATGCGGGTGCAAGTGACCCTGGCCGGCACCCGGGCCCACACCGCCAGGCCATGGATCGGCGTCAACGCCATTCATCGGCTGGGCGCGGTGCTCGAGCGGGTGGCCGCCTACGAGGGGCGCCGACCGGTCATCGACGGCTGCGAGTACCGGGAGGCCCTCCAGGCCGTGAAGGTGGATGGCGGCGTGGCCGGCAACGTGGTTCCCGATCGGGCCAGCGTCACCCTCAATCATCGCTTCGCTCCCGACCGGCAGGCCGATCAGGCCTTCACGGCCGTGCGCGACACGCTGGGCGAAACCGTGCTCATCCGCAACGGCGACGAGGTCGAGTTGATCGAGGCCGCTCCTGCCGCGCCCCCCGGGCTTGATCATCCGCTGCTGGCCGGACTGCTCCGGCGGACGGGCGCGCCGGCGAAGGCCAAACTGGGATGGACCGACGTGGCCTACTTTGCCGAGCGGGGGATACCCGCCACCAACTTCGGCCCCGGCGATCCCGCGCTCGCGCATACCGCGGGGGAAAGGGTTGACCGGACGGACCTCGAGCGGGTCTCGGCCATCCTGCGATCGCTCATCGTTGAAGGTGGCGTCCAGTCTTAGAGGCGGCGCAGCACCGTCACCACCTTGCCGTAGAGGTGGACCTCCGCCGGATCGAAGACCATCGGCTCGAGCTCGCGATTGGCCGGTAGCAGGACGACCTTCGACCCCTTGCGGGACCACGTCTTCACGGTCGCCTCCTCACCGGGAATGCCCGCGACGACGATGTCGCCCTTCTGGGCCTCCTCTTGCTGGCGAACGACGACGTAGTCGCCGTCGAGGATGCCCGCTTCGATCATGGAATCGCCGCGGACTCGAAGCATGTACAGCGTCCCATCGCCGGTGAAATCGGCAGGGAGAGGGAGGAGCTCGTCCACGTTCTCGAGGGCCAGCACACCCGTACCCGCGGCCACGTCTCCGACGAGCGGAACGTGGCGGGTCGGTCTGCGCTCGGCCGACGCCCCCGAACTCGGGTCATAACGGACCTCGATGGCGCGGGGTTTGGTCGGGTCGATACGGAGGTAGCCGAGCCTCTTCAACGTGGTCAGGTGGGCGTGCACGGTAGACGACGACGTCAGCCCGACTGCCTCACCGATCTCCCGGACCGACGGAGGAAAGCCGCGCCGCTGCTGCTCCTGAACGATGTAGTCGAGGATCTCTTGGCGCTTGCCGGCAAGCTCGGGATCGGTCATTGTCACACCCCTCGGGTTTAATCGAACGTATGTTCCCGCGGAACGGTAGCACGCCGGTTTCGCCGATACAAACATTTGTTCGATACGGCCTTGACGACGAACGTCTGTTCGTGGTTGGCTGTAGTCGAACCGAACGCCCATTCGAGAGGAGGGAGCACCCCTTGGCCGCCATCGCCTATCCGATGCCCCACGACCTTCGGAACCAGCGTCGCTGCCTCGAGCCCTACCTCGTCCCAGACGAACGGGAATGCCCGTCCGGTCGATCAGCGACCCCTGTCTCGGTCTTCTGGCGCCGCCGGCTGGTCGCGTTGGTCGCGGCTGCCGTCGTCGTCTGGCTGGCCGTCGCTGCGTTCAGCGGCGTCACCACTGCGCTGCGCGGGCTCGGAAGCCGTCCCCTCACGGCCTCCGAGCTTGCCGGCGCAGGCCAGCCGATCTCCTCCTCGATCCATGTCGTCCAGCCTGGCGACACCCTCTGGTCGATCGCCCGGCAACTCCAGCCCGGCGGCGACATCCGCCCCCTCGTCGATCGGCTGGCTGCGCTTCACGGACGAGGCCCGCTGCTGGTGGGCGAGCGCCTGGCATTGCGCTAGGGCTCGTCGAGTAGCGCGGCCGCCCGCCCGGTAGCGTCGGACGGGTGCGATGTCCTTCGTGCGGGGGCCAGGACGACAAGGTGGTGGACTCGCGCCTCGCCGAGGAGGGCGCCGCCATCCGGCGCCGTCGGGAGTGCGTGACCTGCGGCCGGCGCTTCACTACCTACGAGCGGCTGGAGGAGGCACCGCTGATGGTGGTGAAACGGTCCGGTCACCGGGAGCCGTTCGATCGGGCCAAGGTGGTAGCCGGGCTCCGGGCGGCGGCCAAGAACCGACCGGTCAGCGCGGAGCAGATGGACGCCGTCGCCGGCGAAGTGGAGGAGTCGCTCCGACTGGAGGGTCCAGACCTGACGAGCCAGCAGATCGGGGTCGCTGTGCTGGAGCGGCTACGGGGCGTCGACGAGGTCGCCTATCTGCGTTTTGCCAGTGTCTATAAGGGTTTCAGTGACGTGGAGGACTTCGAGCGTGAGGTGGTGTTGCTGACCAAAGCGACCGAGCCCAAGGCCCCGTTACCCTCGGTCCCGCCGCGGCCGGAATGACGGCCTAAGTTGGCGGCCATGCGCGTGGGTCTGCTCACCGGCGGGGGCGACTGCCCCGGCCTCAACGCCGTCATCCGAGCCGTGGTGCGCAAGGGCGAGATCGCCTTTGCCGACGAGCTCGTCGGGTTCCTGGACGGGTGGAGAGGCGTGGTCGAGGGGCGGACCATCCACCTTGACGTCGAGCGGTGCCGGGGCATCCTGCCGCGGGGCGGCACCATCCTCGGCACCAGCCGAACCAACCCCTACAAGCTCGATGGCGGCGTCACCGCCGCGCTCGAGACCCTGGCCGCCGAGCGTCTCGACGCGCTGATCGCCATCGGTGGGGAGGACACGCTCGGCGTGGCCCATAAGCTCACCGGCGAGGGCGTGAGCGTGGTCGGCGTGCCCAAGACCATCGACAACGATCTCTCTGCCACTGAGGTCACGTTCGGCTTCCATACCGCGGTTCAGATCGCCACCGACGCGATCGACCGCTTGCACACCACCGCCGAGTCGCACGACCGGGTGATCGTGTGCGAGGTCATGGGCCGCCACGCCGGGTGGATCGCGACCTACGCAGGCATCGCCGGCGGAGCGGCGGAGGTGCTTGTCCCCGAGGAGCCGTTCGATATCGATGAGGTGTGCGAGAAGCTGACGGCCCGGCACGCCAAGGGCCGATTCGCTTCCATCGTGGTGGTGGCCGAAGGCGCGGTGCCGAAGGAAGGTACGATCGCGGTGAGCTCCAAGGAGGTGGACGCGTTCGGCCACGTCCGGCTGGGCGGGATCGGCAACGTCTTGGCGGAGGAGATCGAGGCTCGCACCGGATTCGAGACGCGGGTGACCATTCTCGGCCACGTGCAGCGGGGCGGTACGCCGACGGCCTTCGACCGGGTGCTGGCCACCCGGTTCGGGATCGGCGCCATCGACGCGGTGCACGACGGCGCCTTCGGCCAGATGGTGGCACTACGGGCGGGGGAGATCGTTCGAGTGCCGCTCTCCGATGCGCTGGCCGAGCTCAAGACCGTCGATCGCCGCCTCGTCCACCACGTGGCCGAGGTCTTCTTCGGCTAGAGCGTGGGCCCTGGCATTCGGCCGCACTTGGTCGTAGCGTGGAGCGGGGTCCTCGGGTCATGTCCGACCGAAGAGCCGGTTTGAGAGTGAGATCCGGCCGCCCAGGTAGGCCTTGTGCCTTGTAGTGGTTCTCTCTTTGACAGACCCGAGGGCCTCATCGCGAAGTGCGGCATCGGTTAGCGCCGGCGCGAGAAGAACCTGACGATCAGGCCGACGGCCAGGATGATGAGCGCGATCCGGCCGAGGCCGTAGATCATCCCGACGGTCCAGGCCAGGATATGGAACACGAGGGAGACCACAACGACGCCGGCGACGACGAGGAGGACGTTGTCGAGGCGGTCGAGGGTACGGGCCAGGTCGTGGCGTCGTTCGAGCATGTCAGGCACCTCTTACCAGTTGGAGGACAGGGCTTGGACGGGGAGGGGCGGGCCCCCAGGCTTCGGTGACCCGCTTGGAGAGCGAGACGTGTACGGCGTGGGAGAACCCGGGGCAGCTGTCGAGCAGGTTGGTGAACTCCCGGCTACCCATGGCCAGCACGACCAGATCGGTCGCCGCCGTGACCGTGGCCGAGGCCACCGAGCGGGCCGGCACTTCGGCGTCGCCGATAGCGGCGCCGGCGCAAAGGCCCTCTCCGACACCAGCACTGGATTCGACGGAACCGGACAGCAGCAAGTAGCACCAGCGGGCCGGCTGGCCTTCGGTGATGAGCACCGTCCCGGACAGGATGGTGGCGAGCTCGCCGGCGGCGGCAATCCGCCGCAGGTCTTCGTCGCGTAGCGGGGCGAGGGCGGGCAGCTCGCGCAACTTGTCGACCTTGCCGTCCGCTGGGCCCCTGAGGAACCTCTGCATGAACGTCATGGTGATGACGGTACGGAAACTGCCCCTCCGCGTCGTCCGCCCCTACGTCGATTCTGACCGTCCCCCACCAGGCGGAGAAGTGTGACTTACGTCTCGCCGCCGGTGAGCAGACCCACTTCGTAGGCGAGGACGACGGCCTGGATGCGGTCGCGCAGGTCGAGCTTGGTGAGGATGTGAGCCACGTGGGTCTTCACGGTTGCCTCACCGATATACAACGCGGCACCGATCTCGGAGTTGGACAAACCCCTGCCGACCTCGCGCAGCACTTCGATCTCTCTCACGGTCAGCGGGTCGAGCGCTTTGGGCAGAGGCGTGTGCGCGCTGGCACCGTCGGCTCCCACCGCCGGCCGATGGACCGGTGGGGGCAGCGCGCCGGCCCCAGGGGTCCGGGCGAACTCGGTGAGCAGACGCTGGGTCATGCGCGGTTCGATGAGCGCGTCGCCTCGGGCCACGGCCCGTATAGCCGCGACCAGATCATCAGGAGGGACGGCCTTCAAGAGGAAGCCGCTGGCGCCGGCCCGGATGGCCGCGAACAGGTGAGCGTCAAGGTCGAAGGTGGTCAGGATGAGCACCTTCCCGTCGCCGGCGGCCACCAGCCGGCGCGTGGCCTCGACGCCGTCGAGGTGAGGCATGCGGACGTCCATGAGCACGACATCGGGCTGGAGCTTGGAGGCGAGGCCAATAGCTGACTCGCCGTCCTCGGCCTCACCGATGACCTCGAAGTCCTCCTCGCTCTGCAGGATGAGGCGGAACCCGGCCCGCACCAACGCCTCGTCGTCGACGATCATGATGCGGATCACCGGGTCACGAGGGCCATCGGGATCCGGACGTGCACCCGCCAGCCCGGACCCGGCGAGCGGGGGCCAGCGGTGAGGGTCCCTCCGACGCCGGCGATCCGTTCCTGCATTCCGAGCAGCCCGTGCCCGCCGCCGTCCTTGCCCTTGCCCGCCGCGCCCGCGCCGGATCCCTCGTCGTCCACGAACACGACGATGTATTCGGGCGTGTACGTGATCTCGACGAGGACCCGGCCCTGTCCGGCGTAGCGGAGCGCGTTCGTGAGGGCTTCCTGCACGACGCGGTAGATGCCAGCTCGACGCTGGCCGGCAACGGTGGGGGAGTTCCGGCCACTGTCATCGTGACGTCGAGGCCGGCGTCGCGTAGGCCCTGCACCAGGGGGGCTAGGTCGGCCAGCTTGGGCAGCGGCGCTCGTTGGCTCGAGGCGCCGTTGTCGCTGCCGGTCGCGTTCCCCGGGCGGGTGGACTGGGCCGGTGGGCCCCGGTACCACTGCGGACCTTGACTCCACGTTCGACCCTGGCCCCACGGGGGGATGGGCGCGACCGGCGGGCGGGGCCAGGCCGTCGCTCCGCGTTGATAGCTGGGCCGGGACGACTCCGACTCGGCGTCCGATGTTGGGTCCGGCGACCACACATTGCGCTGGGCTCCGGCCGCCCCGATGGACGCGTCCGCGCCGCGCAGCATGGAGAGCATCTGGTGGAGCTCGGCCAGCGTCTGGCGGCCGGTGTCCTCGGCTGCTTTCAAAGAATTCTCCGCCGCCTCGGGCTGGGTGACTTTGGCCCGCCTGGCGGCGGCGATCTGGATGGTCATGAGGCTGACGCTGTGGGCCACGATGTCATGGAGTTCCCTGGCGATGCGCACCCGTTCCTCGGCGACAGCCAACTGGCCGGTGCGGTCCTCCTCCACCTTGATCCGCCGGGCCCGGCTCAACAGGACCGCCACGCCGAAGGAGATCAGCAGCACGGGCCAGAAGTCGGCGGCGTGCACCTTCCAGACCGTGAGGCTCTCCAGGAAGAAGGCCAGCCCGATTAGGAAGAACAACACACCGGCCAGGACCCGGGTAGGACGGACTTCCTGGATCATTACGGGGCGCTCTGTACTGAGGGCGGGGTCGGCGCGCTTGGCTCGCCCGGCACATTTGCCTGCAGGGGGAAAAATGGCTTGGGCGATGCCACGTAGGGATACGCCACCGTGATGTTGCCGGCCAGGTCCCGCACGACGAAGGTGAACTTCTGCAACGCCCCAGTGAAGTTGGGACTGCGGTAGTGCTCGTGAACGCCGACCCCATGCCCGGGCTGCAGATCGAACACGGTGAAGTTGCCGGCCGCGATGCTCGCTTGCACGTCGACCGCCGCATCCCTGGGCACGGTTATGACAATGTTCCCGAAGCCGTCAGTAACCTTGATGATCTTCGTGACCGGATCACCGGTTGGAATGCCGCTCAGGTCGAGATTGAGGTTGCCGGCCGCGAGCGCGTAGCGGGTCTGGACGTTGCCGGCGGTGGTCGGCGCGTACGAGCGGTTGCCGAACCCTCCGCTGGTCGGCGCGTTGAGGTTCAACGACGTCGAGCTTCCGATCAGAGCCACGGTGAGGATGAGACCCAAGAGGAGGGGCCATCCCTTGCCACCCCGGCGGCCCGTGAAGACCATTCCTGCGCCCAGGAGCATCAACAGCACGGACAGGATGGTCTCGCTGGTGAGGTTGACGATGGTGACGTTCAGCAGCCAGACCACGCCGACGGCTAGCAGCAGGATGCCGAAGAGGGGTCGGTCCGACCGCCGCCGGCGCTGGCGCACGACCGCCCGCGGGTACGGCGGCCAGGTACCGGCGGTGGAACCGCGGTCCCAACCCGGCTCGGCCAACATGCTTTGAGGCTAACGGGGGAGGACGCCCGGAACATCCCCCTACGGGCGGAAGCCGGTCCCCCTGGAGGGGGATCCGGCTGCAACCCGCCTCCAACCACGACCGGCAACTACGTTGAGTCGCCGTGACGACCCTCTTGAACGGCCGGCAATGGTTGGCGGTGCTCCGCATCGGTGTCGGGTTGTGGTGGCTGGAGAGCTATCGCCACAAGAACAAGAAGGCGTGGTTCGATCGGGGCAGTGGCATCGACTGGGCCGCCTCCGTAGCCGCCAAACATCGGTGGTCGTTCGTCAAGGTGGGCTTCGAGAAAACGGTGTTGCCCCGCAAGAAGCTCATGGCCTATCTGGTGGTCTACGCCGAACTGGCCCTTGGACTCGGACTGGTGTTCGGGTTCCTCACCCCGATCGCCGCCGCCGGCGGCCTCCTCCTCAACCTGCTGTATTTCGTGCTCATGATCCACGACTGGGCCGAGCAGGGACAGAACTCGATGATGGCCCTCATCGAAGTGTTCATCCTGGGGACGCATGCCTGGGGCACGTGGGCTATCGGTCACGCCATCGGCCTGTTCTGAACCGGCCCAACTTGCCTCGCTCCGGCGCTTAGGCTGAGAGGCATGTGCCGAAGCATCAAGACATTGAGGGACGCTGAGCCTCCCGCCACGGAGGACGAAATGGCGGCCGCTGCCTTGCAGTACGTCCGCAAGATCAGCGGCTACCGCAGCCCATCGCGAGCGAATGCCGCCGCCTTCGAGGGGGCGGTGGCCGAAGTCGCCGCCACCACCCGCCGATTGCTCGACGAGCTCGTGCCAGCTCGCCGGTCGTCCTCGGTTGCCTGAACGGCTGTACTTCCGCCAGCTGCTGTCCGGCCGGGACTTCGCCGAAGGTGTCCCGCTGGCCGCCCAGATGGTGAACTTCGTGTACCTGATCGGCGATCGGACCACCGGAGAGGCGGTCGTGGTCGATCCCGCCTATGGCGTCGCCGACTTGGTGTCCCAGGTCGAGGCTGACGGCATGCACCTGGTCGGCGCCCTGGTCACCCACCACCATCCCGATCATGTCGGGGGATCCATGGCGGGCCACGGGATCGAGGGGATCAGCAACCTGCTGGCCATCGCGCCCGTGCCTGTGCACGTCCATCGCAACGAGGCCGAATGGGTGCGCCGGGTCACGGGCGTGGCGGCCACGGATCTGGTGGCCCACGACAGCGGCGACGTGGTGACGGTCGGCGCCATCCCCATTGAGCTGCTCCACACGCCTGGTCACACGCCGGGCAGCCAGTGCTTCCTCGTCGATCGCCTTCTGGTGTCGGGAGACACCCTTTTCCTGGAAGGGTGCGGGCGCACGGACTTGCCCGGCGCCGATCCGGCCGCCATGTACGACAGCCTTCAGCGCCTCGCATCGCTGCCCGACGACGTCGCCGTGTATCCCGGTCACCGCTACTCGCCGGCATCAGTGGCCAGCCTGGCGGCCATCAAGGAACTGAACTACGTGTTCAAGCCGACCTCTCGCGACCAGTGGCTGAGCATGTTCGCGCCGGGTTGATCAAAGCCGAACACGGGCCGTAGCCTCAGATCGTGAGCTGGGCTTGGTGGTTCCTCGTGGTGAGTGCCGTCGGCGCGCTAATGACGCTCAATGCCTTTCTTCCCCGGCGCCGCGCCCTCAGCCTCCTGCCGAGCTTCTTCACCAGTTGGCTGACGAACGAGCTGGCCGCCCATCACCTGGCCTGGCAGCTGGTGGCGACCGCCATCTTCATCGCCGAGGGGGCGTTGTCCAGCTGGCCTGGCTGGGTTGGCCTGGGCCTGAGCTTGATCTCCTGGACCGGGTTGGTCGTGCTCATCCGGGCTTCGTTGCAGGCCAGCCAGGTCGTCGAGCAGGCGCTCGTCGACGCCCTCGGCGCCGGCTATCACCGGCACCTGGACCGGCGGCCGCGCGCCGCCGACGTCGCCGATGCTGTGCCGTTGCGCCAACTCGTCTTCCCGTTCCCTCGCAAAGGGCGCCACGTCGAGCGCATCCGCAACGTGGTCTACGCCGAGGTCGGCGGCAAGCGGCTGCGCCTCGACATCCATCGCCGGAAGGACCACCCGACCGGGGCGCCGATCCTGTTGCAGATCCACGGCGGCGGATGGGTGATCGGCCGCAAGGACGATCAGGGACAGCCGCTGCTGGCCCTTATGGCGGAGCACGGGTGGGTGGGCTTCAACGCCAACTACCGGCTGAGCCCCCGCGCCACCTTCCCGGATCACCTGGTGGACTTGAAGCGAGCGATGGCGTGGATCCGGGCCCACGCCGCCGAGTACGGGGGTGATCCCAGCCTCGTCGTGGTCACAGGCGGATCGGCAGGAGGCCATCTGGCCGCCCTCCTGGCCCTGACCGCCAACGACGCCGAGTATCAACCGGGCTTCGAGGACGCAGACACGACCGTTCAGGCCTGTATCCCCTACTACGCCGTCTACGACTTCACCAACCGCACGAAGGCCTGGCACAAGGACGGCTTCCAGGACTTCCTCGGCCGGGTGGTGATGAAGGTGTCCATCGAGCGGGATCCTGATGCGTACGCCAAGGCGTCACCGATCGATCGCGTGCACGCCGGGGCCCCGCCCTTCTTTGTGATCCACGGAGCCATAGACACACTGGCGCCCGTAGCCGACGCCCGCCTGTTCGTGGAACGTCTGCGCGCCGTGTCCCGTGAGCCGGTGGCCTACGCCGAGCTTCCGCTCACCCAGCACGCCTTCGATGTGTTCCCCTCCATTCGCGCCGCCGCGGTCATTCGAGGGGCAGAGCGCTTCGGCGACTGGGTGCACGCCCGCTACCTCGAACGCGCCGCGCCGCGGGTGGCGTCGGATCGGTGAGCTTTTGGACCTTGCGGCGCAAGGCGGCCCGAGTCGTGCTGCTCGATGCGGATAGTCGGGTGCTGTTGATCAACAACCTCGACCCGGCCGACTCCAACAAGCCGCCGTGGTGGGAGATCCCCGGCGGAGGGGTCGACGCGGGGGAAAGCATCGAGGAGGCGGCGATTCGCGAGCTGCACGAGGAGACGGGCATCGTCGCCAAGTTGGGGCCCTGCGTGTGGACACAGCAGACTGAGTACGACTTCGGTGGCTACCACTTCGAGAACGACGAGCGCATCTATGTGGCCTGGTGCGACGGGGGAGAGGTGCGACCGGCACGGCTCGAGTATCTGGAGGCACTGGCCTATCTCGGCCATCGCTGGTGGGAGTTGGACGCGCTGCTGCTGGCCGATGTTCCGGTCCTTCCGACGCGGCTCCGTGAGTTCCTTCCCGACCTGGTGGCAGGTAGGCTCCCTGCGGAACCGGTCGACATTGGCCATCCCGGGAGGCAGCTATGAAAGTGGTCGTCGACTACGACCTGTGCGAGAGCAACGCCATATGCATGGGTCTCGCCCCCACCGTGTTCGAGGTCCGCGACGATGACTTCCTCTATGTGCTCGACGAGCATCCGCCCGAGGAACTTCGCCCCAAGGTGGAAGCGGCCGTCCGTAGCTGCCCGAAGCAGGCCATCTCCCTCGTCGAGGATTGACGCCCGGCCGAGCGCTCGCGGCGGTGGCGGTGGTTTTGGCCCTGTCCAGCTGCGGATCGGGGAAAAGGGCGTCGCCGCCAACGTCGGCGGCCAGCACCACAACGTTACCGGCCGCCGCCACCACGACCACCAGCTCGACGACGACCACCAGCACCACCAGCACCACGGCGGCGGGCGGGCCATACGCCAGCTTCCCCACACCGGACGCGGCTGCCACCCATCTGGTCGACGCATGGAAGAAAGGCGACCGGGGGCTGGCCGCCCAATCGGCCACGCCGCCGGCGGTGAACGCGCTCTTTGCCCAGCCGTACCCGCCCGGAGGACCCGAGCACCGGGGTTGCAATGCCGGCCTCGGGGGGGCGGCCAGCTGCTTCTACCGCGTGGGTCAAAGCGGGCTGTCGATGCAGCTCTCCGACGTGGACGGCACCCATTGGAGAGTCGTGGACGTGCAGTTCCTCACGTGATGGGCGGCCAGTGAAGGGCCAGGCCGTCGCCGCTCTGCGCCATCGCAACTTTGCGCTGTTCTGGGGCGGGGCGCTGGTCTCCAACGTCGGCACCTGGATGCAGAACGTGACGGTCCCGTATGTGATCTTCCAGCTGACCAGGAGCGCGGGCTGGGTGGGCCTGGCCGCGTTCGCATCCCTCTTCCCGAGCCTCCTGCTCGGCCCGTTGGCCGGCTCGCTGGCCGACCGATTCGACCGGCGCCGGATGTTGATCTGGAGCAACGTGGTGCAGGCGGCGCTCGCGTTCGGCTTGTGGGGGGTGTGGATCGGCCATTGGCGGAGCCCGGCGCTGCTGATTGCCATCATCTCTGTCAACGGTTGTGCCTTTGGGGTGACCATGCCGTCCTGGCAGGCGTTTCTGACGCAGCTGGTTCCGCGCGCCGATCTTCTCAATGCGGTGACGTTGAATTCGGCCCAGTTCAACGCGGCCCGAGCCTTCGGCCCGGCCATCGGTGGCTTGATTCTGGGCCGGTTCGGTCCGTCCTGGGCGTTCCTGGCCAACGCACTGTCGTTCGCGGCGGTGATCGTGGCCTTGGCGGCCGTGCACCCCGTGATCGTCGAACGGGCCAAGCCCACCGAGCGGGTCCTCGCCCAGTTTGCCGAGGGCCTCCGCTATGCCCGGCGCCATAGCGGCATCATGTTGGCACTGATCCTGTGTGGGTGCCTCTCCTTCCTTGGCACGCCGGTGATCCAGTTGACTCCGGTGCTGGCCAAGCGCGTCTACCACGTCGGTCCGGGGCTGTACGGGCTACTCATCGCCGTGTTCGGTTCGGGCGCTGTCTTCGGTGCAGGGGTCCTCGGCCTGATCGGGAGCCGGTGGCCCAAGAGCAGGCTGGTCGTCTTCGGCGTCCTGTTGTACGCGGCCGGCCTGGTCCTGGTCGGCCTGACCGGGATCTACGCCCTTGGTCTGATCGGTCTGGCGGTGTGCGGTGTCGCTTTCCTGACCTGTATGGCGACGCTGAACACCACCATCCAGCTCCAGGTGGCCGAGCGGATCCGGGGCCGGATTCTGGCCCTCTGGATGATGGGCATCACGGGCTTCTACCCCCTCGGTGCGCTGCTCCAGGGATGGTTGGCCGATCAGATCGGAGTCCGAACGACGGTTCTCGGTGCCGGATTGCTGATGGGAGCGGTCGTGGCCGTGGTGGCCGCCAAGCCGGGACTGGCCGCCACCGTCAACGAGCACACCCACCGGCGGGAGGATGTCGTTCCCGGTCTCAAGGAGGCGGACGTCATCCTGACCTGACGGCTCATCAGATCCGAGCGGTAGCATGCCGTATGGACGAATTCCCGCTGATCATCTCCGTGGATGACCACGTCGTCGAGCCGGCGCAGGTCTGGACCGAGCGGCTGCCCGCCAAGTTCCGCGAGATCGGTCCTCGGGTGGTGCGGGCTCCTCTCGGAGAGATGCAGTTCGTCGGTGGCAAGTTCTCCTACACGTCGGCGCCTGGTGGCCTTGCCTGCGACTGGTGGTACTACGAAGATCTGCGCTGGCCGCAGACCCGGCTCTCGGCCGCCGCCGGCTTCGACCGCGACGAGGTGAAGATCACCGCCATCACGTACGAGGAGATGCGGCCGGGCTGCTACGACACCAAGGAGCGATTGGCGGACATGGACGTCAATCACGTCGAAGCGTCGCTGTGCTTCCCGACGTTCCCGCGGTTCTGCGGGCAGACCTTCGCCGAGGCCAAAGACAAAGACCTGGCCCTGCTCTGTGTTCAGGCCTACAACGACTGGATGGTCGACGAGTGGTGTGGCCCCTCGGGCGGACGGTTGGTCCCTCTCTGCCTGATCCCACTTTGGGATGCCGGTCTGGCTGCAGCCGAGGTGCGGCGCAACGCAGCGCGCGGCGTCCGGGCGGTGTGCTTCTCGGAGATCCCGCCGTTCCTCGGACTGCCGTCGGTCCACGACAAGGACCGCTACTGGGATCCGTTCTTCGCCGCCTGCGACGAGACAGGCACGGTGATCAATATGCACATCGGCTCGTCGTCCAAGATGCCATCCACGTCGAGCGACGCCCCTCCCGCGGTGGGATCGACGCTCACCTTCATGAACGCGTGCATGTCGCTGGTGGACTGGCTGATGTGTGGGGTCCTGGTCCGGTTCGACAACTTGAAGCTGGCCTACTCCGAGGGCCAGATCGGCTGGATTCCCTACGTTCTCGAGCGGGCCGATGCGGTGTGGGATCAGAACCGGGCTTGGGGCGGTGTGGACCAGATCCCTGAGCCGCCGAGCCGCTATTTCCACGACCACATCTACGGGTGCTTCTTCGACGATGCGCACGGACTGAGGTCGCTCGAGGAGCTGGGTGTGGACAACATCACCTTCGAGACCGACTATCCCCATTCGGATAGCACATGGCCCCATACGGTCGAGATTGCCAAGGCCCAGATGAAGGATCTCGACGACATCACCGTGGAGAAGATCGTGCGCGGCAACGCCATAAAGCTGTTCCAGCTGGACCTCTGAGGCTCAGCTTCGCCGGGCTCGCTTCACGCGGTACATGGCCTCGTCGGCTTGAAGGAGCAGTTCTTCGACGGTCGTGCCCGGATGGCTGGCGGTGGCCACGCCGACGCTGACCCGCGACACGATCTCGACGTCCTTCCAGCGAATCGGTTCCTCCAGGCTGGCGACGATGCGCTTGGCCAGACCCTCGGTGACGCTTTCGTCCTCGACTCCCTCGGCCAGGACGACGAACTCATCGCCGCCGAGCCGGGCCACCGTGTCCTCTGGACGGCACGCCGCTTCCAGGCGCGATGCACTTTCGCGCAGCACGGCGTCCCCGGCCGGATGACCGTGGGTGTCGTTGACCAGCTTGAAGCGATCCAGGTCGCAGAAAAGCAGGGCGACGTTGCCGGACTGGCGGACGGCGCGCCGCATCGCCGTCTCCAGGCGGTCGTGGAAAAGTGCCCGGTTGGGAAGTCCGGTGAGCGGGTCATGCAGCGCTCTCCGCACCAACTCCTGTTCGGTCTCGCGGCGCCGGCTCACGTCCCGGCTGGAGACGTGTACCGCCACTGCCGCGCCGGATTCGTCCCGGACCAGCTGGGCCAGTGCTTCGAACCATCGCCAATCGCCCTCGGCAGTGCGAATGCGGGCCTCGATCGTGACCGGGTCGCCGCCGGCGGGGAGCTTGGCGTAGAGAGATGCGGCCGATGCCAGGTCATCGGGATGGGTGAGCTCCGTCACGTTCGTTCCGACCAGTCGCCGAGGGTCGTAGCCGAGCGAACGCCACGAAGGAGAGGCGTAGGTGAGCGTGCCGGAGTCAGGCGCGAAGATCGACACCAGCTCGCTGGCGCTGTCGGCGAGCAGTCGCAGCCGGGCTTCGGATTGCCGAAGCTCCTCCTCGGCCCGGCGGCGGCGGGTCACATCCACGCCGCTGAACACCACGTGGCTGACCGAGCCGGAATCGCCGAGGATGGCGCCGCCGCTCCACTCGATGTGCACGCGCTCGCCCAATCGGGTCACCCATTGGCCGGATTGACCGAACGGCAAGGTGTCCGGCGCGATGTGGGCGAAGGCTCGGGCCACGTTCGCGGCCGCTTCCGGCGGTACGAGCACCTGCCAGCACAGCCGGCCGATCACCTCGCCGGCGCAGTAGCCGGTCAGCGCCTCGCAGGCCCGGTTGAACCGGACGATGTGGCCGTCGCTATCGGTGACCATGACGAGACTGCCGGAAGCCTGGATGACGGCATCAACCAGGTCCCGTTCCTGGCGGAGCAGTTCGGCGGTAGCGCGGCGCTCGGTGAGATCGCGTATGTTGAGCACCAGGCCGCGCACCATCGGGTCGTCCACACGATCGTGGGCCATCACCTCGCAGTGACGCCATGACCCGTTGGCGTGACGAACCCGCAGGACCAGGGCCGGGGCGGCGTCAAATTCGTCGCGGGGCAAGGCCAGTCGCTCGAACACGGCGGGCAGGTCTTCGGGGTGGAGCAGGTCGATGGCGGGGACATCGAGGAGATCGTCGGGGTTATATCCGAGCATCGGGGTCACGGCCGGGCTGACCAGCCTGACCCGCGTATCCGCGTCCAACAGCGCGATGACATCCGCGGAGCTGGCGAAGAGAGCGGACAGCAGCGCCTCATGGCTGGATAGTTGTGCGTTCGCCCCCACCTTCTCATGGTGCCTTGTTTCTCCGCGCTTGGGAACGGCACCTGACCAGCTGAAACCGAAAAGACCCTTTCCCCTCTTCGGACGCTACCGGGTCACCATCAGGGCATCGAGGGCGACGCAACCGTCCGGCCGGCACAGGAGGGGGTTGATGTCCAGCTCGGCCAGATCGCCATCGAGGTCCACCGCCAGCCGCTGTACGGCCATGAGCACCGCCACCAGAGCGTCGATGTTCGCCGGCTTGGCGCCGCGGACGCCGCGTAGCAGGGTGGCGGCCCGCAGCTCGTCCACCATCCGTCTCGCCTCGCTGGCGTCGAAGGGCGGGACGCGAAAGGCGGTGTCTTCGAAGACCTCGACCAGCACGCCGCCCAGGCCGACCATCACGGCCTTGCCGAACAGCTCATCTTCCACCACACCGACCACCGTCTCCACGCCGCCTTGCACCAGCTCGCACACCAAGACCCCGTCGAGCGGGTCGTCGCCGGCCGCTTCCACCAGCTGGTGGTACACCCGGCGGGCCTCGGTGGCCGAGCCGACGCCGACCCGGACCAGGCCGCGCTCGGACTTGTGGGCGATGGCCGCCGAGCACGCCTTCATCACCACCGGCGCGCCGATGCTGGTCACGGCCCGGGCCGCGTCGGCGGCGCTGGTGACCAGCACATCCCGGCTCACCGGGATCCCGTAGGCGGCCAGGACCGCCTTGGCGTTGTGTTCGTTGAGGGCTCGGCCGCGCCCGGCGGCGGCGAGGATGGGCCGCGCCACCCGAGCCGCGGCGGAGGGACGCTTGGGCGGACCCGGGCGATCGAAGGGGGAGCGGTAGCGACGCTGGAAGTGGTGATGGTCGTACCACGCCTTCACCGCGCCGAGGCAGTTGGCGAACGTGGTGAACACGACCAGCCGATCCGACCCCAGCAGGGTGTCCCGGTAGGCGGCCTCATCGGCGACCGGCGAGCCCCAGATGACGCACACCGGCTTGTCGGTCGACGCCGCCACCGCCGCCAGGTCGGCGGCCAGCTGATCGGAGTGGGGCGGGAACGCTCCGGTGATGGGACATACCAACGCGTCGACATTGGGGTCCGCCATGATGGCGTCGAGGATGCGCCGGCCGCGCCAATCGGCGACGGGATGACCGCCATTGTCGACGGGGTTCGACACTCGCAGGTAAGGGGGGATCCATTCGTGCAGCTGGCGCTGGGTCTCCTCGCTCAGTGTCGGGACGGGCAGGCCGATGGACTCGGCCATGTCGCAGGCGTGGGCGCTTGTCCCTCCCGAGATCGAGTAGATGCAGATCCCGCCCGGCTTGGATGTGCCGAGCGACGTGGGCGCGTCGCTGCGCGCCAGCATGACGCTGGTGTCGAGGAGTTGGTCGAGACCCTCCACCCGGATCACGCCGAACTGGCGGAACACGCCGTTGATCACACCATCGCGCCCCGTCAGATGCGCGGTGTGCGACAAGGCCATGGCCCGGCCTTTGTTGGTGCGGCCAACCTTCACCATGACAATGGGAACGCCGGTGCGAGCGGCATGGTCGGCGGCGAGGCAGAACGTGCGGCCGTCCTTGAAGCCCTCGGTGTACGCGGCGATGGCGCCCACCTGCGATTGGTCGGCGAAGTAGCGGGCAAAGTCGGCGAACTCGAGGTCGGACTCGTTGCCCGTCGGCGCCCACGCATGCAACGCCACGCCGATCTGCTGGGCCTGGAACAGCGGCCGCCCCTGGTGCCCGCTCTGGGTGATCAGGGCAATGCGGCGTCCGGGAAGATCTCGGCGAAAGACCTCGAAGGCGTTGAGATTGGTATTCGGGCCGAGGAGGTGAAGGTCACTGCCCGCCACCAGGTCTTCCAGCTTGGTCTGAAGAAGCCGTCCTTCGTCGCCGACCTCGGCGAAGCCGGCACTGAAGATCACCGCGAACTTGGCCTTCTTCTCGATGGCGTCGCCGAGGGCCGAGAGCGCATCGCCTACGACGATCACGGCCAGGTCGATCTCGTCGGGGATGTCGGCAATCGACGGATAGGAGACCAGGCCGCCGACTTCGGGCCGCTTGGGGTTGACGGGGTAGACCGTTGCTCCCGCCGATTCTGCCCAGCGCCGGAGATGGTTGGTCACGCCCGTGTTGGGCCGGCCGGGCTCATCGGATGCGCCGATCACCGCGACCGTGCGGGGCGCGAAGAAGCGGCCCAGGTCAACGTCGCGCAGGCTGAGCGGCCGACCGTTGAGATCCGTTTCAGGTCGGGTGACAGGTTGAGCGGGTCGAGCGGGTCGAGCGGGTCGAGCGGGTCGAGCGGTAGGCGCCACCGGCTCAGGCTACCGTCGCACCTGACGGACCGTCAGATCCTTGGTACGGTCCGGTCGTGCCGCCGGCCACGCCCCTGTACCTGCACGAGGTGGTCGACATCGTCGGCCAAGGGGCCGTCCCGTACATGGACCAGACGGTGGCGTTCGATACCGAGGGGGCGGCGGGACGCGGGCTGGTGCTGTTCGGGACCTGGCAGGTGGTCGGCTCGACCGGTCGCTGGCCCCAGGTGGTGAACGTCTGGGAGCTGACGGACGGGTGGGAGGGTTGGCGACGGCTGGTGTCAACCACCAACTTGCGCCGCGCGGAGAACCAGGCGCTGTCGGACTGGTGGGACGAGGCGTACCGGCACCGGACGGGAGGCTTTGACCGCCTGCTCGGGCCCGGGCCGGGATGCCCGACGCTGGAGTCGTTGAGGCGGGCCGGAGTGCGCAGTTCGCTGTTCGTGCACGAGCTTTCCACGGTGCGGCCGGGCGCCGGACCTGACTATCTGGCGGCCGTCGCTGACCGCTGGGTCGCGGTCTTGGCCGACCACGGCCATCTGCCGGTCGGCCGGTGGCACGTCCTCCTCGGCGACACCGAGGTGGTGACCGTGTGGGCCACCGACCTCGACGCCCACGTGTCGTTCCAGCAGTCCACCGATCCTCGCATCTCGTCATGGCGGGCGACGGCCCGGCAATGGCTCACCGGCTGGCGGGAAGAACTGCTCGTTGCCCACCCGGGCACGGCCCTGTGGGCACCGCCTTAGTCGTAGAGGGGGCGGGCGGGGCGGCGGGGGCGGGGCGGGCGATTACGGCCGGGC
>JRHI01000013.1_pt1 | contig 156903 bp, 140 predicted proteins | sample 215371 | NCBI WGS metagenome assembly JRHI01 (sample SAMN02929681, study PRJNA255918) | sediment metagenome | biome: cave system; feature: Ice Cave; material: Sediment; isolation source: sediment from deep within a dark volcanic ice cave with no known source of... ...
AGGCGGTACTACTTCGTCAAGCGTGTGCCGGAACTAAACAACGACTCATCGCCTCCCTGGAACGGGATGACGCCAAGCCGAGCACCCTTGACTACCCCGCAGCGTATGACCGTCAGCTCGTGGACACACACGCCACGACAGACCCGGGAGACAGCCGCGGGGTCGCTCCGACGGAGCGACAGCTGGAGCTGCTGCGCCTGAACGGCTTGTTGGGGATCTCCCTCCCGCCGCCACGTGGATTCACGCGTCGTTGGTCGTCGACAGTCTCTTTGGCAACCCCGCAGGCGAGAGTGCCCGGCGATGGTTGACCACGGGCGGAACGCCGCCGGATGAGGCCGGGACGGCCGTCGCAATGGCAATGCAGGATGTCGCCGCGAGCCGCGGGCGGAGTTGCATCCGAGACTCGTGGTCCGGGGTCATGGATCGACAGCGGCGCGAGCGACCGAGCTCGGCCGAGAAGGAGCTGACCAGGCAGGCCGACGAGGCGCGGAGACGCCGCCGTCTGGCGCACCATCTCCATCACGACCACAACGCGGGACCCCACCAAGCGCACAACCGAGGTCGCGGGGTCGGCATGTGAGCGCTGACGTCCCGACGCCGGATGCAGGCCGTATGTCGGATTTACCCGTGTTTCGACAGGTTATGAGGGTAGAAGCATGCGCGCTAAGCGCCGCCTTCTTAGCCGATCACAGACGCAGATGACCAGACATCGCCTCAATCCCCTCCGCCTCCGCGCCGAGATCCTCAAGCGCGGCCTCGATGGTCAGACGTTTGCCGCGGAAGCCGGAATCTCCGCCGCTACGCTCTCCCACGTGGTCGGCGGTCGCTCCGCCAATCCTCGGACGTTAACAGCCATCGTCCACGCCCTGGCGCGGATCCCAGTGGTCGATGGGCTCGATCAGCTTCTCGAGGAGATCCCCGCCACAGTCAAAGCGCAGGGCGCGCTTCATGGAACCGCTCCGGCGGACGCGCAGCATGCCGGCCCGTAGGCCGCTGGGGAAGCGCGTTGTTTGGCGTTAACGTGATGTCGGCGTCGCCATCAGTTCTCGCGCAGCATCCGGCTCAGGGCCTCGTACGTGTCGTCCACGACGAGATGCTCGTAGTTCCGCTGGATCATCACCAACGACGTGTGGCCGACGATCTTGGCCACCATCAGCGGATTCATTCCGCGGCGCAACGCCTCGGTGATAAAGCTGTGCCGGAAGAGGTGCGGATACACCCGCTTCCCGACCCGTGCCCGCTCGGCGATGTCGCGAATCATCTGCAGCACGCCGGAAGTCTCCAGCGGGGCGATGCGGCCGTTAGGACTGCGCCGCAAGGCGACAAAGAGTCGGTCGGGGGAGTCGGCGGGCCGACCCTTCTCGGCATACCGGCGGAGCCGCCGAGCCAAGTCGGGCATGATCGGTGCCAAGCGATTGTCGCCGCCCTTGGCACGGGTGATGCGCAGGAAGTGATTTCGGTTGCGCTCGATGATGTCCGCCGGTGCAAGGCCGACCAGCTCGCCGACGCGCATTCCGGTGTCGGCGAGAACGCGGATGATCAGCTTGTCGCGCTCGGTCGGCGCCGTCGCCTCCATGGTTGCGACCTCATCGCGACTCAACACGTCGATATCGCGCCGAGCAAGCTTGGGAAGCTGACCCTTGGCGTCGACGGTCTCGCCCTGTCGGTGCGCCCAGCCCAGGAAGAGATTGACGTTGCGCACGTACGCGTGAACCGAATGGCGCGACAGCGGGCCCCGCTTGCCGCCGCGCTCGAGCAGTTCGCTGGAGTACCTGTCCATGACCCGGTTGGTCAGCTCGTCGATGCTGGTGATCCCCTCGCGCTCGCAGAAGGGAAGGAAGACCTGGCGAAGTGGGTAGCCGTACGCGTCCTTCACTGTTTTCGGCGACAGTCCTCGCGCTCGACACGACGCGAGGTAATCGTCGACAAGCCGCGCGAGCGGCGGTTCGGTGGTCGCCGGGATGACCTTCAGACGGCTCACGAGGGTCCTCGGGCTGAGAGGGGAAGGAGCGATATCAGTCAGGATACCGCTGTACACCATCACTTTCAAGCCGTTTATTCATCCCAGTTTGCAGCGCTTTTTAGCAGCGTTGAAGCGCGATGCAAGAGGTGTACCTGAACTCAAAATCGAGCAGGTGGTGGAGCCAGGGGGACTCGAACCCCCGACCCCTTGCATGCCATGCAAGTGCTCTCCCAACTGAGCTATGGCCCCGAAAGGGATGGTAGCAGCGGAGCCGGCGCGTCCTGACAGGGTCTGCACAGCCAAACTCGACAGACAGCGGCGTCACGACAGCAGACAACAGCGCAGTCACCTAAACGGGCCGCCCCCTTGGAAGCGCACAATAGAGCGCAGACGCAGTGCGATGCGACAGGTGCCACGCAGGTGCCATCGCCATGGGAGCCGGCGGGAATGGTCTTGATCGATGGCGCCACCAACACGGGGGAACGGACGTCGCCCCTGGTCACCGCCGCCCAGCGCCTGGCCGGTCGTATCGAGACCCTTGTCGAGGAGGTCGGCAGGCTCCGCGAGGACAACGCCGCTCTCCGGCGCGAGGTGCGCGAGGCCGTTGCGCTGCTCGACGGAGTTGGCGGCCCCGTCGGCGCGGATGGGCACCGCACGGTGCGCGGTCGGGCGCGGCTGGTTGCCAAGGAGAAAGCTCCCGCACGTCGCCGCCGCAGGGGCCGCGCGCCGAAGGGACGGGCAACTCCCACCGACGTCACCGCCGACGTGGTACGCGCCGTCCTGGTCAAGCTCGGTGACGCCACCGCGTCGGAGATCGCACTGGAGATCACCCGTGCTCGCGCGCAGGCGGGAGTGGTCGGCTCCACCGCGCCGGTGGGCGGACGGGCTGTCCGCTTCCTCGCCGAGCGCGCGGGTGCTACCACCCGCGTTGGCGAGGACGGCCAGCGCCGCTACCGTCTGGGCTAGCCGGCCGCAGCCGGTCTGATGTCTAAAGGCGGTTGGGGTCGCGACCGAAGAATGCGGCGAGACGGTCATACAGCGGCGCGGACGGATCGATCGACACCTCTGGACCGAAGGCCTCGCCGCGCATCTGTGGTTTGAGAGCACCCCGCGCCCAGGTCACCGCGGCCTCACCAACCTGGGCGTCGAGCCCGGTGGACTGGCCGGTGGCGCGGCCCAGGTCCCACGTATGGACTGCGAGCTCGGCGGTCAGCTGGTCGACGGCGAAGCGCTTCGGCACCTCGCCCATCCCGGGCATCGCGACGCTGCCGTCGACGTCGGCGCTGCGAAAGGTGGCGATGAGCGCAGCTCCAACTCGCCGGAACTCGACGACCGCGTCGTCAGCGTGGGGTGGCGCGGCCGTCCAGTCCGGCTTGGCGCCCGTGGCCCTGATCTCGCCGTTGCGCGCCGACTGGATGACGTGATCGACGAGGCGGGTGACGTCCCAGTCGTGACACGGGGTGCGCATCTCCCACTGGCCCTCGCCCACGCCGGCGATGACGTCGCCCGCCTGGTCGACGGCGCGGGAGAGCGTGGCCAGCGGGTCGGAATCTGGGGCGGTCACCTCGGCCATGGTATCCGGGCCGTACCCTTCCGCCGCAAACTGGATCATGCGTACGATTAGCGCACCGTGAGCATCCCCGCGCGCGTCAGCCTGGCGACCCTGGGTGTGCGCAATGTCGCGGCCAGTACGGCGTTCTACCTGGCGCTGGGATGGCCACTGTCGCCTGCGTCTGTCGAGGGCGAGGTGAGCTTCTTCAACACCGCCGGCGGCTTGCTCGGCCTGTTCGGGCGTGAGGCACTGGCGGAGGACGCCAACTCGGAGGACGACGACGACATCCATGGCTTCCGCGGCGTCACGCTGGCCATCAACCTCGAGAGTGAGGCCCTCGTCGACGAGGCGTTCGACCAGGTGAGGGTGGCCGGCGCAAGGGTGCTCAAGGAGCCGATCAAGGTGTTCTGGGGCGGGTACTCCGGGTACTTCGCGGACCCTGACGGCCACGTCTGGGAGGTGGCGCACAACCCCGGCTGGCCGATGGGCGACGACGGGCGGCCGCAACTGCCCAGCGCCGACTGATGGGGTCCGACGAGCGCGGCACCGCAAGCGGGGATGTGCCACAGCTGCCGCGCGCGATCGCACCCACCGGTACAATGCGGCCCTGCAGTGGGCGGGCTCCACCGCCGACGGGTACGCCGGCTACACACGCGAGCACCGCGTGACCGCACCGGGCGTCGACGGCGAGGTGGGCCTCTCAGCCGACCCGCAGTTCCGCGGCGACCCGGCGTTGCTCAACCCCGAGACGCTGCTGGTCATGTCGGCGTCCTCGTGCCAGATGCTGTCGTTCCTCGCTGAGGCCAGCCGAGCCGGGGTGGACGTGGTGTCGTACACCGACAGCGCAACCGGGGAGATGCCGGTCGAATCGACGATGTGGGTACAGCGGATCACGCTCGAGCCGGTGATCACCATCCGCGGTGACTACGACGAGGCGACGGTGCAGCACCTCGTGGAACGCGCCCACCAACGGTGCTTCATCGCCAACAGCGTGCGCACCGCGATCACCGTCGACGCGACGCTGGCGAGGGTCGTGTAGCCACAGCGCCCCTTGGCCGGCGACTGTGTCACAGACCGCGGCTCGTCGTGTCGACTGTGTGTGGGCGGAGCTCACGGCGTGACATCGAATACGGTGTATTGATGTGCACCTCGGTGAAGGGCATCGGTGTCGCCGGCCAACACGCCTTGGCCGCTGCGTGGGGTGTTGCACTGCTGGTCGCGCTCAGCGCGTGCGGGGCCGGTGGGGGAGGCGGGCCTCAATCGCCGGGGACGTCGCCCTCGCCACCGCAGACGGCGTCGCCGTGTCCCGCGGGAGCGACCGCGGCCAGCGCCGCCCCGGGCGGGGAGACACAGGCCCTGACGGTCGTCCACGTCCTGGTGACGGCCGGCGTTGCGACGACGCCCGGGGTGTTGCGCGCCGGCACGACATCCTGCGTCAGTGTCGGCGTCGGCCAGACGGTGGCGCTGACGATCGACGCACGCGTGCCCCCGGTCCCGGCCGAGTCGCAGGGAGCGAGTCTGCTGTCGGCGATCACGGTCACACCGCGGGTGGCGACCGGGCCCGGTGTGCCTGCGCACTACGTCGTGACATTCACCGCAGAAGCGCCCGGGACGACCACGCTGGCGTACCTGCCGGCGACGTGCACGCTGCCACCGGGGGCTTGCTGAGCTCGTCGGCGTACGTCGTGCGCGCCCACGTCAGGACGCGCGATGCCGTGCGTACGGCGGCTTGTCCGTTGAGCGTCCGCCCCGCCACCTGACACTCGCCGGCATGACGGCACCGCGCAGGTTGCTGACCCGAAGGTCGGGGCGGATGCTCGGCATCAGCCTCCTCGCGGCGTCGGCGGCGGCGATCGGCGTGGTGATGACGGCGCGCGGCAGCGACCAGCCGCTGGCGTCGGCAACACCGGCGGTGGGGGCGCCCGGGCCGGCGGCCACCCTGCTGGTGTTCGTCAGCGGCGCTGTGGCTCACCCGGGCCTGTACGAGCTGGCCGTCGGCGCCCGGATCGCCGACGCCATCGCCGATGCGGGCGGAATCCTGCCCAGCGCGGATCCCGGCAAGCTGCCCAACCTGGCCGGGGTTGTCCACGACGGCCACCAGGTCAACGTTCCGTTCGCCAAAGGCGCGCATGCCGCCACCTCCGTGAAGGTCGACGCCAACAGCGCATCGGTGAGCGAGCTCGAGCAGGTTCTCGGGATCACTCCGGACATCGCCACCTCGATCGTCGACATCCGCACCCAGTGGGGTCCGTTCGCCAACCTCGCCGACATGCGCAAGGCGCTCGGGCTGGACCCGGCGACCGCGGCGTTGATCGGCAAACACCTGAGCTTTCTGACCGCCGTGCAATGAGCGTCACCGCTCCGTGGCGTCTGGCGCTGTGCTCCGTCGCGTTCTCGGCGTGTGTCGCTGTGGCGCCCTTGGGCATCGGGCTGGCCGTGCTGGTGGCGGTGATCGCGTGCGTTGTGGTCACGCTGGTCTTCGTGGAATGGCGGTCGGTCACCGCCATGGCCGCGATCGTCGCGTGCGCTCTGGGCACCTGGCGCGGAGTAGCTATCGCTGCGGTCGATCACGGAGTGGGGAGCGTCAACGGCCACCTCGGCACTGCGGCGATCGTGCTGCGCGGGGCGGTCGGCGACGCAGGCGTGCCGGGGCGCGACGACACAATCGTTGTCGACGTGCGCGAGGTCGCCACCCCATCAGGCCACTGGATCGTCGGCGGGGCTGTGGTCGTGGAACCGCGCAGCGCCGTCGCCGTGTTGCCGGGCGACACGGTCGACGTGGAGACCATCAGCCTGCGCGCGCCGCCGCGGCGACCAGGTGCCCTCTCGGCGACAGCTCTCGAGCGCGTCGGCGCCACGGCGATCGCCACGGCAGCCCAGGTGACCGTGCTCGCTCATGGCGGGCCCACTCCCGCGCGAGTCGCGCAGCAACTGCGACAGGTGCTCACCGGCACGGTCACCCGCGCATTACCGGAGCCGGAGGCGACGCTGCTGCTCGGCACCGCTTTCGGCATCCACGGCCGGATCGACGGCGCGGTCAAGGCTCCCCTGCAGGACGCTGGGTTGATCCACATCATCGCGGTCAGTGGGCTCAAGGTTGTCATGGTTGCCGGCCTCGTCGAGGCTCTGGCGAGGGTGCGCGGTTGGTCGCGACGGCGCCGGACCGTGGCCACGCTGGCCACCATCGGCTCCTACGTCATCCTCAGCGGCGCGGGGTCGGCTGCGTTGCGCAGCAGCCTGATGGTCGGCGCCGGGCTCCTGCTCAGCCGCGACGGGCGGCGGCCGCATTCGTTTGCACTCCTCGGCCTGTGCGCGGCGCTGTTGCTGGCGATCGAGCCCGCCGTGGCCACGGACGTCGGCTTCCAGCTCTCGGTCCTGGGCACTGCCGGGATCCTTCTGCTGGCGTCGCCGATCGCCGCGCATGTCCCCGGCCCGCGGCTGCTGGTCGAGCCATTCGCGGTGACCATCGCCGCCCAGCTCGCCACAGCGCCGATCACGGCGGGCACCTTCGGTGTGCTCTCGCTGGTCGGGCCGTTCGCCAACGCGCTGGTGCTGCCCCTGATTCCGCTGGTCATCGTCGTTGGCGGAGCCGGAGCCGTGCTGGGCACGGCGATCCCGGCCCTCGGCTGGGCGCCCCTGCACATTGCGGCCCTCGCCTGCTCGGTGATCCTGGCGATCGCCGAGGGCGCCGCGGCCTGCCCACTGGCGGCCATCCACCTCCTGCTCTGGCCCTCAGCGTGGTCGGTCGCGGAGCTGGCCGCGGTGGGCGCGGGCGGCCTGGCCTGGTTCGCCCACGAGCGGTGGCTGCCGTTCCGGGCGGGGTCGGCGACGGTGGCGGCGGGTGGCGCGGTCGCCGCGGGCATCGCATCAATGTCCATCGCCGCCGCTGCCACGGGGGCGGCTCTGCGGGTAGTGGTGCTCGACGTGGGCAACGGAGCGGCGGTGCTCATCCGGCCGCCGGGTGGGGGATCGGTCCTCGTCGACGGCGGCTCCGACGGCGCGCAGCCCTGCTCAGCGCGCTCGGTCGCGCCATGTCACCGCTCGATCGCCACCTCGACGCTGTCGTCCTCACCGCCACCGACAGGGCGACGTCAGCCGCGATCCCGAGCCTGGTGGGGCACTACGACGTGGGCTGGTTGCTGGTGTCGCAACCGCTGCCGGCAGCACTGCAGACGGCTGCCACCCGCTTCGCCGGCACCGGCACCAAGGTGATCGTGGCCGGGGCCACCCCGTGGAAGGTCGCGGGGCTGAGCGCCCGCTGCGTCGCGTCCGGTCCTCTGTCGACGTCCCCCTGCGTCCTGCAACTCACCGTGGGACTGTCCACCGCCCTGGTCACAGGCAACCTCGCGCAGGCCTCGCAGGACGAGCTCGCCGGTGTTGCCGGCGCGCAGCTCCGCGCCGACCTGCTGGTCGCGCCGACCACCACCGCGCCATCCGCCGACCTCCTCGCGGCGGTGCGGCCTTCCCTCCTCGCCGTTCCCGCCAAGCGCATCCCGCCCGGCCTTGGTGGCCTCGGGCTGGACATCGCCGTCACCGGGCGCGACCGCGACATCAACTACTCAGCGGTCGCCTCGGGCGGCTTCGCCAACGACACCGGCTGAGCGATCACAATCCGCCCGTGGCCACACAGCCCCCGGGACTGCTGCTCGTCCACGGCGATGAGGCATACCTGGTGGACCGCACCGTCGAGCAGTGGCGCGCGGCCGCGACCAGCGATGTCGAGGTGATCGATGCCCCGACGAAGCTGCAGCCGCTGATCGCCAGCCTCGTCGACATGCCGCTGTTCGCCACCGAACGACACGTGCTGGTCCGCGACCTGCCCCAGTTGTCGGGGTCGCGAAAGGGAACCGTGGGTGTGGACGAGCTGGTGCGCGCGCTGAAGATGCGCGCGCCGAGCACGCATCTCTGCCTGGCGGTGCGTGCCGCCGTCGCCCCCGCCAACCCGCTGCTCGCCGCCGTCCAGGCGCTGGGCGGCCGAGTCGTCCATCACCAGCTGCTTCGCCAGGGCGACCGTCGCCACTGGCTGGATGTGGAGTTGCGCACGCGCAACCTCGGGCTCCCGCAGGGCGGCGCCGACCTGCTCTTGCGCAGCAGTGGCGGCGACCTTGGGGCCATCGCCGGTGAGCTCGACAAGATCGCTGCCCACGGCCACGGGCTGAACATCGAGCAGTTGCAACGGCTCGTAGCCGGGACGGAGCAGCTCCAGCTCTACAACGTGCTCGACCTGCTCGCCGGTCCGCAGCCGGCGGCCGGGGCAGCGCTTCTCGCTGACCTGATCGCCGAAGGCCGCTCCGCGCAGTACCTGCTGTCGATCCTCGCCGGCCAGCTGCGCGACCTGCTCATGGCGCACGCCGTCTTGTTCGGCGGTGACCGGGGCGCGAGCGCGCTGGCGTCCGCGCTGCGGATTCCCGCGTGGCGCGCTGAGCGCGTCCTGCGCACGATGCACGCAATCCCCGCGACGCTGGCGATCGCCTGGATGCGCCAGCTGCAGCGCATCGACGCCGGACTGAAGGCAGGCGAGGTCGACGACGTCGCCGCGCTGCAGCTCTGGGGACTGGCGGCGGCGCAGGCGCTGCGCGACCGGCGCACCCGGCGGGTCGCCTGAGCTCGCGCTCACCCGGCTGCGGCCTACGAGGGGGCGCGACCGCCGAGCGACGGCTCCAGCCGCGCCCGCGCGGTGGGAAAGTCGCGCACGCGCCACAGCGGCGTGAAGACGATGGTCATGCTGGCCACCGCGCCGAGCAGAGACATCGACCACAAGGTGGTGGTGGCGCCGATGGCGGCGGCGAGCAGGCCGCCGACCAGGTTGCCGAGCGGCCACGCGCCCCAGAAGAAGGTGCGGAACACCGAGCTCATCCGGCCCTGCAGGGGCGCTGGCGAGAGCGACTGCCGCAGCGTGATCTGGGCGATGTTGCCCGCAGTGCCCACGGCCCCGGTGACCACGAACAGGGGGAAGAGCAGCGCGGCGGGGGGAACGAACACGGCGAGAGGGATCAAGGCGAAGAGCCCGATGCCGACCGCGTCCGTGAAAGCCATCGTCCGTCCGACGCCGAGCCTGGCGATCACCCGCCAGGCAACCACCGAGCCCGCGATCGCACCGGCGCCGGTGGACGCGATGACCGCGCCGAGCAACCCCGGGCTCATGTGCAGGCGACCGTAGGCGAACACGAACAGCGGCGCCTCGTAGGCGTGCGCGAACACGCCGGCGAGGGTGAGGCAGAGCAGCTGGGCGCGGAGCACGGGGTTGCCGAAGACGTGGCGCAGTCCCTCGCCCACCTCACCCAGGATCTGACGCCGTCCGGTTGTGGCGATGAGCGGTTCGCGGTGGCGGATCGCCAACAGCGACACCGCCGACACCAGGAATGACGCAGCGTCGACGAGAACCGCGCGAGCGGCCCCGACGGCCTGCACCAGCAGGCCGCCAAAGCCGGGCCCGGCCATGGCGCCGGCCGACCAGGTCACCTCGAGCCGGCTGTTGGCCTCGAGCAGCTGGTCGCCCCTTACCAGCATGGGCACGTAGGCAAGATAGGCGAGGTCGAAGAACACGCTGAACACGCCCATGACCACCGCCGCCACGAAGAGGTGCCAGAGCTGCAGGGTGCCGGCGGCGGCCAGCACCGGGATGATCACCAGGACGGCTGCCCGCGCCAGGTTGCACACCAGCATCAGCCGTCGTTTGCGCACTCGGTCGACGATCGCGCCGGCGCCGAGCGCAAGCAGCGGGAAGGGGAGGCGCTCGCATGCGACCAGCAGACCGACGGCGGCGGCGCCGGCGTGGAAGCTGAAGATGGCCAGCGTCGGCAGGGCGAGCACGGTCACCTGGCTGCCGACCTCGCTGACGATCTGGCCGCTCCACAGCAGGCCGAAGTCGCGATGACGCCAGACCGCACCGCTCACGGCGGGCATGGCTCCCACAGCGCTGAGGTCCTGCTAGCCCTTCTCGTCCTTGGCCACGGTCGCCTTGGCGGTGGCCACGCGTGCGGGCTTGGCGGTCGCCGTGCGTGCCGGCTTGGCGGCAGCTTTGGCCGCGGGCTTCGCCGCCGGCTTGCGCGCGGCGGCCGACTGGCGGCCGCGACCCTTGGCGCCGCCCGCCGCGGCGGCGCGCACCTCAGTGGAGTGCTCGCCACCCTCGGTGGCTGCCCGGATCAGTCGCGCGGCCATCAGGGTGAGGCGCGACTTGCGCCGGTTGACGTTGTTGCGGTGGAGGATTCCCTTCTCGCCGGCGCGATCCAGCGCGCGGACGGCGGCCTTGAGCTGCTCCTCGACGTCGACCGTCTGGCCGGGTTCGAGGGTGAGCAGCGACTGGCGTGCCTTGCCGACGTAGGTGCGCACCGACGAGCGCACCCCGCGGTTGCGGATGTGCTTGCGCTCGTTGGCGCGGATGCGCTTGCGCGCGGAGCGGGAATTGGCCACGGGTCTTCCTGTCGAATGGGATGGACGTGGCACCCACGGGTGCGGTGCGCCGACGGCCGGCGAAGCCCGCGGAGTATATCAGCCATCCAATGCTGCTCATCCCTGCCTACGCCAAGGTCAACCTGTGTCTCGCCGTGCGCGGTCGCCGGGCAGACGGGTACCACGAGATCGACTCCGTGGCCGTGGCGGTCGACTGGCACGACCTCGTCGGAATCGAGGCACATGCCGCGGCGGCGACGGCGGTTCGACTGCGGGTCAGCGACGACGGCCGGGCACACGCGCCTGCCGGCGAGGACAACCTCGCCGCCCGCGCCGCCCTCGCGATTGCTCAGCTGCTCGGCCCGATGGATGTGGAGGTCTGGCTCGACAAGCGGATCCCCAGCCTGGCCGGGCTCGGTGGTGGCTCGGCCGACGCGGCCGCGGTGCTCCGCAGCTGCGCCGGCTGGACCGAGCTCGACCGCCCCACACGGCTGGCGGTGGCGGCATCGCTGGGGTCCGACGTCCCGGTGGCGCTCGAGGTGGGCGCTCAGCGCATGGGCGGCCGCGGCGAGCGGATCACCCAGGTCGATGCACCGCCGCTGTTCCTGGCCATCGCGATCGCCGGGGCCAGCGACACCGCGGCGACATACGCGGCCACCGAGGAGTCGGACTTTGAGGACAGCGCGCGCGTCAACCGTGTGATCGACTCGCTGGGGGCGGGCCGGGTCCCTGACGACGGTGACCTCGGCAGCGGGCTGGAGGCGGCCGCGTGCCGCGCCAACCCGGATCTGGACCAGCACCTGGTGGCCCTTCGAGCCACGCTCGCGGAAGTGCGCTGGCACCTCACCGGCAGCGGTGGTGCGGCGTTTGCGCTGGCGCCGGACGCGGCGCGCACGACAGAGCTGGTGGCAGCGGCACAGAACGCCGGCTTCCCGGCGCGCGCCTGCCGGACGGTCGCAGCCGCGCGATGACAATTGTACCGACGATCGCCGACGTCCGGTCTGCCGCCCACCGCCTGCGCGGCGTCGCGCACCGCACCCCTGTGATGACGTCCAGAACCCTCGAGGCGTTGACCGGCGCCGAGGTGTTCCTGAAGTGCGAGAACCTCCAGCGTGCCGGCGCCTTCAAATTCCGCGGGGCGTACAACGCGATCTCGCGGCTGACGCCCGAGCAGCTCCGCCGCGGCGTCGCCACCTACTCGTCGGGCAACCACGCCCAGGCGGTGGCGCTGGCCTGCCGCCTGCTCGGCACCACCGCGCTGGTGGTCATGCCCGTGGACACGCCGGCCGGCAAGCGCGCCGCGACGGAGGAATACGGAGCCGAGGTGGTCACCTACGACCGCTACACCGAGGACCGTGTCGCGCTCGGCAACCGCATCGCCACGCAGCGTGGTCTCACCATCGTGCCTCCCTATGAGAACGCGCACGTGATCGCCGGCCAGGGGACTGTCGCGCTGGAACTGCTCGAGGAGTGTCAAGCGCTCGACGCCGTCATCCTGCCGGTGGGTGGCGGCGGTCTGCTCGCCGGCTGCTCGATCGCGACCACAGCGCGGGACCCGGGGATCCGCATGATCGGCGTCGAACCGGAGGACGCCGACGACACCAAGCGTTCGCTGGCGGCGGGCCACCGGGTCTCCATCCCCGTGTCGCGCACCATCGCCGACGGCCAGGCCGCCGATACCCCCGGCGAGATGACGTTCGCGATCAATCAGCGACTTGTCGATGACATCGTCCTGGTCAGTGACGACGAGATCCGCGCCGCCATGCTCCTGGTCTTCGAGCGCCTCAAGCTGGTCGTTGAGCCCAGCGGGGCGAGCGCCCTGGCGGCGCTGCTCTCCGGGCGGATCACGCCGGTGCCGGCACGTGTCGGCGTGGTCATCTCGGGCGGGAACATCAGCGCGCGGCGGTTCGCCGAGCTGGTGGGCCGGTAGCTCAGCGACTCTCCACCGCGAATGCCGATGCAAAGCCGATCAGCGCGGTGCCGGTGGCGGCGTCAAGGCCCCGGGCGCAGCCTCGCGCATATGAGCGTGCCGGGACGACCGCCCTACAATCCGGGATCGTGGCCGCGCAGACGCGTACCGACCCCGCGCCTGCTGCAGCGACCGCCGCCGCACCGCCACCCTCCGAGGAGTGCGCCCATCCCGCGGCGGTGACCGGCGTCATGGCGCACGAGTTCTCGACCTACGCGGGAGCGATCGGGCCGGAGGGCACGCGCCGAACCTCCACTTTCTACGGCCCCGTCCTCGGCGGCCTTCCGATCAGGGCATGGCACTGCGAGGTGTGCGGGCTGCTGCGTCTGTCCTACGTCGACGGTCGCACCGAGGAACGGCGGCTGTACCCCGGGCCGCAGCCCGGACTGCTCATCGAGGCGACGCCGTTCGACCCGCAGCAGGTGCACTACGGGCTGCAGGCTCGCGTCTCCGGCGTGACCGTCCCGGCGGCGATGTACAGCGATCTCGTCGCCCCCTACCAGCCGGCCCCGTTCGTGCCGCCGTGGCAGGGACGCGAGCTACCCAGCTGGGACGCACTCACCTGGTTCACGGTGGGCGGCCTCGGCTTCATCATCGTCGGCCTGCTCGCCACCGGTATCCTGGCTGTCTACGACTACCAGACACCGGCGGCGCTGGGGCCGGTGATCACCATCGTCGGGTACAGCTTCCTGGCGATCCTGGTCGCCCAGGTGCTTGGCGCCGTGCAGCGGCACTGGTTCCCGTTCCCGCCGATCGCGCCGTCGATTGCCCAGACGCAGCGCGGCGAGCCGCACGTCGACGGACCGACGGTGGCGGTGGTCACGCTGCTCGCGCTGACCATGCTCGGGCTCTTCATCGCGGCAGTGCTGGCCGTCTACACGTACTCGACATCACCGGCCGAGGGCCCGGTGGTCATCGTCACCGTGATCTTCGCGGTGCTCGCAGTCATCATCGGGCTCTGTTCGGCGATCTCACGGCGCTCGCGCCGGCGCTGATCCGCAGCGCATGCCACTGACCCCCCCACCGGACCAGGACATCGTCGTGGTCGGGGCCACCGGTGATCTCAGCGCGCGCAAGCTCCTGCCGGCGCTCTACAACCTCTGCGCCGAGGGGTTGCTGCCCCGCCACGGCGACATCGTCGGCGCCGCGCCGGTGGGGATGGACGACGACGGGTTCCGCGACTTCGCGTGCGACGCGGTGCGGAAATTCTCACGGACCAAACCGACGCAGCACCTGCTCAAGCGGTTCCTCGACCGTCTGCGTTTTGTGCGGCTCGACCCCAAGGCCAACCTCACCGACCTCCGGCAAGCGCTCACGCGCGAGCAGCGCATCGTCTACCTGGCCGTGCCACCGAACGCGTTCGAGCCGCTCATCACCGCGCTCGGCAAGGCCGGACTCAGCGCGGGCACGTCGCTGATCATCGAGAAGCCGTTCGGACACGACCTCAAGGGCGCGCGCCAGCTCAACCGCACCATCCACGCGGTGCTCCCCGAGAAGCGCGTGTTCCGCATCGACCACTATCTCGGCAAGGAGACCGTGCAGAACCTCCTGGTGTTCCGCTTCGGCAACTCCATCTTCGAGCGCATCTGGAACCGCGACGCCATCGCGCGTGTCGAGATCACCGTCGCCGAGTCGCTGGGGGTCGAACACCGCGGCGCGTTCTACGAGCAGACCGGTGCGATCCGCGACATCGTCCAGAACCACCTCTTCCAGGTGCTCGCCATCACCGCCATGGAGCCGCCAGTGTCCTTCGACGCCGAGGCATTGCGCAACGAGAAGGTCAAGGTGCTGCAGGCCCTGCAGCCACTCGACCCCGAGACGGTGGTGCGCGGTCAGTACATCGGCGGCACGGTGGAGGGCACGCGCGTGCGCGGGTATCGGCACGAGCCCGGTGTCGACCCGCACTCGCACACCGAGACGTTCGCCGCGATGCGATTGTCGATCGACACCTGGCGCTGGTCGGGCGTGCCGTTCTTCGTGCGCACCGGGAAACGCATCGCCACGCGTGACACGCGCATCGTCATCGACTTCCGGGAAGTGCCCCTGCACCTGTTCATGGGCTCGGGAGTGCACGACCTCGACTGCAACCGGCTGATCGTGCACGTCCAACCCGACGAGGGCATCTCGGTCACATTCCTCGCCAAGGTGCCCGGCCCGGAGGTGCGCGTCCAACCGGTGAACATGAGCTTCACCTATGGGGCGTCGTTCAGGACGTCGCCGCCAGAGGCGTACGAGCGACTGCTCCACGATGCGCTGGACGGCGACCACACGCTCTTCATCCGCGAGGATGAGGTGGAGCGCGGCTGGGCCGTGGTGCAGCCGGTGCTCGACAACCCGCCGCCGATCGTGTCCTATCGCGCCGGAACGTGGGGACCGAAGGCGGCCGACCGCTTGGTGGCACCGCTGACCTGGCACAACCCCGGCTCGGATGGCGGGCGGTGAGCACGCTGGTCGGGGTGGACCTCGGAGGCACCAACATCCGTGCCGCGGTGGCGACGGGGGCGCGCACCCACGCGCGGCCCGCTCACGCGGCGACCCCGGGACGCGACGGACCCGAGGCGGTCATCGAGGCGATCGCGCGGTGTGTGGAGGAGACCGCCGGCCACAGGCATGTCGACGGACTTGCCATCGGCATCCCCGGCCCGCTCGACCCGCGGCGCGGCATCGTCTACGCGGCGCCACAGCTGAAGGGCTGGGACAACTTCGACGCCGAGTCGGCGTTGCGCGTGCGGCTGCGCTGCGACGTCGCCATCCACAACGACGCCAACCTGGCCGGCTACGCGGAGTGGGTCGCCGGGGCGGGACGGGGCACCGCTGACTTCGTCTTCATCACGGCCAGCACCGGGGTCGGCGGCGCGCTCATCCTCAACGGCGAGCTGTACGCGGGGACGTCGGGCACCGCCGGGGAGATCGGCCACACCCCGCTCTCTCCAGGTTACCCGGAGTGCGGCGAGGGCCACGAGGGCTGCCTGGAGGGCACCGCCAGCGGCATCGGCATCGCCCACGCCGCGCAGCGCGCGGTGGCGGCGGGCGAGACGACGTCGCTGGGGCAGTTGGCCCTGCGGCAGATCGACGCCAGGGCGGTGCTCGACGCCGCCTTGGCCGGCGATGAGGTCGCGCTGCGGGTGTTCAGCTTGGCGGCGCGCAATCTCGGTCGCGCCGTCGGTGGGCTGATCAACCTGCTCTCCCCCGAAGCGATTGCCATCGGCGGCGGCCTCATCAACGGCGGCGACCTGCTGTTCACGCCGCTGCGCGCCGCGGTGCGGGAGATCGCGTTCGCAGCGCCCGCCGAGCATTGCCGAATCGTCGAGGCGGAGCTGGGCACCGATGCGGGCCTGGTGGGCGCGGTGGCCTGGGCGGTTAAGAGCTTCGGTGCTCCCGACTAGGTGCTGATCTCGCCGGCGCGGACCGGTACGGTGAGGCGGTTGGCGGGCAGCGCCAGCGGGCAGCGCCAGCGCGGGTCGTGGGCGCACGACGGCGCGTACGCGAAGTTGAAGTCGAGGATGACTCGGTCACCGTCGCTGCCGAGGTCGGCGCCCTTGGCGGTGTCGAGCACGTAGCGGCCGCCGCCATACGTCTCCGCGCCCGAGGAGGCGTCGGCAAAGGGCACGAACAGGCCGCCCGCGTAGCCGTCGAGCCAGTAGGCGGCGAGCCGGCAGTCGATCCCAGCCAGCGCGAAGTGCAGCGTGCCGACGTGGGTGTGGCCCGGCGCCTCGCCGTCGCCGTCCTGGTGGTGCGGTCGCGCTGCGGTCAGCGCCGCGGCGACGCGCATCGCCGGGTCGTGGTCGAAGCACGCGAACACGTGGCCGGCGCGGCGCCCCTGTGGCACCGGCGACTGCGGGTGCTCGCGGTACAGCCGCTGCTTGCGGTCGCGCCAGGCTTGCCACCCGTCGACGCTCGCGCCCAGCGCGCGAACCCGGGCGTAGAGCTCGCCGACCTGGCGGCGCCAGTCAGTGAGTTGCAGCGCCGCCTGCGCGTCCATCGGTCACTGGTCGCCGAGCAGCTCGGCGAAGAGGCCGTCCAAGTCGCGCGAAAAGGTGGGGAAGCCGTGGATGGTGTCGACCAGCACCTGCAGGGGTACCTCCGCCCTGATCGCCAGCGTCAGCTCACCGATCATCTCGCCGGCGCGCGGGCCCACCACCAGGGCGCCGACCAGGACGCCTCGCTCCATGTCGGCGATCAGCTTGATGACCCCGCCGGGCGGACCGTTGATGTACCCGCGAGTGCCGTTGCCGGAGTCGGCGCTGACGGTTTTCACCGCGGCCAGCTGCTCGCGTGCGCGTGCCTCGCTGAGCCCCACCGAGGCGATCTCGGGGTCGGTGAAGGTGACCCGCGGGACGGCGCGGTGGTCGGCGACCGCCCGGTCGCCGCGCAGCTGGCCGCCGATGACCAGGCCGTGGTACCAGCTGAGGTGAGTGAACGCCCCGATGCCGGTGATGTCGCCGCCGGCCCAAATGCCGGGGGCGGCGACGAGCGTGGAGTCGTCCACCTTGACCCAGCCTTTCTCGGTGGCGCTCACGCCGGCCGCCTCGAGGTCGAAGCCGAACAGCTTGGGCCGCCTCCCGACGGCGACCAGCAGCGTCTCAGCGGTGAAGGACTCGCCGGTGTCCATCCGGAGCGTCACGCCGTCCGCACTCGACGAGGCCGCCACCGCCTTGACCGACGTGCTGACCGCGATGCCATCGGCCTCGAACGCCTTGGCCAGCTCGCTGCTGGCCTCCGGCTCCTCCGCCGGGATGAGACGGTCGAGCGCCTCGACGACACGCACCTCGCTGCCGAACCGCGCGAACGCCTGCCCCAACTCGGCGCCGATCGGGCCGCTGCCCAGCACCAGCAGGGAGTTGGGCAGCACGCGCGTCAGCGTCGCCTCGTGGTTGGTCCAATAGGACACGCCGTCCAGCCCGGGAATCGGCGGGACCGCCGCCGCCGTGCCTGTGCCGATGACGATGCCGCGGCGAGCGAGCAGCGTGCGATCGCCGACGGTGACCGTCTTGGGTCCGACCAGGTGCCCCTCGCCACGGATGATGGTGGCGCCCTTCTCGAGCAGCGCCTCGGTGGCCTTGGTGTCGTCCGTGTAGCGGGCAATGTAGTTGGCGCGCTCGGCGATCTTGGCGAAGTCCACCTCCCAGTCGAGGCGCGAGGCGGCCAGGGTGCGAGCCCGCCCTGCCTCGGCGAGGACAAGCGCGGATCGAAGCAGCGTCTTGCTCGGGATGCAGCCCCAGTACGGACACTCGCCGCCGACCTTCTCTCTCTCGATGACGGCAAAGCTGACGCCCCTGCCCTCGAGCTTGGCGGCAACGCCCTCGGAGACGGTCCCGCCACCGATGCAGATGACGTCGAACTCGTCGGCCACGACTAGATGCGCACGCCTGCGGTGCCGCAGGCTGCAAGCGCTTCGCGGAGCTGGTCGTTCGTGTCGCCGATCTTGATGCCGAGGTGGCCCAGCCCTGTGTCGCTGACCTGCATGGTGTGAGCGTACCCGGCGCCGTGCCTCCTCGTCGCGGCCAGGTTTGAGCTGCGGCGCGGCAGCGCACACTGACACCACGCGGCCCCTCGCTTTTGGCGGCTGCACATCCACCTGAGGACATCGGCATGCCAGCGGTCACCGTCGACGACGTCACCACCCTTGCGCGAATGCTCCCGCCCGCCGCCGACGCTGTTCAGCGACCGGTGCTGACCGTGACCACCGCGCCGCGCGGCTTCGAGGGCGAGGGCTTCCCGGTGCACCGCGCATTCGCGGGCGTCGACCAGCGCCTGCTCGACCCCTTTGTGCACATGGACCAGCTGGGCGAGGTGGAGTACGCGCCCGGTGAGCCCAAGGGCACCGCGTGGCACCCGCACCGCGGCTTCGAGACTGTCACCTACATGATCGATGGGACGTTCGCCCACCAGGATTCCAACGGCGGGGGCGGACTGATCACCAACGGCGACACCCAGTGGATGACCGCGGGCGCCGGCATCCTCCACATCGAGGCGCCGCCGTCCGAGCTGGTCGCATCCGGCGGTCTGTTCCACGGCATCCAGCTGTGGGTCAACCTGCCCTCTACTCTGAAGTGGACCGAGCCGCGCTACCAGGACATCCGGGCCGGCAACGTCGGCCTGGTGGCGTCGCCTGACGGCGGCGCGCTGCTTCGCGTCATCGCCGGCGACGTCGCCGGGGCGACCGGCCCGGGCAGCACCCACACGCCGATGGCGATGACGCATGTCACCGTCACTCCTGGTGCGCGGGTGGTCGTGCCGTGGACGCGCGACTTCAACTCTTTGGTGTACGTGCTCTCCGGGAGCGGCACCGCCGGCGCCGAGGCGCGGCCCATCTCCAGCGGCCAGCTGGCTGTCTTCGGCGAAGGCGACGTTCTCACCATCAGCGCCGCCACCGAGCAGGAGAGCCGCCATCCGGCGCTCGACGTGCTGGTGCTGGGTGGACGCCCGATCCGTGAGGAGGTGGCCTGGTACGGCCCGTTCGTGATGAACACGCAGGACCAGCTGCGCCAGGCGTTCGACGACTTCCGCGCCGGGCGCATGGGCACCGTGCCCGCGGCCCACATCGTGCGCTAGCTGCTAGGCTCCCCCGCGATCCGGGCACAGCCGCCCGATCTTCGAGGGTGTCGACAGTGAACTGGTTCTTGTTCTGGCTGCTCCTGCATATCGCGGCGGCGATCATCGCCTTCGGCCCCACCTTCGTCTTTCCCCTGATGGAGCCGACGCTGAAGGCCCGGCCCGCCGGGATCGGGTTCGCCATGCTGCTCAGCGAGAAGATGGAGCGGGGACTGATCATCCCGGTCGCCTTGACAATGGCGGTCAGCGGCACCGGTTTGATCATCACGGAGAGTCTCAACTTCTTCCAGAACCGCTGGCTGCTGGCGGCGATCGTGCTGTACGTCGTCGCGCTGGGCATCGCCCTGCTGAACCAGGTGCCGGCGACGGCCAGACTGGTCGAGCTGACCCGCGTGCCGAGCGCGCAACCAGGACCACCCTCGCCCGAGATCCTGGCCCTGCTGCGCCGCAACAAGATCGGCGGGATGACGCTCAGCGTGCTCCTGCTGACGATCATCTTCCTGATGGTGATCAAGCCGGGCGGCCTCGCCTAGCTGTAGCCTAGCGCTCTGCTAGCCGAGGCGGAGTCGAGGTGCGGAAATGCAGCGGTACTCGATCACGCCCCCACTGGTGTGCGCCCTCGGCATCGCGTTGGTCCTCGCCGGCGTTGGCGGACCTTCAGCCGCGGCCTCCGCGACCTCGGGGCCGGCAATACCCACCAACGTTGACGTGAGCCAACGGCATGCCAACGAGTCGGAGGAGGCGATCGCCGTCAATCCGACCAACCCACTGAACGTCGTAATGGTCACCAACGTCGACAGTCCCGCCGCCGGGATGTTCAGAGGGGTGAGCTTCGACGGGGGCAGAACCTGGGCGACGTCGCTGATCGGCAACAACGACAACCTGCTCGACGCATGCTGTGATCCGAGCCTGTCATTCGACCAGTACGGGAACCTCTTCCTGACGTACCTCTACAACGTTGAGAACTTCGTCCCCGTGGCGCTGAGCACCGACGGTGGTACGAGCTTCAACATCATCGCCAACATCGCGAAGCCCGCTCAGCAGACTGCACAGACCGGTGAGCGGCAGCGCGGGCTGTTCCGCTTCGTCGACCAGCCGACCATCACCGCCGCCCACAATGAGGTGTGGCTTGTCTTCAACGCCGGTGGGCCGATGGTCGCCACCGGGGCGCCGGTGACGGGCGCGGGGAGCGTGGGCACCTTCACGCCGCTCCAGGTTATTCCCGGCAGCAACAATTGCACGTACGGCGATGTGGCGATCGGCCCGAGCGGGCAGGTCATGAACGTCTGCACCCTCACCGAGAGTGGCAGCGGCGGTGGAACGCTGTTTGTGAGCGTCGATCCCGACGGGCTCGGTCCGGCCCCGTTCGGCACGCGCGTGTCCGTGGTGGACACCCACGTCGGCGGGTTCGACTTCATCCCAGCACAACCCGATCGCTCGGTCGACGCAGAGCCCGGCCTCGCGTGGGACCGTACCAGTGGACCTCATGCCGGCCGCGTCTACCTGGTCTACACGCAGAAGGCCAAGAACCTCAGGACCAACATGGACATCGAGGTCAGCTACTCGGACAACAACGGGGCCACGTGGAGCGCTCCGGTTCGAGTCAACGACGACCACACCGTGAACAGCCAGTTCCTCCCCAAGATCTCCCTCGACCCAACGTCGGGGAATCTCGTTGTGGCGTGGTACGACGCGCGCAACGACCTGGGGACGGGTGCTCCCGGAGACACCAACGGCATCCCCAACGACGACGCCCAGTTCTGGGGGGCTTTCAGCACTGACGGCGGGCGGAGCTTCTCGACGAACTTCCAGATCAGCGCCGGCACCTCCAACGCGCATGACTCAGGCAACGCCATCGACTATGGCGACTACAGCGGTTTGTCGTTCTTCGGTGGGGTCGCCCATCCGGCATGGGCGGACAACTCCAACAGCACCGGCAACAACCCGGACGGGGCGCTCCATCAGCTCGACGTGTTTTCCGCCGCGATCCCGGTCACCAGGTAGGGTTTGGGGGCACCGGGGCCGACGACGATGATCCGACCAATGCCGGAAGTCTTCGTGACAATCATCGTGAGACTGCGGTGCGCATCAGGCCCCGAGCTCTGCCCGCATGCTTGACGGATTCCGCGGCGTTGGAGAGGCCTCGCGCAACTGGTCTACGACACCCAGGCCGACCCAGTCGTCGCGACGGCGGTGCAGCGTGGTGGCCGTGTGGCTGACGCCGGCGATGCGCCAGTACGCACAGCCGAAGACGCGACCTGGACGAGCTTGTCGACGATCAGACGGTCGCCAACCCGAGGCCGGTGACAGCCGAGGGTGTGGCTCCATGCCCGGTCCGGTAGGACTGGGTGGGTGAGATCTCCCAATGACGGGAAAGTCCAGTCCATATGCTCCGCCGGCGTGGCGGCGCAGATTCGGGATGTTGGATTCTGCGTAGAGTCGGGGGACAGCTGAGCGTCCCTTGATTGGCTGGGGAGGAAGGATTCGAACCTTCGAATGCCGGATCCAAAGTCCGGTGCCTTACCACTTGGCGACTCCCCACTGACCGCCCGATGCTAGCGTGGCAGCCGAACAGATCATTCGAGGGCGCGATCTGACCGGCGCCTGTGCCGATTTTTGCACCGGGCACTTCAAAGAGCGCAGCACGACGAGCATGTGATGCGAGACTGTGGTCCGTGGCCGCGTCGATTCTCGACCAGATCGACTTCCGCCGGCCGTCGCCGCGGATGTGGACAGCACGCCAGGTGTCGCTGGTGATCACCGGTGTGCCTCTGGCACTCGCGGCGCTGATACCCGCGTGGATCTTCGGTCACGCCAGCGCTGGGATCCCGACGTTCATCGCGGTGTTGGTGATTGGCGTGATCGAGTGGACGCTGCTGCGCGGCCGATATCGCTCGTGGGGCTACCTGGAGCGAGAGGACGACCTGATCGTGCGCAGAGGACTCCTGTTCAGACAGGTCACGGTGGTGCCGTACGGTCGCATGCAGCTCATCGACGTCAGCGCCGGACCGATCGATCGCCTTTTCGGTCTCGCCACAGTGCAGTTGCACACCGCCGCGGCCACCACCGACGCTCGCATCCCTGGGCTGGCACAGGAGGAGGCGGAGCGGCTCCGCGACCGCCTGGCGGTTCTCGGCGAGGCCCGGGCCACCGGTCTCTGATGGCTCTTGCCCAAGCCCCGGCGGGCGCGCCGGCGTCCCGCGACACCGAATGGGCGCGACTGCACCCGCTGTCGCCGGTGGTTCGAGCCGGCAGCGCCCTGGCGGTCATCGTGCTCTTCAGTACCCAGTTCGACACCGGCCGCCACCGCGGGTTTCCGTGGGAGAGCCTGGCCCTGCTCGGGCTCGGGGTCGTGGCCGGCATCGTCTCCTGGCTGGTGACCCGCTGGCGGGTGCAGGGCAACGACCTGCGCATCGAGACGGGGCTGATCCGCCGCCAGTCGATCCGGGTGCCGCTGTCTCGGATTCAGGCCGTCGACGTGATCTCGCCGGTGCTGGCGCGGGTGCTTGGCCTGGCCGAGGTGCGCGTGGTTGTCGCCGGACGCGGCACCGGGCGCACGCGGCTTGCCTACCTGGGCGCGCCCGAGGCCCAGCAGGTCCGCGCCATGCTGCTGGCGCTTGCCCACGGCCTTGCCTCGGAAACGCCGGAGCCGCCGGCGCAGCCGTTGCTGCGGATCAACAACACGCGCGTGATCCTTGCCACGTTGTTGACCGCCCCCGTCAACGTGCTCATCACCATCGCAGTCTTGGCGGTGATCGGATCGCTGCTCGTCCCGCGGGGAGAGGCGACGGCGACGGTCGCGATCCCGGCACTGCTCGCGGTGGGGCCCGAGGTCTTCCGTCGCTTCAACGCGGTGTACGACTTCCAGCTCTCCGAGGGAGCTGACGGACTACGCCTGAGCCGCGGCCTGCTGCAGACGCGCACCGAGACGATTCCATTCGGCCGGATCCAGGCGGTGCGATGGGTCGAGCCGCTGCTCTGGCGCCAGTTCGGCTGGGTGCGACTTGAGGTGGACGTCGCCAGGCAGCGGGGCAGCCAGCAGCGGGAGGAGGGGAGTGCGCAACTGTCGCGCGCCCTGCTGCCCGTGGGGTCGCGCGAGCACGCCGCCTGGTTGTTGCAGCGGGTCCTCCCTGGCGCCGCCGCTGTGCCTCCTCCCGGCACGCGACCGCCGCGCCGGGCGGTGGTTCGGGCACCTTTCTCGTACCACCTGCTGGCGTTCTGGCATGACCGCGGGCGCCATGCATTCGCCCGAACCGGCCGGGTCCGGCCTGAGGTCGTGGTGGTGCCGCTCGAGAAGGTTCAGAGCGTGCGGCTGCGCCAGGGCCCGCTGCAGCGGTGGTTGCGGCTGGCGACGGTGCACGTGGACACCGCGGGTCGGGGCTGGCAGGCGCGCGCGGTGTGTCGCGATGCGGACCAGGCAGGGCTCCTCCTCGAGTTGCTCACCGACCTGGCCCGCCAGGCGAGGCGGGCGCGGGGCGGCGCGGGCGGCCGGGGAGGGACGCGATAGCCGGCGGATCGAGCGCTCACCTCCGCTGGTGCCACTTATTGGTGTAATATACAATCCTGTGGTTATGAGCGAGCAGTTGAGCGCGGTCGAGGAACGATTGGCCAGCGGAAGCCACCTGCTCGGGCTCGCGGTCGAGGAGTTCGACGCCTGCGACCTCGAGCCGATGGGCGACGAGGAGCTTGGCGAGGAACTGGTCGCCATGCGCCGGGGCATCGATCGCCTCGAGGCTCAGTTCAGCCGTCGGCTGGTGCGGTTCGAGGAAGTCAAGGGATACGAGACTGCCGGCGCCGCCAACCTGATCTCGTGGCTTCGTTGGAACTGCCGGATGGGCACCAGCTCGGCGGCGAGACGGTTGCACATGGCGCGCCAGCTGACTGAGCTCCCGCAGACAGAGAGCGCATGGCGTCGCGGTGACATCAGCACCGGGCACGCCGCGGTCATCGGACGAACCGTGGACGAGCTCGGCAGCGACGCCGCGAGGTCGGCGGAGCCGGTGCTGCTTGGGGCGGCGGAGCACATGAATCCCGGTCATGTGTGGCTGGTCGGACAGCAGGTCCGCCACACCATCGATCCGGACGGAGCGCTGGCAGCGGCCAACGCTCTGTACGCCCGGCGCCGCCTCAGCCTGACCACGAGCCTGGACGGGGCCATCGAGCTGGTCGGGCTCCTGGACGCCGAAGGCGGGGCCCTGTTGCGCGCGGCGATCGACGCGTTGACGCGCCCACTGCCCGGGGATGACCGGGTTGCCTCGCAGAGGCGTGCTGATGCCCTGGTTGAACTGGCCCGCCGGCAACTCGACGACGGCTCGCTGCCGGGGTCGGGAGGGCAGCGACCGCATGTGACGGTGACAATTCCTGCGGCCGCGCTCCGCGGGGGCGGCGAGACCCCACCGGCAGAGCTCGAATGGGTCGGTCCTATCGTCGACGAAGCCGCGCTGCGGCTCAGCTGCGATGGGGTGTGCACCACGGTCACGCTGGACGACGAAGGGGTGCCGGTTGGGGTCGGGCGCGCCACCCGAACAATTCCACCGAGTCTGCGTCGCGCGCTGGTCGTGCGTGATCGTGGCTGCCGATTCCCGGGATGCGACCGACCGCCGCCCTGGACCGACGCCCATCACATCGTGCACTGGGGACGCGGCGGCAAGACGGAGCTGTCCAACCTTGTCCTGCTCTGCCGTCCGCACCATCGCTTCGTCCACGAGGACGGGTGGAGCGTCGAGCTAAGCACCGACGGAGAGGTGGTGACGGCACCTCCGTAGATGCCGTGGAGTGGTCCCGCCAGGGTTGCATCCGCGGCTGGGGTTCGGGGGTGCCCCGTATACTCGGCGCACATGGCCGACGGTCCGCGGGCAGTGATCCTCGCCGCCGGAGAGGGCACGCGGATGCGCAGCGCCCTTCCCAAGGTGCTCCATCTGCTGGCCGGTCGCGCCCTCATCGACCACGTCATCAACGCTGCCGTTGCGGTGACGGGGCGGCCGCCTGTGGTGGTTGTCGGCCCTGGACGGGCCGATGTCGTGGCGGCGATCGGCGACCGCGCCGAGTGCGTGGAACAGGCCGAGCCGCGCGGCACCGGCGACGCGCTGCGCTCGGTGCCGCGGCAACTGCGCGATACCGGGGAGGTACTCGTGCTCTCCGGCGACGTGCCCCTGGTGCGCCCACAGACCCTCGGCCGTCTCATCGACCATCACCGTCGCAGCCGCGCCGCGGCAACACTGCTCACCGCCATGCCGGCCAATCCCCGTGGCTTGGGGCGTGTCTACCGCGACCCGGAGACCGGTCGCGTGGTCCGCACAGTTGAAGAGCGCGACCTGGCGCCCGGTGCGTACGCGCCGCCCGAGGTCGGCGCGGGGATCTACGTCTTCAACGGAGCCCGCCTCTGGCCGGCCCTGGCGCACATCACCGACGACAACGCCCAGGGTGAGTTCTACCTTCCCGACGTCCTGCCTCTGCTGGGCGGGCACGTCGAGGCGATGCTGCTCGCCGATGCGCAGGAGGCGCTCGGTATCAACGACCGATCCCAGCTCGCCGCCGCCGAGGCGGTCATTCGGACGAGGATCCTCGAGGCGCTCATGACCGCCGGGGTGACGGTGGAGGACCCGGCCACGACATACGTCGACGCCACCGTCGAGGTCGGCCGCGATTCGGTGATCCGGCCGATGTCGGTGCTCCGGGGGGCGACAGTCCTCGGCGAGGAGTGCTCGATCGGCCCGATGGCTCAGCTCACCGACGTCACCGGCGGCGATCGCGTCGTCGTCGGAGCCTCACACATCGAGTCCAGTTACCTGGGCGACGACGTCAGCATTGGCTCGTTCAACCGAGTGCGTCCCGGGAGCGTGCTCGCCGCCGGAGTGACCCTGGGCACCCATGCGGAGGTGAAGAACAGCACGGTCGGCGCCCGCACCCGGATCAACCACTTCTCCTCCGTCCTCGACTGCGACGTCGGCCACGATGTGAACGTGGGTGCCGGGACAGTCACCTGCAACTTCGACGGCGCCGACAAACACCGCACCGTCATTGAGGACGGCGTGTTCGTCGGTTCCAACAGCACGCTGGTCGCGCCGCTCACGATCCATCGCGACGCCTACGTCGCGGCCGGCTCGACGATCAACGCGGATGTACCCGAGGGTGCCCTGGCAATCGGGCGCGACCGTCAGCGCAACGTCGAGGGATGGACTGCCCGCCGTCGCGCCGGCACTGTCAAGGAACCGGCGTGACTGAGCCCTTCCAGTTCGGCGAGCTGATGTTGCTCAGCGGCACGGGCAACCCGGAGCTGAGCGAGAAGATCGCGCGCGAGATCGACATGTCGCTGGCGAGCATGGAGATCACGCGGTTTGCCGATGGCGAGTTCGACGTGAAGATCGCCGAATCCGTCCGCGGACGAGACGTGTTCCTGATCCAGCCCACCTGTCAACCGGTCAGTGACAACCTCGTCCAGTTGTTCGTCATCCTCGACGCGCTGCGCCGTGCGTCCGCCTCGCGGATCACGGCGGTGATCCCCTATTACGGCTACCAGCGCAAGGAGAAGAAGACCCAGCCGCGTGACCCGATCAGCGCCAAGCTGATGGCCAACATCATCGAGCTCGCCGGCGCCAACCGCGTGATCGCAGTCGACCTCCATGCCGACGCCATCCAGGGTTTCTTCGACATCCCTGTCGATGCGCTAACCGCCACCAAGATCCTCGCTCGCCGGGTACGCGAGCGCCACGGCCACAACGTGGTGGTCGTGTCGCCAGACACCGGCGGAGCGCTGCGGGCGCGCCGCCTCGGGCGGATCCTCGATGCGCCCATCGCGATCATCGACAAGCGCCGTCCGCGCGACGACCAGACGGAGGTGATCCACGTCATCGGCGACGTCGACGGCTCACACTGCATCATCGTCGATGACCTGATCAGCACCGGCTCCACGCTGGCCAACGCGGCAGTGGCGCTGAGGGCCAAGGGCGCCACCGGCGTCGACGTGGTGGCGACCCATGGCGTGCTCAGCGACGGCGCGCTTGCTCGCCTGCACGAGGCGCCCATCGACGAGGTCTGCATCACCGACACCATCCCGCTCCACAACGGAGCACGAAGCTTCGATGACCATCCTCGCCTGCGGGTCCTGAGCGTTGCCCCCCTGATCGCGGAGGCGATCGTGCGCGTCCACGAGGGACGCAGTGTCAGCGAGCTGTTCCGGTGAGGACACCGTCAGCGCCCCCGCTTGAACGCGGCGGCCGTCGACGCCAGCGATGAGCGCCCTCGTCGTCCTGCTGATCGTCTCGTTCATCCTCGCGGGTTTCGCCGCCGCGTCGGAAACCGCCCTCACCTCGGTGAGCCGGATTCGGATGCGCTCGCTGGCGGAAGAGGGCAGCAGCCGCGCCGCGGTGGTGGTCCGCCTCCACAACGACCCCAACGCGTACCTGTCGACCATTCTCACAGTCAACACCGTCGCGGTGATCGTCGCCTCGACCGCCGCCACACTGATCATCTCGGCCGCGTATCGCTCGTTTCCAGAGGCCGCCGGCACGGCGATTCTCTCCGCCATCGTGCTGGTGTTCTGTGAGATCGCACCCAAGTCGCTCGCCCTCCGATTCAACGAGCGCCTGGCGTTGGCGCTGGCGCGCCCGGTGGCGGCGGTAACGGCTTTTCTGCGTCCGGTGGTCGTGCTCCTCACGCTGGTCAGCAACTCCCTGCTCAGCGCTGCCACGCGCGGACGCAACGTGGTCGGCCCGTTCGTCACCGAGGAGGAGCTCAAGCTCATGGTCTCGCTCGGCCAGCAGCAGGGGGTGGTGGAATACGGCGAGCAGGAGATGATCCACGGCATCCTCGAGATGACCGACAAGGTTGTGCGCGAGGTGATGGTGCCGCGCATCGACGTCATCGCCATCGAGTCCGACAGCACCGTCAGCGAGCTGATCGACCTCGTCGTCGAGCACGGCCACTCACGGATTCCCGTGTACGAGGAATCGATGGATAACATCGTCGGTGTCGTATACGCCAAAGACCTCCTACGTGCCGGCGCGCGCAGCGGCGGCGACGCGAGCGTGACCAGGCTCATGCGTGAGCCCTACTTCACGCCCGAGGTGAAGCACGTCGGCGAGCTCCTCAAGGAGATGCAGCAGCGCAAGGTGCACATGGCCGTGGTCGTCGAGGAACATGGAGGCACAGCAGGCATCGTCACCTTCGAGGACCTCATCGAGGAGATCGTGGGGCCGATCCGCGACGAGTACGACGTCGCCGAGCGGGAGGAGGTGCAGTTCCTCAACGAATGCGAGGTGCTCCTCCACGCCCGCTTCCCGGTCGACGACATCAAGGAGCTGCTCCGCCTCGACGTCGGCGAGACCGAGTCGGATTCAATCGGTGGCCTGGTGTACGAGCGTCTCGGCGAGATCCCCTCCGTGGGCGACACCCTCCAGCTCGGTGATGCCACGCTCACCGTCGAGCAGGTGCGACGCCAGAGCATCCAATTGGTAAGGATCACCTCGCCCCATCCCTTCCTCCGCGACGCCAACGGCGCTAGGCCCAACGCGAACGACGAGGAGCACGGCGACGCCGGTTAGCGCCGCCGACGACGCGAGCGCCTCATCCCCAAAGACAGAAATCGCCGTACAACCCCACTCTGACCCATGTCGACCTATGTGACCGAGGGTGTGATCCTGCGCCGCGTCGACTACGGCGAGGCCGATCGAATCCTCACCGTGCTCACCCGCGAACACGGCAAGATCGGCGTGATCGCCCGGGGCGTCCGCAAGTCGGGTAGTCGCCTCGCCGCGCAGACCGACCTCTTCGCGCGCAGCCGCATGCAACTCGCCCGCGGTCGCGGCGAGCTCGACGTCCTCATCCAGGCCGAGACGGCAGGCGGAGCTGCACCGCTCGCCGACGCGCGTCGCACTGCCTGCGCTTCCGTGTGCGCCGAGCTCGCCGATCGCGTGCTCGAGAGCAATCACCCCGACCAGGAGACATTTGACCTCGTGGTCGAGGCGCTCCACGATTGCACCGACCACGACCGTGATCCTCGCGCCGCGCTGGTGTGGCTGACGCGGCGGATGATCGACCGGCTCGGGTACGCGCCGCAGCTGTACGAGTGCGCGTCGTGTGCGACTCCTCTCGCGGAGACGAGCGCATGGTTCAGCGCTGTCGCGGGTGGCCTGCTGTGCACGCGATGTGCTCCCTCCGACCCGGGGTCGGTGGAGTGCTCGGTGAGGGTGATCAAGGTGCTTCGCGTCGCTGCCACCGGGGCAAGGGACCTCTATCGCCGGCTCCGCCTCGACGAGCCATCCCTGGCGGCGCTCGAGGCCGTCGCCGAACGCGAGCTCGCCCAGCACCTTGACCGCCAGCTGCGATCGCTGGCCGTGCTCCGCGCCATCGAGCGCCGCTGATCGCGACGGCCGGTACACTCGCCGCCCATGTCCGAACCAGGCTCCGGCACGCCCGACCTCCTCGAGAAGCTGGTGTCGCTCGGCAAGCAGCGCGGCTTCTTCTTTGGCTCAAGCGAGATCTACGGCGGTATCAACGCCCTCTACGACTACGGACCCTTGGGGGCCCGGATGCGCCGCAACGTCCGCAACCTCTGGTGGCGGGCGGTTGTGGACGAACGCGACGACATCGAGCCGATCGAGACGTCGATCATCATGAGCCCGAAGGTGTGGGTGGCCAGCGGCCACGTGGCCACCTTCAGTGATCCGCTGGTTGACTGCACCGGGACCTGCCGCAAGCGTTGGCGCGCCGACCAGATCGGTGAGCTGCGCCGCGAGCACGGCAAGCCTGCCGACGCGCCCGGCTGCCCGGAGTGCGGCGGCGCACTCACCGAGGCCCGCCAGTTCAACCTGATGTTCCGTACTCATCTCGGTCCGGTGGCCGACGACGCCGCCCAGGTCTACCTCCGACCGGAGACGGCCCAGGGCATGTTCGTCGACTTCATCACGGTGCTGCAGGCAATGCGCCGCCGGCTGCCCTTCGGTCTCGCCCAGCAGGGGAAGTCGTTCCGCAACGAGATCTCGCCGAGCAACTCGATCTTTCGGACGCGGGAGTTCGAGCAGATGGAGATGGAGTTCTTCTGCAAGCCCGGGACCGACCTCGATTGGCACGCGTACTGGTGTGCCGAGCGGATGCGTTGGTGGGTCAACGACTGCGGGGTGCGCCGCTCCCGTCTGCGTCTACGTGTCCACGACCGCGACGAACTGTCGCACTACAGCACCGCCACCAGCGACGTCGAATACCTCTTTCCCTGGGGCTGGGGAGAGTTGGAAGGAATCGCCGATCGCGGCGACTACGATCTGCGCAGCCACAGCGAGGCCAGCGGCAAAGACCTCTCGTATTTCGATACCGAGACCAACGAGCGCTATGTCCCCTATGTGATCGAACCCGCCGCCGGGCTCGACCGGGCCTGCCTCACCATGCTCCTGGACGCATGGGATGAGGAGGAGGTGCGCGGCGAGAAGCGCCTCGTGCTGCGCCTCCATCCCGACGTCGCGCCGTGGCAGGTGGCGGTGCTGCCGCTCAGTAAGAAGTCGCAGTTGACCACGGTCGCACGCGAGGTTGCCCACCGGCTGCGCTCGAGATTTCGCACGGAGTACGACGAGACGCAGTCCATTGGGCGCCGTTACCGCCGTCAGGACGAGATCGGCACCCCTCTGGCGGTCACCGTCGACTTCGACTCACTCGAGGACGGCGCGGTGACGATCCGGGAGCGCGACGGGATGACCCAGGTGCGCGTGCCCATCGAATCGCTTGAGTCTGCCTGCGAGGAGCAGTTGGCTGCGTCGCGTGCGGCGGCGCAGGCGCGCGCCGAGCGGTAGCCGCCGAGCCCAGCACGCGAACTATCACCCGCGCGACCGCGACGCCTTGACTCCATGGCGTGGCTTGCGCAGCGCCTGAACCTTCAACTTGATATGCACGTTATCAAATAGGCGATTACGCCGTGCGCGCGCGTACCCTATCGACGTGGACGACGTCCGTCTCAGTTTCATCGCAGCGGCGGCTGTCGCTCGCCAGGTGATCGCCAAGCCCGAGGTCGCCACGTCGTGGGACGAGCCGAGCGCCCTGCGCAAGCTGTCCGTCAGCGGTCTGGCCGGTCACCTGGCCCGGGCTGTGTTCACTGTTGCGGACCTACCTCGCCGCTTCACCGCCGGAAGGCGTGCCCACGCTGCCCGCCGCCGCGTACTTCGCAGGCATCATCGTTGCTGACGACGACCTCGATTCCGAGCTCAATGCCGCAGTTCGACGACGAGGGGAGGAGGAGGCGGCGGCCGGTCGCGGCGCCCTTCTGGCACGCCTCGACAAGGCCCTGGGCCTGCTCACCGACCAGCTGCCCATCGAGCCCGCCGGCCGGACCCTGACGGTCATCGGCGACCAGCCGATCCTGCTCGATGAGTACCTCAGGACCCGCCTTGTGGAGCTGGCTCTTCACATCGACGACCTCTGCGTCAGCGCGGGCATCGGCACACCCGGCATCCCCGGCAGCGAGGTCGCAATTCGCACGCTCGTGGATGTAGCGCGGCTGCACCATGGCAACGTGGCCGTCTTGCGGGCCCTGGCGCGGCGCGAACGCGACCCGGAGAACCTGCTTCGCGTGTTCTGAGCCGCGGGGCGCGTCGAGGGTCACAATGCTCAGAAGTAACCGCCACCGTAGGAAGAGTCGTGGAACCTGTCCGTCCGTCGGCGCACCACGAGCCCGGTCTGCTGGTGATGCCGGCGACTGGTCCGCTCGACTGGGACACCATCTACAGGCGGAACATCCTCTCGATCTATCGACTCCTCTACTCCAAGGTGGGCAACCGCGCCGATGCCGAGGACCTGACCTCCCAGGTGTTCCTCTCCGCCCTGCCCCACATCCGGCCGGCCAGCTCGCCCGGCGAGGCGCATGCATACCTGGTGGCCACCACCAGAACAGTTCTCGCCGACCACTGGCGCCGTCGTCTCGGGATCCAGGTCACGACCATCGACGACAACGTGACCGCCGCCACCAATCCCGAGGATGGCGAGCGCGCGGTTGATCCGCTGCCGGCGATCCAGCGTCTGCTCGACCTGCTTCCGCCCAACTACCGACGCATCCTGACGCTCCGATTCCTCGAGCTGCACTCGGTGCGCAGCGCGGCTGCGGCGATGGGCGTCAGCATCGCCAACGCGCGGGTCCTGCAGCACCGGGCTCTCCGCCGCGCCGCCGAACTCGGCAAGGAGATGCAGCTGTGAGCCGCGAGAGCCGCCGCGTCAACCGCTGGGTGGACGCACTGCTCCACGACCGCAGCCCACACCGGCTGCGCCGCCACGAGAAGGACGCCGACGCGCTTCGCGCCGCCATCGAGTTGCGCGCCGCCGCGCCCGGCGCCGGCATGCCGGACCGGCGCTTCGTCGACGAGCTCCACCGTCGCCTCGCCGTGGAGACACAGGGCGCCATGGGCCCGGACCACGGCCTGTCGCGGCGCCGCCTGCTCGTCGGCGGCGGTGTGGCCGTCGCCGCCGCCGCCGCGGGCGTGGTCGGGGAAAAGCTGATCGACGGACGTGGTGGAACGGGCACGCCTGTGCCGGCGGCCGAACTGGTCGCCGACAACGGCCGCTGGATCGCGGTCGCAGCGCTCGATGCGGTCGCCGAGGGCACGGCCGTCCGGTTCAGCACAGGCGCAATCGAGGGCCTGGTGGTCAACCGTAACGGCGTCATCGAAGCGCTGTCGGCCAGCTGCACGCACCTGGGTTGCATCGTTACGTTCAATCGCGCGGCCGGGCGGCTCGACTGCCCGTGTCACGACACGTCGTTTGACCTTGACGGCTCTGTGCTGTTCCAGGGGTACTCCCTGCCGCTCCCACCATTGCCACGGGTGCGCTCTCGGGTGCGTGACGGCCACGTCGAGGTGCTGGCTGTCTGACCACCGGCTCTGAACGCGCCGTGTCCACAGCACTCGGGAACCGCCGCGCCACACCTCGTCGTCGATCACCAGGGGGCGGCAACAGCCGGATCACGCGGTACGCCCGGCGTCAGCACCACCAGAGCGCGCCTGCACGGGCGCGACCGCTACCGTTGGTAGAGGCGGAAGGACATCACGCCGCCGCCAACTGCGATGAGCGCCAGGATGACCACCACGATGGGCAGCAACGGTGGTTGGCCACCACCACCGTTGCTGCCCATCGCGCCGATCTGGTCGGGCGCGGAGGCCGTCGGCGACGCGTCCGGGCTGGGTGTCGTTACAGCGACGGCGGAAGGTGTGTCGGACGGCGGCGGTGTCGGGCTCGGCGTGGGAAGCGGAGTGGGCAAGGGTGTCGGGGTTGCCAACGGCGCCGTACCCGGTCCGGGCGATAGCACCACGGGGGTGGGTGAGGGCGTTGGTGCGTTGACGATCACTTCGCCGATCGCGCAGAGGCTGTCCTTGCAGTCGTAGTAGTACGTCCCGGGACTGGTGAAAGTGAACGGGTACGAGCCGTGTCCGACAACGGGCTCACCCGACGCGCCGAATGGGGAGTCACCCCCGGTGCCTGGACACCCGGCTTGGGTGCACGTCGTCAAGGTCAGCGTTGTTTTCGTCGTGTTTGTCCAGGTCACCGTGCCACCCGGCTGCGTTGTCACGACCGTCGGCTGGAAGCAGTAGGTGGCCGTTCGTGTTGGAGGCTGTGGGCAGATCCCTGACGCACGAACAATGCTCACGGAGACCGCATCCGGGCTTGCGGCGGCCACCCGTGCGCTCCCCAGGCCGACCGACGCGACCGCGAGTGCCACGGTCGCCAGCGCGCCGCGCCGCCCACGGAGCCGGTACATCACTCGCATCCCCCCGTTCCGGAGACGATCGCGCCTCCAGCTTATCCTCAACCGCGCGGGCGGCCAAGCTACACCCGGTCAGCCACGGATGATGAATGCTTGGCGGGCATCCTCATAACCCACGCCGACCACGGCGTGCCCGCCGACGGGGCTCTCAAACGGCTGGGGCAGCGGGATCACACCGGTGCCGGCAACGTCCGGCGACTCGAACGAGCTGACCACTGTGGGGATCGGGCAGGTCGCGCACCCACCCGTAGCGGGCGATTCTCACCGCCGGGATTCTGCGCTGTCGACCCGCTGGCTTGGGTAGCCCGCCCAAACCCTGCCCGTTGGTAGTCCTCTACCCCACCCAGCGTGTGGAGATCGAGTGTTACGCTCGGGCGCAGTCGCCAGCAGCTGATGCAATCACGAGGTTTCTCCATGCCCACGGGCACCAACGGAGCCCGCCCACGCCGCCGCGCCACGCACAAGTGGGTGTACCTCTTCGAGGAGGGCGACGCGTCGATGCGCGGCCTGCTCGGTGGCAAGGGTGCCGGCGTCGCCGACATGACCCGTGCTGGGCTGCCGGTACCTCCGGGGTTCACCATCACCACCGAAGCCTGCAACGCCTTCTCCGAGAACCGCAAGAAGTTCCCGGCCGGCATGTGGGAGCAGGTGCTCGCCGCGCTGCAAGAGACGGAGCGCAAGACCGGCAAGCGGTTCGGCGATCCGCGCAACCCGCTGCTGGTCAGCGTGCGCAGCGGTGCCAAGTTCTCGATGCCGGGAATGATGGACACCGTGCTCAACCTCGGCCTCAACGCGCAGACGCTGCGCGGGCTCGCCGAGCTCACCGGTGACGAGCGCTTCGCCAAGGACTCGTACCGGCGCTTCATCCAACTGTTCAGCAAGATCGTGCTCGACATCGAGGGCCAGCTTTTCGAGCACGAGCTCCACGCCGTCAAGAAGAAGGTCAAGGCGCGTACTGACGCCGACCTCAAGCCTGCCGCTCTCGACCAGGTGATTTCGCGCTACCGCGAGCTGGTACGCAAGCACGCCGGCGTCGAGTTCCCTGAGGACCCGATGGATCAGCTGCGCGCGGCGATCGCGGCGGTGTTCTCCTCGTGGAACAATAAGCGCGCCGTCGACTATCGCACCTACAACAGGATTCCACACAACCTGGGCACCGCGGTCAATGTGCAGTCGATGGTCTTCGGCAACATGGGGGACGACTCCGGGACCGGTGTCGCCTTCACCCGCGACCCGTCGACCGGGGAGAAGGTGTTGTACGGCGAATACCTCACCAACGCGCAGGGCGAGGACGTGGTCGCGGGTATCCGCACGCCCGAGCCTATCAGCGCGCTGGCCACCGACCTGCCCAAGGCGTACAAGCAATTCACCGCCATCGCCCGGCGGCTCGAGAAACACTACCGCGACGTCCAGGACATGGAGTTCACCATCGAGCGCGGGCACCTCTACATGCTGCAGACGCGCAGCGCCAAGCGCACCGCCGAGGCGGCGGTGAAGATCGCCGTCGACATGGTCCGCGAGCGCCTCATCACCAGGCAGGAGGCAGTCCTTCGCGTTGAGCCGACGCAGGTCGACCAGCTGCTGCACACCCGGCTGGACCCCAGGGCGGAGGTCACCGTCCTCGCCACCGGCCTCGCCGCCTCGCCGGGCGCGGCCTATGGCAAGGCGGTGTTCGACGCCGACCGCGCCGAGACCCTCGCGGCCAAGGGCGAGAAGGTGATCCTGGTGCGTATCGAGACCAACCCGGACGATGTGCACGGGATGATCGCTGCGCAAGGCGTTCTGACCGCACGCGGCGGTCGCACCTCGCACGCCGCGGTGGTGGCGCGCGGCATGGGCAAGCCGTGCGTCGCCGGTGCCGAATCGATCCGCGTCGACCTCGCCCAGCGACAGTTCGTCGCCGGCGGCCAGACGATCAAGGAAGGCGACAACTTCACCATCGACGGCAGCACCGGACGGGTGATCGCCGGTCAGGTGGCCATGATCGATCCCGAGATCTCCGGCGAGCTGAGGGAACTGCTGCGCTGGGCTGACAGTTTCCGCCGCATGGAGGTCTGGGCCAACGGTGACTACCCGCACGACGCCGTGCTGGCGCGCGAGTTCGGCGCGCAGGGCATCGGCCTGTGCCGCACCGAGCACATGTTCATGGAGCAGGCGCGGCTGCCCATCGTGCAGACGATGATCCTGGCCGAGACGGAGGAGGAGCGGCGCGCTGAGCTGGCCAAATTGCTGCCCTTCCAGCGCGGTGACTTCCACGGCATCCTCAAGGCGATGAAGGGATTGCCGGTGGTGATCCGCCTCATCGACCCGCCGCTGCATGAGTTCCTGCCCTCTCTCGAGGACCTGCTCGTCGAGGTCACCACCGCTCAGGCCAAAGGCGAGCCGGAAGAGACGTGGGCGCAGAGCGCGCGAATGCTCGACGCGGTGCGCCGCCTGCACGAGCAGAACCCCATGCTCGGCCTGCGCGGCTGCCGGCTGGGCCTGATGTTCCCTGAGATCATCGAGATGCAGGTGCGCGCCATCATCGAGGCGTCGGTGCAGCTGCACAGGGAGCGTGTCGACGTACACCCCGAGATCATGATTCCGCTGGTCGGTACGCTTGAGGAGCTGCGCCGCACACGGCGCTACCTCGAAGACACGGTTCGCACCGTGCTCGCCGAGGCGAAGACCAAGGTGGACTACAAGTTCGGCACCATGATCGAGCTGCCCCGCGCGGCCCTGACCGCGGGGGAGATCGCCGAGGACGCGGAGTTCTTCTCCTTCGGCACCAACGACCTCACCCAGACCACCTTCGGCTACTCGCGCGACGACGCCGAGGGCAAGTTCCTGCTCAAGTACGTGGAGGAGAAGATCCTCCCCGCCAACCCGTTCGAGACCATCGATCGCGAGGGCGTGGGCAGGCTGATGCGGATCGCCGTCGAGGAGGGCAGGAGAACCCGGCCGGGGATGACCATCGGCATATGCGGGGAGCACGGCGGCGACCCCGAGTCGATCGCCCTGTGCGAGGAGCTGGGGCTCGACTACGTGTCGTGCTCGCCGTACCGTGTCCCGGTGGCCCGGCTGGCAGCCGCGCACGCGCGCCTGGCCACAGTGGAGCGCGATCGCTGACCGACATGGTTGCGACCGCCGCGGTGGCGCGCAAACTGGGCGGCACGCTCGACCGCACCATCGACTTCATGGGCGGTACCACGTTGGTGTAGGCGTGCCCGCCGCCTCGCAGAACACAACCCCGCGGGAATTCGAGGCATGACGATTGCCATGTTTATGTCGCCAGTGACAGCAACGCCAGCCCCAGGGCAATGGCCATCCAACCACGATCGACTACCATCTGCCGACCAAGCGGACACGGGGGGTGACAGATGCGGGCACCACGAGGCGGCAAGAAGCCGAGCGAGCACAAACCACCGCCAGGCAGCAAGAAGCCGTCAACCCGCACCCGCCGTCCCTCGGCGCGCGGTTTCGCACCTCCATCTGAGCCCAGCGGACCTGGGCCCGAGCTCCGGCCCTTCCGCGGCGCCCCCGACTACAGGGCTGAGTCCACCGCCGGACTCCGTCACGAGCTCATCGACCTGCGCGCCGAGGTGCATCGCCTCGCCGCCGAGATCGACAAGCTGTGGGCGCGCGAGCGCGGCCGCGGCGCGGCCACCCCGGGGAGAACCGCTCGGAGCATCGCCGGCAAGCCGGTCCGCACCGGGACACGGGCGGCGCGCCCGGCAGGGCGCGGCGGCGGAGTGGGCGCCCGTGCCACCACCGGCCCCAAGCGGTCGACCGGGCCCAAACGGTCACCGGGCCCCAAGCGGGCTGCTGGCGCGAAGCGGGGCACGGGCTGGGCCAAGCCCAAGTCGAAATCACGGCGCTCAGGCACCACCCCGCGCCGCAAGGGTCGCTGACGGCGACGGCACGGGGGCGTCTGTCCTTGCCGCTATCCTCAACTGGTGGCAGAGCACGTCCGCGTCCGTAAGTTGTCGACCCGCGATGGACGTCCGGTGATGCTCGACGACGGTCACGTGGTGGAGGGCGACGAACTGCAGTCGCCCACTCCGGGGATGCCCTACAGCGTACGCCGCAGCGTCGCCGAACACGACGAGGCGCCCGAGGTGTTCACCACGTCGCCGATCCGCGCCGTCATCACCGACGGCGGCGGTGCCATCACGCTGCTCACCGACAACTCGCGCTACGCGGTGGAAGTGATTGGACGGTGATGACGCCAACGGTTGATCCGGGTATCGCCTACTCTTACGACGCGCGTTTGAACTCCAAGTTGGTGGCGCAGAAATCTCCGAGCATGTGACCGACGCCGAGCCGTACATCCTCGCCGAGGAGGTTGCCGAACGGCTTGGGCTGCCCCTGTCCATGCTGCTCCGCAGGGTCGAGGCGGGCGACGTGCCCTCGCAGCGTGTCGAGCGCGACGACGGCGTGCACTACGCGCTGCGACTCAGTGATCTGGGCATCGAGACGGACGACGCCAACGGCGACGTTCGTGGTCCCGAGCAGGACGACCGCGAGGATGAGCCCGACGGGATCAATGTCTTCGACAGCACAGCTTCCGAGGGCGTCGAGCAGGCAATCGCGTCGGCATTCAACCCAGGGGTGCGGCCTGCCGGTGAGCAGGCTATCGACATCGAGGCCTCGGCCTGGTCGAGCCGCCCCCTGGAGCCGCAGGAGCCGCCGGTGTGGATCAGGACTGAGGCGCGCACGGCCTCGGTGGCGCCCGACCAGCCCGTGCAGACAGAGGTGATCGGCACCGGCCAGGTGGCGGCCGAGCCTGCCAATTCCCCCACCAGCGCCGCCGTGTTCCGCGAGCGCCGCCGCGCTCCCCAGCGCGGCCTCATCGACACCGCGCCCAGCGGCCCCCGCACCGACTTGGCGTCGATGTCGCTTGACGCCCGCGACCTGGTCGCGGGGCTGCTCGACCGCTGGGAGCGCACCCTTGAACAGCGCATCTACACCGAGCAGCGGCAGCGCTTCCAGGCCGAGCTCACCGCCCGGCAGACCATGGTCGAGCAACTGCAGATGGAGTTGCAGACCGCCCGCGCGGAGCACGCCGCCGTCCAGGCGGAGCAGGACCGCGTCCTCGCCGCCAAGGAGCGCGAGCTGGCCGAACGCGAGCGTGACCTCGCCGAGAGCAGGAGACTGGCCGAGCCGGCCGGCCGTCTGGCCGCGCCCGCTCCGCGACGACGCCGCTGGTTCGGGACCCGCCGCAACGACTGAAATCCACACGGCTGGTCCCCGGCGCACAGCGCAGTCGGCCGGAGCGCGCTACCACAGTGCCGCTGGCCGCTGGATTCTCACCGCAACCGTCCTCGGGTCGGGCGTGGCCTTCCTCGACGGCATGGTGGTCAACATCGCCCTGCCGGCGATCTCCCGCGACCTGCACAGCGGCCTCGCCGACCTCCAGTGGATCTCCGACGCCTACCTCCTCACCCTCGGGGCGCTGATCGTGCTCGGCGGCTCCCTCGGCGATCGATTCGGCCGTCGCCTCATGTTCGTCGTCGGCCTGGCGTCGTTCACCGCCGCGTCGGTGATCTGCGGGCTGGCGCCCAACACCCTCGTCCTGATCGGCGCCCGCGCGGTGCAGGGCATCGGCGGCGCGCTCCTGGTCCCGGGGAGCCTGGCGATCATCTCCGCGTCCTTCGTCACCGGGGACCGCGCCCGCGCGGTCGGGCTGTGGTCGGGGATGAGCGGGGTGACCACGGCGGTCGCTCCGTTCGTCGGGGGCTGGCTGATCGACGCGGTCTCATGGCGGGCGATCTTCTTCATCAATGTGCCCATCGCGGCCATCGCCATCGCAGTGGCGCTGCGTTGGGTGCCGGAAACGCGTGACGAGGCGGCGAGCCCACACATCGACATTTCCGGGGCGGTCACCATCTCGCTGGGCCTCGGCGGAGTCGTCTACGCGCTCATCGAGGGTCCGGGCAACGGGTGGTCGGCGTCGACGATCGTGGCCGGTGTGGCCGGCGCGGCGCTGCTCGCGTTCTTCCCGTTCATCGAGATGCGCGGACGCAACCCGATGATCCCGCTCGGCATCTTCCGGTCGCGCCAGTTCAGCGGCGCCAACCTGACCACGTTCACGGTCTACGCGGCGCTGTCGGTGACCGGCTTCCTGCTCATCCTCCACCTGCAGCAGGACCTGCGCTACTCCGCCTTGCAGGCGGGACTGGCGTTTCTCCCCGCCGCGGTCCTGCTGATCCTGCTCTCGTCACGGGCGGGCGCACTGGCGCAGCGCATCGGCCCGCAGCTGCTCATGACCGCCGGGCCGGTCGTCGCCGCGGCCGGTCTGCTGCTGCTGGCCGGCGTTCGTCTTCACGACAGCTACTGGACCGCGATTCTTCCCGGGGTGCTGGTGTTCGGCGCCGGATTGACGCTCACCTTGGCTCCCCTCACCGCCGCGGTGATGGCCGCCGTCGACGCGCGCCACCTCGGCGTCGGTTCGGCGATCAACAACGCGACCGCGCGTATCGGCGGCCTGCTGGCCGTCGCGGTGGTGCCGGCGCTGGCGGGACTGACCGCAGCCTCGTCGCACCTCGCCGGTGTCTCGCTGAACGCCGGCTTCACCGCCGCGATGCACATCGGGGCGGGGCTGCTCGTGGCCGGCGGCCTGATAGCCGCGCTGACCATTCGCCGCGTCCCGCCCGCCGGCCAAACCACACTCGCAGCAGCGTGATCGCCTGACCGGCCTACCATCGTCGAATGGCCCGTGATGCCGTCGCCGAGATCAAGGCACGCCTCGACATCGTCGACGTGGTGGGCGCCTATGTCACCCTGCTGCGAGCAGGGCGCGGACACCGCGCGCTCTGTCCTTTCCACTCCGAGAAGACGCCCTCATTCAACGTCAGCCAGGACCGTCAGGCGTGGTACTGCTTCGGTTGCCAGGAGGGCGGCGACATGTTCACCTTCGTCGAGAAGGTCGAGCACACCGACTTCCGCCAGGCGCTCGAGATGCTCGCCGAGAAGGCGGGCGTCGAGCTCGTGGCCGAGGCCCAGAGCCCGGCGCGCCGTGGCGCCGCCCAGCGCCGCAAGAGAACCCTCGAGCTCAACGCCCGCGCCGCCGCGTTTTTCGAGCACGTCCTCTGGTCGCGCCCGGCGGGTGCCGCCGGCCGCTACCTGCTCGGCGAACGCTCGGTCGGTGAGGTGGAGGGCCGCCGGTTCGGTGTCGGCTTCGCGCCGGCGGGCGGAGCCGGCGAGGACGCGCTCTCCCGCTACCTGGGCGAACGTGTCGCGGCGAAGCCGGAGGAGATCGTCGACGCCGGGCTGGCTCATCACGCGCGCGGTGGACGCCTGCGCGATCGCTTCCGCCATCGCCTGGTGTTCCCGATCCGCGACGAGCGCGGCGAGGTGATCGCCTTCGGCGCGCGCGCCCTCGGCGACGACGTCCCCAAGTACCTCAACTCTCCCGAGACGTCTGTGTACCGCAAGGGCAGCGCCCTCTTCGGCATCGACCTGGCCCGCATGGCGATGCACGAACGGCGCGTGGCGGTGATCGTCGAGGGCTACTTCGACGTCATGGCGGCACATCTCGGTGGCGTCGCCAACACCGTGGCCAGCAGTGGCACCGCCCTGACGCGCGAGCAGGCCAAGCTGCTGTCACGGCACGCCGACAGCGTGGTGCTCTGCTTCGACGCAGACGACGCCGGGTTGGCGGCGGCTTCGCGCGCGGTGGACATCGTCGCGGCCGAAGGCCTGCCGGCGCGCATCGGCGTCCTCCCCGAGGGCTGCAAGGACCCCGACGAGCTGATGCGACGCGACCCGGCCGCATTTGCTGCCGCTGTGGACGCGGCGCCGCCCGCGTGGCAGGTGCTGCTCGACCGCGCGCTAGGAGGCGATGAGGGGGGCAGCAGCGCTGTCCGCCAGGCTGCCGCAAAGCGCGCCGCAACCCTCCTGGCCCGGATCCCAGAAGGGTCAGGCCGCGAGGTGTACATCCAGCAGGCGGCACGGCTCCTCAACCTCGGCGTCGCGAAGATCGCCGACGACGTTGCTACGGCGCTGAGTGCGCCGGCGGTCGGACGACCCCTTCGAGTCGCCACAGTTCCACCGCCAGCAGATGAAGGCAGCGACGTTGATGCTGTTGACTCGGTCACGCCGCCGCCTTCGGCCTGGGACGGCTACCTCGCCGCGCTCTGCCTGCACCGCCCCGAGATCGCCGCCCGCCTCACCTCAGAGTTCGGACTCGAGGTTGCCGCCATGCAGAGCCCGATAGCCCGGCGAATGGTCGAGGTCGCCCTCGCGACGCCCGCTGGTGAATCGTTCCCACTCGGATCACTTCCACCCCGGGAGCGAGCTTTCGCCGCCGCGCTGCTCGTCCAGACCGTCCCTGAACTGCTCAGCGAGAGCCGCGTGACCGACCTCGACAGAGCAATCGCCGATTGCGTTGACCGAGTGGCCGACGCCAAGCGGGTCACTGAAATGACAGAGATCACCCGGCGAATGACGGTGGCCAAGGAACGTGGCGACCTCGCCGAGATGGGCGAACTCGCCGCACGGCGGCGCGAACTGGCCACGGCCTCTCCTCGACTGCGCCGGAGCGCGCGCATCGGCTGAGGCGTCGACGCGGGTGTAGCGATCCGCTCGATGTTTGCGTTGGACCGGGGTGAGGAATCTTCACTACGCCGTGGCGTGTCAGTTCAGCGCGGAGAAGAGCCGGTGACGGTTGTCGTTCCTGTCGACACGCTCGCCACGGCTGCTGAAACCCTGGTTGTGCGAGGCAAGGAGCAGGGCTTCCTCACGCCCGACGATGTCCTTGCGGCGTTCCCGGAGATCGACGCCGAGCCCGATCCCCTGGAGCGCATCTTCGCGCTCTTCCGCGACATGGGCATCGACGTCAGCGACGGCGACCGCGAGTTCGACACAGTCGACGAGATCGACGAGGCCACCGTCGATGTCGCCCAGTCCGCCGACGCAGCCTCTGTGGACGACGCGGTCCGCATGTACCTGCGCGACATCGGCCGCGTGGCCCTGCTCAAGGCTGAGCAGGAGGTGCACTACGCGACGCTCATCGAACAGGGCGACATGGCTGCCAAGGACGCACTCACCGAAGCCAACCTGCGGCTGGTGGTCTCGATCGCCAAGAAGTACATGGGACGAGGGATGACATTCCTGGACCTGATCCAGGAGGGCAACCTCGGTCTGATTCGTGCCGTCGAGAAGTTCGACCACCACCGCGGCTACAAGTTCTCGACCTACGCCACCTGGTGGATCCGGCAGGCGATCACGCGTGCCATCGCCGACCAGTCGCGCACCATCCGAGTGCCGGTGCACATGGCCGAGACCATCAACAAGCTGGTTCGCGTATCGAGGCGGATGTTGCAGGAGCTCGGCCGCGAACCCGCCGATGAGGAGATCGGAGAGGAAATGGGGGTCACGCCGGAGCGTGTGCGCGAGGTCAGGAAGATCTCGCAGGACCCCGTCTCGCTGGAGACACCGGTGGGCGAGGAGGACGACTCCCACCTCGGTGACTTCGTCGAGGACAAGGAGGCCACGGCCCCGGCCGATGCCGCCTCGCTGACCATGCTGCACTCCCACATGGAGGACGTTCTCGACACGCTGTCGCCGCGCGAGCGGCGCGTCCTCCAGCTGCGCTTCGGCCTTGCCGATGGGCACCAGCGCACCCTCGAGGAGGTCGGCAAGCGGTTCGGGGTTACACGCGAGCGAATCCGGCAGATCGAGGCCAAGGCGCTCCGCAAACTGCGCCACCCGTCGCGCAGCACCAAACTCCGCGACTACCTCGACTAGCGCCGCGCCGCGGTTCATACGAACGTCCGCTCCTTATACTTCGGCCTACCGATCTCTCACCCCAATCGAGAACCACTCACTCAATCCGGGTTAGCTCAGCGGTAGAGCAGGCGGCTGTTAACCGCAAGGTCACTGGTTCGAATCCAGTAGCCGGAGCCACATGATTCGACCAGCAGGCGGCGCTGGCGGCGTCATTGTGGCGAGAAAGTGCCACGCAGCGGTCGCAACTGATAGCGTACGCCCGTTCGCGCGAATACGCGCCGTCCGCCAGGAGCCGCAATGATCCACTCCGTCGCACCACAGCGCTCCGACGTCCCGGCCACCCCGCCGGGCGCCGATCCCCAGCCGCCGTCGGCGCCTGAGCCGGCTGCCGTGGACGCCCCGCCGGGGCCGATCAGCTGGGAGCTCGCGCCACCCTCCCACGCCGATCCGCCCGTCCCCACCCCAGGCCAGGTCCCGGAGGGCTTCGAGGCCCCCACCTCCACCTGGGCGGAGGTCCGCCAGCACCAGGCACCGGGCAGGGCCGATCCCGCCGCCGCCGGGCAGGCACCGTCGGCCGCCCTGCTGACACCCGATCCGCCGTCACCGCGCCGCGCCCCGCGCGCCGAGCCGCCGGCGCCGATCGACGCCGGCCCGGAGCCCCACCGCGCCGCCGCCACCGTCCACAGCCTCGGCCCCGTCGGCCGCCGGCGTTCCGCCGTGCTCGGCGCCGCCGTCTCGGTGGTCACCCTGGGCCTGTATCCGATCGCCTGGGCGCGGCGTGCCAATCGCGAGATGGCGCAGTTCGACCCGCGCATGAGCGTGCGGCCGGGCCGCACCGCGGCGGCGCTCGCCATCGCGGTGGTGCTGCCCCTCCTGGTGGCCGCCGCCGAGGGTGCGAGAATCGTCGCCGACCATCTCGGCCACGCGCCCGACCTGCCCGTCTCCGCGGCGCTGACCCGCTGGCTGCTGCTCGCCCCGGCGCTGACCCCGATGCTGGTGGTGCTGCTGCCCTTCTCCCTGGTGGCGGCGATCATGACCCTGGAGCGGGTGCGCGTCGTCGAGGATCGCGCCGGCGCCGACCCCGACCAGCAGTTTCGCCCGGCGGCGGCGATGGGCTGGGTCCTCCTGCCGGTGTTCGGTCTGGCAATCCTGGTCCTCCAGGCACAGCGGCGCCTGAACCGTGTCTGGGTCCACTGCGCCTAGACTGCGGAGTCCGCAGGCGTGCGCGACCACCATCTGGGGGAGCCCGCTGCTGGCCGTCCGCCTCCACCTCCCGGCCGATCCCCCATCTGGCAAGGACGAGCACATCACCGTGGCCATCACCATCGCCTGCATCTCCGGCAAGGGGGGCGTCGGCAAGACGACGACTACCATCAACCTGGCCGCGGCCCTCGCCGAGCAGGGACGCCGCGTGCTCACGGTCGATCTCGACCCGCAGTCAAACCTCACCAGCGGGCTCGGCTTCGACCCCTACAAGCTCGTGCTCACCATCGGTGACCTGCTGACCGGGCAGGAGCGCGACGTCGCGCTCGTCCTCCAGGAGACCCAGTGGGAGAACCTGCATCTGCTGCCCGCCAGCCCCGACCTGAGCACTGTGGAGCAGAGGCTGCCCTCCCAGCTCAATCGGGAGCTGCACCTGCGCAACCTCATGAACCAGGACGGACTCCAGGAGAGCTACGACTTCATCATCTATGACACGCCACCCAATTTCGGCTATCACACGGTGAGCGTGCTCGGTGCCATCAGGTACGTGCTCATCCCCGTGCAGATGTCCGGATTCGCAATCAAGGGCCTCAAGGAGGTGCTGCGGACGGTTCACGCGGCCCGGCAGCGGCTCAACCCCGACCTGCGCATCCTCGGGCTCGTGCCCACCTTCGTGAACCTGCGCACCAACTTCAGCCGCGACATGCTCGAGGGCCTCCGTGAGATTCCCAACCTCAAAGTGTTTGACACAGTCATCAAGTTGACTGTCAAACTGCAGGAGACGTCGCTCGCCGGGGTACCGGTGACGTCCTATGCATCCTCATCGGATGCGGCGATGGCGTACCGGTCGCTGGCAGGCGAGGTCCTGGCTCATGTCTGAACGAAACGATGTGCGGTCCGCGGTGGGCGCCGCGCTGGGGGACGGCACCCCCGAGTCCGGAGCAGCGATGCAGAGCTGGCTGGCGCCGACGCGGGAGTCGCGCACCGAGCAGCTCGCGGTCGATGGCATCTCCGAGCCCGAGTGGTGCGAGCCGCTCGACGTCACGGACCCGGCCTATCGAGCGCTGAAGGCCAGCGTCCGGGCCAGCGGCATCCTGCAGCCACTGCTGGTGCGACCGCTCGAGGGCGGCCGGTTCGAGGTCATCAGCGGCCTGCGCCGGTTGCGCGCGGCCCGTGACACCGGGCAGGACACAGTCCCGGCGACCGTCCGCGTGCTCAACGATGTCGAGGCGGTGGCGGGAGCGTGGGAGTCGCTGCGACGCCGGCCGGTGACCACCCTGCGGCGGCAGCTGCTGGGGACGCGGCTCACCGAGGCCGGCATGGCAGAGGCGGAGGTCTCCCGGCTGGTTGGCTCGCTGCAGGTCGCCGTCGAGGAGCCAGCCACCGGCGCGGAGGCACCGGCCGCGGCGCCGGCGGCCGCGGCCGACGTGGCCCCGGAGGCCGCGGTCGAGGTGGCCGAGGTCGAGGCCGGTGGGCCCTCCGAGGCGGAGGCCGGCCACGCCGCGCCCCCGGAGCTCGACATCGACCAGTCGCCGGCGGCCGTCACGGACGTCGTCAGCGGTGAGCCCGAGGCCGGTGTCGATGCCGGAGCCGTCGATTTCGTGGCCGCCGACGAGCCGGCATCGGCCGAGGCCGAGCCTGCCGCGGAGCCGGCGATCGCTGAGCCCGAGCCGGACCTGGAGGCAACCGCGTCCGCAGCCGGCCTCGAGCCGGCCGCATCCCAGCGTGAGATCGACGCGGAGCTGGAGCAGGGCGACCCCGCGGTCGACGCCGGGCCCGCGGCGGCCGAGCCCGCTGCCGGCGCCGAGGTCCGCGACGAGCCCGACCACGAGATGTCTGCCTGGCCCACGATGGCCGCGGCCACGGCGCCGGTCGAGCCGGTGGAGGCCGAGCCCGAGGCCACGACGCAGCCGCCGGCGGCCGGGGTCGCCGGCACCGAGGGGGAGGACCTCGCCGCGGCCTCGCCCGCCGGCGCCGCAGAGTCGGGCGCGCTCGCCGAGGCGCCGTCCGGCGGCGCCGCCGAGCTGCCCGATGTGGAGCCCGCGCCCGCTCCGGACGCTGTGCAGGTCCCCGAGCCGACCACCGCGCCAACTCCGGCGGTGACGTCGGCGTCCCCGACGGTGGAGCCGGCCGCGTCGCCGGCCGCGGCGGCGCCGCCCGCCGTCCCTGCGGCCCCGCCGGCCGACCCTGCGGCTCCGGCCGCCGGTCCTGCGGCTCCGCCGCCCGCCTCCCGGCCGAGACCCGCATGGGCCTGGTCATCCTCACTGGACGCGCCCACCGCGGAAGCCGCCGGGCCGGTCGCGCCCCCCCCGGCGCCGGAGCCGGCTGCACCGGCACCGGCGGCCGCGGAGGAGCCCGTCGCCCTCACGCCGCGACCCCCGGCGGTGGCGGTGCACCGGGCCGGCGCGGCGCCGTGGGCCTGGTCGGGGCCGGCCACGCCGACGGTGCCGCCGCCCACGGCCGCGCCGGCCCCCGCCCCGGCGCTGCCGCCGCGCCCCGACGCCGGCCCCCGGCCCACGGCACCCGAGGTGCCGGACGCGCCGGTGGCCGAGCCCTCGACCCCGGAGCCGCCAGCTCCGCCCCCGCCGGCAGCCCCACCCCAGTTGGGCGCCTGGCAGCCCGCCGCCGGCGTAGGCCCGGGCGGCCAGGCGCCGGCCGCCGCCAGTCCGCCCCCGGCACCGGCCGCACCGCGGTATGCCCGGGGGGCGCCTCACGTCATCAGCATCGAGCTGCCCAGGGCGCAGGAGGACGAGCCCTCCACCGGCGCTCCGGTCGTGACCGCCCCCGCCGCGGGCGCGATGGTCGCCCCGTCGTCGCGATCGTCGGCCCCGGCGTTGGCGTCGAGCCGGGGGTCGGCCATCGGCCAGCTGGTGCGGGACCAGCGGACCTACGCCACCATCGGCACCTTCTTCGGTGTCAGTGCGGTGGTCTTCCTCATCGTTGTCTTCGCCCTCCAGGCCGGGAGCACGGCACAGACGGGTGCAGCCGTGGTGGTCGCCGTGATCGGCTTCATCACCGCGATCCTGGCCCTCGCGCTGCCGCGACGCGAGCCCTGACCCCGGACACCCCTCGAGGCCGCAAGCCGCGCCGCCGGTTCACAATCCCGGTGGAGATGATGACCGGGCACGTCGACCAACCGGCCGGCGACGTGCCGGCGCCGCCGGCGGACCCCGAGCCGGGGCCGGCGGTCCCGAGCCTCGCCGCCCCGGATCAGGTGGACGAGACGTCCGTTCCGCTGCCGGCCTCACGGGCGGCGGCGGCACGAGCCCGCGCCGGCCGCCGTGCCTCGCTGGCCGCGGAGCTCCTCGACGCGACGCAGTCGTCGCCGACACAGGCCCCGGCCGCCGCGGACGGGTCGGGCATCGAACTGTACGGCACACCTCAGCCGATTCCCGAGGCGACGCCGGCGCCAGGGCCGACCTGGGCCCTGGCGCCGGTCGTGGCAGACGTCGAGGTCGACGCCGCCGCGCCCGGCGCCATCAGCGACCCACCGCCGGCGTTGCCGCAGTCCCCTCCGGTGCCGGTCGCCGCCGACCCGACGCCCGTCGCACTGCCCGCGGCGACCGGTGCCGTGGCGCCACCGGACACCCCGCCGTCGCGGGTGTTCCGGCTCGAGCCCGGGGGCCTGGGTGATGGCGTGGACGGTGACGGCACCCCGCCCACCTCGCCGGCCGGCGAGGCGGCCCAGGGCGCCGCGCCCGTTCCCGCCGCCCTCGGCCGGCCGGGCGCCGAGGCTGCCATAGCCCGCCGCCGCCGCCGCAGCCAGCCCACCCCGATGCCTCCGCGACCCCTGGAGCCGTTCGAGGTGGCCGAGGACGCGCGGGGGCGGGTCAGCTATATCGACCCGTCGGTCCCTGGCGCCGGCGCACCGGCAGTCGTCCCGGCGGAACGGTCCCCGCTGGTGGCGACGACGCGCTCGCGGGCCCAGCAGCTGCTCACCGGGTGGATCGCGGTCGGCGTGCTCTCGGTGCTGATGCTGATCATCTTCCTGATCGGGATGAGGCTGACGGCGTGAGCCCCCGCGGCGTCGCCCTCCGCAGAGGCCTCGCCGCCACCGCCGCCTGGGCCGCGGGCTGCGCGGTCGCCCTGCAGCGCCCCTTCGGACCCCGGCGCCGGGGAGCGGAGGCGGATCGGGGCTGGCCCGATCGGAACCTCGTCATCCACCGTAGAAGTTCTGCATTGACAGAAAGACTGATAGAGCCTACAGTCGCGGGCGATGATCGCCCTCCCTCCGACCGCGTCCGCGCACCCTCCCACCGCTGATGGAACCGCGTCCGCCGACCGGGTTGGGGCGGCGCCACCGGGCGCGGCCGGCGGCGATCCTGCCCGCCGACGGCGACACTCCGTTCTCCTCGGCGCCGCGCAGCTGGAGCAGCTCACCGACGGCGAGCTCATCGCCACGGTCATCGGCGGCCCGGAGCCGGCCGCCGAGGTGCTGCACTGTGCCGCCCGGCTGGCGCGCCTTCCCTTCTGGCAGCGCCGGGCGCTGGGGGTGGCGGGCCTGGTCAGCGAGCACGGGGTGCCGCCTCAGCGCGCGGTCCGGCTGGCCTCACTCTGGGAGTTGGCGGACCGCTGGTATCCCGACGACCGGCCCGAGGTCACCTCGCCGCGTGATGCCGTCCTGCTGCTCGACGGCCTGCGCCGGCTGAAGGTGGAGCGTGTGGTGGTCATCCTGCTCGACGCCCGGCGGCGGCTGCTGCGCACCGAGACGGTGGCTCACGGCACCCACAATGCCTCTCGCTTCCAGCCGCGCGACGTGCTCAGGCCGGCGCTCACCCACAACGCATCGGCGCTGATCCTGGCCCACAACCATCCCAGCGGCGATCCCGTGCCCTCGGCGGCTGACCGCCGGGTCACGGACACCATGCGCGAGGCCGCCGCGCTGGTGGGCATGGTGCTCGTCGACCACGTCATCGTGGCGGCGCGCTCCCACCACTCCTTCTGCGTCGCCGACGCCTGGCCGGCGGAGACCGGCGCCTAGACCGCCAGGTCTAGCCCTGGAAGGCGTCGAGGCCGGTCAGCGCCTTGCCCACGATCAGCGTGTGCATCTCCTCGGTGCCCTCGTAGGTGAGCACCGACTCGAGGTTGGCCATGTGGCGGGCGACGGGGTACTCCAGGGTGATGCCGTTGGCGCCCAGGATGGTCCGTGCCGTCCTGGCGGCGTCGAGGGCGATCCTGACGTTGGCCCGCTTGGCCATCGAGACCTGCGATGCATGGACGCCAGGACCGTCCTTGAGGGCGCCGAGGCGACGCGCCAGGAGCCGACCCTGGGTCAGCGAGGTGGCCATGTCGACGAGCTTCAGCTGCGTCAGCTGGTAGGCGCCGATGGGCCGGTCGAATGCCAGCCGCGACCGGCTGTACTCCAGCGCCGCCTCCAGGCAGGCCCGGCCCGCCCCCAGGGCGCCCCAGGCGATCCCGTAGCGCGCCTCGCCCAGGCACGAGAGCGGTCCGCGCAGGCCGGTGACCCCGGGAAGAACCGCGGCGTCCGGGACACGGACGGAGTCGAGGACCAGCTCGGACGTGACCGAGGCGCGCAGCGACAGCTTGCGGTGGATGTCCTGGGCGCTGAAGCCGGGGGTGCCCCGCTCCACCAGGAAGCCGCGGATGCCGTCGTCGGTGCGAGCCCAGACCACGGCGACGTCCGCCACCGAGCCGTTGGTGATCCACATCTTGCTGCCGTCGAGGATCCAGTCTCCGCCCTGGCGGCGGGCCGAGGTGCGCATCCCGGCGGGGTTGCTGCCCGCGTCCGGCTCGGTGAGTCCGAAGCAGCCGGTGGCGCGCCCCGCGGCCAGCTCGGGGAGCCAGCGGTCGCGCTGCACCTCACTGCCGTAGGCGTGGATGGGGAACATCACCAGCGAGCCCTGCACGCTGACGAAGCTGCGCAGGCCGCTGTCGCCCGCCTCCAGCTCCTCGCAGGCGATGCCGTAGGCAGTGGCCGAGGCTCCGGCGCAGCCGTGGCCCTCGAGGTGCATGCCGAGCAGGCCCATGGCGGCGATCTCGGGGATCAGCTCGCGCGGGAAGGTGCCGGCCTCGAAGTGCTCCGCCACCACGGGCAGGAAGCGCTCGCGGACGAACGCCCGCACGGTGTCACGGATCAGCCGTTCGTCGCCGTCGAGCAGGTCGTCGAGCGCCATGAAGTCGAGCGGGTCGGGGACGGCGGCGCGGGACCTCTCGGTGGTCGCGCCGGCGGCGGTGACGGCCACGACGGCACCTCGGTGATGGCAGAGCCTCGAGCATAGCGCCGAGGTGCGTGCCCCACGCCCGCGCAGTCAGGAGGCGAGGCGCGGCGCCCGGCCCGATCTGGGGTCATTCCTGGAATTGCCATAAACTGCGGGGGCCGATGCACCGTCCTCCGGCATCCCTCACCAATCCCAGTTCCAGCCACCGGGAGGCATGACATCGTGGGTCTCAAGGGCACCAAGACCGAGGCGAACCTCAAGGAGGCATTCGCGGGCGAGTCCCAGGCCAACCGCCGCTACCTCTACTTYGCCCGCCGCGCCGACGTCGAGGGCTACCCCGACGTGGCCGGCCTGTTCCGCGACATCGCCGAGGGCGAGACCGGACATGCCTTCGGCCACTTCGAGTTCCTCGAGGAGGTCGGCGACCCCGTCACCGGCGTCCCCGTCGGCGACACCTCGGCCAATCTCAAGAGCGCCATCGAGGGCGAGACCTACCAGTACACCGAGATGTACCCGAGCTTCGCGCGCACCGCACGCGAAGAGGGCTTCGAGGAGGTGGCCGAGTGGTTCGAGACCCTTGCCCGGGCCGAGAAGTCGCACGCCGGCCATTTCACCAGGGGCCTCGGAGCCCTCAACGAGCTCTGAGGCGCCAGGCGGCCGGGTCGGGTTGACCCGGGGGCCGTCCCGCCGCGGCCGCACCACCGGAAAATCGGCATGCGCCCACTGACCATCGACGAGATCCGGCCACCGGCGGCCTACGAGCCGGTGCGCTCCGAGGCCCGGCGCCGCGTCATCGAGCTCAAGCGACACCGTCGTGTGCAGCTCGGTGACCTGCTGAGCCTGGTGTTCGAGAACCGCGAGACTGTCCGCGGTGTGGTCGAGGAGTTGCTCCGCGCGGAGCGGATCGTCGAGCCCGAGCGCATCGGGGAGGAGCTTGCCGTCTTCAACGAGCTCATCCCGGGCGAGAGCGAGCTCGGCGCCACCCTCTTTCTGGAGATCACCGACCCTGCCGAGCTCGCCGCCCGCCTCAACGACCTACGCGGAATCGAGGCCGACGTCCATCTGGAGATCGGTGGCGAGCGCGTCGACCGCGTCCCCGAGGCCGGTCGCAGCCGGGACGACCGCACCAGCAGCGTCCACTACCTGCGCTTCGGCCTTGCCGACGCGCAGCGCGCGGCGTTCCTGAGCGGCGACCTCGAGGTGGCACTGGTGGCGGACCATCGCCACTGTCAGGCGCGTGCGGTCCTCACCGAGGCCCAGCGGATGGCCCTCAGCGCCGACCTCCTGGGCCGCTGACCCCGCCGCCGGCCTCGCCGCCGGACCGTCCCCCCCCGCTCTTGCCGCCACCGCCGGTGCCGGCGCCGCTCGTGCCGGTGCCGCTCGTGCCGGCGCCGGGGCCGGCAGCCGGGGGTGTGGCCGCGGGCGCCAGGGTCGGACCGCGACGGCGGCGGCGGATGGCGACGACCGCGGGGCCGAGCGCGGCGCCGCCGACGACGGTTCCCATGCCGACCACGCCGAGAGCCAGGCTCACCCCGCCCCGTCGCACGCCGGAGTTGAAGATGTTCGCGGCGATCGGGTCGTTGTTCGGCGGCGGGCTGGCCGGGATGGGTCCATTCGCCAGGGGCGTGCTGATGGGACGCACCGCCAGCGCCACCGGGCTGGGCGAGGCTGGGCCGCCGGTCGCGGCCGCGACCGGGGACGGGGAGGTGGTCGGCGCCGGCGAGGGCGTCACCGCGGCGTGGGGTGGCACTGGCCGCGTTTGTGCGTGGGCGGCCGCGGGCGGCGTCGGGGCGGCGGGCACGCTGGGGGTGGGCCTGCCACAGGCCACCCGGGCGACCCCGGCGTTGAGCACCACGGCAGGCGCACCGTGGACGTCCGGCGCACTCTGGGCATCCTGCACCCAGATGGCCCAGTAGCCGCAGCCCAGGACGTCCACCGACTCGTCGTAGTCGTGGCTTCCGGGGACGATCAGGGCGTTGATCTGGTGCGGGTCGAGCGGGAACGAGGTGGGCGGGCTGCCCGTCGTCGCGCCCCGGAGCACCTCGTCCTCGGTGAGGGCCGGGTCGCCGCTGGACACGTCCGTCCCGTCGACGGAGGTGATGCGCTGCCGATAGACGCGGCCGGCCGGTGTGCCGGAGCCGAGGATGAAGTTCGAGGTCACGGTGAACCGGTAGTGCAGCGTCGCATTGGCCGCGGCCGCCGCCGGGGCGGCGGGGTAGCCGCCCGGCGCCGAGGAGCTGAACATCCCGTCCTGGTAGCCCGTCGACGCCCGGCTCGCCTGCGCCCCGCCGGAGCCGAGGCCCAGGGCCGCCAGCCCGGTGGCGGCAAGGAGCAGCACCGGTGCCGCCCGCCGCGCGGCCGTCCGGCGGGCGCGCGGCCGCCCGGCGGGCCGCTCGGGGCCACGGCGGCCGGCTGGTCCACCGCTGGGGCGCGGGAGGTGACGGAGCATGAGTTGTGGTTCTGCCTTCCTAGTGGAGACGCGGGGGCGCCCCCGGAGCTTGCGGTCCGGACATTCCGCCGGTGAGGGGCATACTTGCCCGCCGTGCTGACACGCTACGCCATTCCCTGTGTCGTCGTCGTGGTCCTGGCCGTCGGAATCGCGCTCGGCACCTATGCCCTGACCCCGGTCAACTTCTCGGCGAGCTGCACCTTCGCCTTCAAGCTGCCACCGACGTCGCTGCCCGCCAACACCGACGTGCTCGCCTTCCAGAACCAGCAGGCGGGGCAGGAGGTGGCCCAGGCGGGACGGGGCGACATCTACTCGGCACCGGCGGTGGCGGTCGGAGTGGAGCCGGGCGTCCTGGCGGCCAGCACTCTCGCCGCCCAGATCCCCGGCAGCAGCAACTTCGTGGTCAGCGTCACCGACGAACGGGGCGACCGCGCCGCCAACCTGGCCAACCGGCTCTGCTCTGCCTACGTGCAGCGCCTCCAGACCCAGGTGGACGGCGAGCGCAACTCCGAGGTGGCGCAGATCCAGAGCCGGATCGCGGCCCTGCAGCAGTCCATCGCCAGCATCCAGGGGACCCCGGCGCAGGGCCGCACCGCGGGGGACCAGTCGATCCTCACCGCCGATCAGCAGGCGGTGGCTGCCGACCAGCAGCTGCTGGCCACCGTGCTGGCGCTCCCCCCGTACGACATCAACGTGGTGACCCAGGCACCCGCCGGCGTCCGCAACGACACCAGGAGCCTCACCCGCAATCTGCTGGTGGGGGTGGTCGCCGCCCTGCTCTCCTGCTTCCTGGTGATCCTCATCGGCGAGGTGGCCCGCGACCAGCGCAGCGGCCGTGCGGGATGACCCCCGGCCCGTCATTCGCGTTGTGCTCGAGGGCGCGCCCCTCACCGACGGTCGCGCCGAGGCGGGCATCGGTCGCTATGCGTCCTCGCTGACGGCGGCGCTGAGCGCCCTGCCCGCCGAGGCGGGGATCGAGGTGCGGACCGCCCGCCCGCGACACCGCTCGCCCACCGAGCGCCGGCCGCTGCGCTGGCTGCGCGGCCAGCCGTCGATCGCGCTCGCCGGCGTGGGCGGTCACGCCGGGCTGGTCCACGCGCTCAGCGGGGAGCCGTCGCTGGTCTGGCCGCCGGGCCGGCAGGTGGTGACGGTGCACGACGTCCTCGGCCTGCGCAGCCCAATGCACCGGCGCGGCCGCGCCGCGGTGGCCTACGGCGAGCTCACCGGCCGGCTGGTGCGGCGCTGCGCCGCCGTGATCACGGTCAGCCCCTGCGTGGCCGCCGAGGTCGGCGCCGAGCTGGGGATCGATCCGGCCCGCTTCCACATTGTGCCGCTCGGGGTCTCCGGCGCCTTCAGTGCCGTGCCCCGGCCCGACGACCCGGACCGGCGCCGCGGGATGGGCCTCGAGCCCGGGGCGCGCTACGTGCTGTGGACGGGCAGCCTGGTCGCCCACGATCCCCGCAAGGCGCTCGACATCCTGCTCGAGGCGATGGCCGCCTGCCGCCGGGGGCTCGGAGACGACCACGGCCTGACGCTGGTCGTCGCCGGGCGGGGCGGTCCGGAGGGGACCCGCGTCGCCGGGGTCGCCGGACGGCTGCGCGTGCCGCTGCTGGCCGCCGGTTGGGTGTCTGACAGCGATCTGGCCGCGCTGCTGCGCGGCGCCGTGGCCGCCGTGGTGCCCTCCCTGCACGAGGGCTTCGGCCTGCCCGCGCTCGAGGCCATGGCCTGCGGCGCGCCGCTGGTCGTCAGCCGCGCCGGCAACCTCCCCGACCTGGTGGGTGAGGCGGCGCTGCTCTGCGAGCCTGCGGACCCCGCCGCCCTCGCCGAGGCGCTGACGCGTGTGGTGGTGCCGCGGTCCGAGGCCGCCGCCCGGTTGCGGCGGGCCGGGCCGGCGCGCGCCGCGGGATACACCTGGGAGCGCGCCGCCGACCTCACGGCGGCGGTCTACCGCCGGGCCGCGGGCGGGGCCTGAGGCCGGCCGCCTCCGGACAGGGGGGCGGCGCCGCACATCGCGCATACTCGGCCGGCGATGGCCAGCAGCATTCCGGCGCGCCTGTGGTCGAGGGCCCGCCGCCAGGAGGTGGCCGCCATCCCTGTGGTCATCGCGGGGGTGGGCGCCGCCGCCCTGGCCATGGCCTACCCGCTGCCCACGCTGGGGCTGCTCTTCGTCGGCATCGTCGCCGTCGCCGTCTTCGCCTTCCCCGATCAGGCGCTGGTGGCCGCCTTCGTCCTCATCCCGTTCCACCAGGTCGGCTACTACGCGCTCACCGGGCGGTTCGGCGTCAACCTGGGGCCGCTGACCCTGTGGAAGGATGCCCTGCTGGTGGCCCTGCTGCTGCGCGGCGTCTACAACCGCTGGCGGGTGCAGGGGCCGGCGCTTCCCCGGTCCGGCGCCGACCGCTACCTGCTGGTCTACGTCGCCGGCTTCCTGCTCCTCACCGCCCTCTCGCCCGATCTCCGCGCCGCCGTCTACGGCTTCGCCAACGACGCCGAGGGCCCGCTGTTGCTGCTGGCCATCGTGGCCCTGGCGCCTCCCCGCCGCATCCTCATCGCCTGCCTGGTGGCCATCGTCGGTGTCGCCGTGGTGATGTCGGGTGTCGCCCTCATCGAGCAGGTCATCCAGGAGGCGCTGCCGCGCTGGTTCGGCCACGAGCCGGGATCGAGCGAGGTGTACTACTCGGACTCGCTGGCCAGGACCGGCTACCGATCCGGGTCGTTCTTCGGCGACTCCCTGGTTCTCGGGTTCTTCCTCTCGGGCGCCACCCCGATCGCGGTGGCGCTGGTCGGCATGCTGCGCGGGCGCCTGCGCCTGGCAGCCGTCATCGCCCTCCCCATCCTGCTGGCGGGCACCATCGCCACCTTCACCCGCAGCGCCTACCTCGGTGCCGGCGTCGCGCTCCTGCTGGCCATGCTCCTGGCCATCCGCAACCCCAGGACCCGGCTCAGCGCCGTCGGCATTGTCGCCCTCCTCGGCGCCCTCGCCACCCTGGCCTACGTCCAGAGCGGCGACGTCCGCGTCACCCACGCCTTCGACAACACCTCGCACTTCGACATCGTCCAGGGGGACATCGACCTGATCACCAGCAACCCGCTGGGCTACGGGCTGGGCAGCACCGACTACATCGCCCGCCGCTTCAACCTGTCCGCCATCTCCAACCAGTCCGCCGGCGCCAGCACCGGTCCCTCCGCCGACAGCGTGTACCTGGCTCAGGGGATCGAGGGCGGCATCATCGGCCTCAGCCTGTTCCTGGGCATGATCTTCACCCAGGTGATGCGGCTGCGCCGCGCCCGGCTGCGGGCGCTCGGCCGCGGCGACCCCGCTGCCGCCATCGCCGCCGCCGGGGCGCTCGCGGCCCTGGCCGGCATCAGCATCTGCGGCCTGCTGCTGCCGGTGGCCAACCTGCCCACCATCCTCGTGCTCTGGGGGAGCGCGGGGGTGGCGCTGGTGCTCTGCCACGAGCGCGGGGTGACGATGGAGCGGGCGCCCGCCGTCGTCGCCGCGACATGACGGCGGCCGCGGCCGCCCGGTCGTGGCGTCCCGGCGGCGGACGGCTGCGGGCCGTGGGCCGGAACGCCCTGGTCCCCGTGGGGGTGACGGCCGTGCTGGTCGCGATCTACCTGATCGATGCGCTTGCGATCCATCCCGGCAGCGGGCCCGCCGCGTGTCCCGTGGGCGGCACCGCCCCGCTGGTCCGCTGGGACAGCGGTTGGTATCTGTACATCGCCCTTGCCGGGTACCACCACATCGCCGGCCAGGAGCAGCAGGCCACCGCCTTCTTTCCCCTGCTTCCCTGGCTGATGCGAGCCGTCCATGCCGTGGTGCCGGCCCTGTCGCTGGTGAGCGCCGCGATCGTGGTGAACGTCGCCGCCATCACTGCCGCCATGGTCTTCGTCGACCGGGCGCTGGCCGACTGGCCGGCGTGGCAGCGCGCCGCCACCGTGGCCCTGCTGCTCTCCATCCCGGGGGCGTTCTTCTACGTCACGGTCTACTCGGAGGCACTCTTCGCCCTGGGAACCGCGATCGTGGTCTGGGCCGTGATGCGTCCGGGTCGCCTGGCCTGGGCGCCGGCCGGGGTGATCATCGCCGGCAGCGATCGCGTGATCGGGGGGGTGCTGCTGCTGGCTCTGGGGATCATCCTGTGGCTGCGTCGCGACCAGGTCCCGCTCCGCCAGGCCGTCCCCATGCTGGCGGCGGCGGCGATGGGATTGGTGGTGGCGGTGGTCTACGGGGCGGTGAGCAGCGGTGAGGCGTTGTGGTTCCTGACCGGCCGCCGGGGCTTCAGCGGGCCGGGGGGCGTCGGCTACCTCCCGTACACCGTCCGCCACGGGCTCGCAGCCACGCTGAGCGTCATCGGCGAGGAGGCCACCGGCTCCACCGTGGACCAGGTCGACTCGCCCGCTCTCGCCGCCCGGACCCTGCCGTGGTCGGCTGGGCTCTACCTCGACCTGCTGGTCATCCCGCTGGTCGCGCTCACGCTGCGGGCGCGGCGCGAGCTGGGGGTGCTGGCCCTGGCGACGGCCACGGTGACCCTCGCGGTCGCCCCCATCGTCTCCCAGGCGCGCTTCATCCTGGTCCTGCTGCCGGTCTGGATCGGCGCCGTGGCCGCCCTGCGCGGGTGGTGGTGGGGCTGGGCGCTGGTGACGGCCGCCGGGCTGGTGGGGCTGGCCGTCAACCTGCGCCTGGTGGCCGACTTCGCCAACTGCAACTGGGCGGGGTGAGGGATGAGCCGGATCGGGTGCGACGCCAGCCACCTCGCCTGGCGCCGGACCGGCACCTCGCGCTATGTCGAGGGGCTGCTGGGTGGCCTGGCGGCGCGCCTGGCAGCGGGTGACGCGCTCCTCGCCTACACCAACGCGGCCCAGGCAACCCACCGCCTGGACCCGCGGGTGCGGGAGCGCTGCATCCGGCTGCCCAGCCCTCGGGCGACCGCGTGGACGCAGCTCCGGCTCCCGCTGTCGGCACGCCTCGATGGCTGCGACGTCCTCCTCGCCCACCACGTCGCGCCGCTGTGGTCGGGACTGCCGACAGTGCTGGTGGTGTACGACTGCCTGGCGTTTCGCCACCCTTCCGCCAAGCCGGGAGCGGAGGGCGCCTACTTCCGCCGCTGGATGCCGAGGTCGGCGCAGCGGGCCACCCGGCGCGTCGCCATCAGCCGGTTCGCCGCCCAGGAGGCGGAGCGCTGGCTGGGTGTCCCCGCCGACTCGTTCGCGATCGCCTATCCGGGGGTCGGTGCCGGCGTCGCCGCCACCGCCGAGGCCGACCGGGCACGGGCACGCGCCGCGCTGGCGGCGGCGGCGAGATCGCCGGACGCGCCCTACATCCTCCAGGTCGGCGCCGCGGGGCCGCACAAGGGCGCAGCCGTCCTCGCCACGGCGGTGGGGTTGCTCCGCGGCGACCACCCGGAGCTGGGGCTGGTCCGCTGCGGGCCCAGCGGGGGCGACGGCGGGACCGCCGGCGGGGTCGACCTCGGCGTGGTCGGTGAGGCCGAGCTCCGGGGGCTGTACGCGGGCGCGGCGGCGGTCTGCGTGGCCAGCTCGCACGAGGGGTTCGGCCTGCCCGTCGTCGAGGCCATGGCGAACGGGACGCCGGTGGTTGCAGCCGACACCGGTGGCATCCGCGAGGCGGGAGGCGACGCCGCCATCTATGTCGCGCCCGGCGATCCGGTGTCGCTGGCGGCCGGGTTGCGCCGCGCCCTCGACCCGGCCGTGGCGGCGTCGATGCGCGAGGCGGGACGTCGCCAGGCCGCCCGCTTCACCTGGGAGGCCACGGCGGACGTGGTCCTAGGCGCCCTGCGTCAGGCGGCGGGGAGGCGGGGAGGCCGGTGACCGGGCGCCACCGGCTGTGCGCGGTGACCTGGTTCGCCGTCCACCCCCCCCGCCGGGGGGCCCAGACCCGGGCGGCGGGGATCCTCGCCAACCTGGGGGAGGGGTGGGAGGTCGAGCACTTCTCCCAGGGCCTGCAGCGCACCGACCTGCCGGTGCCGCGCCGCCTCCACCATGCCGGCCCCCGCTGGACGGAGCGCCGCCTGCTCGACCCGGTGTCGACTGCCTGGTTGATCCTGGCCGGACGGCTGGGCAGCCCACCGGTGGGGGCGGGCAGCCTGCTCGCACTGCTGCCCCGGCGTCGGCTGCGCGCCGCCCTGGGCCGGGCCGACGCGGTCTACGTGTCCCACCCCTACCAGGTTGCCTGGGTGCGGCGGGCCACGCCGGCGCGCATCCCGCTGGTCATGGACTCGCCCAACATCGAGGCGCAGCTCTACCCGGAGGCCGGTGGGCCGCTGCGGCGCCGGCTGGCCCGCGCCGTGGCGGCCGCCGAGCGCCGGGCCTGGGCGCTCATCGACGGCGCCCTCGCGTCCACCGAGGCCGACGCCGAGCACCTCCGCGCCGGCGGTGTCCCGGCGGTGGCCCTGGTGCCCAACGCCGCGGACCTTGACGCCGTGCGCCCCGCGGACGCCGCCCGGCGGCGCGCCGCCCGGGTCCGTCTGGGTCTGCCCACCGCCGGCGCGGTGGCGGTTTTCGTGGGCTCCGCCCACCCCCCCAACGTCGAGGCGGTGGACCTGCTCGAGGGCTGGGCGCCGCGGCTTCTCGCGGCCGGGGTGGTGCCGGTCGTCGTCGGCCGCGCCGGGGACGGGCGGCGGCCCACGTCCGGCCTGGTGCTGGCCGGGGAGGTGCCCGACGTGGCCCCCTGGCTGGCTGCAGCCGACATGGGGGTGTGCCCGCTGCTGCGCGGCGGCGGCAGCAGCCTCAAGGTGGTGGAGTACCTGGCTGCCGGACTGCCGGTGGTGTCGACCCCCACCGGCGCGCGCGGGCTGGGCCTGCGCGACGGCGGGGACGCTGTCATCTGCGAGGCCGACGACGTGCCCGCGGCTCTGGGTCGGCTGGCCGGAGACGCGAGCGCCCGGGCGCGCCTGGGCGCCGAGGCACGCCGGACGGCCGAGGCGCGCTTCGGCTGGCCGTCGGCGGGGCGCCGGGCGGCGGCCGCCCTCGAGGCGTCTGTCCTCGCCCACCGTCAGCGCGGCGGGACCAGCTCGGCATAGACGGCAGCCAGCCGGGCGTGGCCGGCTGCGGCGTCGAAGCGGTGGCGTCCGGCCCGCGCCGCCTCGCCCATGCGTCGCAGCCGGTCAGCGTCACCGAGCAGCTCTGTCAGGGCACGGCCGAGGGCGACGGGGTCGGCGGCGGGCACGAGGAGGCCGTCGATGCCGTCCCGGACCGTCTGCAGATGGCCGCCCGCGGCCGAGGCCACCACCGGCACTCCGGCGCACAGTGCGTCGACCACGGCCAGCCCGTACGGTTCGGGGATGGTCGACGGCGCCGCCAGCACGTCGGCCGCCGCCAGAACCGGCGCCGGGTCGGCCACGAATCCCACCAGATGGACGCGCTCGCCGACCCCCGATCGGAGGATGGCCGCGCGCACCCTGGCCAGGTGGTCCTCGTCGCCCGGGTAGACGTCGCCGGCCAGGAGCAGCTGGGTGCGGGCACCCACCTCGCCCATGTGGGCCAGCGCCTCCACGAGCACCGTCTGCCCCTTCCAGTCCTTGATCCGCGCCAGCATGCCCACCACCGGGCCGGCGGGGTCGAGCCCCAGAGCGGCCCGGGCGGCGGCACGGTCGGGGAGGGCGGTGAAGCGCTCGGTGTCGACGCCGTCGACGACCACCCGCAGGCGTGGCTCCAGGCCGGGCCGCCGTGCCAGCAGCGTCCGGCGCACGGTCTCGCTGACGGCCACGGCGCGGTCGGCGCCGAGCCGGCTCAGCAGCGCGGGAACGGCGCCGCCCCGCCCCCCCAGGTCCTCGCGCACCGAGACCACGTGTGGCCGCCGCAGGATCCGGGCCACCACCGCGCCGCTGACCACCGCCGAGCTGTTGCTGTGCACCAGGTCGGCGCTCACCGCGCGGCCCAGGGCCACCAGCGGACGCACCGACCCGGCCAGGTCGGCACCCAGCCGCAGGACGCCGGCCGGCCGCATCAGGCGCCGCCGGAGAACGCCGATCGGGGCGATACCGACGCCGGCCCCAGCCGCCCGGAGGAGCGCCGCCAGGGGTCCGTCGGCCGGCAGGGCCACGGCAGCGCTGCCGCCGCCCTCCAGGTGGGCGCGGACGGTCCGCAGCAGGGCCAGATCGGACCCGTAGAGCTCGGCGCTGGAGGCGACGTAGAGGACGCTCGGCGGGCGCGGGCGGGCGGGGGCGGCGCCTGCCATGCGCCCGATGGTAGGTGTGAGCTCACCGGTGAGGGGTTGCGGCGGTCCAGGGAGCCCGAGCCGGCGCCGGGCGGCGAGCGTGACGGGCGCGGTCCCCGTATGATCCCGGCCTCATGCAGACACCCACGGGTGTCGCAGAGGGCTGGGCGGAGGAACCGATGCGACTGGCGATCATCGGCACGCGCGGGATCCCGGCCGCCTACGGCGGGTTCGAGACCTTCGCGGAGCAGCTGAGCGAGCGACTGGCGCGGCGCGGGCATGACGTCACCGTGTATTGCCGGCCCGGTCGCTGCGGTGCCGGGGACCCGCCGCGCGGGGTCCGCCTGGTGCAGCTCCCCAGCATCAAGAGCAAGTACCTGGAGACGGTGTCGCACACCGCTCTGTCCGCCCTGCACAGCCTGCCGCGCAACTTCGACGCGGTGCTGATGTGCAACGCGGCCAACGCGGCGTTCGCCTGGATCCCCCGGCTGGCGGGCGTGCCGGTGGCGCTCAACGTCGACGGTCTGGAGCGTCAGCGCCGCAAGTGGGGCCGGGTCGGGCGGGCGTACTACGCGCTCAGCGAGCGCATCGCCCTGGTCACGCCCACCCGCATCGTCACCGACGCGAAGGTGATCCAGGACTACTACCGCCGCCGCTACGGAGCCGACTCGACGTACATCGCCTACGGGACCGCCGAGGTGCCCGACTCGCCGCCCCCGCCGGCGGATGGCGGACCGCTGGCCACCCACGGCCTCACCCCGCGGGGCTACGTTCTCTACGTCAGCCGCCTCGAGCCGGAGAATCACGCCCATACCGTGGTCACCGCCTTCGCCGTCAACCACCGGCTCCCGCTCCAGCTCGTGGTCACCGGCGACGCGCCGTACGCCCAGGACTACATCGCCATGGTCAAGGCGTCGGCCGACGTCCGCACCGTCTTCACCGGAGGCGTCTACGGAGACGGCTACCACGAGCTCATGGCCCATGCCGCCCTCTACGTCCACGCCACCACCGTCGGAGGGGTCCACCCCGCGCTGGTGGAGGCCATGGGGCACGGCAAGGCCATCCTGGCGGCCGGAACGCCGGAGAACCGGGAGACCCTCGGGGACGCCGGTCTGTACTTCGAGCCCGGCGACGCCGGCTCGCTGGCGCGCCTGCTGCAACGGACCTGGGCCGACCCCGAGCTGTGCTCCGAACTCGGCCGCCGTGCCCACCACCGGGCCCACGCCACCTATTCCTGGGACGAGGTCACGTCGGAGTACGAGGAGTTGCTCGCCTCTCTGGTCGCCGGTCGGCGCCGCCGGCGCGTGGCGGCCTCAACTGTCCCTGGGCCGCAGCCTCACAGCAGCACGGTGCCGTTGCGCACGCTGCCGGCGGTACAGACCGCCACCTCGAAGGCGTCCAGAGCCGCGATCTGAGCCATGCGGCCCAGCCGGGCCGGGCCGGGCGCGTCCCCGAGGGCGCGGGCCCGGCCGGCGCACATCTGCCAGTAGCGGCCGACGGCGGCCGCTCCGGCCGGGGTCACCGGGAGCAGGGCCAGCCCGGCCAGCGTTGCCACCAGCGCCCGGTGCTCGCCGTAGGCGAAGGGCCCGGCGAAGAGGCTGCGGCGCAGCGCCGGATGCCGCCGCACCAGCCGCGGCTGCTCCCGCAGCCGAACCCGGTCGCGCAGCAGCGCGCCCACGGTCAGCCGGTGCACGGCGTGCCGGACCACCGCGGCCTCGGCGTACACCGCCTGAGCTCCCGCAGCCAGGGCGCGCTGCCCGAGGTCTGTGTCCTCGCCAAAGTGGCGCCGGAAGGATTCATCGAATCCGCCCAGGCGCTCGAGCAGGGCTCGCGGGTAGAGCGCGTTGCAGGTCAGGAAACCGCCGTTCAGCCCGTCGACGCGCACGGTTCGGTCCGTGATCGCCGACAGCCGGCCGTCGTCCGGGTCGGGCACGGTCCGCCCCACACCCACGGCCCCCTCCGGCGTGGCCGCGATCAACGCCTCCAGCCAGCGTGGCTCGGGCCGGCAGTCGTCGTCGGTGAAGGCGATCAGCGCGCTGGTGGCGGCGCGCCAGCCGAGGTTGCGCGCCGCTGCCGGGCCGGCTGAGCGGTCGGTGCGCAGGATCCGGACCTCGATCGGCAGGTCCATGGCCAGGAGCCGCTGTGCCGCCGGCCGCTGCGAGCCGTCGTCAACCACGACCACCGCCTCCGGCGGCAGCGTCTGGACCGCCAGCGCCTCGAGGCACCGGCCCAGCCGCTCGGGGCGGTCGCGCGTCGGCACCACCACCGTTGCCGCCGCCCGCGGGCTGGTCACAGCAGGATGGTGCGGTGGCGCAGGCTGCCGGCGACGCAGACCGCGACCTCGAACGCGTCGATGGCCATCAGGCCGGCCAGATCCTGCCGGTGACGCTCGGGCCGCATGCCGGCGACCCGCACGCGGCATTCGTGGAGGTAGCGCTCGGCCGGCGCCAGGCCTGCCGGGGTCCAGGGCAGCAGGAGGATGCCGGCCAGCGCCTCGAGAAGGACGCGGTGCTCGCGCTTGACGAACAGCCCGGCCCAGGCGGTGCGGCGAAGCTGGGGGTGGAGGCGGACCAGACGCGCTAGCTCGGTCATGCGGCGACGCTCACGCAGCAGCGCCAGGACGCCGAGGTGGTGGATGGCGTGGAAGACGGTGGCCTCCGGCGCGTAGCTGCCCGGCGCCCCGCCGCGCATGGCGCGCTGGCCCAGGTCGCTGTCCTCGCCATAGGGAAGGGGGAAACGCTCATCGAAGCCGCTGAGGCGCTCCAGCAGCGGGCGCGGGTAGAGGGCATTGCAGGTGAGAAAGAGGGCGTTGAAGGACTCGATGCGGATGGTGCGATCGGTCACCGCCCGCTCCACGCCGCCGTCGAGCGGGTCCGGGACAGTGCGCCCGATCACCACCGTCTCGCTGTCGGCGGCCGCCTCCAGCGCCGCCAGCCAGCCGGGGTCGGCGCGGCAGTCGTCGTCGGTGAAGGCCACGAGGTCGGCGCTACAGGCGCGCCATCCCCGGTTGCGAGCCACAGCGGGTCCGCGCGGGGTGTCATGCCGGATGACGTGCAGCCCCTCGGCGCCCGGGATCCGCGGCATCCCCTCGGAGGCGGGCACCCGGCTCCCGTCGTCGACGACGATGACCTCGTCGGCCGGCCGGGTCTGCGCCAGCAGGGCGGCGAGGCACCGGGCGAGCAGCTCGGGCCGGTCGCGCGTCGGCACCACAACGGCGATGCGCCGACGGCTCACACCACCAGCCGGCGGTAGCGAACGCTGCCGTAGAGGGCCGCGCCCACGGCCAGCAGATCCTCGGCGGCTCGGTAGACGTGCCAGCGCGCCGGCCGGAGCGCCGGCAGGGCGGCGGCGACGACCAGCGCCTCCGCGGCGGTGCGCCGGCCGCACAGCCCGGCCACGGCGGCCGCCCCCAGGCAACCGGCGGCGGCGGCCATGCGGGCATGGGCACGGTTGGCGAAGTAGCCGGCGACGAAGTGGCGCCGCACCTCGGGGATCTCGCGGACGAAGAGCGGCATGAAGCGGACCCGGAGCTTGTACTCCAGCCACTGGGCGTAGGTGCGCGGGAACACCGCGTGCAGGACCAGCGCCTCGGGCTCGAAGGCGTAGGTGGCGCCGGCCCGGACCACGCGCCAGCCCCACTCCGTGTCCTCGCCCCAGTGGGTGCCGGGGCGGCGCCTCGGGTTCCACTCCTCGTCGAAGCCGCCGGCTCGTGCCGCCGCATCGCGCCGGACCAGCAGGTTGCAGGTCTCCCACAGGTAGGAGAGCCGGTGGACCGCGATGGTGTAGGCCCAGGGGACCTCGGTGTGCTGATCGGCCGGTAGCGTCCGGCCCTGCACCATGTCCACCTCACGGAGCCGGCGCAGCCCGGCGCGCAACCAGCCCGGCTGGGCGATGCAGTCATCGTCCATGAAGGCGAGCGCCCCGCCCGCGGCCACCGCCATGGCCGCGTTGCGGGCGGCGGCGGGCCCCAGCCGCCGCGCCACGGCGACGGCCACCCGGGGGTCGGCGGCGGCCAGCTCGGCGGCGGCGGCCCGGTCCTCCGCCGACTCCGCGTCGCTGAGCGCGATGACCACCTCGACCTCGCCCTCGTCGAGCTCCTGGGCGAGCACCGACCGAACCGCCTCGCGGAGCATGTCCGGCCGGTGATAGGTGGGGATGACGACGGAGACGGCTAGGGTCATCGGAGCTCAGGCCGCGAGATCATAGGCCCAGGCACCGATGCGAGGAGAGCAGCTGACCAATCCACCGCGCACCGTCGATGTCGTCGTCGTCAGCTGGAACACGCGCGATGCCACGGTGGCATGCCTGGGCGCGGTGGCCGCGTCGACGGGCGTCCACCCGGAGGTGGTGGTCGTCGACAACGCCAGCACCGACGGCACCGCGGCCGCCGCCCGGCAGGCGTTTCCAGGCATGACGGTGATCGAGAACGCCGACAACGCGGGCTTCGCGCGTGCCGTCAATCAGGGGGTCCGGCGCGGTGCGGGGGAGTACGTCCTGCTGCTCAATCCCGACACCGAGGTGCCCGCCGGCGCCCTCGCCGCCCTGGCCTCCCGGCTGGACGAGCTGCCGCGACACGGCCTGCTGGCTCCCCGGCTGGTCGGGGATGACGGCTCTCCCCAGCACTCCGCCAACTCGTTCCCGTCGCTGCGCCTCTCGGTTCTGCTTGCCCTGGGCGCGCAGCGGCTGCTGCCGCGCCGGATCAGGGCACGCCTCCTGCTCGAGGGGCACTGGCGCTCCGACGAGGACCGCGACGTGCCCTGGGTGATCGGTGCGGCCATGCTGCTGCGGCGCCGTGCCCTGGAGGCGGTCGGGCCGCTCGACGAGCGCTTCTTCGTCTACGCAGAGGACATGGAGCTCTGCGACCGGCTCTGGAGGGCGGGGTGGCGGGTGCGCTTCACGCCCGCGGTCACCATCCGCCACAGCGGCAACCGCAGCGGTGTCCAGCGCTACGGTGACGACCGGACCGCGGTCCACCTCGCCAGCGCCCTGGCCTGGCTGCGGCGGCGGCACGGCCGCCTCTGGGTGGCCGCCTGGCGCGCGATCAACGCCTCGGCGACGCTGCCGCGGTGGGGAGCCGCCGCGGTCATGGTGCGGCTGCGGCCGGATGCCGCGCGCGCCGAGCGGGTGGCGCTGTGGCGGTCCCATGCCCGCTACTTCGTGGGGCGCGCCAGGGACCCCGACCGGTCGCTGAGGCGCTGAAGGCCGGCTACAGCAGGATTCGCCGGTAGCGGGCCGACCCGTAGACGAGGGCCCCGAAATGGACCGCCTCGCGGAGAACCTGGTGGGGCGCCTCGCCGGCGGCGAAGCGCAGCGGGCTCAGCAGCGGCACGGCGGCGACCGCGGCCGTCAGCGCCGCCGTGCGGCGCCGGCCGAGCGCCCGGGCCACACCGGCGCCGGCCAGCAGCCCGGCGGCGGCGGTCAGCGTGACGTGGCGTTCGGTGAGGAAGACGCCATGCGGGAACCGGCGCCGCACACCCGGATGCTCACGCACCAGCAGCGGGAACCACCGAACCTGTGCCTCGTATCGGAGCCAGTCGCCGAAGCCCGGATGGAAGACCTCGTGCCGCACCTCGGCGGCGGCCTCGAAGGCGTAGGTGGCGCCGTCGCCGAGGAGCCGCCAGCCCCAGTCGGCGTCCTCGCCCCAGTGGCGCCCAGCCCGACCGGTCGGATTCCAGGTCTCGTCGAAGCCACCCGTCCGCTCCAGCGCGGCGCGGCGCACGAAGAGGTTGCACGACTCCCAGAGCCAGGTCAACTCGACCACGTGGATGGTCCGGTCGTAGCGCGTCGTCGTCGGCTCCAGCGGCCAGACCCGGCCCTGGACGAGGTCGACCTCGTCCAGCCTGGCGCTGCCCGCCGCCAGCCAGCCCGGCTGCGCCACGCAGTCGTCGTCGAGCAGGGCGATGCGGTTGCCCCGAGCGGCCGCCATGCCCGCGTTGCGCGCGGCTGCCGGGCCCGGGCGGGCCGCGGTGACGGTGCGCACCCGTGGGTCGAGGCCGGCGAGGGCGGCGGCGGCGGCCAGGTCGGCCCGGTCAGCGGCGTCGCTGACCGCGATCACCACCTCGAAACCGCCGGGCGGGGACTCCTGGGCCAGCACCGATCGAACGGCGCGGCGAAGCAGCTCAGGCCGGTGGTAGGTGGGGATGACGACCGACGCCGCGACGGCGAGCTTCGCATCCCCCGCTGTCCCCGCCGCTGCGGTCAGGCGTGCTCCCCGTCGCCGACCGGCTGGGCCGAGTCGATGAGCATGACCGGGATGCCGTCCTCGACCGGGTAGCGCAGGTGGCAGGCGTCGCAGCGCAGCGCCGACTCCTCCACTGCCAGGTCACCCTTGCATTTGGGGCAGACGAGGAGCTCGAGCAGGTCGGCGGGGAGGCTGGTCATCGGCGGGAAAGGATACGCGCGGCCCGGGCTCCGGCGGGCGCGCCGGGACCAGCCCGGAGGGGCCGAAGGGGCGCCGCGGAGCCCGGGCGGCCATTCCCGTCCTGCGGAAGACGAGGAGGTGATGCGTCCCCATGAGGTTGAGCCCCGGGGAGTGCGCCACCAGCGTCTCCAGGGCGTCGGCTGCCGCGTTGCCCAGGCGGGGGTGGCTCGCGGTCAGCCGGCGCAGGCGGCCGGCCAGCGTCGACTGCGGCGCCGGGAACTCGAAGGACCCGGCACGGAGCAGGGTGAGACCGGCGTCCGCGGCGTGGTCCCGCAACTCGGCGAAGCAGAAGTGATAGTGCGGCGCGTAGGTCGGAGCCTCGCGCGGGAGGGGGTCGGCCGGGTCGTTCACCGGCTCGGACCAGGTCAGGTTGCGGAAGGCCAGCAGCCGCGGCCACCAGCGGCCGAGCAGCCGCTCCACCCAGAGGAGCGGATCGACCACCGGCGAGACCACGGGCATCTCGCTGCCGTTGTTGGTGGTCAGGACCAGGATCCCGCCCGGCCGGAGGAGCCGGCTCACCTCGCGCAGCCCGTCCCAGGGGTCGACGAGGTGCTCGATGACCTCGCTGAAGACGACTGTGTCGGCCACACCGTCACGCAGGGGCACTGCCTCGACCACGGCCTGGGCCAGGGCCGGCGGGTGGGGGCGCCGGGCCCGGTCGCGGATGCCGGTGGGGGAGAGATCGAAGCCGACTCCCCGGGTCCCGCGCGACGTCGCGAGCCGGTCGAGGACGAGCGCCGAGGCGCAGCCCACGTCGACGACGGTGCCGCCGCGCGGCGTCAGCCTGCCGGCCGCCTCGGCCACGGCTGCGTATCTGGCCTCGTGCTTGCGCCGGTCGTAGTCCGGGTAGGTCTCGAGCTCGGCCTCCATGGAGCCGATGCAGGTGACGTAGAAGTGCTGCAGCACGTCGGGGCGGAGGCGGCGCAGGCGCGCCTCGTGCTCGGCCATCTCGCCGCGGCCGATCCTGCGGCCGACCAGGTAGGTCCGGAGCCAGCCGGCGCCGGCGATCGCGGAGAGCGCCTGCCTGGCGGCCGGACGGTGCCGCGCGGCCAGGGCGGCGGCGGCGACGCCGGCGGGCAGGTGGCGGCGCAGCGGGCGCAGGCGGGGCCCGCGCAGTGCGCGGCGCAGCATGCCGGCGCCCCAGCCGAGGCCGCCGGTCAGGGCCGGCGCGAGAGCAGGAAGGGGCTGTCCCTTCGTCCATGCTCAGCCGTGTAGAAGGCGATCGTGCGCGCCAGGCCGTCGTCGAGTGTCACCGTGGGCTCCCAGTTGAGCAGCTCGCGGGCCCTGGCGTTGTCGCAGAACATCCGCCAGATCTCGGTCGGCCGGTTGGGCAGGGCGCCGAACCGCGGGGTGATGGGCCTGCCCATGAGGGCGACCACCCGCTCGGCGAGCTCGCGCATCGACAGCTCCTGGCCGCAGCCCACGTTGATGACCTCGCCGTGGGCGCGGCGACCGGCCACCGCCGCCCGCACAAAGCCGTCGACGAGATCGGTCACGTAGTTGAACTCGCGGGTCTGCCGCCCATCCGTCATGGCGATGTCGACACCCGCCAGGCAGCTGGCGACAAGCTCGGGGATGATCCGGTCCGGGCTCTGCCGCGGGCCATAGGCGTTGAAGGGCCGCAGCATGACGATCGGCCAGGCGTAGGCGTCGTAGAACATCCGGCAGTAGCGCTCGCCGGCGTACTTGGCGACCGAATAGGGGCTCAGCGGCGAGACCGGCTGATCCTCGCGAAAGGGGACCGGGTTGCCCCCGTAGATCTCGCTCGTGCCGGCGTAGACGAAGGTCTCGTAATCGTGGCCGCGCAGGGCGCCGAGCAGGTTGACGGTGCCCGCGATGTTGGTCTGGAGCGCGTCGTCGACGTGCTCGAAGGACTTGCCGACATGGGTGTAGGCACCGAGGTGGAAGATGAAGCGCGGCCGGGTGCGTTCCACCACGATGCGCAGCGCCCCGGCGTCCTGGAGGTTGGCCTCGACCACATCGAGGCGGTCGTCGAGCTGGGCCAGTCGCGGCGGCCGGACGCGGCTCACCTGCCGGCTCAGCGCGGTGACCAGCGCTCCCTCGGCGACCAGCCGCTCGCAGAGGTGCGAGCCGATGAATCCGGCGGCGCCGGTGACCAGGCAGCGGGCGCCGGCAAGATCCGGCTCGGTCACGGATGACACCTCCTGGTGGCTTGGACAGATGGACGCCGGACGACCCGCGGCAGTCTACGGGCAGAATTCCGCTCCCGTATGGAGCCGGCCGACCTTGTCACCGTGATCCTGTGCGGCGGACGGGGGACCCGAGCCTGGCCGCTGACCGCCGAGCTGCCCAAGCCGCTGCTGCCGGTGGCGGGCCGTCCCATCGTCGAGCATGTCATCGGGATCTACGCCCGGCGCGGGGTTCGCCGCTTCGTCCTGGCCACCGGATACCTTGGCGCCGCCGTCGCCGAGCACTTCGCGGTGCCCCGGCCCCACCAGGTGGAGGACCACTGGGGCGAGCTGGAGCTCCGCTGCGTCGACACCGGCGAGGACACGCCGACCGGCGAGCGGCTGCGACGCGTGGCGCCGGAGGCGGGGCAGACCTTCCTGGCGACCTACGCCGACGGTCTGGCCGATGTCGACCTCGGTGCCCTGCTTCGGGCCCATGAAGCCCACGGCCGCCTCGCCACGGTCACCACCGTGCCGTTGCCCTCCCAGTACGGGACGCTGGAGATCGACGACGGCGGCATCGTGCGCGGCTTCCGCGAGAAGCCACGCCTCATGGATCACTGGATCAACGCCGGGTACTTCGTCTTCCGGGCCGAGGCGTTCCGCCGTCACGCGGGGGCGGACCTCGAGGTCGACGTCCTCCCCAGCCTGGCCGCCGCGGGCGAGCTGGGCGCCCACCGGCACAGCGGGTTCTGGCGGTCGGCCGACACCCACAAGGACATCCAGGCACTCGACGGGCTGGCGCGCGAGGTGCCGCTGCGCTGGCTCTGACGGGTCAGCCGGCCAGGCGCCTGTAGAGGTCGAGGTAGCCGTCGATCCGCACCGACCAGTCCCACCGCCGAGCCCAGGTACGGCAGCGCTCCCTCATCCCCGGCTCCGCCGCCATCGTGAGCGCGCGCCGGAGGGCCGCTGTGCACCCGGCGACGTCGCCGGGCTCGAAGAGGACGCCGGTCTCCGGGCTGACCACCTCGGGGATGCCGCCCTGCCGGCTGCCCACGACGGGCAGGCCTGCCGCCTGCGACTCGAGGAGGACCAGCCCGAGGGCCTCGGCCTCGCTGGTCAGGGCGCCGACCGTCGCCGAGGCGTAGGCGTGGCGCAGGCCTGCCCGGGAGACGGGCTCGTGGACAACCCGGCCCCGAACATGCTCCGGAAGGCGCTGGAGCGCCGCCTCCAGGAGGCGGCGATGGCCATGGCCGGCGAGCATGAGGTCGAGGTCGTCCTCCTCCGCCGCGATGACGCCCCAGGCGGCGACGAGCAGGTCGACCCGCTTGCGGGGGTCGTCGATGGCCGCGGCCGAGACCACGATCCTGCGAGTTCGCGCCCGCGCCGGCTGCTCGAACTCATCGCAGACGATCCCCGGCGTGAGCACCACGGGGTCGATGTCGTAGTCGCGGCGCATCCGGGCGGCCGAGTCCTCGCTGAGCACGGTCAGCGCCGCCAGGCGGGGGAGTGTGCGGAGCAGCCAGCGGTGCGTCCGCGGGTGCCGCTCCTCCCACCAGGCGCGTCCCGGTGGACCGTGGAGGCTCAGAACCAGGGGGCGGCGCCGCACCCGCTCGGCCAGCGAGAGGCCGAAGGCGTCGGTCAGATAGAAGGCGTGGACAAGGTCCGCCCGGCGGCCCAGCGCCCCGCAGAAGGCGGTGAGGGCGAACGACTCCAGTGGATCCCACCTCTCTGTGGGCCCGCGCAGATGTGGCCGCCGCACCTGCCGGGCCGGTCGATGGACCACCCGCATTCCCTTCTCCACCCGCCGCTCCGGCCGGTTCCCCGGGGTGCGCGTCAGAACCGTCACCGCGTGGCCCCGGGTGGCCAGCTCGACGCCGAGGTCGTGGACAACGCGCTCGGAGCCGCGGCGCACGTAGGGCCAGAAGTCGGGCAGTGTGAAGAGCAGCCGCACAGGCGGCGGACTCTACGTCCGCTCCGGTGCGAGGACGCGGCCGGCGGCAAGTCCTGCAAGCTTGGCCGCCGCCGATGATGCAGTCCCGCCTCGCCCGCAGGGTCGCCGGCCGCCTCCGGCGCGGATCCGCGGCGGCGGGGCGTCTGCTGCTCGCCGCCGGCGGCCAGCCGGCGGTGCCGGCACCATCCTCCGATCCCGCCGGCGACGGCTACGTGTGGCGCCCGGCGGCGCGCCACGGCTGGGGCCGTCCCCCGCACCCCGAGCTCATGGATCTCCTCCAGGTTCGCCGGGCAGCCATGCTCGAGCGCCTCCGGGGTTTCCGGCGGTTCCTGCCTCAACTCATGGACATCCCCCTCGAGGAATCGTCACCCGAGGCGCCCTGGTGGGGGCAGCGTTGGTACACGGGCCTGGACGCGACCTCGCTGTATGCGACGCTCGCCGAGCGTGACCCCGCCCGCCTCGTCGAGGTGGGCTCGGGGGCGTCGACCAGGTTCGCGCGGCGCGCCATCCGCGACCATGGGCTGCGAACGCGCATCACCTCCATCGACCCCGCGCCGCGGCAGGAGGTCGACGCCATCTGCGACGTCGTCGTCCGGAGCGGCCTCGAGGATGTCGACATCGACGCCCTCGCCCGGGATCTGTACGAGGGGGACATCTTCTTCCTGGACGGCAGCCACCGCGCGCTGATGAACAGCGACGTCACGGTGGCGCTGCTGGAGTTGCTGCCGCGGCTGCGCCCGGGCGTGCTGGTGCAGGTGCACGACGTCCTCCTGCCCTGGGACTACCCTCAGGTCTGGGCCCCGCGCCGGTACAGCGAGCAGTACGTGCTCGCAGCGTGGTTGCTGGCCAGGGGACCTCTGCTGGAGGTCGATCTCGCCAACCACATGATCAGCGTCGATCCGGAGATGCACGCCGTGCTGGCGCCGCTGTGGGAGTGGCTGGGCGCCGCCGGCTGCGAGACCAACGGCGTCGGGATGTGGCTGCGGCGCGCGGCGCCCGGCGGCTGAGCGTCGCCGGAGCCGCGGCCGGCGTCAGTCCTGCCGCGTCGCGGCGGCGGGCGCCGGGGCGCGCGCCAGGTCGGATTCTCTCTCGCCCTCGTCGACCATGCGGTCGAGGCGCCGCAGCTCGGCGAACGCTCGCAGCACCACCCGGACGTTGGCGCCGGTCGGCGTCCCGGCCAGGCGCGGGTAGTGGGGGATGGGCACCTCGACGATGCGCAGCCCGCGCCGGCGCGCCCGCAGCAGCAACTCGGTGGAGATGACGGCGCCGTGGGCGCGCAGGCCGGCGCCGACGTCGCGTGGGAAGAGTTTGAATGCGCAGTTGACGTCTCGGGCGGTGGCGCCGTGCAGCGCGTGAACCAGGGAGAAGAAGGCGACGTGGTTGGCGCGACGCATCATCGAGTCACTGCGGTGGGCGCGGTAGCCGGCCACGAAGACGTTGGGCTCCCAGGCGGCGAGCAGCAGCCGCAGGTCTGCGGGGTCGAACTGGCCGTCGCTGTCGAGCAGCCACACCGCCGCCGAGGTGGCCCCGTCGAAGCCCGTGCGCAGGGCCGCGCCGTAGCCGCGATTCTTCTCGTGGGTCAGCACCCGGACATCGCCGAGCTCGTCGGCGACGCGGCGCGCTTCGTCTCCGGTCCCGTCGCGGCTGCCGTCGTCGACGACGAGGACCTCGAAGGTGCCCAGCCCTGCCTCGCGCAGCGCGCCGTGCGTCCTGCGCACCACACCGGCGATCACCGCCGACTCGTTGTACGCGGGGAGGACAGCCGTCACGGAGGCGGGCAGGGGAGGGTTCACGCCGGTCAACCCTAGCGCCTCCTCTGGCGGAGCCCGTGCCCGAGGCGCCGCCGGGCCGCCGGCGGTGAGGCGGGAGCCTGAGGTGCGCTCTGCCAGAATCGATGGCGTGAGCAGCCCCAGCATCGCCGAGGATCGACACCGGCCACAGCCCTTCACGGCCCTGGTCGGCCAGGGCGCGATGAAGCAGGCGCTGGTGCTCAATGCGGTCAACCCGTCCGTCGGGGGAGTCCTCATCCGCGGCGAGAAGGGGACCGCCAAGTCGACTGCGGTGCGGGCGCTGGCGCGGCTGCTGCCCGACATCGAGGTGGTGGCGGACTGTCTCTACGGCTGTCCGCCCGAGCAGCCGGAGCTGCAGTGCGCCGACTGCAGGCGGCGGGTGGAGACGGGGGAGGAGCTGCCTCGGGCGCGGCGCCGCATGCGGGTGGTCGAGCTGCCCATCAACGCCTCGGAGGATCGGGTGGTGGGCACCATCGACCTCGAGGCGGCCATCAAGCGGGGCGAGCGGCGCTTCGAGCCGGGAGTGCTGGCCGAGGCCAACAGGAACATCCTCTACGTCGACGAGGTCAACCTGCTCGACGACCACCTCGTCGACGTCCTTCTCGACGCGGCGGCCATGGGCGTCAATATCGTCGAGCGCGAGGGCGTCTCGATCTGGCATCCCTCGCGGTTCATCCTGGTGGGCACGATGAACCCGGAGGAGGGGGAGCTGCGTCCGCAACTGCTCGACCGCTTCGGCCTCTGCGTGGACGTCGCCGGCCTTCGCGACATCGGGCAGCGCGTCGAGGTCATGGAGCGCAGCGCCTCGCTGGACGAGGACGCGGCCGCCTTCTCCCAGGACTACGCCGCCGAGGAGAGCAGGCTCGCCGCCGTCATCGAACGCGCCGAGGAGTTGGAGCCGCTCGTCGACACCCCCGCGGTGATGCGCCGCTTCGCCACCCTGGTCTGCCTCGATGCCGGTGCCAGCGGGCACCGCGCGGACATCGTTGTGCACCGCGCGGCCCGGACCATCTGCGCCCTGCGGGAGGCGGCGCTGGCGGTCGACCACCAGCTCTCCGACCTGGAGCGCGAGAGACCTGCCGATGCCCTTCTGGTGACCCCGCCCGACGTCATCCGGGCCGCCGAGCTGGCCTTGAGCCACCGCCGGCGCCAGCGACAGCAGGGCGCCGACGCGGCCTCCGAGGGTATCGCCGACAAGGCTCGGGAGCGGCTCGACCAGATGGAGTCGACGCCCTCGGAGTCGGAGACCGCMGAGGCCGGCGAGGCCACCGAGTCGCAGTCGGGCGGCGCCGGCGGCGAGGCGGGAGAGGGAACCAGCCAGCAGGCGCCGGAGCGCACCGACGCCGGGGAGGCGGCCATGGGCAACCCTGAGGTCACCTTCGACGGCGACGTCTTCGCCGTCCGCCGTATCCAGCTGCCTCGCGACCGGCGCACACGGCGCACCGCCGGCAAGCGCTCGCTGACGCGCAGCGGCGACCGGCGCGGGCGCTACGTCCGGGCCACGACGGTCGAGCGCACCACCGATCTGGCCTTCGACGCCACCGTACGCGCCGCGGCACCATTCCAGATGTCCCGGCTCCTTGAAGCCGCCGAGACCGGCGCGGCGCGCGATCTCGCCCTCATCCTCGAGCGCCAGGATCTGCGTCAGAAGGTGCGTCAGCGCAAGACGGGCACGCTCATCGTCTTCGTCGTCGACGCCAGCGCGAGCATGGATGCCGAGCAGCGAATGCAGGCCACCAAGGGGGCCATCCTGTCCCTGCTCCGGGATGCCTACGTGCGCCGGGACAAGGTCGCCCTGGTGGTCTTCAGCGGGCGCACGGCGCGCATCGTCCTGCGGCCCACGTCAAGCGTCGACCTGGCCGAGTCGCGACTCGCCCGGCTCAGTGTCGGTGGCACCACCCCTCTGACGCAGGGCCTGGTCGCCGGGCTCAAGATGATCCGCACCGAGCGCCTGCGAGACCCCTCGATCTATCCGCTGATGGTGCTCATCAGCGATGGCCGCGGCAACATCTCGATGTTCGGCGAGGAGCCGCTGGTCGAGGCCCAGCGCGTCGCGGCCCAGATCAGGACGGAGGATGTGCGCGCGCTGGTGATCGACTCGGCGCGCGACTCCGGGCAGGACGTGCGCCTTCCCCGCCTGCAGGGGCGGAGCGGCGCTCCCGTCTTCGGTGGCTACTCGTTCAACGCCTGCGCCGACCTGGCCGACCGCCTGGGCGGAAAGTACTTCGGCCTCTACGACCTCTCCCAGGGCTCCATCCTCAACACGGTCAAGCAGTCGCTCCTGTCCCGCTGAGCTGCTCGACGCCGCCGCTCGCTCGCGAGGCCTGGCTCATACTCGCGCATCCGTCACCCTCACCCGGAGCACCCTCCGCCCATGGAGCCGATCGAGCCGACCGCCGAGCGCAGATCCTGGTATCACACCATCGAGCTCCCGGACGGTACGGTCACGCCGGGCTGCTTCGACACCCGCGTGGCGGCCTCGCGCGTCCCCTGGCCGGCGGCGCTTCGAGGGGGTCGATGTCTGGACGTCGGGACCTTCGACGGCTTCTGGGCTTTCGAGATGGAGAAGCGGGGTGCCGCGGAGGTGATCGCCCTCGACGTCGACGACGCCGAGGACCTCGACTGGCACTACGACGAACGGCGTCGCGGCCCCCGCCACGTCCGCGAGTACGGCAGCAGGCGCGGCCCCGGGTTCGCGCAGACGGCGGCGGCGCTGGGGTCCTCGGTGCGGCGCGTCCCCTGCTCCGTCTACGAGCTCGACCCCGAGGTCCACGGGTCGTTCGACGTGGTGTTCTGCGGTGCCCTCCTGCTCCATCTCCGCGATCCGGTCCGGGCGCTGGAGGCCATGCGATCGGTGTGCCGCGGGAGCCTGGTGCTGGTGGAGGGCCTGAGCGCGATCCTGGACCTCGTCGCCAGACGCGTGCCCAGCGCCCGGTTCGCGGACAGCCAGGACACCTGGTGGCGCGTCAACGGTGCCGGGCTGATGCGCATGGTCGAGGTCAGCGGTTTCCGCGTGGTGACCAGAGGTCCGCGCTTTGTCATCCCCTTCGGGGAGGGGTTCCCCCAACGCTCTGAGCGTGCGCTGGCGCACCGGACCCTGGCGGGGCTGGCGGCGGGCCGTCCGCTGCAGCGGGGAGCTCTGGTGATGGCCGCGGTGGCCCAGCCGCGGCCGCCGTCGGGAGGCTGACGGCCGCCGTCTGATCAGCGGATCCGGCCCTCGACGAAGGGGACCTCGAGCACCTTGTGGTGGGTGATCGGACCGTGGCCGAAGTAGCCCTGCTCGCCAAAGAGCTCCCCATGGTCGCTGGTGACGATCAGCCAGGTGTTCTCCGGCACCATGTCGAAGAGCCGTTCCAGCAGGCGGTCGATGCCCGCGACGGCCCGCACCTGGCGCGCCCGCAGCCGGTCCAGCTGCTCCTGGTCGAAGAACACCGCGGGCTCGTTGGTCGCGCCCTCCCGGTCGAGGCGCTTGACGACGCCATGGACCCCGCTGATGCGCGGCCACTCCGCCGGGTCGTCGGCCGCCAGAGCGTACGGGTAGTGGGTCTCGCCGGTGTTGAGCAGGTGGAAGGTGGGCCGGTCTCCGCTGAAGTCGAGCGAGTCGAGGATGCCGCCGAGGTCGTTGTGGCGGCCCATGAGCTCGAAGCTGTCGAAGTCCCGGTTGATCGGTGTGTTGCGGTTGAGCACCGGCATGGACACGCGGGCGTGGGTCCTGTAGCCGAGCCCGCGGCGCAGGTAGGTGGGAAGGAAGAGCGAGGGCAGCAGAGCCGCGAAATCGACGCCGTCGACGCCAAGGCGATCCCGATAGCGCAGGTAGTCCGCCTTGTAGTGCTCCGAGGCGTACACATGGGGCGGATTGGTGTGCGGCATCAGGCCCATGAGCAGGTTGTAGTGGGAGGGCGCCGTCCAGGTCGCATAGCTGTAGCGGCGTTCCACCTCTCCCAGCCGGCGGGCGATCTGCGGGTCGGCCGCCATCCAGGAGTCGTGGCGGAGGCTGTCGAGCACCAGGATCACCAGGTGGCGGGCACCCGCCGGCGGGTCGGGAAGATCGTCGGCCCGCTCGGTGATGGCGGCGGCCGCGTGAGCGGGCTCCCGATCGCCGCGGCGCCACATCACCGGCGCATGGTAGGGCCGGTGACGGCCACGGCTGCCGCCGGCGTCACGAGCCGGCCGCGCCCGGCTCCGCCGGCTCCTCCGGCAGCCTGGGAGCCCGCGCGATTCGCAGTGCCTCGCGGATGGTCCCTCGCTCCAGTGGCAGTGCCACGATGGTGTAGACGGCCAGGAAGACCGCCACCCGAGCGCCCACGGCGCCCAGCCCGAAGCCGCCGACCGGCCGGGCCATGGCCAGCGCCGCTGCCGCCGCGACGGCCCCGGCGGCGAGCAGCGGCAGCGAGCTGCGCAGCACGGAGATGCCGGGGAAGAGGCGTCTCATCTGATGGCGCCGCAGGAGGACGCCGAGGAGAGCGGTCATGAAGAGTGTTGCCACCAGACCGTCGTAGCCGTACAGATGGCAGAGGATGGCGCTGCCCCCGGCCATGGAGGTCCAGATGCAGACAGTCATCGGGAGCACCGCCCGGGTGCGGCCCACCACCTGGTAGTACAGGGCCCAGCTGGTGGCGATGGCGTTGAGCACCTCGCCCAGCCCTTCGACCCGGAGCAGCGGGACCAGCGAGGTGACCCCGCTGCCCTGAGTGCCCGACTCCCAGCTGCCTCCCAGGACCAGATGGGTGATCTCGGGTGCGAAGACGGCCAGCCCGACGCCGGCGGGAACCGCCCAGAGCAGGATCAACCGGTTGCTCAGCACGAAGGCCCGGCGCAACCTCTCCTGGTCCCCGAGGCGGCAGAGAATGGGGAAGAGCACGCTGGTCAAGAGCTGTTCGGCCCGGTCGATCCGGTCGCCGAGGGTGGCGGCCACCCGGAAGTAGCCGAGCGCGGCCAGCCCGAGGGTGACGGTGACGCTGTAGACCAGCAGGTTGACGGCCAGCGCGGCGACCATCCCGGCGGCCCAGAGCGGGATGCCGAAGCTGAGGAAGAATCGCAGGCTGCCCGGTGGCAGCCTGCGGAGCAGGCGTGGCCGGCGAGGGGCGCGGATCCAGAGCACCGCCACCTGTGCGCCCATGGAAGCCAGCTGGCCGGCCACCAGGGCCCACACCCCTGCTCCGGCGACGGCCAGTGGCAGTGTGACGGCGACCCCGACCAGGGGGCCAACCGCGTCCACGATTCGCTGGCGCCACCAGTCCAGGTTGCGCTGGATCTGGGCGGCCGGCATCATCGCCGCGGGGAAGAAGCCGATGGCGCTGAGCGCGAAGAGGACGGGCAGCACCGCCCGGTCGTGGTAGACGTAGGCAAGCAGCGGGGCGGTGCCGGCCGCCACCACCAGGTAGGCGAGGCTCAGCCGGACCTCGAGGGTGAATCCGGCGTCGAATGCCAGCCCCGGGTCGAGCGGCATCTGGATCAGCCGGGTCGAGATTCGGAGGTCGCGCACCACGATGCCGAGAGTGAGCGCCATCATGGCGATGCCCAGCAGGGCGTAGTCGGCCGGCTGCAGGAAACGCGCCACCACCAGGCTGTTGACCACCCCGATCAGCTCGGCGACCAGAGCCACGGCCGCGGTGAGCACCACCCCGCGGCGCGCCGCCTGGCGCAGGTCGACATCAGGCCGGCGACTCAGCCCCGGGCCGGCCTCGATGGAGGAGCCGACGGCGCTGAGCGGGTCTCCCACCGGCTCGTCCGGCGGCGCGATCGTGGGGCCGACAGTCGCGCTCATGATCCGCCGCGGCGACCGCTCAGCGGGTCCCGTTCAGCGCTTGACGGGGTTCTGACTGCGCCGCCGCCCCGGGGCGCGACGGCACCAGCGAGGCGTTGGCGAGCGGCTCACCGATGACCCAGTGGGTGGGGATCCCGAGCCGGTAGAGGAGCTCGAACCTGGCCGATCGGAATGGGGTGCCGGCGCGCTGCCGGAGCGCCATCTTCTGGAAGCCCTCCCCCCAGAACTGTCGCAGCGGGCCCCCACTGCCGACGACACGAAAGCCGGCCGCCTCGAGGAACCGGCGATGGCCGGCGATGTTCGGCGTCCACCAGAGCACCCGGTCGATGCGGGCGAGGTGAGCCGCCGGTGTCCGCGGCCGGAGCAGGGACAGGCCCAGTGAGATGACGTCGAACGAGAGCAGCCGCCCGCGGGTGACGGTGCGGGCCGCCGCCAGGGCCATGACCGGGTCGCGCAGATGCAGCAGAAGGCTGCCGATGAAGACGAAGTCGAACCGCCCGACCACGGTCGGGTCGAGGTCGTAGACGGACATGTTGCGCCGCTCGACATGCGAGCCCAACGCCCGCGAGGCGATGTCGAAGGTGCGCACCGTCCGCCCTGCGTCCGGGCGCGGCGCCCGCGGAAGGTCGCCCGGGTGATCCTCGGCGACCGGATCGTCGAGGTCGATGGCCATCACCTCTCGGGCGCCACGGCGCTCCATCTCGAAAGCCCAGAAGCCGTCGGCGGTCCCGATGTCGAGGCAGCGCATCCCCACGAGGGAGTCGGGGATTGGGACCGCCCGCACCAGATGGCGGATGTCGAATCGCCCCGGGGTCACCTGGCCGCACCCGAGGTCCAGGGTGTGGTACCAGGAGACGGAGGCGATCTCATCGGCGAGGGAGGACATGGGCGGCACAGTCTAGGACCGGCCACCGGGACCAGGGTCCAGCGGCGGGAGCCTGTGTGGCAGCTCTGGTCTACCGTCGCAGCGTGAGGCACGATGACACGCCTGGCGCCCCGGCGCCGGCCGCTGCAACCCCGCTGCGGTTGCTCGCGCTCACCACCAACTATCCGCCCTTCGTGCTCGGCGGCGCCGAGCTGGCCCTGGCGGACGTGGTCGCCGGGCTCTGCGCCCGTGGGCATCACGTCACCGTGCTCACCACCACCTATGGCCTCGAGCCGGCGCGGTTGCGCGAGGACACGGGGGCTGCCGGGGAGCACGTGGTTCGGGGCCTCGACTTCCAGTGGCGCGACTTCGAGATCCGGCGCCACCACGGGATTCGACTCCTCGAGGCGGAGAGGCGGCAGGTTGCGCTGGCGCGCCGCGTCGTCCGCGAGGCTGCGCCCGACGTGGCCATCGTCTGGCACCTCCCCGCCGTCTCGAAGTCAATCCTGGCGGCGGTGGGAGCCGCCGGGGTGCCTCTGATGGTGACCGTCCAGGAGCCCTGGCCGGCGTGGGACCCCGCCGAGGATGCCTGGACTGGTCGCTGGTCACGCCCGGCCGTGAGGCCGCTGTCCCGCGCCGTGAAGCCGATGCTGAGCTGGATGGCGGCACGTCTGGTGGCACCCACCGGGCTGGGACCGGCATGGGACAACGCCCTCCCCACCTACGCCAGCGAATGGCTTCGGCAGACCGTCGAGGCCACGCTTCCGGCGTGGCGCGGTCGCGGCGTGGTCGTCGGCAACGGCATCGAGCTGGCCCGTGCCCGGCGAGAGCGCGCCGACGACGCGCCTCTCGGCCGGCCGCTCCGCCTTCTCTACGCCGGGCGCGTGGAGCACCGCAAGGGTGTCCACACCGCCGTCGAGGCGCTCGCCGTCGTGCGGCGTGCGGGTGTCGATGCCACCCTCGATGTCGTCGGCTGGGAGGATGCGACGTACGCCGCCGGGCTGCGCGCACAGGCCACCCGCCTCGGTGTCGGCGGCGCCGTCCAGCTCACCGCCGCGCTGTCGCGGGAGGCTCTCGCCGACGCCTACCTGGCGCACGACGTGACGGTGTTTCCGACGGTGTGGCCGGAGCCGTTCGGACTGGTCCCGCTCGAAGCCATGGCCACGGGGTGTGTCGTCACCGCCACCGGCAGCGGCGGTTCGGGCGAGTACCTCGAGGATGGCGTCAACGCTCTCCTCCACGGTGTCGAGGATGCCGCCGGGCTGGCGGTCGCCCTCCGCCGCATCGCCACCGACCCCGCGCTGGTGGCACGGCTTCGCGGCGGTGGCCGTCTGACCGCGGCGCGATATGACATGCCACTGTATGTGGCGCGCCTGGAAGGGCTCGCGGCAGCCCTGGGGGCGCGCCGGCACTGACCCGGACCCCTCCGGCCAACGCCTCCGGCTGCTGCTAGGATCGCGCGCCATGGTCAGCGGGACGCCTGCTGCCCTGCTGGACAGCGCGGTGGCGGTCGGGCAGCTGGGTCTGGTCGCGTTCACCGCCTGGCGCGGTTCCGGAAAGCTGGTCGATGATCCCTCCGACCTGCTCACGCGCTCCGTCTGCGCGCTGCTCCTGGGAGTGGCCGAGGTGGTCGTGGGCCTGGTCGCGCTGGGCGTCGTTGGACTGCTGGTGCTCCCCGCCGTCCTCGCGGTCGAGGTGGCGCTGGCCGCCGCGGCGCTGCTGCGACTCGAGCCGGTCCCGGTGGCGGGCCCACCGGCTGCCGGCGTGGCCGGGCTGGCCGTCCTCGCCGGCGGCCTCCTCGCCGCCGGCGTCGGCGTCGCCCTCAGCCTGACGGGGCCGAGCAGAGAGTTCGACACCGTCCACTACCACATCGTCGATGCGGCCTTCTGGATGCACGCCCACTCGCTGTGGACGCTCCCCTTCTCCTTTCCCGGCGAGGGGCTCTCGGCGGCTCCGTCCGATGGGGAACTGGCCGGGCTCTGGCTCATGCTGCCCACCGGCGGAGACGAGCTTGCCTATGTCGGCAACGTGGCCTTCGGCATCCTGGCCGTGCTGGGCACCGCCCTGCTCACCCGCGAGCTGGGTGGGACGCCGGCGGTCGGCGCCCTGGCGGGAACTGCGACGATGCTGGCACCGCTGGTCTTCAGCGGGGAGATGCACAGCCTCCTCACCGATCTCCCCGCCGTGTCGGGCGTGGTCGTCGCCGCCGCCCTCGCCGTCCGCGCGGCGCGGTCACCGTCCATGCGCTGGCCGCTGCTCTGCGGGCTGGCCGCCGGCCTGGGGGCGGGAAGCAAATATGTGGCGCTGGCACCCGCCCTGCTGACCATCCTCCTGCTGGGCTGCGCGGTCCCCTCCGACCGGCGCCTCCGAGCCGTGGGCATCGCCCTCGCCGGCGCCGCGCCGCTGTCCGTGGTCTGGTACCTGCGCAACCTGGTGGCCACCGGCAATCCCGTCAGCCCGATCTCGCCCAGCGTGGGCGGGCGGCGCCTCCTGCCGTCGCCGACGAGCCCCCTCGACCACTACTCCACACCAATGCTGAGCCACATCCTCGCCGGGCGGACAGGCATCCTCGGTACCGCCGGTCACCTGGTATGGGACGTGGTGTTCCCGGCGGTGCTGCTCGGCGCGCTGGGCCTGGGGGCGGTCGTGCTCTGGCGGCGGCGCCCGCTGGTCGGGCTGACGTCCGGGATCGCGCTCCTCGCCTTCGGCGTGTATCTGGTCACCCCCTACACCGGTGGTGGCCCCGACGGGCTCCCCTTCCTCATCGGGTCGACCTTCCGGTACGGGCTGCCCGGGCTGCTGATCGCCGTGGGCGTGGGCGCGGCCGCCTGGCCACGGGTGGGGGCTGTGGTGGCCGTCGCCGCCATTGCGGTCGACGTCTGGAAGATCGGGCAGGGCCCGGGATTCCGCAGCGACCTCGAGGTGACGCCCGGGGTCTTCGCGGCTGGGCTCGGGCTGTGGGCGCTCGCCGTCGCCGCGCTGCTCGCGGCACGCCAACCACGTCTCCGGCTGCCGGCCGCCTGCCTTGGGGCCGCGCTGATGGTCGCCGGGGTCGCCGCCTCCCCAGCGCTGGCGCCGGTCCGCGGCGGCCGGGCGACCACCCTGGTCGAGCGGGCGCTGGCGGCCTCGGAGCGGCCGGGCGGCCCGGTGGCGCTGATCGACGTGGTCGACGTCCGGGACGTGGTTCTGCCCTGGGCCGACATCCGGCTCGTCGGGGTGGGCACCGGCTCGCAGGGCGCGCTCTCGGCCGTCGACGACGCCGCCGGATTCCAGCGGCGAATCGACGATCTCCAGGCGGGGGTCGTGGTCGTCGGCAGCACCGGCCACGCCATCGCCCCACGGCCGCACGACTGGTTGCCCCTCGCCGGCTGGGAGCTGGTCGGCCGGCTGCCCGGCGCCGACGTCTATGTCCTCCGCGCGCCGGGCGCAGCACGGCGGCCGTGAGTCCGCCCCCCGGCGCCTGCGAGGGCGCCCGCCGCCTCGGGCCCGGATACACTCCCGCCCCCATGCATGCGCCGGAGGCTTCGGGGCCATCCCTGGAGGACCGGGTGGCCGCGCTGCCCTGGTACCACACCCTGGAGCTGCCCGGGGGTGTCGTCACCCGGGGCGAGTACGACCTCCGCCCGGCTGTCCGCCACGCCCCGATCCCACCCTCATTGTCAGGGAGGCGTTGCCTGGACGTCGGGACGCGCGACGGCTTCTGGGCCTTCGAGATGGAGCGGCGCGGAGCCGCCGAGGTCGTCGGCATCGACCTCGACGATCCCCTGGCGGGCGACTTTCCCGAGCCCAGGCCCCGGCTCACCACCGCTGTGGTCGACCGCATCCGGCGCCGGGACGACTCCTTCCGGCTCGCCCACTCGGCACTCGGGTCCAGGGTCGAGTGGCGCAACCTCTCCGTCTACGACCTCGGCGTTGAGGGCGTCGGGCATTTCGACCTCGCCGTCATCGGCACCCTCCTGCACCATCTGCGCGATCCCGTCGGCGCGCTGATGGCGATCCGGCGTGTCCTCGACGGTGTGCTGGTGGTCAGCGCCACCTTCTCGGTGCCGCTCTCGGTGCTCCACCCGCGCACCCCGGTCGCCGCCTACGTGGTCGGCCAGGGCCCCTTCTGGGAGATCCCCAACATGAGCGCCCTGCGCCGCCAGGTGACCGCCGCCGGGTACACCGTGGAGGCGGTGGGCAGGCCCTACCTGCAGCGGTACGGCGCCGGGCCCGGCAAGCGGCCGTCCCTGCGGCCCTCAAGCCGTCTGCTCCGCCATCCCGCCAGCACGCTGGCTCTCCGCTTCGGCGTCCCGCACGTCTTCCTTCTCGCGCGCCCGCGCCCCTGACCCATGCGCCCCAATGTCATCCTCGTCGTCCTCGACACCGCGCGCGCTGACGCGTTCGAGCCCTACGGCGCCGCGCCCGGGGCATCCCCAGTCATGGCTCAGCTCGCCGGTCGCGGGGTCGCCCTCAGGACGGTCATCGCGCCGGCCTGCTGGACCGTGCCCTCGCATGCCGCCATGCTCACCGGTCTGCTGCCCCGCGAGGTCGGCCTCGGTCAGGCACCCGCCCAGACGCCGCACAGCTGCCGCCCGCGGCTGGAGGCGCACCGCGACCGCCTTCTCCCCGAGGTGCTCCGGCGCGCCGGGTACGCGACCTCAGGCCTGAGCGCCAATCTCTGGATCCAGGAGGCGAGCGGGTTCGCGATCGGTTTCGACGACTGGCTCCAGCTCTCGGAGAGGCAGGCGCCGGAGCTGCGGCGCGGCCGGCGCGCGGAGCTGCAGTGGGCCTGGTACGCGCTGCGCGCCCGCGACGATGACGGCGCGGCGCAGGCGGAGGCGGAGGTGCGGCGCCGGTTGCGCGGCCCGCGGCGCGATCCGTTCTTCTGGTTCGTCAACCTCACCGAGTGCCACTCCCCCTACCTGCCGCCCCGGCGCTACACCGCAGGCCGCCCGCTGACGCGCGCCCGAGCCGGTGCGGAGGCTTGCCGGCACCTGACCCTGGATTCCATCTGGCGCGCCAGCATCGGCGACTTCCAGGTCCCTTCGGGCGCGCTGACCCGTATGCGCGACCTCTACGCGCGGTCCATCAGGCAGCTCGACGACTGGCTGGGCCGGCTGGTGAGCCTGCTCGACGAGGAGCGCGTCCTCGACGACACCCTGCTCATCGTCACCGCCGACCATGGCGAGAACTTCGGCGAGGGGGGCCTCATGGGCCACTGCTTCTCCCTGGATCAACGGCTCATCCATGTGCCCTTCGTCGCCGCCGGCCCCGGTGCGCCCGCCGACCACGGCATCCTCAGCCTGACCGAGCTCCCGCGCATCGTCGTCAGCGCCGCGGGCATCTCCACCCACCCGTACGGAAGCGGTGGGGGCGGGACCGGGGTGGCGGTGGCCCAGTTCGACGGCCTGGTGCCGCGTGACGACCCGCGGGCCGAGCTGATGGCTCAGGCGTGGGGTCTGGGAGCGGAGGCCGCCGACCTGGTGGGCGCGTGGATGACCTGTGCCACCGACGGCCGGGCCAAGCTGATCCGTCACGCCGGGGCCGACCGGCTCGTCGACCTGGCTGCGGACCCGCTGGAGCTGGCTCCTCAGGCCCTGACGGCGGAGACGCGGCTCGACGGCTCCGACCTCGACCGCCTCCGTGCAGCTCTCGACGCCGCCTCGGCGGGCGAGCATCCGTCGCGGATCCCTCTGGACGCGGTCGCTGTGCCGGACGACGAGCGGGCCCACCTCGAGCGTCAGATGCGGATGCTCGGGTACCTCTGAGCGCTGTTCAGAGCGCCGGGCAGGACCACCCTGTCCACCGTCACCTGGCGCCACCGGGGCGGTGCAGCCTGCGTCCGGCGGCGCCGGCGCGGGCCCGGAGCAGCCCCTCGGCGAGGGCGGCGCGCGAGCGCAGACCGCCGCCGCCGCGTCCGCCCCGGCCGGCACCTCGGTACACCAGCAGATGGCTGCGACCGTGGAGAAGCCGGTAGCACAGCAGGCCACGTGCCACCGCCCGGGCACGCAATGCAGCCAGGGGCAGCTCATGGTGGAGATGGGTGTCGCCGGGGTCGGCGGCCAGCAGGTTGACGGCGACCACCGAGGCGGATCGCTCCAGCAGCGCCAGCAAGCCGGCCGCATCCTCGACGTGCTCCACGACGTCGAAGGCGTAGGCCGCATCGAATCCGTCGGGTATCCCGTCGCGCTCGATGTCCAGCACCGGCGCCTCGATACCGCGCCGCCGCAGCCGCCAGCGCAGGTACTCCGTCGAGGGGTTGTCGAAGTCGGCGAAGGTGACGCGGTACCCTCGCTCCAGCAGGCGCAGGCCGTCGGCGCCGATGCCGCAGCCGTAGTCGAGGACCCGTCCGCCCGGCGGCACGTGCCGCCGGAGCTCCTCGAGATATGGGTCCTTGGTCCCCGACATGCCGAAGACGGTCAGGTCGTAGAGGTAGGCGCGGCTGCTGCGGTAGAAGTCCCGCTCGTCCGGCGCAGCCTCCGCCTCGGCGTCCACGGCGGCGGCGTGGTGGACGAGCAGCGCCGGATCGTAGGCGTGGCCGAGGAAGTCGCGCAGCTCCACCAGAGCGCCGGCGCGCTCCCAGACCCGCTCGAAGGCCGGAGCCAGGCCGGCGCTGACGCGGCGATCGGCGGCGGCCATGGCTCGGTCCCGAACGCGACCCGGCCGCCGGGGGAGATGCTCGGCGAGAGCGATCGGCATGGGCCAGGGCGCTCCCGCGGCGGCCGCCGCCAGGCGCTGCCGGTACCAGGGCTCGAACCACGCATGCTTGGCGGCCATCAGCCGCTCTCCCAGGGCGATGCCGTCGTAGCGCCGGCGGAGCGCGGGCCAGTCGTACTGATGGAGGTGGTGGGCCACCGCCGAGGGTTCGTAGAGCAGGCGCATTCCCGCCTCGTCGAGCCGTTTTCCCAGGTCCAGGTCCTCGTAGCAGAAGATGAATGAGGGGTCGAATCCCCCCGCCCGGTCGAACAGCGAGCGGCGCAGCGACACGTTGCAGCTGTAGAAGCGTCCGAACCCGACGTCCTCACCGCCCCGCCCGGCGATCGCCGCGTAGTCGAACTGGCTCGACGTGCGGCCGATCCAGCGCACCGCCGGAGTGCTGCGGACCTCGCGGTGCCACTCCACGTGGCCGAGCACGGCGGTCGACTCATCCCCGTGCGCGTGGGCGGTGAGGTGACGGTGCACCAGGTCCGGCGCCGGGATCATGTCATCGCCGAGGAACAGCACCAGAGGTCGTGTGGTGGCGGCCACGCCGTGGTTGCGGGCGCTCCCCGGCCCCAGGTGACACTTGACCAGCACTTTGATCCCGGGCAGATCCGGGATCGTCTGATCCTCGCCGTCGACGACCACGGCCACCTCGAAGCCCTGGACCGTCTGAGCCTCGAGCGCCCCGAGTGTTCGCCGCAGGATCGCCCACCGGTCCCGCGTGGGGATGACGACACTGAGGTCGGCGCCCGCGGCCCTCACCTCCAGCGGTTGCTGCCGGCCGTCAGCGCCGATGGTCACCTGACGCGCGCGGGCGCCGCCCCCCTCATCGCGATCTCTGGACAGGCGCGGCGCCACCGGTCCCCTCCAGCGGCTCCAGGGCGGCCGGGGTTATCGCCAGGTCGGGCGGGCGGAGTTCCGGGGGGCCGAAGTACTCGACCACCCGCGCCGGCACTCCGACGGCGACACACCACGCGGGGATGTCTCGCGTGACCACCGCGCCGGCGCCGATGACCGAGCGCTGGCCCACGTCGGCGATGATCGTGGCCTTGGCGCCGACCCAGACGTCAGTACCGATGTGGATGGGCCGGTAGTCGTAGCCCTGGACGGACTGGGGCAGCGTGCGATCACGGAAGTGGTGGTTGCCGTCCACGACCAGCGCGCCCTGGGCGAAGAGGCAGCGGGCGCCGATCTCGACAAGGGTCGAGCACTGGATGAGCACGTCGTGGGTGAAGGCGCAGCCGCCTCCGATCCGCACCGTCCCGCTGCCGCTGATCTCGCAGTGGAAGCGCCGCCGGAAGTCGACACCGGGGCCGACGTCGAAGGTGCCCGGACCGGCGATGTCGAGGCTGAAACCCGGCCCGAGGCGCACGGGGCCGCGGAACGTCACGTTGGCGTGTGCATGGGTCATCAGCGCTCCGAGCCGGCGCAGTTCGGAGGCCATCCCGGCGGCGTGCCGGTAGCGCATGGTCCAGGCAAGCCGGCGCCAGCGCTCCTGGGACTGCACGGCGCGGAATCCTACCGTGCGCCGCGAATCGAAGCTCCCACTAGGATGTCGGCGTGGCCAGGAGGACCGACGCGGGCCGCTCTGATGACGGCCGCGCCACCGCTGTCCCGGCGGCGGCAGTCGATTCGAGGGAATACGACGAGGCCTACTACCTCGAACGCTGCGGTGGCTCCACAGAGTGGCGCGAGTCCCAGGGAACCAGGATCGCCGGCCTCTACCGTGGCCTGATGGCGCGAGCCCGGGTCGAGCCCGGGTCGACCGTCGTCGACCTCGGCACCGGACGCGGCGAGGCGCTGGTCGTCGCCCGCGACATGGGCGCCCGGGCTCTCGGCGTCGACTACGCGGCCGGTGCGCTTCGCCTGGCGGTGCGCACCCTTGACGCCCACGCCGCGGGCGACCGCTGCGTGGCGCTGCGGGCCGACGTGCGCTGCCTCCCCGTCGCCGACGGCGTCGCCGACCTCGTCACCATGCTCGACATCGTCGAGCACCTGGTTCCCACCGAACTCGACGCCGCGCTCTCCGAGGCCCGGCGCATCCTCCGCCCCGGCGGCCGGGTCTTCATCCACACCCTGCCGACGCGCACCGTGTACGAGGTCACCTACCGCCTTCAGCGCAGCCTCCCCTGGCGGCGCCACTGGCCGCGGGATCCGCGCCTCGAGGGCGAGCGCGTGATGCACGTCAACGAGCAGACGCTCGGCTCCCTGCGGCGGTCTCTGGTGCGCGGCGGCTTCGAGCGGGTCGAGGTCGAGGTGGGCAGGTGGATCCACAACGGGTTCGTCCCCAGCCGGCGGGCGCGCGCGACCTACCGGCGCCTGGCGGCGTTCCCGCCGACGGCGCGATTTGGCGCTGCCGACCTCTGGGCGGAGGCGCGACGCCCCGAGGAGCCCGGGAGGGCCTGGGACCGCCCGGTCCGCGGGGCGAACTCGGGGCCCACGATCTGGTCGGCGGTCAGGAGGGCCGCTGCTCGCTGTCAGGGCGGGGCTCGACGCGCCGCTCGACGCCGTCCCGACGACGACGGCAGGGGCACCCGCTGAGCCTTGCCCCGACCGGCTCCGCCGGCGGCTGGGAGGCCTGGCGCAGGAGGGCGAGTACGATGCGCGCGCTCATGGACCTGTCGATCATCATGCCCGCCTACAACGAGGAGCGGACGATTCTCCAGGCGGTGGATCGCGCCCTGGCGGCCGATCTCCCGACAGGCGCCGCCGAGATCATCGTGGTGGAGAACGGCTCTGGCGACCGCACGCGCGAGCTGCTCCGATCGCGGACCTTTCCACCCCAGGTCAGGATCGTCGAGCTCGACGTCAACCGGGGCAAGGGGGGGGCCGTGCACATCGGCGTCGAGCACGCCCGCGGCACCTACGTCGCCATCCTCGACGCCGACCTCGAGTACGACGCCAATGACTTCGGCCCGATGCTCGCCGCCCTCCTTGAGGATGAGTGGGACGCGGTGCTGGGAACCCGCATGTGGCAGGCGCACTCCGCGTACGGCTACTGGTACGTGGTCGGCAACCACTTCATCAACACCGCCGCCAACATCCTCTACAACGTGTGGCTGTCGGACTGCATGGTGGGCATGAAGATGCTCCGGCGGGACGTCTACCGCTCGCTCGAGCTGCGCGAGAACGGCTTCGGATTCGACGCCGAGGTGGTGGCGCGCCTGCTCCGCCGTCATGCGCGCATCTACGAGGTCCCCGTGCACTACCGGGCCCGGCGGCGCGAGGAGGGGAAGAAGCTGACCACGGTGGACGGCCTCCGCATGCTCAGGGTCTTCCTCCGGTGCCGGTTCACCTGACCGCCGCGGCCATGGAGGCGCGGGCCGACCCGGAACAGCCGAGGACGGCCTGCAGCGCCTGCCGGGCGCCGCAGCTGCGGCCTGCCTTCGGTGACGCCGTTCCCGCCTTCCTCCGCTGCCGGGAATGCCGAACTCTCCACGCCGCCAACCCGCCCACCCCCGAGGAGGTGAAGCGCCTCTACGAAGGTCGGGCGTACTTCGTCAAGGACGATGGCGACGACGACGACTTCTGGGGGTATCGCGACGACTACCTCGCGGACCGCCACCTGATCGGCGCCAAGTTCGACCGCGTCCTCGGTCACCTCGAGCGCTACGTGACGCCGGGCCGGCTGCTCGACGTCGGCGCCGGCCCGGGGTTTCTCGTCGCCGCCGCCGAGCGCCGCGGCTGGGCGGCGGTGGGCATCGACGTCAACGCCTGGGCGGCGGCGCACGCCCGCGACGAGCTGGGCCTGGACGTCAGGTCCGGAAGCCTCGACGACGAGCCTTTCGAGGACGGGAGTTTCGACGCCGTCACCATGATGGATGTCATCGAGCACGTCGCGGATCCGGACGACATGCTGGCCCATGCGGCGCGCCTGGTGAGGCCCGGTGGCGCGCTCGCGCTGCTCACGCCCGACGCCGGCTCGCTCATCAGCCGCATGTTCGGCAGGCGCTGGCCCGAGGTCCGCAGACCGGGGGAGCACATCAACCTGTTCTCGGTGCAGGGGTTGGCGAGCATCCTGGGCCGTCATGGCTTCGTCGCCAGTGGCTGGCACTGGATCGGCAAGGAGGCGACCATCTCGACCCTGCTCGCCGACGTCTCGCCCGTGCTCCCGCGGTGGAGCGGCAGGATTCGCGAATCGATCGACCGTCGGCCGCTGGGGCGGCACCTTGTCGAGCTGGATCCGCGCACCAAATTCTGCCTCTACGCGCGGCGCCTGCCGGAGGGGGTTCTGGCCCCCTCCCACCAGCCCGCGCGCGTGCCGCGCCGGCCTGAGCAGCTGGCGCCGGTGGGCGAGGCGATCCTCGACGAGCTGGAGAGCCTGGCCCAGGCGCGCCGTCTTCGCACCTGGATGTTCGACGCCTTTGCCGGCCATGTGCGTGGGTCGACCGTGCTCGAGGTGGGGGCGGGCATCGGCACCTTCACCCGGCTGATGCTCGACGCGGGCGCGGCCGCGGTGGTCGCCGTCGAGCCCGACCCGTCGTGCGCCCAGGTGCTGGAGCGAAGCTTCGCCGGAGATCAGCGCGTGCGCGTCACGCGGGACGCGCTGCCGGAGGCGCCAAGCCTGGCCGGGCAGGACGGAAGGTTCGACCTGGTCGTCTGCCAGAACGTCCTCGAGCACATCGGCGACGATGGCGCTGCGCTCCAGGCCATGGCCCGCCTGCTGCGCCCGGGCGGCCACCTCTCGCTGCTGGTGCCCGCCGGCCCCCGGCTCTTCGGCGCTCTCGACGACGCCTACGGCCACTGGCGGCGATATGCCGCCGTCGACCTGCGGGACCTGGTGACCTCTGCCGGTTTCGAGGTCCTGACGCTCCGATTCCAGAACGCGCTGGGCATCGCCGGCTGGTGGGCCAAGAATGTGTGGCCGGGCGCGCGGATCGGCTCCACGTCGCTCCGCCTCTACGAATCGGCGGTGGCCCTCTGGCGACCGATCGAGGAGCGGCTGGAGCCACGGATGGGCCTCAGTCTGGTCTGCCTGGCCCGCACGCCGATCGACGCGTAATCCGTCGACGGCACGACGGACGATGGCTCGACCCGTCGACGGCGTCGATCGGAACGGGGATGCGCCGGTACCCCTGACCACTGGCCGGCGGTCGATCCTGCCCGCCGACGGCCGCCACCGGGCGGCCGTGGTGGCCGTCCTCGCCGTGGCCGCCGCGTTGCGGGTGGCCCTGGCCCTCGGCCAGGCCTACACGCCCAACACCGATGCTGCCGACTTCGACCGCATCGCCGCCTCGCTGGCGGGCGGTCAGGGCTACGGCCCCACCGGGCTGCCCGGGGCCCAGGGCCCGAGCGCATTCCGGGCGCCTCTCTATCCGTTCGTCCTGGCCCTGACATATCGGGTCGCGGGCAACCACAACTGGACGGCTGGGCTGGTCGTGAACGCCCTTCTGGGCGTCGCGGTGGTGGCCCTGCTGGGCCTGGTGGCGGCTCAGCTGTTCGGCCGCCGGGTGGCGTTGATCGCCATGGGGCTGGCGGCCATCCATCCGGCGATGATCGTGGTGGGCAGTGGGCTGCAACTCGAGGCGCTGCTCGTCACCCTCACCGTCGGAGCGCTGGCGGCCGCCCTCCAGCACCGCCGCGACCCCCGAGGCCTGCTCTGGCCGCTGCTCGCCGGCGTGCTGGTGGGGCTGGCCATTCTGACGCGCGAACTCGGTTTCCTCCTCATCCCGCCCATCGGCTGGCTGCTCGTGACGGCCCCGCCCGGAGAGGGGCGCCGGCCTCGGGCAGCGCTGGCGGCGCCGCTGGCGATGGCGGCACTGGCTGTCGCCCTGGCGGTGCCGTGGACGGTCCGCAACGCCGTGGTGATGCACGCCTTCGTGCCCGTGACCACCAGCGCCGGCGTCGGTCTGGCGGGCACGTACAACGAGACGGCGCGTGGCGCCACCGCCCATCCGGCGGAGTGGATCCCACCGTTCCAGGATCCCGGAGTGCAACGCATCCTGGCCGGACTGCAGGAGCCCACCGAGGTCAACATCGACGCCGCCCTGCGGGGTGAGAGCATCGACATGGTGAGGGCACATCCCGCCTACGTCGGTCGCGTCGTGTTCTGGAACGCGGTCCGGCTCCTCGACCTGGACGGGGGCGACTTCTCGGTGCGCGCGGCCCGCTTCCTTCCCTATCCGACGACATTGACGCGTGTCGCCATCGATGCCTCCTACGCCGTCGCCGCCCTGGGCGCACTCGGGGCGCTGCAGCGGAGAGCGCGGCGGATCCCGCCGGCCGTGTGGGCGGTCCCGGGACTGGTGGCAGCCTTCATGCTGCTGTTCCTGCCTGCCTACATCCGCTACCGGGCATCCCTGGAACCCTTCCTGGTGCTGCTCGCGGCTCTGGCCATCGATGCGGCCGTGACCTGGCGGTCGGAGGCACGGGCGCGCCGCTAGTCACCAGCCGAATCGTGATCTCTGACCGCTCAGGTTCGAGTGGATCCCACCACCCGGCCCGGGTTGCCGAGCACGATCGAGTAGTCGCGGATCGTGCCGCTGACAGTGCTGTTGGCGCCCAGAGCGCACTGCTCCCCGATGTCGCTGCCGGCGGCCACGGTGACCCGGTCCGCCAGCCAGGTTCCCTGTCCGATTCGGATCGGCGCCGTCCTGATCGGGTTGTGCAGCGGGTTGGGATTGCCCGCGTCCCAGGTGTGGCGGGAGTCGATGACTGTCACATAGCCGCCCATGCTCACGTGGTCCTCGATGACGATCGACTCCGCCGCCGAGATGGTGCAGCCGACCCGCATCGACACCCCCGACCCGATGCTGAGCACCGGCCCCACCCGGATCCAGGCGATGCGCTCGACCGCCAGCCACGCCCCGCGCAGGATGATCACCCCGTCCCCGACGGCGATCTGCTGCGCGCCGTAGAGCCAGGCGGGACGATCGACGATGGAGTGCACCCCAAAGGCATGGAACTGCCGGCGCCGCAGCGGGCGCAGCAGGTGGTTGCGCACGGCGACCCGTTTCATCGGTTCCTGACGCCACATCGCGGCCTCGGTCTCGAGCCTCCGGAGCCCGGACCGCAGGGCGCTCGGAACGTGCGGCATCGGCGTCAGGATAGGGCGTGCCCGCGAGCGGGCGCACGTATCATGCGGCCGATGACGGATCAGGCCGGCGACGCCGTCCCATCGCGGTAGCCGGCGATCGAAGGGTCTCGCCGTTTCGAGGAGTGGGCCGTCGGCGAGAGGGCCGGGCTCGATCGGGTCATCCGCCACGAGGACGTGGCGGCCTTTGTCGATCTCACCGGTGACGACAATCCCGTCCATCTGGATGACGCCTATGCGGCGCGCCTGGGCCTCGGCGGCCGCGTTGTCCACGGGCTGCTCACCGCCGCATTCGTCTCCACCGTCATCGGCACCCTGCTCCCGGGCCGGGGTGCGCTGTGGCTCTCGCAGCGGTTCAACTTCCGCGTCCCGGTGCGCGTCGGCGACAGCCTCCGAGTCGAGGTGACCATCCGCCAGGTCTCACCGGCCACGCGGGTTCTGGTCCTGGGTGTGATTGTCACCAACCAGCGCGCGCGGACGGTGCTCGACGGCGACGCCCACGTCCAGGTCCTGGGGGACGAGGGCGCCGTCGCGCCGGAGAGCGCCCCTGCCCTGGTTGCCGGCGGGTCACAGTTCGCCCCTTTCCATCGCGACCCCGTGGACGACGCCGCGCCCAGGACCGGGGCGGTGGTTGTCACCGGGTCCGGCCGTGGCATCGGCGCGGCCATCGCCGTCCGGCTGGCGGCGGATGGCTTCCGCGTGGTCGTGAACTACCGAACCGACGAGGCTCGGGCCAGGATGACACTGGAGTCGATCCTCGCCGCAGGTGGTGAGGCGAGCATGTGCCGCGCCGACGTGTCGGATGCCGAGCAGGCGACAGCACTCATGGCGCACGCCGTCGGGCGCTTCGGCAGGGTGGATGCGCTGGTCAACAACGCCGGCGGGGAGCCGGATCGGCGCCCCCTCGTCGACACCCCCTGGGCTGATCTGGAGCGGCAGTTGGCGGGCCACCTGGGGGCTGCGTTCCTCTGCGTGCAGGCGGTGCTGCCGGGCATGCTCCAGCGGCGATCCGGCCGCATCGTCAACATCACGTCGCAGTCCGCCTACGGCCAACCGCCCGCGAGGATGGCGGGGTATGTCGTCGCCAAGGCCGCCCTCGCGGCCTTCACGCGCTGCCTGGCGGTCGAGGCGGGGCCACACGGCGTCACCGCCAATGCCGTGGCACCCGGCATGGCGGACACCGAGATGATCGCCGACGTCTCGCCGCGCACCAGGATGACCCTCGCCGCACAGGCGCCACTGCGCCGCCTGGCCACCGCCGGCGACGTCGCCGACGTGGTCGCGTTCCTGCTCGGACCCGGGGGTGCGTACGTGACCGGCCAGACCATCCAACTCAGCGGCGGCCAGGTGATGACATGAGCGTCGAGGTTCCGCCCCACGGCGAGGTCGCGGGGATCCTGGACTGGCTCGACGAGAAGCCCACGCTGGGCCGCCACGTTGCGGCGGCACGGCGGCTCGACGCCGCCCAGAACCGCGCCGCCGAGGCACCCCCGAGCCTGCGCCTGCTGATGGTGAGGAACTTCACCATCGAGCCGATCGAGCCGCTTCTCAAGGTGGCGGCAGCCCGAGCCGGCTTCCATGTCAGCGTCACCTACAGCGACTACGACCCGCTGGCCGGGGCGCTGGGCGAGCAGCTGGCGGGCGCCCCCGACGTCGTCGTCGTGGCGCTGCGTCTCGAGGAGTTGACACCTCAGCTGGCGAGCGGTTTCCTGGCGCTGCCGGCCGGTGCTGCCGCGGGGCTGGCCGAGGCCGCGGTGGAGGCCGTGGCGTCGACGGCGGCGCGCGTCCGGGCGGCCTGCGCGGCGCCCATCCTGGTGCACAACCTGGAGATGCCGCTGTCGCCCGCCGCCGGACTCGCCGACTCCCAGCAGCCCCAGGGGCACCTGAACATGGTGCGGGCGCTGAATGTCAGGTTGGCGGAGGGCCTCGCGGGCATCGATGGCGCACACATCCTCGACATCGATCATCTCTTCGCGCAGGTCGGTCTGCGCCGCTGCCAGGACGCCAGGGGGAGCCGGACCTCTGACGCGCCCTACAGCCAGGCGGCGCTGCGAGCCCTCGCCGACGCGCAGGTCCGGCACCTCCGCGCCCTGAGCGGTCCGGCTGCGAGGTGCGTGGTGCTGGACTGCGACAACACCCTGTGGGGAGGTGTGGTCGGCGAGGTCGGCGCCTCCGGCGTGGTGCTCGCGGCATCGGGTCCGGGCCGCAGGTACCGCGACTTCCAGCAGGCACTCGTCGACCTGCGGCGTGGCGGCACGCTGCTCGCCATCTGCAGCAAGAACGAGGAGCGTGACGTCCTCGAGGTGATCCGCCGCCATCCGGACTGCCTCATCCACGAGGACGACCTGGCCGCAATTCGAGTCAACTGGGACGACAAGGCCGAGAACATCTCCGCCATCGCCGCCGAGCTGAATCTCGACCTGCGCCATATCGTCTTTGTCGACGACAACCCGGCCGAATGCGAATGGGTGCAGGCCCGGCTCCCCGAGGTGCACGTGGTCAACTGGGCGACCCGGGAAGCGGATGGGGTCACGCTTCGCGACCTCGGTCTCTTCGACTCGCTCGCGGTCACCTCGGAGGACCGCGCACGCACGGAGAGGTACCGGTCGGAGGGGTCTCGACGCCGGGCGCGGGAGGACGCCCCCACCCTCGAGGAGTACCTGCGGGCCCTCCAGATGGTCGCCACCGTGGGGCGGCCCGCTCCCCTGCATCTGTCCCGGTTGGCACAGCTGACGCAGCGGACCAACCAGTTCAACCTGACCACCCGGCGCTACGACCTCGCCTCCCTCGGTGGCCTCCTCGCCGACCCGGACTCCGCAGCTGTGTGGCTCGAGCTGACCGACCGTTTCGGCGATCACGGGCTGGTCGGCCTGGGCATCCTGCGGCGCGAGGAAGCAGTCGCGCGCATCGACACCCTGCTCCTCAGCTGCCGCGTCATCGGCCGCGGTGCCGAGGCCGTGCTGGTCAACCGCCTGGCTACACTGGCCGGCCACATGGGGGCCCGGGCGCTGGTGGGGGCGTACGTCCCGACCGCGCGGAATGGCCAGGTGGCGGACCTCTACGACCGGCTCGGTTTCCAGCCCGCGACCGGGTCGGCTCCGGGCAGCGAGTGGACGTGGTCCCTGGCGCACGGGGTTCCTGGCTTACCCGACTGGATCGAGGTCGTCGACCGGGGGTGACTGCCCACGAGATCGAGGAACGGGTCAGATCCGTCTTCCAGGAGGTATTCGGCCTCGAGCCAGGTGAGGTCGGACCGGGCACGTCGACGGACACGGTCCAGGCGTGGGACTCGCTGCAGCACCTGACGCTGATCCTGGCCCTCGAGGAGGAGTTCGCCATCCACTTCGATGACGAGGAGACCGTCTCACTGGTCACATTTCAACTCATCACCGCCATCGTTGGTGATCGCCTCGGTCAACCGGAGCCCAGCTGAGCCATGGCGCGCCGGTGACGGGCACCGCACGTGAGGCGGCTGACGCGCCCGTCGGCGGCCGCCCGTCGCTGCTGCCATGCGGCCGCCTGCAATGGGGCCTGGTCGCCACGGTGCTCGCCGTCGCCGTCGTCCTGCGGATCGGTGTCGCCCTGGGCACCGCCTACACGCCACTCACCGACGCGGCGGACTTCGACCGTATCGCGTCGTCGATCGCCGGCGGCCATGGATACGGAGACGCCGTCCTTCCCGGTGCCCACGGGCCGAGCGCGCTGCGTGCGCCGCTCTACCCGGTCAGTCTCAGCCTGACCTATCTGCTTTCTGGCGGCCACAACTGGATGGCAGGGCGGCTGGTGAACGCCCTGCTCGGCGCGGCCGTCGTGGCGCTCGTGGGCGTCGTGGCTGCCCAGCTCTGGTCGCGTCGCGTGGCGCTGGTCGCCATGGCGCTGGCGGCCGTGCATCCGGCGATGATCGTGGTGGGCAGCGGATTGCAACTGGAGCCTCTGCTCGTCACCCTCACCCTGGGAGCGCTGGCTGCCGCCCTCCAGCACGGCCGGGACCGTCGCGTGCTGCTCTGGCCGCTGGTCGCCGGCCTCCTCGTGGGGCTGGCGATTCTGACCAGGGAGCTCGGCTTCCTGCTCATCCCGCCCCTGGCGTGGCTGCTGTGGACCGGCGGGCCGAGGCCGCGCCGCCCGCGGGGTCGCGGGGCCGTGGCCGCGCCGTTGATCATGGCCACGCTGGCGGTGGCCATGGTGGTGCCGTGGACGATCCGCAATGCAGTGCAGCTGCGCGCATTTGTCCCGGTCACCACCAGCGCCGGCTTCGGCCTCGCCGGCACCTACAACGAGACCTCCCAGGCGGACCGCGTGCACCCGGCGCAGTGGATTCCGCCCTATCGAGACCCGGCCGTGGCCAGGATCCTCACCGCCCTGCCGGATCCGACGGAGGTGGCCATCGACGCAGCGCTGCGCGGCGAGAGTGTCGACGTGGCCAGGGCGCATCCCGCCTATCCGGCCCGGGTGGTCTTCTACAACACCTTGCGGCTCTTCGATCTCGACGGTGGCGATGCCTCCCGGCTCGCCGCACGCTATCTTCCCTACCCCCCGAGGCTGACGCAGCTTGCCATCGACGGCTCCTACATCGCAGTTGTCCTGGCCGTTGCCGGCGCCTTCCAGCTGCGGGCGCGGCGCACCCCGCGCGCGGTGTGGGCGATACCGATTCTGGTGGGCGTCTTCATGGTCGTCTTCCTGCCCGCCAACATCAGGTACCGGGCGTCCATCGAGCCCTTTGTCGTACTCCTGGCCGCGCTGACCGTCGAGGCCGCGCTCGGCCGTCTGATGGCGGCCCGCGGCCGTCGGCGTTCGTCTGCTTTGCCTCAAGGACCAGAGGCGGCGCGACGCCGGCCGCCGCCGTTTCCGGAGCCGCCCGAGCGCGGCTCCCCGCGAAGCTCTGAGAGAATCGGACGGTGAGCGCTCCCAACACCCTCGCGCGCGTTGTCTATCCCTTCACAGCGCTCGTGGGCCAGGAGGCGATGAAACAGGCCCTGGTGCTCAACGCGGTCAATCCCGCCATCGGCGGGGTGCTGATACGCGGCGAGAAGGGGACCGCCAAGTCGACGGCGGTCCGCGCGCTGGCACGGCTGCTGCCCGAGCTTGACGTGGTGGCCGACTGCCGCTACGGCTGTCCGCCGGATCAGTCGGAGCTGCAGTGCGCCGAGTGCCGGGCGCGCGTCGAGGCGGGAGAGGTGCTGCCCCGAGTGCGCCGCCGGATGCGGGTCGTCGAGCTGCCCATCAACGCCAGCGAGGACCGCGTTGTCGGCACCATCGACATCGAGGCGGCCATCAAGCTTGGTGAGAAACGCTTCGAGCCCGGCGTGCTGGCCGAGGCCAACCGCAACATCCTCTATGTCGACGAGGTCAACCTGCTCGACGACCATCTCGTCGACGTGCTGCTCGACGCCGCGGCCATGGGGCTGAACGTGGTCGAGCGCGAGGGCGTTTCCGTCTGGCATCCGGCTCGCTTCATCCTGGTGGGCACGATGAACCCCGAGGAAGGGGAGCTGCGTCCGCAGCTCCTCGATCGCTTCGGCCTCTGCGTCGACGTGGCCGGCATTCGCGATGTGGAGAAGCGCGTCGAGATCGTGCTGCGCCGCGAGCAGTTCGAGGAGGATCCCGAGGGCTTCATCGCGCTCTGGCAGGACGCCGAGCTCGAGGAGGCACAGCGCATCGAGGCGGCCATCGTGGCCCTCGACAGTGTCTCCGTCCCGCGTACGCTCCTGGTCGCGATCGCTTCGCTGGGGATCGAGCTGGACGTGGATGGGCATCGCGCCGATCTGGTCATCCGCAAGGCCGCTCAGGCGCTCGCGGCCTACCACGGCCGGCGGCAGGCGAGCCTGGCCGAGGTCGAGGAGGTGGCGCCCGCCGTCCTGGCTCACCGCGTCAAGGTCAGCTCTGGCGGCCCGCGCCAGGTCGACCTCCGCGCCATCCTCCGCAACGCCACCAGCCCGGAGTGACCGGGGGAGGCAGCGCCGAGCGGCACCGTCCGCCGCTTGATGGTGTGGACGCCGCCTCCACCGAGGCGATGCGCGACTTCTGGGATGCCCGCGCGCGAGAGAACGCGATGTGGTTCATCCACTCGGATCTCGACTACCGGCGGCCGGATGCCGAGGCTTTCTGGGCATCGGGGCCGCGCGACCTCGAGGCCACCCTGGGGCGTCTGGGGGTTGTGGTCGACCCGGGTGACCGTGTGCTCGAGATCGGATGTGGCATCGGCCGGGTCACCCGGGCGCTGGCCGGGAGAGCGCGCGCCGTGACTGGCATCGACGTCTCGCCGGAGATGGTCGGCCGGGCCAGGACAGCTCTTGCGGATCTCGACAATGTCGAGATCCGCCTTTGCAGCGGGCGCGATCTGCTGGGGCTGCCGGACCGCGGGTTCGATGGCTGCTACTCCTTCATCGTGTTCCAGCACATTCCCGACCCGGCGGTCACCTGCGCCTACGTCGCCGAGATGGGCCGGGTACTCAGGCCAGGCGGCTGGGCGGCATTCCAGGTGAGCGACAGGCCGTCCATTCACGATGCCCGTACCTGGGCGGCCGACGCCGGGCTCCGCGAGCGGGTTCGCGCCCGGCTCGGGCGCCGGCCACGCGGCACCCTGCAGCCGCAGTGGCTCGGCTCGGCGGTGGACGTGGAGGGACTGGCGGCCGCGCTGACGGCCGGCGGCCTGGAGTTGGAGCGATCCGAGGGCGCCGGCACGCAGTTCCACCTCGTGCTTGCCAGGCGGCAGGGCTGAGGGAGGCGCCGCATGCAGCTGATCCCGGGGCTCCACATGGCGGAGATGACCGTGTCGGCCCGGGCCTACCTGGCGGCCGACGGCATCACCTGCGTCCTGGTGGACACAGGCGGCTTCGACGGCACTCTGGGACTCGGCCAGCTCATCGAGTCGGCCAGAAGGAAGCCCCACGAGGTCCGGCTGATCCTCCTCACCCACGCCCATGCCGGCCACGCGGCCAATGCCGCCGGCCTGCGCGAGCTGACCGGGGCGCCGGTCGCGGCCAGCGCCCTGACGGCGGCGGCGCTCGCCGACCCCCCCCAGCCGCGCCGTGGACTGTTCCGGCGAGCCGACCCCTTCCCGGCGGCCCGGGTGGACCGGATCATCGCCCCCGGCGACCGCCTCGACTTCTGTGGTGGGATCGAGGTCCTGGACGCGTCGGGGCATGTGCCGGGCGCGCTGGCATTCCACTTCGTCCAGCTCTCGGCGCTGCTGGTCGGCGACGCCGCCTCGGTCACGGCCCATGGCCTGGAGCCGCCGCCCCCCCGGCACTGCGTCGACCCCGAGGCCGCCAGGGCCACCCTCGAGCGCCTGCGAGCGGTCCCGACCCGCTGCCTGGCGCCGGGTCACGGGCTGCCGTTGATCGACGGCAGGCTGCCGCGCAAGCGTCCTCGGTGACCGGTGACACGTCGCCCAGGGGGTGACCGGCGCAACTCGCGAACGCCTGTACCATGGGTCGCAGCAGTGACCCCGCCCTCCGTCGACGCCCCGTCCCACGCCGCACCCGTCGACCCGGGGGCCGGTGGGCTCACGCGCATCCGCAACTTCTGCATCATCGCGCACATCGACCACGGCAAGTCCACGCTCGCCGACCGCCTGCTGGAGCGCACCGGGACGGTCGCCATGCGCGACATGCAGGATCAGCTGCTCGACACCCTCGACCTCGAGCGCGAGCGCGGCATCACCATCAAGGCGCAGGCCGTCCGCCTCAACTACACGGCCAGCGACGGGGTCGCCTATGAGCTCAACCTCATCGACACGCCGGGCCACGTGGACTTCGCCTATGAGGTGTCACGGACGCTGGCGGCCTGCGACGGGGCGCTGCTGGTGGTCGACGCCTCGCAGGGCATCGAGGCCCAGACCCTGGCCAACGTCTACGCGGCCCTGGACAGCGACCTCGAGATCGTCCCCGTGATCAACAAGATCGACCTCCCGGCCGCCGACCCCGAGCTGGTGCGCAAGGAGATCGAGGAGGTCATCGGCCTGCCAGGTGACGGGGCCATCCTGGCCAGCGCCAGGCAGGGCATCGGCATCGACGAGATCCTCGAGGCGGTGGTCACCCGGATGCCGTCGCCGAAGGGGGACAAGGACGCGCCCCTCAAGGCGCTCATCTTCGACAGCAAGTACGACGTCTACCGCGGCGTCGTCGTCTACGTTCGTGTCTTCGACGGCAATATCAAGCCGGGCATGAAGATGCGCATGATGCAGACGGGGAAGGAGTTCACCGTCGACGAGGTCGGGGTGTTCCGGCCACTGATGACGGCAACGGACGACCTCAGCACCGGCGAGGTGGGCTACGTCATCGCCAGCATCAAGAATGTCGGCGACTCGCGGGTGGGGGACACGGTCACCGACGCGGCCCGTCCCGCCGCCGGGCCGCTGCCCGGCTACCGGCGCGCTCAACCCATGGTCTTCGCCGGCATGTTCCCGGTGGATGGCGAGGATGTGCAGGCGCTCAAGGAGGCGCTGGAGAAGCTGGGCCTCAACGACGCCTCGCTGCAGTGGGAGCCGGAGTCGAGCGTGGCGCTGGGATTCGGGGTGCGCTGTGGATACCTGGGACTGCTCCACATGGAGATCGTCCAGGAGCGCCTGGAGCGCGAGTTCGGCCTCAACCTCATCGTCACCGCCCCCAGCGTGGAGTATCGGGTGCGACTGCGCGACGGCACCGTGCTGGAGGTGGACAACCCCGAGTTGCTCCCCGACCCCACCTACATCGAGGCCATCGAGGAACCGCGGACCCGGGCCACCATCCTCTGCCCCAAGGACTTCGTCGGCCCCATGATGGAGCTCTGCCAGGATCGGCGCGGCGAGTTCCTCGACATGCAGTACCAGCCGGGGGATCGTGTCGCCCTGGTCTACGACCTGCCGCTGGGCGAGATCATCCACGACTTCTACGACCAGCTCAAGTCGCGCAGCCGCGGCTACGCCTCGCTGGACTATGCCATCACCGGCTTCCGGCAGGAGAGGCTGGTCAAGCTGGATGTGCTGGTCACCGGTCAGCGGGTGGACGCGCTCAGCATGATCGTCCACCGCGACAAGGCCGAGGCCCAGGGCCGCAAGCTGACCGAGCGGCTCAAGAAGCTGATCCCGCGCCAGCTCTTCGAGGTGCCCATCCAGGCCGCCATCGGCGGCAAGATCGTGGCCCGCGAAACCGTCTCGGCGGCGCGCAAGGACGTTCTCGCCAAGTGCTACGGCGGTGACATCACGCGCAAGCGCAAGCTGCTGGAGAAGCAGAAGGAGGGCAAGAAGCGCCTCAAGCGGATCGGCAACGTGGAGATCCCGCAGGAGGCGTTCATGGCCGTCCTCTCGCTCGACGAGTAGGCTGCACCTCCCATGGGCAATCGCCGCAGGGCCTACAAGCCGAACAGCAAGACGCGGCAGAAGCGCGCCGTGCAGCGCCGCGACTGGGAGCTCGAGGAGATGGAGGACGACGTCTCGCGGCACGCGGCCGTCGAGCCGGACGCCTCCGCAGCGCCGCCGGCGTGGCGCCGGCTGATCAGCTTCGAGAAGCGGCCGAGCACCACCGCCGAGAAGGACAGCACTCCGTGGTCGGTGCGCGGCCTGGCCACCATGTCGCTGATCGCCGCCGTCCTCTGCGTCCCGCTCGGCCTCGTCGCCTGGTTCGCCGACCACCGCCAATACTCGCTGGGGGCGTACGTGTCCCGGCTGTATGACCCCGTGGTCGGCCTCATCCCCTTCTACCTGGTCCTGACCATGCTCCTCGCCATGCCGCTGGCCAGGGCGCTGGCGGGTGAGCCGCGGACCCTGCGCATCCTCGAGACGCTCGGCTACGCGGCCGTGATCCAGATCCTGCTGATCCTGACGTGGACGTTCGTCTACCGGGCCAACTCGTACTACTTCGACAACCCCCAGGGGGTCGTCGGCGCCGCCGTGGCGGACGTGGTCGCCCTCTCCATCGCACCCTTCGCCTACGGACCGGTCAGCCGCTGGCTGGTGAGGCGGCGGCCGCGCCCCAGGTGAGCTCGGCGGCGGCGGCGGGCATCCGCTCGCTGTACGTGCACGTGCCCTTCTGCGAGCGCCGGTGCGAGTACTGTGACTTCGCCTCGGTGGCCGGGCTGGCCGGCCACCAGGAGTACGTGACGGCGCTCCGCGCCGAGATCGGCGCGGTGGCGGAGCGGCTGGTGGGGCTCGAGCTGGACACCGTGTTCATCGGTGGCGGGACCCCCTCGCTGCTGCCGCCGGAGCTGCTGGCTTCCATCCTGGACGCGGTGCGGGCCGGCTTCCGGCTGGCGCCCGGCTGCGAGGTGACCATGGAGGCCAACCCCTCCAGCACCGACGCCTCGCGCGCCGCGGTGTGGAGGGCGGCCGGCGTCAATCGCGTGAGCCTGGGGGTGCAGAGCCTGCACCAGCCGGCGCTCCGCTTCCTGGGCAGGGTTCACGACGCCCGCCGCGCGCTGGAGGCGGTGGCAGAGGTCCGCGCCGCGGGGATCGCGCGCCTCAGCACCGACCTCATCCACGCCGTGCCCGGCCTCGGCGACGCCGCCTGGGCGGCGACCCTGGACGAGGTGCTGGCCCTCGACTGCGAGCACCTCAGCGCCTACGAGCTGACGGTCGAGCCGGGGACCCCGCTGCATCGCTCCGTCGCCCGCGGCGCCGTGACCCCGGTGGAGGCCGGACCGGCTCTGCGCCAGCAGCGGATGGCCGTCGAGCGCTGCGCGGCCGCCGGGCTGGCGCGCTACGAGGTGAGCAACTTCGCGCGCCCGGGCGCCGAGTGCCGCCACAACCTGGCGTACTGGTCCAATGCCTGGTACCTGGCCTGCGGGGTGGGCGCCCACGGCCACCTGCCGCCGGCCGCGGCGGCGGCGCTCGGGATCACCGCGACCGGGGTCGGAGGCGGCCGCCCGGTGGCCGTCCGCTACTGGCACGAGCGGCATCCCGCCGCCTACGTCAAGCGCGTCGCCCGCGGCGCCGCCGCGCCCATCGCCGGCGCCGAGGCGGTCGCCGCCGCCGCCGCCGAGAGCGAGCGGATCCTGGTGGGGCTGCGCCGCACGGCGCTGGGCGTGGAGATCCGCGATCCCGGAGCCCTGACAGAGGCGGCGACACTGGCGGCGGAGGGCCTGGTCGAGGTTGACGGCCGGGTGGTTCGAGCGACCCGGCGCGGCATCGAGGTACTCGACGCCGTGATCCTGCGCCTGGTCCAGGCCAGCAGGGTGGCGACCCCGGCCTGAGCCGCCTGCTCCGCGACCACGCCGTCCCGTGTCGGTGCCTGCTGCGGGGTGGCCCACGGTGGCGTGGTACCCTTGGCACTCGCCAGGGCTGACTGCCAGAACGATCCCGGCAGCGGCCAGCCCGGCCCGAACCAGTCGTGGCGCAATCGTCGAGGAATGTCACAGCGATGGACCTCCAGTCGCGTCCGCTCGATCCCCGCAAGCAGCAGATCCTCAAGGCGGTGGTGTCCGACTACACCGAGACGGGGATGCCGGTGGGCTCATCGGTGCTTGCCGCCAAGTACCTGGGGAGCTGGTCGTCGGCGACCATCCGCAACGAGCTGGCCAACCTCGTCGACGTCGGCTACCTGCTCCAGCCGCACACCTCGGCGGGACGCATCCCCAGCGACCGCGGCTACCGGTACTACGTCGACTTCCTGATGGAGGAGGAGGAGGTCAGCGCCACCATCCGCCGCCAGGTCGATCCGGCGCTGGAGATCCAGGGTCGCTCGCTCGAGGAGCTGCTCGAGTCCGCCGCCATGGTGCTCGCCCTGCTCACCCAGTCGGTCAGCATCGTCACCGGCCCGCAGACCATGGCGGCGCGACTCAAGCACATGGACATCGTCAGCCTGGAACCGCGGCACGCCCTGATGGTGGTGATGCTGGAGGGCAATCTGCTCCGCCAGCACGTGGTCTGGCTGCAGGAGGAGGCGAATCAGGATGAGCTCAGCCGCCTCGCCGCGCGGCTCAATGCCGAGCTCCGCGGCTTCGGCGTCAGCGCCATCGAGGAGCGCCCCGCGCCGGCCGGCGAGCCCGCGGATCCGCTGCGCGACGAGGTGGTCGGCCACCTGCTCGGGGTGCTGCGCGGCGCCGACAGCCGGCAGGGCACCGTCGTCCTCCATGACGGCGTCCGCAACCTGCTGCGCCAGCCCGAGTTCGTCGACGTCACCCACCTCCGGCAGGTTCTCGACGTCATCGAGGAGGAGCGCGTCCTCGCCCAGGTGCTGGCCACGCTGAGCGTCAACGAGGGCGTGCAGGTGGTCATCGGGGCCGAGATCGAGATCGAGCAGTTGCGTGGCTGTAGCCTGGTGCTCACCACCTACCGGGCCGGCGATCAGCGTCGTGGCACGCTGGGCGTGTTGGGACCCACGCGGATGCGGTATCCACAGGTGGCACCCCGCCTGCGGTACATCTCCCAGCGCGTCGGTGCGGCCATCGAGCGCATGCTCGGCTGACGCGGCGCCCACCCATCCTTCTGGACATGTGATGACCGATACCGACGAGACGACGGCGCCCGACACCGAGAACGGCACCGCGCCGGAGGCGGCCTCCGGCGCCGCCCCGGAGCCCCCCGAGGACCAGCTCGCCGACCTCGCCAACCGCTACGCACGGCTGGCGGCGGACTTCGACAACTTCCGCAAGCGCACCGCGCGCGAGACGGTGGAGCGCTCCCGGCACGCCGGCGAGGCTGCCGCCAGAGCGCTGCTTCCAGTGCTCGACAACCTTGGCCGGGCGGTCGAGGCCGCACCCCCGGACACCGCCGCGGAGCTGCTGGACGGCCTTCGCCACACCGTTCGCCAGTTCGAGGAGGCGCTCGCCTCCATCGGCGTGACTCCCATCGAGGCCCTCGGCGCGCCCTTCGACACCGCCCTCCACGAGGCCGTGCTCGGCGAGGAGAGCCCCGAGGTCGAGGTGGACACCGTGGTGGGCGAGCTGCAGCGTGGCTATCGCGTCGGCGACCGGGTGCTGCGGCCCACGCTGGTCAAGGTGGCCCACCCGGTGCGGGCCGAGGCCCCCGGCGGCCCCACGGCCGCGGGCCCTGCCGGCGACGGCTGGGTCCAGGCGTAGGCTTCGACCGGCATGGCGACGACCAAACGCGACTACTACGAGGTGCTCGGAATCGCCCGGGGGGCCACGGCGGACGAGCTCAAGAAGGCCTACAGAAAGCTGGCCATGCAGTACCACCCGGACCGCAACCCCGGCGACGCCGGGGCCGAGGTGCGCTTCAAGGAGGTCGGCGAGGCCTACGGGGTCCTCAGCGACCCGCAGAAGCGCCAGCAGTACGACGCCTTCGGCCATTCCATGAACGGGATGCCGGAGATGTCGGGCGGGTTCAGCTTCGAGTCCGCCGTGGATCTGTTCGACATGTTCTTCGGCGGCGGCCGGCGTCAGGGGCGCGCCGGTCCCCAGCGCGGCCCCGACCTGCGCATGGCCGTGGACATCACCCTCAAGGAGGCGGTGTACGGCGCCGAGCGCACCCTGGAGGTGCCCCGCCACGACGTCTGCACCAGGTGCGACGGCAGCGGCGCGGAGCCGGGGACCTCACCGGCGACCTGCCCCGTGTGCCAGGGCTCGGGCCAGGTCCGCCGGCAGATGCAGTCGATCTTCGGCCCGGTGGTCAATGTGACCAGCTGCTCGCGCTGCGGCGGCGAGGGACGGATCGTGGAGACCCCCTGCACCACCTGTCGCGGCGACGGGCGGATCGAGATCAGCGACAGCCTGGGCGTCAACATCCCCCCCGGGGTCGACGAGGACACCCAGGTCCGCGTCAGCGGCAAGGGCGAGCGTGGACCCCGGGGAGGCCCTCCCGGCGACCTCTTCCTGGTGGTGCGGGTCAAGCAGCACCCGGATCTGGTGCGACGCGGCCAGGACCTCCTCTACGAGCTCCCCGTGTCCATCCCCCAGGCGGTGCTGGGCGACGACATCACGGTGCCGACCATCGACGGCGACTACCAGCTCGAGGTTCCCGCCGGCACCCAGCACGGCAAGGTGCTCAAGATCAGCGGCTACGGCGTTCCGCACGTCCGCAGTGGCCGCCGCGGTGACCAGCTCTGCGTGGTCCGGATCCTGGTGCCGTCCCACCTCACCGGCGCCGAGCGCAAGCTCTACGAGCAGCTGGGGCGCCGTGAGGGCAAGCCGGCCGAGGTCAGGAAGGGATTCTTCGAGTCCATCAGAGAGGCGTTCCGGTAGCCGCTCCGCGGACCGGTGTGCTCAGGCGCCGGCGGCGGCGGGGTGGCTCAGCCGGCGTGCGTCGTCGTCGGCCACGCCAGCACCGGGATCTCGCCGGCGCTCATGCCGTCAGGGTGACCGGTCCCGTCCCACCACTCGCGCTGGTGGAGGAGCGCTGCCTGGACCGGCGCCAGGCCGGGGACCCCGTCGAGGAGCGTGGCAGAGGCGCGGGCCTGGTTGCGGTCGATCTGCTCGGTGGCGCCGTCGACGCGGTTCAGCATCCGGGCGGCAACCTCGGGCAGGCTGGGTCGGGACGCCGTTCGCATGGCGGCGACCACCCGAGCGTGGCCGACGGTCTCGGCGCTCAGTCCGAGGCGGACCGCGATGCGCCCGGCCAGCGCCGCGGCCCATGCGACGTCGCCCGGGCGATGGGCCGCCGTCGTGCCCAGCACCTCCGCGTCGGCCTGGCGACGCCGGTCGAGGGCCCGCTGCACGATGGTCAGGAGGTGGGCGGGCTTGAACGGCTTGGGCACGAAGGCGTCGGCGCCCACGGCCAGCGCGCTGGTGGCCAGGTCGAGGTCGTCATGGGCGGTGACGATGATGCAGGGCAGGCGCGGATCGACCTGCTGAGCAGCCTCGATCACCTCCAGACCGGAGGCGCCGGGCATGGCGTGGTCGGTCACCACGGCGTCAAAGCCGGCGCCGGGCGTGCGCACCAGCTGGATGGCCTCGCTGCCGTCCGTGGCCAGCACCACCTCGTGGCCGCCGACCTCCAGGCAGCGCCTGAGCAGGACTCGGAGGGCGGGAGCGTCGTCGGCGACGAGGATGCGGGACATACAGAGTCCTGAAGGCGGGGGGTGCTGCTGCGGGCCCCGGCCGTCTGGTCTGGTCCTGAATCCCCCGCTGTAACCGTAATCGACGGGCGTCTGATATGGACGCGCGGTCGCCGTAACGATCATGCAACGAAGGAGCCGGCGAGGAGTGGGGTGGGGTGGAATGCTCCGTTCCGGTTGCGCAGGCGCGAGATCCGCTCAACCGCCCGGTGGCGCTGGTGCGGGACCCAGGGCGAGGTCACCGGCCGCAGCCAGCAGCAGCAACGCCACGACCGCACCCGCCTGGCGGGCCGGGAGCACGCGCGCTCCGAGGTGGAGGCGCTCGGCGCCGGCGGCCTCGAGGCGCTCCATCTCTCCCGGCTCGAGGCCGCCCTCGGGACCGATGACGACAGCGCAGGGGCGCAGCGGGTCGACCACGAGGGCGGCCAGCGGCAGCAGCGCGGCCGGGTCGGCGACCAGGAGCCGCGTCCCTGGCCCGAGGGCGGCGACCGCGGCATCCAGGGGCGCGGGCTCGGTGACTCGCGGGACCGCACCGCGCAGCGCCAGCGAGGCGGCCTCCCGCGCCAGCGCCTGCCAGCGGGCGGCGCGGGCCGCTCCTCGGCCCTGCCCGGGGCGCACCACGGTCCGCCGGGTCACCACCGGCACCACCGCGGCGACGCCCACGGCGGCCATGGCGGAGACGGCGTCGTCCATCCCCTGCTGCGGGAGCGCCTGGAGGACGGTGAGCCGGAGCCGCGGCTCACCGCCGGCCGGCCGGGACCAGAGGACTGTCCCCCCCACCAGTCCGGGGGTGACCTGGTCGAGGCGCACCCCGTGCTCGGTGCCGCCGTCGTCGACCACCACCACCGTCTCCCCCGGGCGGGCTCGCAGGCTGCGCGCCAGGTGCGCGGCATCGCCACCGGTCAGCCGGGCCCGGCCACCTGCCACCTGGGACGCAGGGAGGAAGAACCGGGGCATGGCGCCGGGCAGGATAGGAGGCGGAGGGCAGGCGGGTCCGCAGTGGCTGCTACCGTCGGGAGCCGAGATGGAATCCACGATGCTCATCGAGGCCGGCGACGGTCTCCCGCTGGCGGTCAGCCTCAGCCAGACGGACGCCGGCTCGGGCGGCCCGCCGCTGCTCATGATCCCCGGGCTCGGCGCCAGCCGCCACGTGTATGAGCCGTTGGTCCCATTGCTGGCGCGGCGGCTGCCGGTCGCCGTCTTCGACCCCCGCGGCGTGGGCGAGTCGGGGAAGAGCGAGCGGCCAGTGACGCTGAGCCGCCTCGCCGCGGACGCCGCCGACGTCCTCGACGGCCTCGGCTGGGGCCGCGCCGCCGTCTTCGGCGCCTCCATGGGCGGGATGGTGGCCCAGCACCTGGCACTGGACCATCCTGAGCGGGTCTGGCGGCTGCTCCTCGCCTGCACCGGGCCCGGCGCGCCGCACGCCGTCCCCGCGGAGCGTGGGGTCACCCGCGCGCTGCTGGGCAAGGGGGAGAGCACCGCCGAGGGCGCCTACCGCATGGCCACCACAGTGCTCTACGAGCCGGCGTGGGCGGCGGCCCATCCGGAGTTCGTCGAGGCGGAGATCGCGTACCGGGCGGCCCACCCGGTCCGTGGCGGCGCCTTCAGCAACCAGTACGAGGCGGTCAAGCGCCACGACGCCTGGGACCGCCTGCCCTCGATCGCAGCCCCGACCCTGGTGCTCCACGGCACCGCCGACACCGTGATGCCGCCAGGCAACGGCGAGCGCCTCGCCGGCCGCATCCCGGGCGCGCGATTCCTGGCGCTGGAGGGCCGGGGCCACCTCTTCTGGCACGAGGACCCGGAGGCCGCCGCCGCCGCCATCACCGGATTCCTGCTCGGAGGCGATGTCGGCCGCGCCGTGGCGCCGCAGTTCTGAACGCTAACGGGGGCCCCGACATCCTGGTGGTCGGTGGCGGCGTCGCCGGCCTGGCAACCGCGCTCACGGTGCGCCGGCAGGGGCTGGAGGTGCTGGTCGTCGAGGCGCAGCCGGTCGCCGGCGGCCGGGTGCGCACCGACCAGCAGGACGGCTTCCTGCTCGACCGGGGCTTTGCCGTCGTCAACACCTCCTACCCGGCGCTAAAGCGCTTTGCGCCCCCTGCCGGTCTGGCGCTGCGCCCGCTGCCGGCGGCTGCCTCGGTGTGGTGGGACGGCCGGATGCACGCCGTCGGCCACCCGTTGCTGAGCCCGCAGACGGCGCTCGCCTCGATGCGCGCGCCGTTCGTGTCGGCCTCCGACGTTCGCCGGCTGAGTGCCGCCGGTGCCCACCTGCTGAGATCCAACCGGGCGGCCATCGGCAGCGATGTCAAGGACCTCGGGTCGGAGGAATGGCTGCGGCAGCGCCTCGGGATCTCGCCGGCCCTGATCGACGCCTTCCTCCGGCCCTTCTTCGGCGGCGTGCTCCTCGATCCTGAGCTCGGCACCAGCGCCCGCTGCCTGCGCTATGACCTGCGTCAGTTCGCGCTCGGCCGCGCCGCACTGCCGTCGCGCGGGATGCGGGCCGTGGCCGAGGTGATGGTCGCCCGGCTGGGGCAAGGGCGGCTCCGGTTGGGCGCCGCCGCGACGGCGTTGCTACGCGACGGATCCGGGGTCGCCGGGGTGCGGCTCGCCGGCGGCGAGGAGGTCCGCGCCCGCGTCACCGTGGTGGCGGTGGAGGCGCCGGAGGCCGCCCGGCTCACCGGCCTCGACCTGCCCGTCGAGGGGGTGGGGGAGGTGTGTGTCCACGCCGCCGTCGACCGCGCCCTGCTGCCCGGAGGGCGGCTGCTCCTCGACCCCACGGCGGGGGCGGCCTTCAGCAACGCGGTGGAGCCCAGCGCGGTGGCCCCTGGGTATGCGCCCGCCGGCCGGCACTCGCTGATGCTGGTGGCTCCCGGGGCGCTCGGTGCGGGCGCGGTGGCGCGGGACGACGCGCGCCGGCGCTGGGATGACGCCACCTGGGGGGAGGCCGCGCGGGCGGCGCTGGCGACCTGGTTCCCGGCGCTGACCGCCCGGGCGGTCGAGGTGTTACGCGTCGACCGCATCCCCTTCGGTCTGCTCCGGCAGCCGCCCGGCATCCACGCCCGGCTCCGAGCCCTCGGCGACCCCGGCGTGGCCGGGCTGCTGCTCGCCGGCGAGCACACCCTGGCGGCCTCGCTCAACGCCGCCATGCTGAGCGGCGGCCGCGCCGGCCGGCGGGCAGCGCGGCTGGTCGCCCAGCCGAGGGTGGAGGACCGCCGCCGGCGGTGAGAGCTCAGCTGGCGGTGGCGGTGGCGGTGGTCTCGCGGATCACGGTGACCTTGATCATGCCCGGGTAGGTCATCTCGGCCTCGATCTCGCGCGCGATCTCGTTGCACAGCCCGGGGACCTGGTCGTCGGGCACCTGGTCGGGGCGGACCGAGACCCGAACCTCGCGGCCCGCCTGCATGGGGAAGGCGCGCTCGACGCCGCGGTGGCGGGTGGCGATCTCCTGCAGCTGGGCGAGCCGCTGCACATAGGTGGTCATCGTGTCGCGCCGGGCTCCCGGCCGCGATGCCGAGATGGCGTCGGCGCAGATGGTCAGCATGGCCAGGTCGGTCGAGGGCTCCTCGTCGAAATGGTGCGCCTTGACCGCGTGGACGATCGGGTCCTCGATCCCCAGGATGGTGAGCATCTCGCCGCCGATGATGGCGTGGGACCCCTCGACGTCGTGGTCGACGGCCTTGCCGATGTCGTGGAAGAGGCCGGCGCGCCGCGCGATGGTGGTGTCCATCCGCAGCTCGGCCGCCAGCGCGGCGCAGATGTGGCCGGTCTCCTGGCAGTGGAGCAGGGCGTTCTGGCCGTAGGAGAAGCGGTAGTGGAGGGTGCCGAGGAGCTCGGCCAGCTCGGGTCGGCCCTCGATCCCCATCTCCCAGAGCACCCTCTCGCCGAGCACGCCGATGGCCTTGCGCAGGTCGCGGCGTGTCCGCATCAGCAGCGGTGGCACCTCGTCGGCGCGGAGGCGGCGGTCGAGCACCTCGAGCGACGCCTGCCTGGCCACCTCCCTGCCCACCGGGTCGAGCCCGCGCAGACTGACCTGCTGCCGGTCATCGTCGACGCCGACCTCGGTGAAGGTGTCGGCGGCGACCACCTCGAGGGCGCCGAGCAGACGCTGTCGGGTCTCGTCCGGCAGAGCCTCGAGCGCCAGCGGGCTGGGCCGCGGCGCCCCGTCGGCATGGGAGGCGTCCTGCCGCTGGATGGCGTCGGCCATGAGTGCGTCGGCGGTGGGGGCGACGTCGCCGACGCGGGCGGCGACGGCGCGCTGGACCCGGGCGGGGTGCTCGGTGGTGAGTTCGTTGTCCAGGCGGCTCAAAAGCATGACCGTGGCCTCGTCGCGGGCCAGGCCGGCGGCGCGCTCGCGGGCCTCGCCGACTGAGGCGCGCTGCGCCTCGAGCTCGGCGCGGACGGCGTCGAGCGCGTTGCGGCGGTCGTCGAGCTCCGCGCGGCGCGCATCCACCGCCTCGCGCACCGCCAGCAGTTCGGCGTGGCGGTCGGCCAGACGCCGCTCGGTGGCCTCCAGGGCCGCCTCCCGGGCGGCCACCTCCTCCATGGCCTGCTCGCGCCGCTCCAGCGTCGCGGCACGAGCCTGCTCGACGATGCGCCGCGCATCGGCACGGGCGGCCTCCTGGGCCGCCGGAGACGGGCCGGACGGTCGGCCCGGCCGCGGCGCGCTGCGTGCGCGCACCAGCATCGCGGCCGCCAGTCCAAGGGTGACGCAGATGAGGATGACGAGGGCGAGGCTCAGATCCATGGCTGGTTCCAGAGTGTAGGGGGCGGCCGTCAGGCGACCTCGCCGGGCTCCTCGCTGCTCAGGTTGTCGGCGAACAGCTGGACCGCCGGGGGCAGCGTGCGGCGCCGGTCCCAGCAGAGCGCCATGGTGCGCGCGATCGGCGGCTGGCGCAGCGGGATGACCGCGACCTTGTGGCTGGGCAGTGGCAGCGGCATGGGCATCAGCGTCACCCCCAGGCCGGCCTCGACCAGGCCCTGGATGATGGTGAAGTCGTCGCCCTCGTAGGCCACCTTCTCGGTGATCCCCTCGCGCTCGAAGGCGTCGTCGACGACCTTGCGCATGCCGTGTCGGGACCGCGGCAGGATCAGCGGCTCGTCAGCCAGCTCGCGCAGGGTGACACTGCTGCGGCCCACCAGGCGGTGATTGCTGGGCACCACCACGGCGACCCGCTCGCGGAACAGCGGCCGGATCTCGAGCTCGCGGTTGCCGGTCGGCGGGGGCCCCACGATGCCGAGGTCGTAGGCGCCCTCGAGCAGCCCGTTGATCACCTCGGTCGAGGTGCCGTCGCTGAGGGTGAAGCGCACATGGGGGTGGATCTCGAGGAAGCGGGCGATGCGCTCGGGCAGCCAGCGGGCGCCGACGGTGTGCAGAAAGCCGACGCGCACCTCGCCCGAGTCGACGCTGGCGGCGCCGCTGGCCTCGTCGACCGCCTCCCGGAGCTCGGTGAGCACCCGCTCGGCGCGGCTGGCGAAGCGGGCGCCGGCGCGCGTCAGCCGGATGTTGCGGCCCACCCGCTCGAAGAAGGCCACCCCCACCTCCTCCTCGAGGCGGGCGATCTTGCGCGAGACGGTCGACTGGTCCGCTGCCAGGGCCTCGGCGGCATGGCCGAGGTGCCCGTGCTGGGCGACCGCGAGGAAGGTCCGCAGGAGGTCGACGTTGATCCGATCCATGTCTGGATATCACTCACCATGTCCCGGCCGGCTTGTGGCACCGGGCGGGTGGGGAAGGGTACGGAGCGATGGTTGCATCTTCTGCATGGATTTGGCTCATGTTTTGCCGTTGATGTCAACTACGGGCCCCGGTAGGGTCAGAGGTAGCGGCGACCGCAACCAGCGAGCGCCGACCGTGGGAGAGGTATGCCCTGATGCTCATACAAAATGCGACAGCCGAGGTGCATAGCGCTCGTCGGCGCCACCAGCGCGAGCTGGCCGGCCGCAATCGCTACCGCCGCCTGGTCCAGGCCATCGACCGTCTGATCCAGACGTGCGAGGAGACCCATCTCCAGCACGTCAAGGAATGCCCGCCCGAGCTCAAGGCGGACGCTCAGGAGCTGCTCACCGCGGCGCGACATGCGGTCACCCGCAGCTGCGACCCCGAAGCGGTGGCCACCGTCGACGAGCAGTGCAACCGCTCTGTGCGCAAGGTGACCGAGGTGATGGACTCCCTGTGGATCGTGCAGGAGGTCCTCTTCGACCTCATGCTGCCGTGGCGGAGCGACCTGCCCGAGGACGTCGAGGTCCCGGGGATGCCACTCACCACCTGGCGGTACGACTCGGCCGCCTGACGGCCGCCCCTCGATCTTCCCCTCCAACCGGGAGCGCGCCGGCGGACCTGCCGCCGGCGCGCTTTCTGTGCTCGGGCGCCGCCCGACGGCCCGCCCCCCCCACGCTGGTCCCTTCGGGCCGGCTCGCCGGCCTGGCTCCTGGCGCCGGCTCCGCCTGTCGCATGTGCTGGGCTACCATCGTGGGGAGCGCCTTCGCTGATTCGGCTCGTGCCCAGCGTCTCACGGTGCCCAAGGAGGTGAATCCCAGGAATGTCGGAGGTCAAGGTCCGTGAGGGCGAGACCTTCGAGAGTGCTCTACGCCGCTTCAACAAGAAGATCAAGCAGAACGGCATCCTCTCCGAGGTCCGACGCCGCGAGCACTATGAGAAGCCATCCGTCCGGCGCAAGCGCAAGCTCGTCGCCGCCCGCAAACGCCGCCTCAAGGCCGGCTGAGCGTTCATCTCTTGAGCCCTCGATGAGCGGGTCCACACCGCGTGGGCCCGCTGATCAGGGTGCCTTGACAGCATGCGCGTCACGCTGATCCGCTCCCCGGCGCTCGACCGGCCGGCGGAGGCCGTCGTCCGGGCCGCGGCCCTGGGTCCGCTGCTGCGCCACTGCGGCGACCAGCTGGGGGCGGCCAGGTCCAGCGGGCTGAGCGTGCGGCTCACCGACGATGCCGAATTGGCGACGCTCAACCGGGCCTTCCGCGACACCGACGGGCCCACCGACGTGCTCGCCTTCCCCGCCGAGGAGCCGGGGTACGTCGGCGACATCGCCATCAGCGTGCCGCGCGCGCTGGCCCAGGCGCCGGGGGGCGACGGCGCCGCCGAGCTGCGCCTGCTCGCCGTCCACGGGCTGCTCCACTGCCTGGGCCACGACCACGCCGAGGCCGGCGAGGCGGCCGACATGACCGCCGCGACGCGTCGGCTGCTTCCCGAGCAGGTGGTTCCCGAGCTGGTGCCGGGCGGCTGAATGCCCACTCTGGTCATCGGCCTGGGCAACAAGGGAGGTGAGTACCGCTGGACCCGGCACAACGTGGGCTGGCGCGCGCTCGACGAGCTGGAGCGGCGGGGCCGCTTCGGACGCCAGCGAAAGGAGGGGTCAGCCCGGGTCACCGAGGGGGCAGTCGAGGGCTTCGAGCTGGTCCTGGTCCGTCCGCAGACGTACATGAACCTGAGTGGCCGCGCCGCGCTTCACATGACCCGCACGCTGGGTATCAAGCCCGAGGACACTCTCGTCATCCACGACGAGATCGACCTGCCACTGGGGCGGCTGCAGCTCAAGCGGGGTGGCAGCCACGCCGGCCACAACGGCGTGCTGTCGCTGATCAACGCCTGGCAGACCAAGGACTTCCTGCGGCTGCGGATGGGGGTGGGGCGTCCATCCGGCGACGGCGACGCTGCCGACCACGTCCTCGACGGCTTCGATCCGGAGGAGCGCGAGGCCGTCGACGACCTGATCACCCGCGGCGCGGACGCCGCCCTGCTCTGGGTGCGGGAAGGGGAGGAGAAGGCGATGAACATGACCAACCGCAGGAGCTGAGTGGCACCAAGGACCCTTCGTCAGCGACTCGATGCCGTCCCCGCGCTGCGGACGCTGGCACAGCATCCCGGCGGCGTGCTCAGCGGCGTGCCCGCCGGGGCGGTGGCGCTGGTGGCGTGGTGGCTGCGCGAGGCGACAGGACGGACGGTCCTGCTGCTCAGCACCGACCTCGAGGCCCAGTACGCCGACGCGGCGGCGTGGAGCGGCGGTGACGGTCTGGGGGTGTTCCCGGCCTCGGACACGCTTCCCTTCGATCGGGTCGCCCCCGGCGAGGAGACGACCAGGCGGCGGCTCGAGACCCAGGCGCTGCTCGGCAGCCCCGACCCGGCCCTGGTGGTGGCCGCCCCGGGCGGCCTGCTCCGCCCCGCCCTGCCGCCCGCCCTGGTGCGGGAGGGGACGACGCGGCTGCGACGCGGCCAGACCATCGATCGCAACGCCCTCCTCGCCCGCCTGGTCTCCCTCGGCTACCGGCGGGAGGCCGCGCTCAGCTCGCCGGGCGAGTTCGCGGTGCGCGGCGGCATCCTCGATGTCTTCGCGCCCGACCGCTCACGGCCCTGGCGGGCGGAGTGGTTCGGCGACGAGGTCGAGTCCATCCGCGCCTTCGAGGTGGACACGCAGACCTCCGTCGCCCAGCTCGAGGAGGTGGCGGTCCCGCCGGCGCGCGAGCTCGACCTCTCGCCGGCCGCCATGGCGCGGGCGCTGGCGGCGGCGCGACGTCTCGACCTCTCGAGCTGTCGCGACGAGGTTCGCGACGCCTGGGAGCGCGACCTCGAGCGGCTCGAGCTGGGCGCCTATGGCGAGGGGATGGACCTCTTCGCGCCCTACCTCAGCGGCGGGGCCGAGGGACCCATCCTGCTCGACCACCTGCGCGCTGATGCCATCGTCATGGTTGCCGGAGGCCGCGAGCGCTGGCAGCGTGCCGTCAAGCGCTACGCCGTCGAGGCCGAGGGGCTCCGGGTCCAGGAGGAGCAGCGCGGCGAGCTTCCCGGCGGCGCCGTCAGCGGGCTGTGGACCCCTGAGGGGCTGGCGGCGCGGCTCGACGGCTGGCCGGGCGGCGTCCTCGAGGTGGTCCGGGAGGCGCATTCGGGCGATGCGCCGGACCTGGGCTGGCGCGGTGTCGAGGGCTGGGTGGGGCGCTTTGGCAGCTTTGCCGCGGAGGCGCGATCCGTGATCGGCCGGGGTGCCACGGTGATGGTGCTGAGCCGGCAGGAACACCGGGTCGCCGAGCTGGCCGAGGAGGCGGGCCTGGGCGCGGTCGAGGTCGACGACCCCGCCGGAGCGCCGCTTCCCGACGCCGCCCTGGTGGTGGCGCACGCCGACCTGGGAGAGGGCTTCGCCGCCCCCGAGGCGCTTCTCACCGTGGTCACCGACGTCGAGCTCTTCGGCCCCCAGAAGCACCGTGGGCTCCGTCTCCGCCGCGGCTCGCGGAGCGCCGAGTCCACCTCGCAGCGCGGCCGCCGGCATGCGGCGACGGGCAGCGCGGCCCGGCAGGCCTTCGTCATCCAGTTCGAGCCGGGAGACCTGGTGGTCCACCAGGACCACGGCATCGGCCGGTTCCTCTCGATGCGGACGGTGGCCGACGGCGAGGGCGAGCACGAGTACATGACGCTCGAGTACGCCGACGGCGACAAGCTCTACGTCCCCGTCGAGCACCTCGACCGGGTGGAGCGCTACGTCGGAGGTGCCGACGTCCGGCCCCACCTGGCCCGGCTGGGCAGCGGCGAATGGGAGCGGACCAAGCGCCGGGTCAAGGAGCGCACCGAGGAGGTGGCCCGCGAGCTGCTGGCGCTCTACTCGCGGCGCGAGGCGGCTGACGGCCATCCCTTCCCGCCCGACGGCGCCTGGCAGCGGGAGCTGGAGGCCGCCTTCCCCTACCAGGAGACACCCGACCAGGAGCTGGTGCTCGATGAGATCAAGCGCGACATGGAGGCCAGCAAGCCGATGGACCGCATCGTCTGCGGCGACGTCGGCTTCGGCAAGACCGAGCTGGCCATCCGGGCGGCCTTCAAGGCGGCCGCGGACGGACGCCAGGTGGCCATGCTGGTCCCGACCACCGTCCTCGCACAGCAGCACTACCTGACCTTCACCGAGCGCCTCAGCGCCTTCCCGATCACCGTCCGCCAGCTCTCCCGGTTCTGCACCGAGGAGGAGGTGGCGGACACCCTGCGGGGGCTGAAGAGTGGGGGAGTGGACATCGTCATCGGCACCCACCGGCTGCTGCAGAAGGACGTCCAGTTCCACAACCTCGGCCTGGTGGTCATCGACGAGGAGCAGCGCTTCGGAGTTCTGCAGAAGGAGCGCTTCAAGCAGCTCCGCGTCGCCGTCGATGTGCTCTCGCTGTCGGCGACGCCGATCCCGCGGACGCTGCACATGGCGCTGGCCGGCATCCGGGACATGAGCGTCATCCAGACCCCGCCCGAGGAGCGGCAGCCCATCAAGACCTTCGTCACCGAGCGCGAGGACGGGCTGATCCGCGAGGTGGTGACCCGCGAGCTGGCCCGCGGGGGACAGGTCTTCTACCTGCACAACCGGGTGCAGACCATCGAGCGCGAGGCCGAGAAGCTGCGCGAGCTGGTGCCGGGCGTCCGCGTGGCCGTGGGCCACGGTCAGATGCCCGAGCAGGTTCTCGCCCAGGTGATGCGCCGCTTCTCGGAGGGTGAGCTCGACGTCCTGGTGTGCAGCACCATCATCGAGTCGGGCCTGGACATCCCCAACGCCAACAGCATCGTCATCAACGACGCCCAGCGCCTTGGCCTGGCCCAGCTGTACCAGTTGCGCGGACGCGTCGGGCGCGCCGGCCAGCGCGCCTACGCCTACTTCCTCTATCCGGCGGACCGGTCGCTGACCGAGCGCGCCGACAAGCGGCTCGAGGTCATCGGTGAGCTGCAGGACCTGGGCGCCGGCTTCCGGCTGGCACTGCGCGACATGGAGATCCGCGGCGCCGGCAACCTGCTCGGCGAGGACCAGCACGGCGAGATCGCCGCCGTCGGCCTGGAGCTCTACAACCACCTCATCCGCGACGCCGTGGCGCGATTTGCCGGGCGGCCGGTCGAGGAGTCGCCGGCCCAGGTGTCGGTGTCGCTGCCCCTGCCGGCCTTTCTGCCGCCCGGCTATGTCACCGACGAGCGGCTGCGGCTCCGCTGCTACCAGGACCTGGCGGCCTGCGCCAGCGAGGTGGAGCTGGACAAGCGCGCCCGCGGGCTGGCCGACCGATTCGGCCCTCTGCCGCCTCCCGCCGAGGCGCTGGTGACCACGCTGCGCGTGCGGCTTCTGGCCGCCGCCGCCGGCGCCGTCGGCGTGGAGCAGGAGCAGGGGGCGCTGGTCATCAAGCTGCCGGTGGGCCACGGGCTCGACCTGGAGGCGGTGGCCCGGCAGTTCCGCACGCAGGTGGCGGCAACCGGCACCCGCCTGCGGCTCCTGACGGCACCTGTGTCGACGCGGCGGCTGGGCCAGCCGGTGGTGGCCGGGCCCACCCACGAGTGGCTCGACACCCTGCTGCGCGCGCTTCGCGAGCTGGGCCGCCAGGCCCGCATCCGCAACCGGGTGGAAGTCAGTGTGTAGCCGGCCTGCGAGGAGTGATGGAGATGCGTGAGGAGGCGGCCCGCGAACTGCGCGAGCTGTACGAGACGGTCGAGACCCTGCGGGCCCCGGGCGGGTGCCCCTGGGATCGCGCCCAGTCCCACCGGTCGCTGCGTCCGTATCTGCTCGAGGAGGCCTACGAGGCGCTCGAGGCCATCGAGGCCGGCGGCGGCGCGGCGCTCCAGGAGGAGCTCGGCGACCTGCTGCTGCAGGTCTTCATGCACAGCGCCATCGCGGCCGAGGACGGCGACGCCGGCTTCGACATCGGCCACGTCGCCGAGACCACGCGCCGCAAGATGGTGCACCGCCACCCCCACGTCTTCGGCGACACCACCGTCTCGGGCGCCGAGGAGGTGGTGGTCAACTGGGAGCGGCTCAAGGCGGCGGAGAAGCACGACCGCCTCAGCGTGCTCGACGGTGTGCCACGCTCCCTGCCCGCCCTGGCGTATGCGCTGGGGATCCAGAAGCGGCCCGCGCGGCTGGGATTCGATCCGACGCCCGATCCCGTCGCCACGGTGGCCGCGCTGCAGGCGGCGCTGGACGCCGTGGCCGCCACGCCCGAGGCGCGCGGCCTGACGCCCGCCGCCCCCCGCGGGGCGGACTGGGTGGTGGACGGCGCCGGCGAGACCACCGCGCCCCCGGGCCACGCGCCCGGCCCCCCGCCGGCGAGCGAGGCGCTGGAGGACGGCGTCGGCGACCTGCTCTTCGCCGTCGTGGCCCTGGCCCGGCGGCTGCGCGTCAACCCGGAGGACGCGCTGCGCCGCCGGGCCAACCGCTTCGCCGACCGCTTCCGGTCGCTGGAGGCGGCGGCCCGGACCGCGGCGGTCGACCTCCACGACCTGCCTCCCGCGGAGTGGGCGGGGCGCTGGGACGCGACCGAGATGTGACCAGGCCTGGGCGTTCACCTGCGTGTCGCTGCATGTAGACTCCTGAGTCGACAGCCTCAGCTTCCACCACGTCATTCCACGAGGGCGGTCGACCTGCATCCGCTGATCCAGCGCCTCCTGCTGCGAGCCGGCTTCGGCATCGGCCGGGCCCGCGGCTCGCTCCACGGCGCCGTCCCCATGTCCCGCCGGCGCACTGTCGCGGTGCTCTGCTTCGTCGTCTGCGCCTGGGTGGCGTTCGCCGTCTACAGCCAGATGGCCGCGAGCCACGCCGCCGACAGCCGGGTGCAGCAGCTGCGCGCGCAGAACGCCGCGCTGCAGTCGGAGATCGACGCCCGCGAGCGGGCCATCGGCCAGGCCTCCAGTGACACCTGGCTGGCCGAGCAGGCCCGGCGGCGCGGCTATGTGCTCCCCGGCGAGAAGGTCTACGTGCCGGTGCAGCCGGGCTCGTCGCTGCCGCCCGAGGGCGGGGTCGACCGCGCGGTGCTGTCGCCGCTGGGGCCGCCGCCGACGGCGGTGCCGGCCGCGGCTCCCGCGGCGCCGGTGGCGGCTCCGGCTGCCCACCCGGCGACCACGCCGGCGGCGCATGCGACGCCCACTCCCTACGTGGTCGTGGTTCCGCCGGCTCACTGACCGGCGGGGGGCTTGCCCCCCGAGCGGGCGTCCGATGGCGGCCGTCGTCGCGGCGTGAGGTATCCTTGATCCGCGGCGTGGAGCAGTGGAAGCTCGTCGGGCTCATAACCCGAAGGTCGTTGGTTCGAATCCAACCGCCGCAACCACCCCTCTCGCGGTGAGCCCGGCCGCCCGTTGCCCGGCCGTGCGGCGCGGTAGCATCCAGCCGACAGACGGCGGTGTAGCTCAGTTGGTAGAGCACCCGGCTCATACCCGGTATGTCCCTGGTTCGAGTCCAGGTACCGCCACCACGCCACCCCCGGCCGCGGCCGCGCCCCGTGGAGACCGGGGCGTGCCACCCGAGGCACGCGTCGCCGCGGTGGGCCGGGTCCGGCGCGAGGTGGCCCGCGCCCTGGACCGCGAGTCGGTGCTCCGCCCCGGCGAGCGGGTCCTCGTGGCCTGCAGCGGCGGCGCCGACTCGGCCACCCTGGTCGACGCCCTGGCCCGTCTGGCGCCGCCGCGCGGCCTCCACCTGGTGGTGGTGCATGTCGACCATGGGCTGCGGGCCGGCGGTGAGCAGGAGGCGCAGGCGGTGGCGGCGCTGGCGGCATCCCGCGGGCTCGCCCACCTCGCGGTCAGCGTCAAGGTCGAGCCGGGCGCCAATCTCCAGGACCGTGCCCGGCGGGCTCGTCATGCCGCCCTCCGCCGGGCGGCCGGGACCGCCGCGGCCACCGCCATCGCCCTGGGGCACACCGCCGACGACCAGGCGGAGACGGTGCTGATGCGGGCGCTGCGGGGCGCGACGCCTCGCTCCCTGGCCGCGATGGGGCCGCGCGACGGCGCCCTGGCGCGGCCGCTGTTGCGCGTCTGGCGGGAGCAGACAGTGGCCTACTGCGTGGCGCTGGGGATCGACGTCCTCGACGACCCCTCCAACCGCGATCCGCGCCACCTGCGCACCCGCGTGCGCCACGAGGTCATCCCCGCCCTGGAGGCCGTCTTCCCCTCGGCGAGGCGCCGTCTGGTGGCGCTGGCCGACCGCGAGCGGGAGCGCTGCGACCCCCCGGCGGCTTCGCCTCCGCGCAATACGGAGTGAACGTTCGCTTTAGGGACCCGCTGGTAGACTGCCTCGAGTGAGAAGTCAGCGCCGTTCTTTCGTGTACGTCGTCCTGGTCGCGGTCATCGTCCTCGTGGCCGTGGTCGCCTACCGGTCGTTCCCCAACGGCAACACCCAGGACCGTACCGCCGGCCAGCTGGCGCAGGCGCTGGCCAACGCGCAGAAGTGCGGCGGCGGCGGCGCCGGCTGCGAGAAGAGCCTCACCATCGACACCACCAGCGTCGAACACATGGCGGTGATCGACAGTGACGGTGCCGGGGTGACGTGGTTTGATCTCAACGGGAACCGCGTGCACACCACCGTCCCGCAGAATTCAGACGTCCCGAGCCAGTTCCAGAAGTACGGGTTCACCAACTACAAAGCCGACCAGAGTGGAGGAGGCAATCTCTTGTGGAGCATCATCCTCCCCAATCTCATCCTGCTGCTGATCATCGGCGGATTCATGTGGTACATGCTCCGCCAGACCCAGAGCGGGAACAACCAGGCACTCAGCTTCGGCCGCAGCCGGGCGCGGATGCTGGCCGGTGACAAGCCCGCCGTCACCTTCAACGACGTCGCGGGCGTCGAGGAGGCCAAGGTCGAGCTCAGCGAGATCGTCGAGTTCCTCAAGTACCCGGACAAGTTCACCGCGGTGGGCGCGCGCATCCCCAAGGGCGTGCTGCTGGTCGGTCCTCCCGGCACCGGCAAGACCCTGCTCAGCAAGGCCGTGGCCGGCGAGGCGGGGGTGCCCTTCTTCTCCATCTCCGGCTCGGAGTTCGTCGAGATGTTTGTCGGCGTCGGCGCCAGCCGCGTCCGCGACCTCTTCGACCAGGCCAAGAAGAACTCCCCCTGCATCGTCTTCGTCGACGAGATCGACGCCGTCGGCCGCCAGCGCGGTGCGGGCCTGGGTGGCGGCCATGACGAGCGCGAGCAGACCCTCAACCAGCTGCTGGTCGAGATGGACGGATTCGAGACCGCCACCCACGTCATCGTGATCGCGGCCACCAACCGGCCCGACGTGCTCGACCCGGCCCTGCTGCGCCCCGGCCGCTTCGACCGGCACGTCACCCTGGACCGGCCCGACATCCGCGGCCGGCGCGCCATCCTCGAGGTGCACTCGCGCAACAAGCCGCTGGACACCGGTGTCGAGCTCGACGTGCTGGCCAAGCAGACCCCGGGCTTCTCCGGCGCCGACCTCAGCAACCTGATCAACGAGGCCGCCATCCTGGCCGCGCGCAGCAATCGCAAGGTCATCATCATGCGCGACCTCGAGGAGTCGATCCTCCGCGTCGTCGCCGGCCCCGAGCGCAAGAGCCGGATGATGAGCGAGCACGAGAAGAAGATCATCGCCTTCCACGAGATGGGCCATGCCCTGGTCGGCCGGGCACTTCCCAATACCGACCCGGTGCACAAGATCTCCATCGTCGCCCGCGGCATGGCGCTGGGCATGACCCTGTCGCTGCCCCAGGAGGACCGCTACATGGTGAGCAAGTCCGAGCTCACCGACCAGCTGGCGCAGATCCTCGGCGGCCGCTGCTCGGAGGAGATCATCTTCGGCGCCGAGAACATCACCTCAGGCGCCTCGGACGACATCCGCAAGGCCACCGGGCTGGCGCGCCGGATGGTCACCGAGTGGGGCATGAGCGAGCAGTTGGGGCCGCTGGCCTTCGGCACCAAGGAGGAGCTCGTCTTCCTGGGGCGTGATCTCGGTGAGCAGCGCAACTACTCCGAGGATGTGGCCAGCAAGATCGACTCGGAGGTCCACCAGCTGGTCGCCGACGCCTTCCTGCTGGCCAAGAGCACGCTCAAGGAGCGGGAGCACCAGCTCCGCGCCCTCGCCACCCGGCTGATCGAGGTGGAGACCATGGACGCCCCCGAGATGGAGCGCATCATGGAGGCCGCCGACCGGTTGCGCGGCGAGGACAAGGAGACCGCGTAGCCCTCGGGCGCCATACGTTGGCGCCGGGCCGGCGGGGTACACTCGACGGGCGCCACACGCGGGACGAGGAGGTCGGTCCGATCTGACGCCCGGGGACGCGGAGGTCCGCGCCTCGAGGCACTCTGATCGGCCGTGCCGTCGCCGGACAGCTCGTGCCCAGTGAGACGCCGCCCCCCGTCAACGCTTGGATCACGAGGTGACCGAGACGTGTCCACCGGACGGCCCCGTCCCCTGGCCATGCCCGTAGCGGCGGAGACGCCGCGCCGCCGCACCGGTGAACGGCCGTCAGTGGCCATCGTCGGAGCCGGCCGCGCCGGCACGGCTCTGGGCACCGCCCTGTACGAGGCAGGCTACCGCGTCGTCGCCGTCCACAGCCTCAGCCCCACCTCGGCGGAGCGGCTGGCCGCCCGGACGGGCGCCGTGGTCGCGACCACGACGGTGGCGGCGGTGCGCCGCGCCGACATCACCCTGCTGACCGTGCCCGACGCCGCCATCGCGCCGCTCGCCGCCACCGTGGCGGCCACTGGCCTGGCGCTGCGCGACCACGCGCTCATCCACTGCAGCGGCGCCCAGGGCCGCGAGGCACTCGCCGCCGCCCGCCAGCAGGGCGCGGCCGTGGCCGTGTGCCATCCTCTAATGGCGCTGACCCGCGACGCGCCTGCCGGCGCCCTGCACGGCACCTACTACGGCGTCGACGCCGATCCTGCGCTCCTCGCCACCGTCGAGCTCATGGTCCACGACCTCGGCGGCATCCCCTTCGCCGTGCCGCAGGGGGACCGGGCGCTGTATCACGCCGCGGCGGTGCTGGCGGGCAACGCGCCGCTGGCGCTCCTCGACCGCGCCACCCAGCTGCTCGTCTCGGCCGGGGTCGACCCCGCCGTGGCGGGCCCGGCGCTGGCCGGCCTGCTCGAGGGAGCGGCGCGCAACGCGCGGCGGCTCGGAACCGCGGCGGCGCTCACCGGCCCGGTGGTCCGCGACGATGCCGCCACCGTGGCGCGCCATCTTGATGCCCTGCGCGGCGACCAGCAGACCCAGCGCCTCTACTACCGGCTGGCGCGCGAGACACTCCGCGCCGCCGGCAGTCTGGGGCGCCCCGGCGTCACCGAGCTCCTGGCCCCGGCGGCGCCGACCCGTGAGGCGCGGCGCCGCGCCCGGGGCGAGCGCGCCCTGGTCCCGGCGCCGCCGCATCCCGTCTCGCGTCTGGCCGCGGGCTGAGCCCGGCCGATCCAGGATGCCGGTCACCATCCCTCAACTCCTGGCCCGCAAGCGGGAGGCCAGACGCTTCGCCATGGTCACCGCCTACGACTTTCCCACGGCGCGCCTGGTCGCCGAGGCCGGCATCCCCGTGGTGCTGGTCGGCGACAGCCTGGGAAACAACCACCTGGGATATCCGACGACGCTGCCGGTGACGATGGAGGAGACCCTCCACAGCGCCCGGGCCGTCGCCCGGGGTGCGCCGGACTGCGTTCTGGTCGGGGACATGCCCTTCGGCAGCTATCACGAGAGCGATGCCCAGGCCATCGGCAACGCCGTGGCACTGGTCAAGGCGGGGATGCACGGCGTCAAGCTGGAGGGAGGCGGCCGCGTGGCCGCCGTCGTCCACCTCCTGGTGGAGCGCGGCATCCCCTGCATGGGCCACGTGGGCCTCACCCCGCAGTTCCAGAACGTCTTCGGCGGCTTCCGTGTCCAGGGCCGCACCGCCGACGCCCGCGCCCGCATCCTCGCCGACGCCCGCGGGCTGGAGGCGGCAGGCGCCTGGAGCGTGGTCCTCGAGGGCGTGCCGCGCGATCTCGCCGCGGAGGTGACCGCTGCGCTCGAGGTGCCCACCATCGGCATCGGCGCCGGCCCGGACTGCGACGCCCAGGTGCTGGTGGTCTACGACCTGCTGGGCATCACCCGCGGTCCCATGCCCAAGTTCGCGCGCGCCTTTGCGGATCTGGGCGACCGCTCCGTGGCCGCCTTCCGCGCCTTCGCGGACGAGGTGGCCGCGGGCACCTTCCCCGACGACGCGCACAGCTACCACTGAGGCGGCGGCACGACCATGCATGCATCCCGTCCCGCGCCGCCCCACCTCCACACCACGCCGGCGGAGCTCCGCCTGGCCTCGGAGCGCTGGCGTGCCGCCGGGATGCTCGTCGGCCTGGTGCCCACCATGGGGGCACTCCACGCCGGGCACCGGGCGCTGATGCGCCGGGCGCGGGTCGACTGCGACCGGGTGGTGGTCAGCATCTTCGTCAACCCTGCCCAGTTCCTGCCGGGGGAGGACCTGGGCCGCTACCCGCGATCGCTCGACGCCGACCTCGCAGCCTGCGCCGAGGAGGGGGTCGACGCCGTCTACCTGCCCTCCGCCACGGCCATGTACCCGGTTGGATTCGCCACCGGTGTGGCGCTGAGCGGACCGCTGGTGGAGTCTCTGGAGGGTGCGGTGCGCCCCGGCCACTTCGCCGGAGTGGCGCTGGTGGTGACCAAGCTGCTGGCGGCGACCAGAGCGGATCGCGCCTACTTCGGCTGCAAGGACGCCCAGCAGTCCGCCGTGGTCCGGCGCCTGGCCGCCGACCTCGACCTGGGCACCGGCATCGTTGTCGTGCCCACGGTGCGGGACGCCGACGGCCTGGCGCTGAGCAGTCGGAACGTCTACCTGAGCGCCGGGCAGCGCCAGCAGGCCCTGGCCATCCCGCGCGGCCTTGCCGCCGCCGCTGCGCTGGTCCAGCAGGGCGCCCGGGACGCCCACACGGTGCTGGCGGCGGTGGCCGCCGAGCTGGCTCTGAGCCGCGAGCTCGAGGTCGACTACGTGGCTCTCGTCGACGGTGCGACCTTCGAGCCGGTGGTCCGCGTCGATCAGGAATCCAGAATCCAGGTCGCTGCTAGAATTGCGGGCACTCGTCTCATCGACACGTTGAGCCTGATGACGGAGAGGCCGCCCGCCGTGAGCCCACGATTGCGGGCTGCCTCGACGGCCGTTCCGGCAGGGTAAGGGGAGATCGCGGGTCCGTGCTGCGCACCGTCATGAAGTCGAAGATCCACCGAGCGACGGTGACCCGCGCCGATCTGCACTACGAGGGGTCCTGCAGCATCGGCCCCGAGCTGCTCGCCGAGGCCGACATCGCCGTCGGCGAGCAGGTCCACATCGTCAATGTGACCAACGGCGCCCGCGCCATCACCTACGCCATCGAGGGCGCCCCGGGGGAGGTCGCGCTGAACGGGGCCATGGCGCACATCGGCTCGCCCGGCGACCTGGTCATCGTCATCACCTACGCCCAGATGGACGCGGCGGAGCTGCGCCACTTCGAGCCCACCGTCCTCCTCGTGGACGCCCGCAACCGGTCCCGCCGTCCGGCGGCCGCGCGCTGACCTGGGGGTGCGGGCCGTCTCGGAGGTGACCGACGACGCCGCCGGGGCAGGCGCCTTCGACGTCGTCATCATCGGCAGCGGCGTGGCCGGCCTGGTGGCGGCGCTGACCGCGGCGGAGACCGCCCGGCCGGCCAGCCCGCGGCTGGCGCTGCTCTGCTCCGGGGAGCTGGGCGGCGGCTGCACCCGCTGGGCTCAGGGCGGCATCGCCGCGGCGCTCGGGGCCGACGACGATCCCGCCCGCCACGCCGCCGACACCGTGGCGGCCGCCCGCGGGCTGGCCGATCCCGGCGCTGTCCGGGTGCTCTGCGAGGACGGACCGCGGTGCGTCCAGGGGCTCGCCGCCTGGGGTGTGCCCTTCGACCGCGACGCCGCCGGCGAGCTCCGGCTGGGCCAGGAGGCGGCCCACTCCCGGCCGCGGATCGTGCACGCCGGCGGGGACGCCACCGGCCGTGCGATCAGCGACGCCCTGGCCCGAAGGGTTCGAGCGGCCGGCGTGGTCGTGCTCGACCACCATGTCGCCCTCTCGCTGCTCCGCGACGCCACCGGGGCCTGTGCCGGCGTCATCGCCCTCGACCTCGCCAACGGCACGCTCCGCACCCTGGAGGCCCCCTCCACCATCCTGGCGGCCGGCGGCGCCGGCCGGCTGTGGAAGCGTTCCACCAACCCGCCGGGTGCCACCGGCGCGGGCGTCGCCCTGGCCTACGCCGCGGGGGCCGAGGTGGAAAGCATGGAGATGATGCAGTTCCACCCCACCGCCCTGGCCGTCGACGGCGCGCCCGCCTTCCTGATCAGCGAGGCGGTCCGCGGCGAGGGCGCCCACGTCGTCGACGAGCATGGCGAGCGATTCCTCTTCGCCAGCGACCCGCGAGGCGAGCTGGCCGGCCGTGACACGGTGGCGGCAGCCATCTGGCGTCACCTGTACGCAGGCCCCGAGGCGACCGTGCGCCTCGACTGCCGGCATCTCGGAGAGCAGGTGCACACCCGTTTCCCGACGGTGAGCGGCACCCTGCGCGAGCTGGGCCTCGACCTGGCGCGCGACCTGGTGCCGATCGCCCCCGCCGCCCACTACAGCATCGGCGGCGTACGGACCGACCTCTTCGGAGCCACCTCGGTGCCGGGGCTCTTCGCCGCCGGCGAGGTGGCCAGCACCGGCGTCCACGGCGCCAACCGGCTGGCCAGCAACAGTCTGCTGGAGGGGGCTGTGTTCGGCTCCCGGGCGGCTCGTGCCGCCCTTCGCCACGCCGCCGAGGCACCTCGGCCGCGCCACGCCGAGGCCGTGGAGGACGGGCTGCCCGGCGCCGGGACCGCCCCTGCGGAGGCCGACCCGACGGCCGACGCCCTGGAGGCACGCCTGCGCGAGGGGATGTCGGCGGGTGCCGGGCTCCTCCGTGGTGGCGCCGGCCTCAATGCGGCCGGCGCCACCGCCGCCGAGGTTGCCGGCGCGGCCGCGGCGCTTCCCTTCCCGTTCTCGGCGACGCTGCGGGCCTCGGCCCGCGCGGCGTCGCTCATGTGCGAGGCAGCGCTGCTGCGCGAGGAGAGCCGCGGAGCCCACCAGCGGACGGACGCCCCGCAGACCGACATCCATCAGACGGAGACCTGGGTGCTCCATATCGACAGGGGACCACGCCGTGACAGCCACGCTCGACCCGACCGCTGACCCCCTCGCTCCCGAGCACCTCGACCGCCTCATCGAGGCCGCGCTGGCCGAGGACGTCGGCACCGGGGGTGACCTCACCAGCGAGGCGCTGCTCCCCGTCGAGATGACCTGCAGGGGCAAGATCGTCTGCAAGCAGGACGGCGTCATCGCCGGACTGCCCATCGTGCGGCGCGTGTTCGAGTTGGTCGACCACCGCATGCAGGTGGACACCAAGGCCAAGGACGGGGAGAAGGTTCAGGAGGGCCAGATCGTGGTCCGGCTCAACGGGCCCGCCCGGGCGATGCTGCGGGGCGAGCGCGTGGCCCTCAACTTCCTCCAGCACCTCTCCGGCATCGCCACCCTGACCAGCCGGTTCGTCCGCGCCGTGGAAGGGACGCGGACCTCCATCCTCGACACCCGCAAGACCACCCCGGGATTGCGGGTCCTGGAGAAGTACGCGACCAGGACGGGTGGCGCGGTCAATCACCGCATGGGGCTCTACGACGACGTCCTGATCAAGGACACCCACCTGGCGCTGATCGGCGGCGTCGGCCCGGCGCTGCGGGCGATGCGCAAGGCCCACCCGGAGGCGCCCATCAATGTCGAGGTCAGCAACCTCCAGGAGCTCGAGCAGGCGCTCGCCGACAAGGCGCCGCGGGTGCTGCTCGACAACTTCGCACCCGGCCAGGTGCGCGAGGCGATGCAGCTGACCCGGGGCCGGGCCAAGGTCGAGATCAGCGGCGGGGTCAGCCTCAGCAACGCCCGCGCCTATGCGCTGGCCGGGGCCGACTTCATCAGCGTCGGCGCTCTCACGCACTCGGCGGTGGCGCTCGACTTCTCCATGAAGGTGACCCGATACTGACCGGGGCCGGTCTCCGGGACGGCGGCGCCCGGGCTGGCGGCGGCAAAGGAGCGGGGTGACAGGCGACGACGGCGCTGGGCACGGCAGCACACCGGTTCATGGCGCGCCGGTCGACCTGGGCATCCCCAGCGTCGGTCCCGCCTCCGAGATCGGGCGTGGCGCCGCCGGCGTGGTGTATCGCGCCGAGCAGGCCGCCTTCGGCCGCACGGTGGCGGTGAAGCTGCTGCCCTTCGCAGCCCTGGACGAGGCCGCGCGGGCTCGCTTCGAGCGCGAGTGTCGTGCCATGGGCACGGTCAGCGGCCATCCCGGCATCGTCACCGTCTACGAGGCCGGGTTCACTCCCTCGGGCCAGCCCTACATCCTCATGGAGCTGATGGACGGCGGCTCGCTCGAGCAGCGGCTCAGCGACCGCGGCGCCTTCCGCTGGGAGGAGGTGGTGGAGATCGGCGTCCGGCTGGCGGCCGCGCTCGAGACCGCCCACCGCAAGGGCATCCTCCATCGCGACATCAAGCCGGACAACGTCCTCATCTCCACCTACGGCGACGCCAAACTCGCCGACTTCAGCATCGCCCGGCTGGCGGGTGCCACCAAGACGCAGACCGGGCTGGTGGCTGCGACCCCGGCCCACGCACCACCCGAGGTGCTCCGCGGCGAGGAGCCGAGCGTCCCGGCGGACGTCTACTCGCTGGCCTCGACGCTGTGGGCCCTGCTGGCCGGTGGGCCGGCCTTCATGCGTGCCGACGAGACCACCATCTTCCCGCTGCTCCGCCGGGTGGAGGAGGATCCGGTGCCCGACCTGCGGCCGAACGGCGTTCCCGACGCCATCTGCCGGGTGCTCGAGCGGGCCATGTCCAAGAACCCGCTGGCACGACCCGCCACCGCCTCCGAGTTCGCCGCCGAGCTGATCACGGCGCGCGAACAGGCCCGCGCCTGGCCTCAGTCGTTCGCCGGCGCCGGCCCGACGACGCCCGTGCCAGTGCCCCGGCAACCGCAGGGCCCGGGCCTCAGCTCGCCGCAGTTCGGGCGTCCAGCGCCGCCGCCGCCCACCTCGCCCCCGGCGCCGGCCCTGGCCTCACCCCGGCCCGCGGGCGGGTGGCCGGCCACGGGCGCGGCGCCTCCCGCCTCCAGGGGCAAGGGGCTGGTCATCGGCCTGGCCGTCCTCCTGGCCGTGGCCGTCGGCGGCGTCGTGGCGGCGGTGGCGCTGACCCGCGGCGGCGGCGGGACCACCACCACGACCGCCCAGACCGGCTCCGCCACGACCACCGGCGGCGCCACCAACAGCAGCACCTCGACCGGCAGCGTGCCCACGGGTCTTGCCGGCCGGCTGCTGACCGCCTCGGAGATCGGCTCCGGGTACACCCCGTCGGATGCGTCCACCGCCAAGCTCTCCACGCTCAAGCCCTGCAAGCAGGACATCCCCCTGGGTGCCAGGACCGACGAGGCGGACTCGGTCTACATGGGGTCCGAGCTTCAGCAGGTGGCGGTCATCGGCGCCACCTTCCAGAGCGGTCAGGCGGCCGCCTACCTGGACGCGGTCAGGACAGCCGTCGGCTGCAAGCCCTATGACGACACCTCGGGGCCGATCACCGTCACCGAGGCCGTGGCCCTGCGCAGCGGCCCCACCGTCGGCGACCAGACGGTGCGGATCGAGATCAAGGGAACCTCCTCCGCCGGCGCCATCGGTGAGGAGGACATCCTGATCCGCAAGGGCGACACCGTCGTGTACATCGCGCTGGTCACCCTGGGCAACCCCGACGCCGCCACCGCCGACGCCCTGGCTCAAAAGCAGGCCGGCAAGCTGTAGCGGCCTCGCTCGCGAATCCGCGGGAACCCCCGGTCGGGCTCCGCCAGGGCGCTACCCCAACGCCGCCAGGATGCCTTCCTGGACCCAGCCGAGGTCGAGGAGAATGGCCCAGCACTCGTCCCCGGCGTGACCCTCGACGGCGCTCTCCTCCCAGCCGTCGTCCTCGATGCCCAGCCGTTCACCTGCCACCAGCCGGAGGTGGTTGAGAGCGCGCAGCCAGGTCAGTGCATGGGTGTCGTCCATGCGCAGCGGCTCGGTCTTGCCGGCGAGATCGGATCGGACCACGTCGACGTCGGCGGTGACCATGGTGGTGACCTCCGGGGCCGCGAACCGCTGGTACTCGGCCTCCAGCCCGGGGTCCTCGTAGGCGCGGGGGGTCAGGCGACCCGTCGGCCGCGGCGCGGCGCCCGGCCGACCCTCCGCGAGCACGTCGACGGCATGGCGCAGCGCTGCCTTCTCCTTCTTGTCGAGCCAGACCTCCACCCGGCCCAGGTAGCGCCGAATCCGTGCCACCGATCAGGCCGGCGAGGCCGGGCCGGTCACCCGCCCTGAGCGAGCGTGGCCTGCAGCCCGAATGCGTGCAGCTGCGTCACCGAGACCTCGGCCTGCTCCCGGGGCTGGGTGGCGACCACCGCCTTGCCCTCCTCGTGCACCTGGAGCATGAGCTTGGTGGCGGTGGGCAGGTCATGGCCGAAGAGCCGCCGGAAGACCATCACCACATAGCTCATCAGGGTGATCGGGTCGTTCCAGACGATCACGGCCCAGGGCACGTCACGCCGCGACTGCACCTTGCCGGCCGGATCCTCGACCACGATCGGGGCGGTGGGCGCCTCAGTGGGCATCGTCGCGACTGAGGGCGGTGACCACACCACCTAGCGTAGCCGAGGACGCACCCATCCGCCACGGCCCCTCGCAGGCGGCGCCGGCCGGGGCGGGCGACGACGGTGGGGTCGGCCGCTCAGGCGGACCCCAGGCCGGTGTGCGTCAGGTCGAGGATCCCGCCCCAGGCGTCGGCGAAGCCGGCGAGCGGGGCGGTCGGCGTGGGCGCCCGGACCTCGCTCTCCTCCAGGGAGGCGCGCAAGGGTGTCTCGCAGGCGTGACACATGATCCAGATCGGCCCGGCGGACTCGAACTCTCGCTCGAGCCGGTGACGCCGGCCGCAATCCTCACAGGTGATGGTGATCCGCATGGTCGTCCCCGTGCTCCGCCGCGGGCTGCAATTCGCTATGACGTGCCAAGCGTCCCACGCCCGTCCGCCGGCTCACCACCTCGGCTGGTGAAGATTTGTAAGCGTCCGCGAAGGACGCCGGTGCCGGTCGCCGGGCGGCTCCGGCGCACGTTCGCTCCGAGTTGGCCCCGGCGACGGCCGGTGCTACACTTCCGCGGCCGTGCAGGCATGGGCGCGCACGCCCATTCGTTACTCGCTCAGCGCACGGTTATTCGCGGATTGCGTCCGCCCCCGGGAACTTCGCCGAAGACGTCCAGGGAACACAAGGAGAGAGTTGGCCCCCACCGCCGCCGAGACCGAAGTCGAGTACCTCACCATGGAGGATCTCCTCCGGGGTGAGGAGACCATCATCCGCTCCCTCAGCCACGGCGACATCGTCGATGGTGTTGTGGTCAGAGTGGATCCCGACGAGGTGCTGGTCGACATCGGGGCCAAGAGCGAAGGCGTCATCTCCAATCGCGAGCTCACCGCACGTGGCGAGGCTCCGGTGGAGCTCGCCCCCGGCGACGAGGTCAAGGTCTACGTCATCGAGCCGGAGAACGAGTTCGGCAACGTCGTGCTCAGCCTGCGCAAGGCGCGTGCCGAGGGCATCTGGCAGAAGGCCGCCGAGAAGGAGGCCGACGGCGAGATCATCGACGCCGAGGTCCGCGAGCAGAACAAGGGCGGCCTGATCGTCAACATCATGGGGCTGCGCGGCTTCCTGCCCAGCAGCCAGGTGGCCCGCCAGTTCAGCGGCAACCTCATGGAGCTGGTCGGCACCAAGATCGCCGTCAAGATCCTCGAGGTCAACCGCAAGCGCAACCGGCTGATCGTCAGCCAGCGCGCCGCCCAGGACGAGGATCGCGCCCGCCAGCGCGAGGAGCTCTTCGAGAAGCTCAGTGTCGGCGACCTGGTCAGCGGCAAGGTCAGCGGACTGACCTCCTACGGAGCCTTCGTCAATCTCGGCGGCGCCGACGGCCTCATCCACATCAGTGAGCTCAGCTGGGATCGCATCAACAACGTCAGCGACATGCTGGCGGTGGGCGACGACGTCGAGGTCAAGGTGATCAAGCTCGACCCCGAGCTCTCGCGCATCAGCCTCTCGCTGCGCCAGATGAGCGCCGACCCCTGGGACACCATCGAGGATCGCTTCCCCGCCGGCAAGCCGGTCGAGGGAGCGGTCACCAAGACCAAGAAGTACGGCGCCTTCCTGCAGATCGCCGACGGCGTCGAGGGCCTGCTCCACATCAGTGAGCTGAGCTGGGACCACGTCGAGCGCACCGAGGACGTCCTCAAGGTGGGCGACGAGGTCAAGGTCCTGGTCCTCAGTGCCGACAAGGTGCGACGCCGGATCAGCCTCTCGCTCCGCCAGCTGCAGGGCCGCGCCCCGGGCGGCGCCCCGGAGGGCGGCGAGGAGTTCTACCCGGGTGCGGACTACGAGCCCGCCGCCGACCAGAACGGCTTCTCCATGGGCGACCTGGCCGACTTCAGCGACGCCCAGGACAGCTCGGCGCCGGCAGCCGCTCCCGAGGCAGCGCCCGTGGCTGCGGTCGAGGACGAGCCGGTCAGCACCGGCCGCGGCCGGCGCGCCTCGCGCCTTCGCGACGACGATCTCGAGGACGACGAGTAGCGCCTGGGGCTGAACCCCGACCGGCCGCCCGACCTCGGCGGCTGGTCAGATGTCACTCAGGCGTGCTTCAGGACCGTCGAGCCTGGGCATAATGGGCCCGACATTCGTCGGTCGGCGCGAACCTGCCATGGAGGGTTATCCCTCGGGCCAGGCCAGGCCCACGGCCGGGGACGAGTGTCGAGGAGACCCGTCAACGTGTACCCCTTCGAACGCTTCACCGAGAGAGCAAAGAAGGTCCTCACCCTGGCGCAGGAGGAGGCCGAGCGTTCTCATCACAGCTACATCGGAACGGAGCACCTGCTCCTCGGACTCCTCAGGGAGGGCGAGGGACTCGCCGCCAAGGTTCTCAACAACCTCGGCGTCGAGATCAACAAGGTGCGTTCGACGATCGAGTCCGTCCTGGGGCGGAACGAGCGGATCATCATCCAGCAGATCATTCCCACCTCCCGGGTGAAGAAGGTCATCGAGATCTCCTTCGAGGAGGCCCGGCGGATGGGCAACAACTACGTGGGCACCGAGCACCTGCTCCTCGGCCTGCTCATCGAGGGCGAGGGCATCGCCGCCCACGTCCTCGAGGACCTGGGCGCGTCCCTGGAGAAGGTCCGCGGCGAGATCGAGCGCCTGCTCCACGAGTCGGGGCTCGAGGAGGAGACCAAGGAGGCGGCCAAGAAGCCGAGCAAGACCCCCCTGCTCGACCAGTTCTGCCGTGACCTCACCGAGCTGGCCACCAAGAACTCGCTCGACCCGGTGATCGGCCGCGCCATGGAGATCGAGCGGGTCATCCAGATCCTCTCGCGGCGCACCAAGAACAACCCGGCGCTGATCGGCGAGCCCGGCGTGGGCAAGACCGCCATCGCCGAGGGGCTGGCCCAGAACATCGTGCTCGGCAACATCCCCGAGTCGCTCATGGGCAAGCGGGTCCTGACCCTCGACATGGGCGCKCTGGTGGCCGGCACCAAGTACCGWGGCGAGTTCGAGGARCGGCTCAAGAAGATCCTCGACGAGATCCGSCAGWCCAAAGAGGTCATCCTCTTCATCGACGAGTTGCACACCCTGGTCGGTGCCGGTGCCGCCGAGGGTGCGATCGATGCCGCCAACATTTTGAAGCCGGCGCTCGCCCGCGGCGAGATCCAGTGCATCGGGGCGACCACCCTGAACGAGTACCGCAAGTACATCGAGCGCGACGCCGCCCTTGAACGCCGCTTCCAGCCGGTGTACGTCGACCAGCCCTCGGTGGAGCAGACCATCCAGATCCTCCAGGGTGTGAAGTCGCTCTACGAGCAGCATCACCGGGTGACCATCACCGACGACGCGGTCAATGCCGCCGCGATCCTCAGCGACCGCTATGTGGCCGACCGCGCGCTGCCCGACAAGGCGATCGACCTGATCGACGAGGGGTCGGCCCGGGTCAGACTCAAGCTGACCACCACCCCGCCTGAGCTGAAGGAGATGCAGAAAGGCATCCGCGACCTCAGCCGGGAGAAGGAGCAGGCGATCGCTGGTCAGGACTACGAGCGGGCCGCCAGCGTGCGCGATCGTGAGCGGCGCCTCAAGGAGGAGTACGCAGCCAAGGAAGGTGAATGGCGCGGCAGTCTGGCCAGCACCGTCCCTGACGTGACCGAAGAGGACATCGCCGGGATCGTGGCGGCCTGGACCGGCGTGCCGGTTTCCCGCCTGGTGGAGGCCGAGACCGCGCGGCTGCTCCGCATGGAGGAGGAGTTGCACCAGCGGGTGGTCGGCCAGGACGAGGCGATCGTCCAGATCTCCAAGGCGGTCCGGCGAGCCCGGGCCGGGCTCAAGGATCCCCGCCGGCCGATGGGCTCGTTCATCTTTCTGGGTCCGACCGGAGTGGGGAAGACCGAATTGGCCAAGGCCCTGGCCAAGTTCCTGTTCGACTCCGAGGACGCGATGATCCGGCTCGACATGTCGGAGTTCATGGAGCGGCACACCGTGTCGCGACTGGTCGGCTCGCCGCCTGGCTATGTGGGCTACGACGAGGGCGGACAGCTGACCGAGGCGGTGCGGCGCCGGCCCTACTGCGTGATCCTGCTCGACGAGATCGAGAAGGCCAACCCCGAGGTCTTCAACATGCTGCTCCAGATCCTCGAGGACGGGCGGCTCTCGGATGCCAAGGGCAAAGCGGTGTCCTTCGCCAACACGCTGATCATCATGACCTCCAACCTGGGGGTGCGAGACATCAACCAGGCCCAGTCGTCGCTCGGGTTCCAGCCCGCTGCCGCCACCGACGAGGAAGACGTGGAACGCCGGCACCGGACGATGAAGACCAAGATCGACGACGAGCTCAAGCGGATGTTCCGGCCCGAGTTCATGAACCGGCTGGATGCGGTGGTGATCTTCAAGTCGCTCACCCCACCGCAGGTTCGCCAGATCGTCGAGCTCATGCTCAAGCAGGTCAGCGACCGCCTGGCCGAGAAGTCGATCGTGCTCGAGGTCACTGACCGGGCCAAGGACCAGCTCGCCGCCGAAGGCTTCGACAAGGTGTTCGGCGCCCGTCCGCTGCGGCGGGTGATCACCACCAAGATCGAGGATCAGCTCAGCGAGGAGATCCTCAAGGGCACCATCAAGGAAGGCCAGACGGTGGTGGTCGACATCGACGAGGAGCAGGGAATCGTGTTCCGGCCCAGCGACACCCCACCCAGGGCGCTCCCCGAGCCACCGGCGCCACCCGCGCTGGCCGGGCAGGGGGCCAGTAACAACTAGGAGATTCGGGCGCGCGCCGCGGGTCTTGCGGCCTGGCGCGCGCGCGGCCCTGGCCTCGAAAGCCCACTTTGGACCCGGACGGCAAGGTGCCGAGAAAGCGGTCCCGAGATGGCGCTCGACATCGAGGCCGGGCAAGCTCTTTGCGTTCGGGGCAAGAACTTCGATCTCGATGAGACCTGTACCTACGGGTTGGCCGACGCCGCCTGTCAACGGCGGGAGTGGACCGCGACGGTCGCGGGCCCCGGGTTCAGACGAAGAGCGGCTCCACCCGGCGTCGATCGATCAGCGCATCCAGCTCCGAGTCGGCCGGCGCCGTGTCAAACCGGGACGCCGCGGCCAAGACGTGGGGGAGCAGTTCCAGGTCTCCAACCGAGTTCAGGAAGAGCTGCGGGCGGCCCAGCACCCAGCGCACCGAGAGCTCGATCTCGGCTGGGTCGCTGAGTGGCTCGTACCAGGTGGCGGAGGTTCGCGGCCGTCCCAGCCAGGGCCGGTAGGCGATCGACTTGATGGTCTGCACCGCCACCTGGCGTTCGGCGCAGGTGGCGACCAGCGCTTCGAAGTTCTCGGCGTAGTAGGGGAGCCGCATGGTGATCCGGTTGTACGGCACGAGTACCGAGTCGAATGGGAAGCGGTCGAGACTGCGCCGGTGGGAGGCCGCGATCTGGACCCCGTGGCCGGTGACCCCGATGAAGCGGATCAGCCCCTGCTCCCGAGCCTCGACCGCCGCCTCCAGCGCCCCTTCCGGGCTGAGCGCGGTGTCCCACTCGATCGGATCGGCAAGGCTGTGCAGCTGCCACAGGTCGATGTGGTCGACGCCCATTCTCTCCAGCGAGCGGTGGAGTTCTTCGCGGGCCTCCAGCCGGGTGCGCCGGCCGGTTTTGGTGGCGATGAAGAAGTGCCCAGGAAGCCGTTTCAACCAGGGGGCGATCCTCAGCTCGGCGTCGCCATAGCTGGCGGCCACGTCGAGGTGGTTGACCCCGTACTGGAGAAGCAGTTCGAGGGCACGGTCGGCGGCGAGCTGGGTGGCGCGGGCGAGCGCGGCGCCGCCGAAAACCACCCGCGAACTCTGGTGGCCGGTGCGACCGAAGGCCGCCTGAGGTATCGCCATCAGCCCACTATAGGCCGGCCGCCCCTGGCCGGCGTCTAACCCGCGTAGCCCGGTTCCGGACGGCCCTGGACACCGGGGCGAACCCGAAACAGCCCGCCGGCCCGCGGCTGCGATCGCGGCTCGGTACGGCTCTGTTCGTGGCTGGCGGTGGTGATGTAGAGGTCGCGGAGATCGGCTCCGCCGAAGGCGCAACTGGTGACGCAAGCGGCCGGTACCTCGACCTCGGCCAGCAGCTCGCCATCCGGCCGGTAGCGGCAAACCCGCCAGCCTTCCCAGCAGGCCACCCAAAGGCAGTCCTCGCGGTCGATCGTCATGCCGTCCGGCCAGCCGCGCTCGGGGGATAGCTTCGCCACCTGGCGCCGGTTGGCGATGGCCCCGGTTTCCGGATCGTAGTCGAAGGCATCCACCGAACCGGTCGGAGTGTCGATGTAGTACATCGTGCGTCCATCGCCGGACCACGCCATGCCGTTGGAGATGCTGGCGCCGGTCATTATCCGGTGAAGTGTGTGATCCGGGTCCAGCCGGTAAAKGGAACCGGCGCCGGGGGAGCCGTCATAGGCCATGGTGCCCGCCCATAGGCGTCCGCGGGGGTCGCACTTGCCGTCGTTCAGACGATTGCCGGGCCGATCCGGCTCGACTTCCGCCAGCCGCTCCATCCGGCCATCGAGATGCCTTGCCCAAATCCCGTCCGGCAGCCCGATCACGAATCCCCCGGCGCGCCGCCTGACCGCAAAGCCGGGGTGTCCGGGGAGGGGGATGGTGGTGACGGCGCCCGAGCCGGGATCGTACTCCCGCAGCGCCGCACCCAGGATGTCCACCCAAATCAGCCGGCCGGTTTCCGGATCCCAGCTCGGGCCTTCGCCGAGTTGGTCGGGTCCGGGCACCACCAGCTCGGCGGTGAAGATTTCCATCTGATTCTCCTGACCTCAACCCGAGCCGGGGGAGGGCCGGTTCGCGGCTCCCGCCCACCGGCTGTCTCGCACAAATTTCCGCCCTCGGGCCAGCTCGGGCCTGCCTTTCGAGAACTATCCGGCGCTCACCGGCCGGAGCCTCGAGGGAGAGCGGCTTTGGCGGGAGCGGACACCGACGTGGGCGAATCCATTTTGTAAACGTGAGCCGGTGAAGTCATCCGCAATTGTACGGATAATCTGGTCATGGTCATACCTGAACGGGTGGATATGAGGTGGCTCCCGCCCGGCCTCTTCCCCCTCTGGCGAGTGCTTCCGGTCGATCTGCGTGGGGCCGCCCGCCTGCTGTGTGCTGGAGTCGCTTTGGCACTCGCGGTGCGCCCGGTGGACGACCCCGATTACTGGTGGCATGTCAGGGTCGGTCAGTGGATCGCTGCCCACCTGGCGCTGCCGCCCAACCGCCTGCTGACCTTCAATGGCACGGACGCGACCTGGTACGACCACGAGTACCTGTCCGAGGTTGTACTCGGCCTGATCGATCGATACGGCGGCACCGCGGCCGCGGCCGTGCTCTTCGGATTGCTGGCATGGTCGGGGCTGCTGCTCGCCGCTTCCACCATTGAGGCCAAGCGGCGGAACCCGCTGGTGGAGGGGGCGGCCCTGCTCCTGGCCGGCCTAACCGCGATGCCTGTGATCGGGGCCCGAATGCAGGTGATCACAGTGTTCTTCCTGGCGGTGACCATGCGGCTGATCTGGTCGGACCGCGACCGGCCGAACCGCCGGATCCTGTGGCTGGTGCCGCTGACCGCGCTGTGGGCCAACCTTCACGGCGGATGGTTGATCGGCCCGGTCATGGCTTTGCTCTTCGCCGTGGGCCGGCTGGCCGCGCCCGGCCAGCCGAACCGGGTTCGGTTCCGGGGCGCGGCCCGGCTCGGCCTGGTGGCGACGGCGATGACATCCGCGGCGCTGCTCACCCCTTATGGTCTGGCGGGTCATCTCCGGGCTTTCGGGATCGTGAGCAGCCAGGTGCAACAGGAGAACATCGTCGAGTGGCACTCGCCCGACTTCCACCGGCTGGAGATGCGGGCGTTCGAACTGGCGATCCTGCTGGTTGGACTGGGACTGGTGCTGGCTCGCCCGCGATTGGAAGAGCTGTTGGTGGCGGCCGCCGCCACCGTGCTGGCCCTCCAATCTGTGCGGCATGTGTCGCTTTTCGCCGTGCTCACTCTGCCCGTGCTGGTCCGCTGTTGGTCGACGGCTCATGCCAGGTGGAGGAGCGGATCGGCTCCGCCGCCCCGACTGGGCCGGCTGCCCGGACTGGCCATCGCCGCCTCCGCCTGTCTGCTGGCGGCCGGGTTGAGTCTTCGCAACCTGACCGCCGAGCCCGCGGTCCAGGCTGCCGGCTTCCCGGTGGCGGCGGCGGCCTGGGTCGATTCACGGCCGGATCTGGGGCCCCGAATGCTCAACTTCTATTCCTGGGGAGGCTATCTCGCGTACCGCCTGGACTCTGGTGGCGAGCGACCGGTCTATATCTACGGCAAGGGCAACCCCGCCGACGACGCCCTGATCCAGCGCTATCTCGATCTCACCCGGCTCACCCCGGGCTGGCGGCAGAAGCTGGCCGAGGACCGGATCGACTGGGTGATCCTGCCTCCCAGTTCGCCGCTGGTGGCGGTGCTGCGTGACGATCCCGGCTGGGAGGTGGGATACGAGGACGAGGTGGCGGCGGTGCTGATCCGCCGCTGACGGCCGGTCGGCGGTTAAGCACGCGGCGAGCGGGGGATCATCGCGCCGCCGGGTGCGATCGCGCCTGGCCGGGCGCTGGACCCCAGGGTGGCCGCTTCTGGGATGATCGGTGGCGATGGCCGGGGTACCACCCACCGCCAGCCGCTCCAGCCCGGCCGGGCGGCGGCAAGGTTAGGCTGCAAAGGTGGTGATCAGGCCTTCCCTGGCCAGAATCTGTGGGCGGCGTCCGCTGGCGGCGGCGCTGGCCGGGCTGGTGGTAATGTCGGGGTGCTCATCCGGATCGCCGCCTTTTCCCGGCGCCCGACCGCCAGCGGCCGTCGCCTCCAGCCCGGAATCGACGGCGGCGGTCGCGGTACCTTCGGAACCGGCGCCCGCTCCCGCTTCTAACCCGTCTCCGGGGGCGCCGTCGGTGGGTTATCACACCTACCATGGCGATCGGTCACGCGGAGGCGCGGCGGCCGGCGAGCCGCACCTCGACCCACCCCAGGAGATCTGGACGTCGGCCCTGGACGGGGTCGTGTTTGCGCAGCCCTTGGTGGCCGGTGGCAAAGTGATCGCCGCCACCAGCGCCGACACCGTGTACGCCCTCGATCTGGCCACCGGCCGCCCGGTCTGGCAGCGGCACCTGGGCACCCCGGTGCCGCGCTCCGAGCTGCCTTGCGGAACCATCGACCCCTCCGGCATCACCTCGACCCCGGTGATCGACGCCTCGAGCCAGACCGTGTACGTGGCGGCTCGCGTCGAGCCGGTTCATCATGAGCTGTTCGCCCTCGACCTGGCCACCGGCTCGGTCAAATTCCACATCCCGATCGACGGGTCCGGGCTGGCGCCCCGCAACCATCAGCAGCGGGGAGCGCTCGGGTTCGGCAACGGACGTGTGTACATCCCCTTCGGGGGCAACAACGGCGACTGCGGTCAGTACACCGGCTACGTGGTCGGAGTGCCCGCCACCGGCTCCGGCGATCGGGTCATGTACCGGGTTCCCACCCGCCGCGAGGGCGGGATCTGGGCACCCTCCGGGGTCGCGATCGACCCAGCCGGCGAGGTCTGGGTGGCGGTCGGCAACGCCGACTCGACCACCGGCTTCGACTATGGCAACTCCGTGCTGCGGCTGGATCCCGATCTCAACCTGCTCGATTACTGGGCGCCCGCCGACTGGGCCAGCCTGAGCCGGTTGGATCTGGATATCGGATCGGTCGGGCCGCTGCTGCTCGGAGCCGGGATGGTGTTCCAGGCGGGCAAGGCGGGGGTGGGCTACCTTTTGCGCGCGGGAGCTTTGGGCGGGATCGGCGGTGAAGCCTATCGGCAACCGGTTTGCGCTGGCGCCTTCGGGTCGATGGCCCACCAACCGCCCTACGTGTATGTGCCGTGCCGCGACGGTCTGGTCGCCCTCCAGGTGGATTTGGCCACCGCTACCTTCAAAGTGGCCTGGCGGGCGGGTGGCCGGCAGCTGAATTCGCCGGTGGTGGCCGGTGGCTCGGTATGGTCGGTCGATACCGACGCCGGTGTGCTCTTCCAGTTCGACGCCAAGTCGGGAAGTCTCCAGAGCCGGACGTCGTTGGGGGGATCGACGATCGCCCACTTCATCACCCCGACTCCATTCGGCGGCCGCATCTACGTGAGCTCGCGCAACCGGATCATCGCGCTAGGCTGAGGGCGCGGACTCCGGGTGCGGGCTCCGGCGCATGTACCTTGTGGGTAGGTGGGGAGCTCGGGGGCGCTCCCGAAATGCGGTTCGAGTGTTTGGAGGCTGATGGGTCGTGCGTGTCGGCATTCTCACCGGGGGTGGGGACGTACCCGGACTCAATCCGGCGATCAAGGCGGTGGTCCAGCACTGCGCCGAGGAGGGCCACCAGGTGCTCGGCATCCGCCGCGGATGGGCAGGGCTACTGCACTACAACCCTGACGACAGCCGCCCTCAACCCCAGTGGGTGCTGCCCCTGGACGTGGACGTGGTACGCACCATCGACCGTACCGGGGGCACCTTTCTGCACACCTCGCGTACCAACCCGGGCCGGGTGCGGCGGCGGGAAGCGCCAGCCTTCCTGGGTGGCGAGGGCGAGGGTGAGGAGATGCTCGATCTAACCCGGCACGTGCTCCGGGTGATCGAGCATCTCGGGCTCGATGCTCTGATCCCGATCGGTGGCGACGACACCCTCAGCTACGCGGTGCGGGTGCACAAGGAGGGGGTTCCGGTGGTGGCCATCCCCAAGACCATGGACAACGACGTCTTCGGCACCGATTACTGCATCGGCTTCTCGACCGCCGTGACCCGGAGTATCGAGTTCATCCACGCGCTGCGCACGCCGGCCGGGTCGCATGAGCGAATCGCCGTGATCGAGCTCTTCGGGCGTAACTCGGGGGAGACCAGCCTGATCGCCGCCTATCTGGCCAGTGCCGACCGGGCGATCATCTCGGAGGTTCCGTTCGACCCGGAGAAGCTCGCCCGCCTGCTGGTCGAGGACAAGCGGAAAAACCCCAGCGGCTACGCCATCATGACCATCTCGGAAGGTGGACAGATGATCGGCGGCGAAGTCTTCGAGCGGGGCGTCGAGGATGCCTACGGGCACCGAAAGCTGGGCGGGATCGGCCAGCTCACGGCCGACGTCCTCAAAGAACTGACCGGCTCGGAGATGATCTATCAGCAGGTGGCCTACCTGATGCGGGCGGGGGCCCCGGACGCCCTCGACCGCATGGTGGCGGTAACTTACGGGCACCTGGCCGGCCAGCTCCTCACCCGCGGGATCAGCGGCCGTCTGGTGGCACTCCAGGAGGGCAAGTACACGCATGTTCCGCTGCACACGATCACCCAGGGGGTCAAGCGGGTCGATGTCCAGGAGCTGTACGACGTCGAGAGCTACCGGCCGAAGGTCGCCCATGTGATGGGCAAACCGATGTTCCTGTACTGACCGGAGGCGTGGCCCGCTCGGTTCCGGGCTAAATGTAGGCATGCATTTCTCCGAGGAGCACGAAGCCTTTCGCCAGAGTGTCCGGCGCCTGGTCGAGACCGAAATCCAGCCCCACGTCGACCGGTGGGAGCAGGCCGGGCAGTTCCCGGCCCATGAGCTGTTTCCCAAGCTCGGCGCCCTGGGTCTGCTCGGGCTCGAATATGACCCGGCCTACGGAGGATTGGGCGTCGACCACTCCTTCACCGTTGTCGCCGGCGAGGAACTGGGCCGGATCGGCTGCGGAGGGGTGCCGATGGCGATCGCGGTCCAGACCAATATGGCGACGCCTGCCCTCCACGACTTCGGCAGTCACCAGCTGAAGGAGCGCTTCCTGCGGCCGGCGATCAGTGGGGAGATGGTGACCGCGATCGCGGTCACCGAGCCCGACTCCGGCTCCGACGTGGCTTCGATCAAGACCCGGGCAGTGCGGCAAGGCGACCAGTGGGTGATCAACGGGACCAAGCTGTACATAACCAACGGAGTCCAGGCGGACTGGCTCTGCCTGCTGGCCCGCACCTCCGACGAGGGCGGCCACCGGGGCATGTCACAGATCATCGTGCCGACCGACACTCCCGGAGTCATCGTGAGCCGCAAGCTGGACAAGCTGGGCAACCGTAGCTCGGACACCGCCGAACTGGCCTTCGTGGATGTGAAGGTGCCGGTGGCCAACACCATCGGCGAGATTGGACGCGGCTTCCAGCAGCAGATGGCCCAGTTCCAGAAGGAGCGGATGATTGCCGCCTACCAGGCGGCTGGATCGGCGGAGGTGGCGCTGGCGAAGACGGCGGACTACCTGCGCCGGCGGATCGCTTTCGGTCGCCCTCTTCTCGACAACCAGTACATCCAGTTCACCCTGGCCGAGTTGCACGCCGAGCTCGACATGTTCAAGCACTACAACTACGCCTGCGCCGAGGCCTGCATCGCCGGTCGCGACACCACCCGCTTCGCCACCATCGCGAAGCTGATGGGAGGCCGGTTGCTGCGCAGGGTGGCCGACACCTGCATCCAGTTCCATGGGGGCATCGGCTATATGGAAGAGGTGTGGACCTCGCGGTTCTTCCGCGACTCCCGGCTGATGTCGATCGGGGGCGGGGCCGACGAGGTGATGCTCCGCATCCTCGCCCGGATGGAGGGCTACGAGGCCGGAGGCTGACCGCCAGGTGGGTGGCCGAAATGAGAAGACCTCAGACCCCAGCGGGTACGGAAACCGAGTCATCTCCGACCCGCCCCCAGATGACCAGCCCCGAGGCTTTCCTGGGTATTTGGAAGGTAAGCCACAGGGTGGCGCTCTGGTTGGGACGGAGCTGGCCTTTGACCAGGGCGGGAGCTTTGCCGGTGCCCGCCAGTGCCGGGTAAGCGGCCCCGGCAGGGTCGCGCAGCGACCAGTCGGACGGGGCCACCGGCAGAGGGTTGACCCCGCGGTTGAGGTAGGTCACCTGGACCGCGATCAGGCGAGCGCCTTCGGGCGGTCTGACCCCGGTTTCGGTGGATGTGTAAGCGGGGTCAACCGCGACCACGGTGAGGTCGACGGTGGTTAGCCGGACGGTTTCTCCCAGCTTGGCGCTCACCGTGCGACCCACCGCCTTGACCGGGTCGGCGGGAGGAGTCGGGATGCTGGCTCCGGTGTTGAAACGGTCGAAAACCACCACATAGCTGCCCTGGGTGTCCTTCTTCGCGTACCTGAGCGGGTAGCCGTCGCTCTGCCGGATCCAGATGTCGAGCTGGCCGGGTTGGCCGGTGGCCGGTGTCCGGGCCGGGGTCGAGGCGAGTGGCAGCGAAACATGCCAGGCGCGCGCGCCGTTCAAAGTTTCCTGACCCACCAGCCGGGCGCCGCGAGCCTGGCCGCCCCAGATCTCGGGCGCGACCAGGTCGGTGCTGGGGGCGGTGCGCACCCAATTGCCCCGGGCATCCTTCTGGTACTGGTAGCCGCCGGTGACCAGGAGCTCGACGTTCTGGGGGCTCCGGCCGCCGGTGGCCGAGTAGCTGAGATGCATCGCCTGGGTCGGCTTGAGGGTGAGTTCACCTTCGCCGCTGAGTTGAAGCCCGCTCGAATAGGAGCCGCTGACCGTGAAGTGGGCGTCCTTCAACGATGAGGCCATAGGCTTCGCGAGAATGTCGGCGGCGGTGAGCGGTGGCTCCCCGCCGGAGCCTCCGCACCCGGCGAAGGCAAGCAAGCCGGCGAGCACGATCGCCAATCGTGAACCCAAGTGCGTCCCCCCCTGTTCTGAAGTTCCCTGGTTCCTGATGGCTATTGTCCAGCACCTCGCCCCGGATCGCGGCCAGTGTCCGGGATCGGCGCCGCCGCGCACCCCACCGGCACCACCCGATGCAAGCTCGAAGCCGGTCTATGGCGTCACCGCCGGGCCCGGGCCCGGTGTTTCCAGCGGAGGGAGGCGGCGTCCAGCAAGGTGCGCACTCCGTCCGCCAGCGGACTCACCCGGCTTTCCTCGACGTGGCTCCAGACCACCGGCACCTCGCACATCCGGTAGCCGCGGAGCCCGGCCAGGAGCAGCGCCTCCACGTCGAAGGCGAAGCCGTCCACGGTGACCTCGCCGAACACCTCTCGGGCGGCGGCCTGGCTGAATACCTTGAGGCCGCACTGGGTGTCCTTGAACCGGGTCAGTCCGAGCACCCGGAGACCCAGGTTGACACCCCTGCCGCCCAGCTCGCGGAAACGGGGCTGGCGCACCGGCTTGGTACTGCCGGCCACCGACCGGGAGGCCAGCGCCACCTCGCACTCGCCGGCTTCGACGATCGAAAAGCACCGCTCGATCTCGGCCGGACGGGTACTCAGGTCGGCGTCCGTGAAAGCCACCGCCCGGCCCTTGGCGGCCAGCATGCCCGCTCTCACCGCCGCTCCCTTGCCGCGGTGCGCCAGCTTCAGCAGCCTCCAGTGGCGAAGACCGGCTTCGGGGCAGACCCGCTCCACGGTGGCTACGGTGGAGTCGGAGCTGCCGTCGTCGACGAAGATGAACTCGACGTCATCGCGGTTGAGCGAGGACGTCGCCAGCTCAGCGATGCTGGCGCCGATCCGGGACTCCTCCTGATACATGGGCACGACCAGGCTGCGGGCCATGCTCACGCGTGCGTGCCCAGAAGGGGTGGGAGAACTGGCAATCTCGGCAGTCATTATTTCAGGTTCGATCGAAGCCACCTATTCCCCCGATGCTAGGCCGTCTACCTAAATATGCCTAGTCAAGTTTTCTTCAGCGCTGGCGGCGCAGATCATTGTTCGCCTTTCAGCCAACCAGTATGCCGGGAGAGCGCCTGCGGATACGGGACCGGCCAGCGCAAAATAGGCGCCAGATGCCGCCGGTGCCGTACCTGCCCACTACCTACCTGGAGCACAACGCCATCATCGCTCCCGACACCCCCGCCCTGCTCCAGCCCGGCGTGGAGGTGTCCTTCGCCGAACTGCTCGACCTGGTGTCGGCGGCCGCCCGCAACCTGGCCGCGAACGGGTTGAGCGAAGGGGAGGTGGTGGCTGTCCAGCTGGCCAACCGTTGGGAGTACCCGGTGCTGGAGCTGGCCATCCCTCGGTTGGGCGCCGTGGTGATGCCACTTCCGCTCACCCTGGGCGCCCATGAACTCCGGCAGTGCCTGTCCCGGGCGGGGGCGGCACTGCTGGTCACCGGTGAGGGGGAGGAGCACGATGCGGCGTGGGCGGTGGCGGGCGAGCTCCGCGTGCCGGTGACACCGGTCGGCCGACTGCTCGGAGCAAGGGGAGAGGGGCCACCGCTGCCGGTGCTGGCGCCCGACCCGGACCGGATCGTGGAGATCGCGCTGACCTCGGGCACCACCGGCCTGCCGAAGCTGGCGTCGCTCAGTGCCAGGCTCAAACAGGCCACCTACGAGGGCTTCACCCGCCGGCTGGAGATGGGCGCGGGCGACCGGGTGATGCCGATGTCGCCGCTGATGCAGGGGATCGGGGGCATGTGCCTGTATGCCCTCCGCAACGGCGCAGCGCTGGTCCTTTCCGGCCAGCCGCGCTTTTCCGCGGAGGCCACCTTGCAAGTCGCCGCCGCGCTTGGGGCCACCCACCTGGTCGGGGTGCCGACCCAGATCCTGCGCATGCTCGAATGCCCCGCGCTCGATGCCGTGGACCTCTCCGCGGCCCGGGTCACCGCGGTGGCCGGGGCGCCCATGCCTCCCGACGGCGCCGCTGCCTGGGAGCACCGCACCGGGTCGAAGGTGTGCATCTTCTACGGCTCGATGGACACCGGCCAGTTGAGCGTCGGCTCACCGTCGGATCCTCCCGAGAAGCGCTGGACGACGGTCGGGCGCCCGCACGAGTGCAACCAGGTGCTGATCCTGGATGAAGCGGGCAACCGGCTCGGTGCGGGCGAGATCGGGTCCATCCACATGCGGGGTCCGACCGTTCAGGCGCGGTACTGGGGAGAGGCGGCCGGCCCGGCCGGTCCTGACGGCTGGGCGCCGCTCGGAGATCTGGGCCTGGTCGATCCCGAGGGCTACGTCCAGGTGCTGGGCCGGGCCAGGGACATCATCATCCGGGGCGGGACCAACATCAATCCGTACGAGGTCGAAAACCTGCTGCGGCGGCACCCGCAGGTGGCCGACGCCTGCGTGGTGGGTTCGCCCGACCCCCAGCTGGGTGAGCGGGTGATGGCCTTCGTGGTACCCCGTGGAAAGCTTGACCTGAGGTCGCTGCGGGGTCACCTGGCAGAACTCGGCCTGGCCCGTTACAAGTGGCCCGAGCATCTCGAACTGATCGAGGAGATCCCGGTCGCCGGGCCCGGCAAGGTCGACCGCGGAAAGCTCAAGGCCAGGGCGGAGCAGATCTCCGCTACCGCACGAGGAGGATGATTTGAGACTCAACACGGGCGACATGGTCACCGCCTGCTTCGAGGTCGGCCGGGGCCTGCCGATGATTTTGGTCCACGGCCTGGGCGATGACCACCGGTCTTGGCGCAAGCTGATCGGCCACCTGGCCCTGGACCACCGGGTCATCCTCTATGACGTGCGCGGACACGGCGAGTCGAGTCTGGGCCGGGCCGACGGCACCCTGGACCAGCTCGCCGCCGATCTGCCCCGGGTGATGGATGCCCTCGGAATCGAAAGCGCCGACCTGGTCGGATTCTCGATGGGCGGAACCATCGTCATGAAGGTCGCGATCGAGCAGCCCGGGCGGGTGCGCCGGCTCTTCCCGGTGGCCACCTCCAGCCGGCTCAGCCGGGCGGTGGCCCCCTGGTACCTGGAGCGGGCGGCGCTGGCCGAGGCTGGCGGAGAGCGCGTGTTCGATCTGATGCGCGAAGACGTGGAGGCTCAATATGCGCTCACCCCGGAGGAGATCGAGCCGGCCTATCAGCTCAAACGACAGGCCAACGCCGACCCGGCTGGGTACGCCAACGCCTGCCGGGCGATGGCCGGCCTTCTGGAACGGCCGCTCGACCCTGATCTCGGCCGGATCACCGCGCCGACCCTGGTCATCAGCGCGGTCGAAGACCGCCACTGTCCGGTGCGGGCGGGAGAGATCATCCGCGACCGGATCCCCGGCGCCCGGCTGCAGGTGATCGAGCGGGCGGCGCATCCGGTGATGGTCCAGCAGCCGGCCACGCTGGCYGCGGCGATCACCGGATTCGCRGGTTGAAGCCCGCTCCCTTTGAATACCGCCGGCCTGACTCGCTGGAGGAGGCGCTGGAACTTCTGGCCGAGCACGGCGATGAGGCCAAGCCGCTGGCCGGAGGGCAGAGCCTGTTGCCTTTGATGAACCTCCGGCTGGCCCGACCGGCAATCCTGGTCGACCTGCAGATGGTGCCGGAGCTGCGCGGTGTGCGGGCGGAGCCCGACCAACTGACAATCGGGGCCATGACCACCCAGGCCGAGTTGCAGGCCGAAGCCGGGCTGCCGCCCGCGGTCATTCAGGCGATCCCGCATATCGCCCACTTCCAGATCCGGACCCGGGGCACGGTGGGCGGCTCGCTGGCCCACATGGACCCGGCCGCGGAGTGGCCGGCCCTGGCGCTGCTGCTCGACGCCACCCTGGTCGTCCGTGGTCCCCGGGGACAGCGCGAGCTGGCCGCGGCCGGCTTCATGCTGGCGCCCCTGACCACCGCTTTGGACCCGGAGGAACTCCTGGTCGCAGTCAGGATCCCGCGCCGGCCGGCCCGGCAGGCGTTCCTGGAGGCGGTGCGCCGGCCCGGCGACTACGCTCTGGTCGGAGCCGCGGTCTCGATCGGGGATGACGGGGCCGGGGTGGTGGCCTTCGCCACCGGTCAGATGCCGCAGCGCTTCCCCATCCTGGAGGCGGCGCTGGCGGGTGGCTTGCGCACGGTACCGGAGATCGAGGCGCTGGCCGCCGAGGAGATCCTGACCGGGAGTGATATCCATGCCTCAGCCGGCTATCGACGCCTGGTTGGAGCCCGTCTGGTAGCGCGGGCGGTGGCGGCGTGCGCGTGAGGCTGGAAGTCAACGGGAGCTGGTGGGAAGGCGAGGTGGAACCCCGTCTCAGTCTGGCCGACCTGCTCCGCGACCGCCTGCGCCTGACTGGCACCCACCTGGGCTGCGAACACGGAGTGTGTGGTGCCTGCACGGTGCTGCTGGACGGAAAAGCGGCGCGCTCCTGCCTGGTCCTGGCCGCCCAGGCCGCCGGCCATCGGGTCGAGACGGTGGAATCGCTGGCCGCCGACCGCCTCTCCGCCTTGCAGGCGGCGTTCCTGGAGGACGGAGCTTTTCAGTGTGGCTTCTGTACGCCGGGGTTCCTGATGACGGCGGCGGCGATCTACCGGGAAGGCAGGCGGCGGACGCTGGCGGAGATCGAAGAGCTGGTCTCGGGCAACATCTGCCGCTGCACCGGCTACCGGCCGATCGTGGACGCCATCCACCGGTGCCAGCCGTGACCGGGCCGGGGGGGCGGGGAGCCGCTGACCGGGAAGGCATCGTCGCCGGCCGAGCCAGTTACATGGCCGATCTCGAGCTGCCCGGCGGGGTCGAGGTCGCTTTCGTCAGAGCGCCGCTGGCTCCGGCCCGGATCACCCGCCTGGTAGTCCCCGAAGGCGTGGCCGCGATGGGACCGGACCGGCTCAACGCCGGTCTCAGCCCCCTGCGAGTGGCCGGCGCCGGCCTGGCCGAGACCGCCTGGCTGCCGCTGTCCGCAGCCGGTGTCCGGTTCGTCGGCGAGCCGGTAGCGGTTGCCTGGGGCGCTGACCGCTACGCCGCCGAAGACGCCGCCGAATTGGTCGAGGTCGAATACGAGGAGGTTCCCTCGCACCCGGTCCACGAACAGCATCCCGACGACATCGCCTTTCAACGCTGGATCGGATCGACAGAGGTCGAGCGCCTGCTGGCCGGCTGCGAGCGTGTATTCGAAAAGGTTTTCACTACGGCTCGTCAGAGTCCGCTGCCCCTCGAAGGCAGGGCCGCGGCCGCCTTCCCCGATCCGGTCACCGGCGGTCTGACCTTTTGGACATCGACGCAGATCCCTCACGTGGTGCGCGCCGCTTTGGGCACCGCCCTGGGCTTGCCCGCCGAGCGAGTCCGGGTTCTGGTTCCCCATGTCGGCGGCGGCTTCGGGCTCAAGACCAGCGTGTATCCGGAGGAGGTGGCGGTGGCCGCTCTGGCCCTCAGGCTGGGACGGCCGGCGCGGTGGATCGAAGACCGCCGCGAGAACCTGCTGGCCGGCACCCATGCTCACGAGGAGCGGATCTGGCTGCGGGTCGGGACCGATCTCCAGGGCCGAGTGATCGCGGTCGATGCCGAGGTCGACGTGGATGTCGGCGCCTACCAGGCGGTGCCTTTCAGTGCCAGCCTGGAGCCGATGACCACCTCGGCGGCTCTGTTCGCACCCTACGATCTGCGCGCGATCCGGGTGCGGGCGACCGGCCGCTTCAGCCCCAAGAGTCCGGGCGCGGCTTACCGCGGGGTGGGCACCTGCGCCGCCGTCCATGCCACCGAGCGGATGATGGATCTGATCGCCGGCGAGCTGTCGCTCGACCCGCTGGAAGTGCGCCGGCGCAATCTGATCCGGGAGCTTCCGGCGACCTCGGCATCCGGCCGCCGGTTGGACTCCGGAGACTACGCCGCCCAGCTGGTGCGCCTGGAGGAGGTGGCCGGCTACCGCGATCTCCGAGAGGAGCAGAGCCGGGCGCGACTGGAGGGCAAGCTGGTCGGGATCGGGGTGGCGTTCTTCAACGAGCACAGTGGTACTGGGTGTTCGAACTACCGGGAGCGCGGAATCGACGGTGACTTCGGTTACGACTCCGCCCGGATCCGGATCACCGAGACCGGGCGGCTGGAGGTGTATGCCTCTGGAATCGACATGGGCCAGGGTCTGGCGGAAACCCTCCGGCGGGTCGCGGCGGAGCGCTCGGGGGTGGATCCGGAGCTGATCGACGTCCACCTGGGCGACACCGACAGCTGTCCCGACGGCAGCGGCAGCTTCGGGTCACGGGGTGCAGTCGGGATCCTGGAGGCGACGGTCCGGGCCCTGAGCCAGGCCGTCGAGCGCGATCTGGAGCCGGGCACCGATATCACCGTCACCGTCGACCAGGACCAGGTCTACCCGAGCGGTGCCCACCTGGCGGTGGCCGAGGTCGATCCTTTGACCCTGATTCCCCGGGTGACGAGGTACGTTGCGGTGGAGGATTGCGGGCGGATCGTGGACCCGTTCGCGGTGGCCGGTCAGGTGCGGGGCGGGGTGGCGATGGGCCTCGGCGACGCCCTTTTCGAAGCTCATGTGTACGGCGAAGGCGGCCAGTTGCTCACCTCCAGCCTGCTCGACTACCTGGTGCCGGTGGCGGCCAGCGTGCCCGAGATCGAGATCGACCACACCGTGTCGCCCAGCCCGAAAACCACCCTGGGGAGCAAGGGGGTGGGTGAAGCCGGAACCATCGGTGCTTTCGCCGCCGTTGCCTGCGCGGTGGCGGACGCGATCGGCCACCAGGGTGCTGAGCTCACCGATCTGCCGTATACCCCGGAGCGCATCCACCAGGCGCTGGAGCGCCGGGAGAGGCCGGTGTAACCGGTCCTCAGCAATCGCCGGCCGGCGCCGCGCATCAGCGCGATTTTGCCGGTGGCGGCTCCTCGGGAGCTCCCTCCAACCAGTCGTCGATGCCGTTCAGGGCTGCCGCCTGAAGGGGGGTGGGGGCACCGGAGGCGAGTAGCGAGGCGCGTGCCACCTCCGCCAGCCGGTGGGCGTCCAGCCCCATCTGCTCTCCAGCCAGCCGGTATTCGTCGAGCAGACCGCTCCCGAACATGAGCGGGTCGTCCGCGTTCAAGCTGCACCGAACTCCCGCCTCGAGTAGCACCGGCAGCGGGTGGGAACTCAGGTCGGCGAACACCCCGAGCGCGACGTTGGAAGAGGGGCAGACGTCCAGGCACACGCCGTCGCCGGCCAGCCGGGCCACCAGTTCAGGGTCTTCGACGGCGCGCACGCCGTGTTGGAGGCGCCGCGCCCCGAGCGCATCCAGCGCTCCTCGAACGCTCTCCGGGCCGGCCAGCTCTCCGGCATGCGGGGCTGGAATCAAGCCGGCCTCGCGGGCGATCGCGAACGCGGCCGCGAACGGCTCCGGGGGATGACCGGCCTCGTCGTTGGCGAGGCCGAAGGCGACCACTCCCCGGCCCGCATAGGCGGCCGCGATCCTCGCCTGCGCCTCCGCTTCCGTGGGTGGGCGGGTGCGGTCGGCGGCGACCAGGTAGCCGACCCCGGCCCCGGTTTGGTCGGCGGCATCGGCGGCGTACCTGAGCAGCAGTTCGAGGGCCGCCTGGTCGCCGCCGGCCAGGCCGGCATGGATGGGCAGGTAGACAGTGGGTTCGATCCACACCGCGCCGTCGCCAACGGCATCCTCCACCACCTCGAAGACCAGCCGTTTCAAATCGTCCGGGCGCCGGATCACCGCACAGGCGGCGAAATAGATCCGGACGAAGTCGGTGAAGCTGCCTCGGGCGCCAACGTCCGGGGCCGGCACCCCGTACCGGGCGGCCAGGTCGTCCAGGGTGGTGGGCCGCATGGCGCCCTCGAGGTGAAGGTGAAGATGGGCCTTGGGCAGATCGGCCAGTTCACGCCCGAACATCTACCGGAGCCTACTCGAAGTCATCTTCACCTGGCACGGCGACTTCCGGCCGGCGGCCATCACCAGCGCGGGGTGGTGACCGCCCCCTGCTCGGCCCCGCTGACCAGGGAGGCGTACTTCGCCAGCACCCCGGTGGTGTAGTTGGGAGGTGGTGGGGTCCAGCTCCGCAGGCGCTCGGCGATGTCGACCCCTTCGACATTGATCGACCGGGCGTCGGCGTCGATCGCGATCAGATCGCCATCCCGGAGGGCGGCGATCGGGCCGCCCACGGCCGCCTCCGGCGCCACGTGTCCGATCATGAAGCCGTTGGTGGCACCTGAGAATCGGCCGTCGGTGATCAGGGCTACCGAGTGGCCCAGGCCTTCGCCGACCAGGGCCGCGGTCACCTGCAGCATTTCGCGCATCCCAGGTCCGCCCCGAGGCCCCTCGTATCGGATCACCACCACGTCTCCGGGCCGGATCCGGCCCTCCAGCACGGCCTTGAAGGCGTCCTCCTCACGGTCGAAGACCCGAGCCGGTCCCCTGTGGGAACGCATGGTGTGGGCGGTGATCTTGACCACGCAGCCCTCGGGAGCGAGGTTGCCCTTCAGGATGAAGAGTCCGCCTTCCGGCCGGAGCGGGCGGTCGAGTGGCAGCACCACCTCCTGACCGGGAGCCTCCTCGATGTCGTGCACCTCCTCCCCCAGGGTGCGCCCGGTGACAGTCAGGCAATCGCCGTCGATGTAACCGCCCTCGATCAGGCGGCGGGTGAGCAGCCCGATCCCACCCGCTCGGTGCAGTTCGGGGGCGGCGAACCGCCCGCCCGGCTTGAGATCGCAGAGCAGCGGGGTACGGCGGGAGATCCGGTCGATGTCGTCCACCTTGAGGTCGATGCCGAGCTCCCGGGCCAGCGCGATCGAGTGGAGCACGACATTGGTCGAGCCACCGCTGGCGGCGACCGCCGCGATCGCGTTCTCGAGTGCCCGGCGGGTCATCACCTGGCGGGGCCGGATGTCCTTCTCGAAGGCGTTCATGGCCAGCTCGCCCGCCCGCCGAGCCGCCTCGCGCTTGGCCGGGTCGACCGCCGGGATCGAGTTGAGCCCAACCGGGGAGATCCCCAGCACCTCCATGAACATGCTCATGGTGTTGGCGGTGTATTGGCCGCCGCAGGCCCCGGCGCCCGGGCAGGCATGCAGCTCGATCTGCCGTAGTTCCTCGTCGGAGATCTTGCCGGCGGCGGCCGCTCCGATCGCCTCGAACACCTCGCCGACCGCGATCTGCTGGCCGCGATAGCTGCCGGCCAGGATCGAGCCCGAGTAGAGGAGCAGGCCGGGGCGGTCGAGCCTGGCCAGGGCCATGGCCCCGGCGGGCACGGTCTTGTCACAGGCGACGATGGTGACCAGGGCGTCGAACATGTGGCCCCGGGCCACCAGCTCGATCGAGTCGGCGATCACCTCGCGGCTCACCAATGAGGTCTTCATACCCTCGGTGCCCATGGTGACCCCGTCTGAGATCGCGATGGTGTTGAACTCCATCGGAGTGCCCCCGGATCGTCGCACCCCGACCTTGGCTTCGGCGGCCAGCTCCCGCTGGTTGAAGTTGCAGGGCAT